>OFGD01001320.1_pt1 | contig 12673 bp, 13 predicted proteins | sample 1521671 | NCBI WGS metagenome assembly OFGD01 (sample SAMEA3504114, study PRJEB24116) | mouse gut metagenome | biome: mouse gut; feature: mouse-associated habitat; material: faeces | place: Denmark | collected 2011 | reverse complement strand
TAAAAGAAATGCGCTTGACGCCAGTTTCCCACTTTGGGAAACTGGCGTTTTTGCTGTGCGCCCAGTATGGGCGCAATCTAATCGGTGAAAGTCCGTAACACGCCCTGGTAGTGGGAAGTGTATGCAGGATCCTTCGGAATGAATGGACTGTAGATGATGCGATGAAAATCTGCAGAGAAAAAGTATATGGTATTGGCAAAATCTATGAGTATGAAGGCAGAGCCTATCGTTCACCTAAGAAACTGGCAGAAACATACGGACTCCCGAAGAATTCGCTGGTACATTTTCTTGCAAGATGTAATACAGTAGAAGAAGCTGTAAAGAGGTGCAGGGAACAGCAGGAGGAAAAGATTATTTTATGGGGAAGGGAATATCGGAACAGGCACGAGATAGCAGAAACATTTGGGGTAAATTATTCATCCATTAACTATGGGGTAAACTGTAAAAGAATGAGTCTGGAAGAAACAATTCAGGAGTTATTAAAGAAAGAACCTATCCTGTTTGAAGGAAAGAGTTATCAAACAATTACAGATTTATGTGTTTCTTATCAGGTGCAGCCATGCAACGTGTTAGAAAGACTGCTACAGGGAAAGACATTATATGAAGCGGTATATGTACCGGTAAGAAATAACGGAAAAGTATTTGAAAAGGAGTTTGAGGGAAAGATCTATCAAAATGCCGCATTTCTGTGCAGGGAATACCATATTTCAAAGTTACTGGTGGAAGGGCAGAGACGGTATGAAAAAGAAAAAACATTTATGGACTGTTTCCGGTTGGTCAAACAACTGAGAGATGAGTGTGGATGGCCAAGAGATAAAGTGTTTTCTTATATACCCAGGTGTAAAGTAGAAGGGATATTTTATAAAAATCTTGCAGATTTTTCCCGGACAATTGGGATGACAACATCTATGTTTAATGCCTATAAATTCAAACATCATTGCAAAAATATAATTGAAACATTTCAAAAGATGCAGAAAGACTATATTCCAGCATATTATCATGCGGAATACGGTCTTTTAACATATACGCAGACGCAGGAAATGCATATCTCAAGTAAAGAAAGAAAAGAAATGCTGTACAAAAAAGAAGGAATCCCCAGGTATCCGGCACTGCAACAGTTTGATTTTAAAAAGGATTGTATGGATATCCTGTATAGATATGAAGAATTATTTGAAAAAAAGTCGATGTCTAAAGAAATAGAACGATAAAAAGTGGTATAGTGTCTTGCTTGATAACACGAGTTTGCTAAAGGAAAGAAAGGAGTCGCTGCTATATAAAATATCACAGCATTATACAGAATGAGCTGTGGACAGAGGGGCAGATACGAAAGAGAAGGAGTATTTGAAATAGGATCATGAGGGATATAAGAATCCGCGTGAGAAATAATGTCCTGTCATTGACGGACTTGTCTATGAGGAAAGAGAAGTAAGCCTGACGGCGGAAGAACACAGTGCATTTGTAGAGTATCTGGATGTACAGGCTCCGCTTACACAAATAGAACATGGATATCATTTTTACCTGGAACTGGTCATGGAGCTGCCTTTCGGACAGGCAGTGTGTGGCGTTCGGGATACAACAGGATTGCCAGAAAGAGAGACGGTTAATCGAAAGGGAAGGATTTTGGATTTGATATTGGACGGGCGCATGGAGGATTCGGAGCGGGAATTTCAGCTAGCATGTAAAAATAAAGCATAGGAAAAAATGTGTGTAAGTTGTTAAAAAATAAAGATATAAAAGAATACGGTGGGGGTGGTATTATAATGGGAAAGGAAAACATCACGGAAATAAATTCAGATTATTTTTGGGAGTTAATAGAAGAGATGAAAGAATGTTGTGGTCAGGACATGGAATGGTCCGCACAGTGGATAATGACCAGGCTCTGTAAACTGCCACCGGAACAGGTGCTGCAATTCCATCTTATCCTGCAGGGATATAAGGAGGCGGCAAATAAATATGGCCTTTGGACGGTTGCCGGCCTGATAAAAGATACAGGCTGCTCGGATGATGGATTCATTGATTTCAGGGCATGGCTGATTGCACAGGGAAAGGATGTTTATATGGCAGCTCTGGAGGATCCGGATTCCCTGTCGGACATAAAACAGTATGGATCCTGCGAATTTGAAAGCTTTAATTATGTGGCATATAAAGCATATGAAGAACTAACGGGAAGAGGCGCCTATAGGGATTATACAGACGCTGAAATGAAAAGGGTGCAGAAAGAATTGTTGCAGGGCATCCGCTATCACCCCATGATAGAATTTCCGCTCAATCCTCCGGAGGCAGCAGTGGTATACCCAGAGACGGGGGAGCAATTTGCTCAAAAATATGATATCAATAATCCGGCTTTTGCATCTATATGGAATACAAGTTTGCCGGAATTGAAGAAACTGGTAGAAGAGGGAAAAAGAGAGATTCATAAATACCAAAAGGACAGACGGCAGATGGGAAAAAAGAAAAAAAGACGTAGGGAACATGGAGGAATGGAAAGATAATGCGAGAAAATTTTATAATTGTTTTATAGGAAGCAGACAAACGCCTTTCAAGGAAATGTCTGCTTTTTTGTTTTCAGTAAAGGGGAAGAGTTATGAGAAAAGGGAACAGCATTTTGTCATCTTTGGTAAGCGCGTAGGTGCTGTTCTTCCTTGAAGATTTTTTGTCAGATATGCACTCTTTTTCCGTCACAAGATTGGTACATTCTGTGAATTGCTTTTCCCGCAGGAGATGGTATAGTGTCTTGCTTGATAAAGAAATTTATATAGAGATTTTATAAGAGAGGAAGAATCAGATGAAAACTATCATGCAGGACGAGCTATGGGCAGAAGCGGTGGAAGGATGGGCGGATAAAAGGGTGACGGGATATCTCAGGAAAAACCACGGAGAATACCGAACATTGCAGGAAAAATCAAAGGACCTCTGCGAACGGTATCCCGTTATAGACTCCCTCGTGTTTGAAACGGAAGAAATAACGCTGACAGCAGAGGAACACCGCGCGTTTGTGGAGTATCTTGATGTGAAGGACCAGATTGAGCAGTTGGAGAGGGAGTATCATTATTACTTAGGCATGGCTACGATACTGCCCTTTGGCCAGACATGCAGGCTGTCTTTCCATGAGGCAGAGCAGTCGGATGAAGGAGATGGATAAATAAGGGGGAGGGGCTATGGCATTACAGAAAGAAAAAAATGGAACGGCAAAAGCAAATCAAACCGGAGAAAGGGCAGGGAAAGATGCAGGATGCAGAAAAAATCGTGAGGATTCTGGACAAGATGCCGGCCATTACACCGGAAGAGTTCCCGGTGCTTAAGTGCATCCGTGACAGGCAGCATGATATATATGCGTGTATGTCATATTCCGTTGCCTACGGAAAAATGCTGGGCAAGCAGGAGGAGCGCCGGAGACGGAAAGAGAAGAAACAAGAGGGATAATCATACGGGCAGGCATCTTTAGAGAAGGTGTCCTGCCTGTTTTTTATTCACGGAGTCAGGAAAAAACTTTCTGCCGGCTGGGAAAAAGAAGCTTAAGCTCCCGCCGCTTTCCCTGCCATCCCAGGGGGAAGGCTGCGGGAGTGTCCGCTGAATGAAAGTACACAAATTTATATTATGGGAAGGAGTGGTGCAGATGATCATAGGGGTTGACCATGGATATTATGCGGTGAAGACGGCACATACGGTGTTCCCCACAGGACTGGCAGTCTATGACTATGAGCCGTACACCATGCAGAATGTCTTAAAGTATAAGGGGAGATATTATGTCTGCGGGACGGGGCGCCAGACGCTGATGAAGGACAAGACAGCCAACGATAACTATTATCTCCTGACATTGGCGGCGCTGGCGCAGGAGATCAAGTTCCGGCAGGGGGAGAAAAAGGCAGAGGTCATCCTTGCGGCCGGGCTGCCGCTTGCCGGGTTTGGCAGGGAAAAACTGAGTTTTAAGGAGTACCTGTTCCGGAAGGAGCAGCCGGTATGTTTCCAGTATGAAGGATGCGGGTATGAGCTGCGGATTAGAGATGTGAAACTGTTCCCCCAGGGGTATTCCGCTCTGGCGCTGCATCCGGAATATTTGCAGGAGGAGCCGTCTGTCCTTCTGGTGGATATCGGCGGGGGGGGGGGGGGGGGACCTGATGCGGCTTGACAATGCAGTCCCCAATGCGGACACCTGCCGCAGCCTTGAGCTGGGCGTGATCCGCTGCATGGATGAGACCATGGAGCAGATCCGGAGGAAGGCGGGGCTGTCGGTGACGGAGATCCAGGTGGAGCGTGTCTTAAACGGGAATGCCTGCAGCATGGATGAGGCGGCGAAACGGATCATCCGGCATCAGGGGAGGATTTATACAGAGCGGATACTGTCTGCCATCATGGAGGCGGGGTTTGATGTGAAGGCCGTTCCGGTCATTTTTACCGGCGGGGGCTCTGCGCTCGTAAGACGCCACGTAAGGCCCCAGGATGGGATTTGCCGGGCAGTTTACCTGACAGACGTCCATGTGAACGCTGCCGGGTATGAACGGATTGCCGGGCAGATGAGGGGGCAGTGAGGGCAGGACGCCCGGTCTTTTCTTTCCGCCCGAACCTGGAGGATCCGGATCATAAAAAAGCGTGGGAGATGCTGGGGAGTGTTCCGGAAGGGCAGAAGAACCAGTTTCTGGTAAAGGCGATCCTAAAGCGGCAGGAGACAAAAGAGCTGGAAGAAATGATCCGGAAGACTGTCCGGGAAGAGCTGCGCCGTGCCAGCCCGGAGGGAAGAAGGGAGACTCCTGGTTCCGGGAGTGTCCGGGAAATGACCGATGGGATCCCGGATGAGATGCTTGCATTTCTTTCACAGATGGAAAATGGATGACAGCTTAGGAGCAGCGGCGGGATGCAGAGCGCAGAAAGGAGGTGATGCCGATTTGGGGGTTAAAGATCTATAAATTGATGCATTGTCAGATCTGCTTGGTTTGGGCAATGGTTCTTTGGTGGGTATTGTGAATAGCTTTCCATGCATCTTTAGGGTATGTTGTATGTAACAAAAGAAAGGAGAAGGGTCTATGGCACAGATGAAGAACATATGCGGGAAGATTCCTGTAGAGCTGCACACAAGGGTCAGGCAGGAGATTGAGCAGAAAGAGATCAGCACGCAGGAATTTTTACAGAAGGTCATTGAAGAACATTTTATGGAAAAAGGGGTGGACAGTATGACAGCAAGGACAATCGCAGTACAGGTATCAGAGGAATTATTCGCACGGCTCAAGGCAGTCATCGCAAAGAAAAGGTGCAGGCAGAAGGAATTCCTGATCGAGGTCATCGAAAAGGCAATTGCACAGGCCGAGGATGAGATCAGGGAAACAGAAATGGGAGCAGCCGCATCGGAAGATCCGGATACTGCGGAAACTGGGGATGAGGAAGATGCGTCCGGGGATGAGGAATCAGCTCCTGAACCAGACGGGGAGACAAAAGATGGGGATGAGGAAGAGCCGGACCTGGAGAACGGGGCAGGGAATGCAGCCGGAGAGATGACAGCATAAAATACAGCCTGGCCAATGCAGGGAAATGGCAGTGCAGGATACTGTCTGAGAAATGAAAAAAGAGGCGGCATGGGGAAACTCCCATGCTGTTTTTAAGCATCCGGAGTGTTTTGGAAAGGGCAGTTCCGAGTGCTTTTTATGTGGCGGAGGGAGGTTGATAACCGGAACAATACGATTTTTAGATTTATTCAGCGGGATTGGTGGATTCCGCGAGGGGCTGGAAAGGGCCGGAGGGTTTGCCTGTGTGGGGCATTGTGAGATGGACGCTTACGCAGACCGGAATTATCGGGCGCTGTTTGATACGGAAGGGGAGTGGTATTGCGATGACGCAAGAAAGATTGATACAAGAGGAATGCCGGAGTTTGATCTTTTGTGTGCAGGATTTCCTTGCCAGGCATTTTCAACAGCAGGAAAGCGGCAGGGGTTTGCAGATCCCAGAGGGACGCTGTTCTTTGAGATTGCCAGAGTGGCTGCGGCCAGGCACCCTCCATTTCTTCTGCTTGAAAATGTACCCGGACTGCTTTCGCATGACAAAGGCAGGACGTTTTGTACCATCCTCCATACGCTTTCAGAACTGGGGTACCATGTGGAATGGAAGGTGCTTAACAGCAAGGATTTCGGAGTCCCCCAGTCAAGAAGGAGGGTGTATATTGTCGGATATCTTGATGAAGGATGTGCCGGAAAAATATTACCTTTCCCGGGAGCAAACGGAGCGTCTCTTATACAAGTCCTTGAAGGTCCCCAGGGGAAAAGGGTCTACCACCCGGACGGAGTAAGCTGCACGCTGACTTCAAGCGCAGGAGGGATGGGAGGGAAGACGGGCCTTTACAGCGTCGGCGTCCCGATCAAGGAGGCGACCCGGAAAGGCTATAAGATGGCGTACCCGGGAGACAGCATTGACCTTGGGTATGCGGCACTGAATACCAGGAGAGGGCGCGTAGGGAAAGGGGTTGCCCATACCATCACGACAGAGATCCAGCAGGGAACACTGCATTTTGTGGATATGTCGGCGCCTCCCATAGTGACGGACAACGCAAGGTGCTTAAACACTAGGCAGGATTCCAGCATCCATAACCGTAAGGGGGAGTGTTCCGGTGTCCTGGAGGAATTCGGGGCAAGGGCGGTCTTAAATCCGGCAAAAGCTGAGACACGCCAGAATGGGCGCAGGATGAAGGAGCCGGATGAGGCGATGTTCACGATCACAGCCACAGACCGGCACGGCGTTGTGTACCGGGGGAGGATCCGCAGGCTGACCCCGAGGGAATGCCTGCGACTTCAAGGGTACTCAGATGGCCAGATTGACCGGATGTCGGAGGGGATGTCTGACTGCCAGCTTTATAAGCAGGCAGGGAACGGCGTTACCGTAACAGTGGTGGAGGCTATCGGGAGAAATATCAGAAGGGCGGTGGAAGAGGCGGAAAAAGAGGATAAACGCTGTGGGGAAAAGTAATCCTGCGGCAAGTAAAACATTTAGATAGGCTGAGGAAAGGCAGGGATGGGAGATTGAGTTAAAGGACCAGTACTATGGAACGGAGATTGAGATGACGGGGATCTCCCGTCAGAGGGCGGCGGAGGCTGTGGCGGAGCTGTTTGGCACATCTGCGGAATATGCCGGAACATATTACGGCACATGGCAGGTGCGTGACCGGGAGGGGAAGGTCTGGAAGTTTATGTATGATTCCAGCATTTTTGCCCAGGTCAGGCAGGCCGGCAGGCGGGTATCGGCACACGATCAGTTCTGTACGGAGATGGTAAGCCCAAAGCTTGCTTACATGGAAATGGAGAAACTCCAGGAGGTCGTGCGGTGTCTGAGGCGGGCAGGGGGATTTGTTAATTCTTCCTGCGGGATGCACGTCCATGTGGATGCGGCAAACCATACGCCGCGGAGCCTTAAGAATGCGCTGACGATCATGTACGCCAAAGAGGATATCCTGTTCAAGGCATTGAAGGTGCAGACCGGAAGGGAGGCACAGTACTGCCAGAAGGTACGCCCGTCAGTCCTGCAGGAGATTCGGGGGATGCCAAACAGCAACATCTCCATGGATAAGGTCAGGCGGGCATGGTATGAAGGGAGGGATGGGAGCGGCCAGCATTATAACTGGACACGGTATTATGCCTTAAATCTCCATGCAGTGTTTTCCAAGGGCACCTTGGAGTGGAGATGCTTTGAAAGCACGCTCCATGCCGGGAAAGTGCGGGCGAACATTACGCTCGCGCTGGCAATCTCGGCACAGGCCATCAACCAGAAGTGTACACAGATGAGGAAAACGGAAATTTCAGAGAATCCCTGTTTTACATTCCGGACGTTCCTGCTCCGCCTGGGGCTGATCGGGCCGGAATATAAAAATGTCCGGGATCATCTGCTTGGGAATTTAGAGGGAAACCGGGCATGGCGGTATGACAAGGGAAGCTATGCCTGCTTAAGGAAGGACAGGGAGGCAGAGCGGTGAAAGGAGAAGAGATGGAAGAAAGATTTTATTTTGCCTATGGCAGCAACATGGACTTAAGCCAGATGGATTTCCGGTGTCCGGCGGCAAAAGTGGCAGAAACTGTCCGGCTGGAGGGCTACCGGCTGGCGTTTTGCGGGAGGGATCCGGCCGGAGGCGTGGCTACGATTTTAAAGGAAGAGGGGAGCTATGTGGACGGCGTCCTCTGGAAGATTACCCGGGAGTGTGAAGAGAGCCTGGATTTTTATGAGGGCTATCCCCGCTTTTATGGGAAAGAGACAATCCGGGTGAGGAACCAGGAAGGGATGGAGACAGAATCAATGGCATATGTCATGAACCCCCCGATGCGGGACTGCCCGGCAGTTCCGGCAAAGATATATCTGGATGGGATCATAAAGGGATGCAGGCAGAACGGTATCCCGGAAGAACCTGTAGAAGAGGCAGTGAAAAGAAGCCGAAGGGAGATAAGGAATCAGAAACGTAAGAAGGATAAAGATGCTCTGATACGCTGATTCTGTCCGGGAGGCCGGATGGGAAAGACGGGACGCTGTGAGCAGAACAGACGGTAAAAAAGATCAATGGCAATGCATTTTCTAATGGCGCCTCCATAGCTTTCAGCCGGAGGCTATGGTATAATCTGTGATATATAAAGGAAACTGCAGGAAATGAGGTGGATTGCCATGAAAATGAAAAAAACCGTGAAATTACTGCTCCTTCCGGTTCTCTGCTTAAGCCTGCTGTTCCCGGCAGAAACGGAAGCCGGGGCGGCGGGCAGGAAAGCAGTGAAATCCGTGACTGTCAGGATTGACGGAAAAAAGATGAACAAAAAGACCTTCACGCTGGCAAAAGGGAAAAAGATTCCCCTTAAGGTGACGGCAAGCCCATCCGGGAAAGGGAGGAAGATCACATATCAGTCCGGGAATCCCAGGATTGCGTCCGTCAGCAAAAAAGGCGTGGTCACTGCAAAAAAGACAGGAACCGTGAAGATTACCGTGAAAGTAAAGGGGAAACGCCAGAAAGCGAAGAAGGCATGGATCAGGATAAAGGTGAAGGCGAAACCCAAAGCAAAGGGAAGTGCATGCAAGCATTCCTGGAGGGAAGTCCAGGCAAAAGGCCATGAGGAGACCGTCATGGAGCAAGTGCCGTTCAGCAAGGCAGAACGCCCCTGGACAAGTGACAATGAATATGTCTGTATGTGCGGGGAGTGCAGGAAGTACCAGATCATGTTCGGGACGGGGAATGTGGAAGGAGCGCTGGAACATTTAAGGGAAGTGAATTCCCCCGGATGGGAGGAATGGATCTATGAAGTCCGGACCTTGTGTATCGGATGCGGCAAGGATCTTACCGGTTTGGACAGTGCAGAGTTTAACGCGCATATCACTGGATGCGGTGGCACAGGATCGAATTATGAAAGCGTGAAGATGAGGGTGGGCGTTATCCCCCACAAGGCGGTACCGAAAAAAGTATATATACAGGACAGGGAAGGATACACATACTGCGTAAAATGCGGGAAACGCAGATAGAAATCTGCATATGCAGGAAACAGGAAAACAGAGTCGGGAAAAGAATCCGGAAAGCAGACAGACTGCCCGGATTCTTTTTTGTGGAGAAATATAACATGGAGGAGAGAGATATGGAGAAAAAAGAGAGAAAGAAATGGATGGCAAGGATAGCAGCCGGATTGCTGGCGATAATCTTGATATTCGGCATACTGTCCGGGGCTGCAATGGCGGCCGGGTTTGAGATCACGGAGACTTATGTCGGGTATTATAAGCAGTACCACAACGGGGAGCTGCGTATGCGCTATCAGGCAAAGATGCATAAGCTGAACGGGGAGATGGCTTACTGCGTATCCATGACAAAGACTTCCGAACCCGGGTCGGCCAAAGAGGTCAGTATCAAAAAATTCCTGCCGGGAGAGGAGCTGGTGATGGCATGCCTGGCGCAGAAACATATCTTTGATATGGACGGATATACCAGGAACGAAAAATATATGCTGACGCAGTGCATGATCTGGTATATCCAGAGAGACCACATCGGAGATGGCGGCTGGCGCCAGTATGTGGACGAGATCGACATGTCTGTGGAGCAGCAAAAGGCATTCTTTTCTAAATTGGAAAAACAGGTCAGCGAAGAGGCACCGAACTATACAGGGAGCGGGAAAGCCTATGAAAATGTGGATATAGAAGATGTGCAGGAGGTTGCAGTCCTGGATGCGCCGGTACAGAAAAAAGGCTATGCAAAGCTGGTCAAGGCATCGGCAGCCCCGGAGATCACAGGAGACAACAAGTGCTACTCCCTTGCAGGAGGCGTCTTTGGCGTATATTCCGATGCAGGATGCACGAAGAAAGCCGGGGAGCTGACCACAAAGGAGGATGGAACGACAGAGCCGCTGGAGCTGGCTGTGGGGAGCTATTATGTAAAAGAGCTTGCCGCGCCAAAGGGATTTTTGCTCGATGAATCGGTCAAAGGCCCCTACGCTGTAAAAAGTGAGAAGACAACGGCAATTCCTTTTGAGGACAGGCCGGGGAATGACCCGGTTGGAATCGAACTGGCAAAGATCGACCAGGAGACCGGAGGGTATACGCTGCAGGGTGCGGCATCCCTTGCAGGCGCACAGTTCGCGGTCAGGTATTATGACGGATATTATACAAAAGAGGACCTTCCGGAAAAGCCAAAGCGTACATGGGTCATCGAGACACAGGAAGTAAAGTCAGGAGGGGGGAGCCGCTACCTAGCATCCCTGACGGAAGACTGCAGGGTATCCGGGGATGCATTTTATAAGTATGGAGAGGAAATCGTGCTGCCTTTAGGAACGATTTCCATTGAAGAGATCAAGGCTCCTTCAGGGTATCTCCTGAAAGGAGCCACCTTACAGCAGAAAGGGAACGGAGAAAGAAATGAAGGGATATATGTAACGCAGATCAGGGGAGACGAGAAAAGGGCAGGCCTGATTGGGGGAAATGAGTTCGCATCATCAGACCGTGTAATCCGCGGGGATCTGGAGCTTGTCAAAATAGAGGCAAAGACTCATAAGCGGATGCGGGAGGTGCCTTTCCGGATCACCAGCAAGACGACCGGGGAAAGCCATATCCTTGTTACGGATGAAAATGGACAGGCATCTACGGCAAGCGACGTGAACCCGCACAGCGAGAAAACCAATGCAAATGATGAGGCAGAGGACGGCAGGCTGGATGCGTCCGCGGGTATCTGGTTCGGGCTTGCCACCCATGGGGAGAATGTACCGGTCAATGACGGGCTTGGTGCACTGCCGTATGATATCTATGAGATTGAAGAGCTGCCCTGTGCGTCCAATGAAGGACATGAGCTGATTCCTGCTTTTGAAGTGGCAGTGTCACGCGAGAAGAAAATGGTGCATCTTGGAACGCTGACCAATGAAAAGCCAGAGATACCAGAAGAACCGGAGATCACCATCCACACTACCGCAGTAAATAAGGAGGATGGGGAGAAGACGGTGAAAGCCGGGGAAGAGGTAACGATTGCCGATACGGTGACCATAGAAGGGCTGACCCCAGGGAAGGACTACCTCCTTTACGGATGGGAAATGTTAAAGTCTGAAAATAAGGAGCTGCTCATTGACGGGGAAATGGTTGAGGATGCGTTTGAATTTACCGCAGAGGAATCCGATATGCAGATAGAGATGGAGTTTGCCTTTTCAGCATCGGAGCTAGGCGGCTCAAAGCTTGTCACATTTGAAGAACTTTACGACCTGACGGATCCGGAGAACCCGGAGAAAGTAACAGAGCATAAAGACATCGATGACGAAGGACAGACGGTGACGGTGAAAAAGAACGAAAAGCCGAAGACGCCGGAGAAGGCAAAAACTCCGAAAAAGGGGAGAGAGGCCGTAAAGACAGGAGATACGGCAAATCTTTTGTTCTGGCTCTTGCTCGGAGGTGCGTCCGGAGCAGCACTTCTCTTTAACTATGTGCGGAGACGGAAAAAGCCAGAAGGGGTAGGGAAGAAGGAATCCTCCAAATAGAACTGTCTTTAATGAAGGCAGGAAACCATTTGCAATATTAAAAAATGATCTCGGGATGTGTCCTTTTGGGATGCATCCTATTTTTTGAAAGGAAGGGATTTATTGATGAAACGATATTATACGGCAGAATCTGTAACAGAAGGGCATCCGGATAAGATCTGCGACCAGATTTCGGACGCTGTCCTGGACGCATGCCTCAGGGAAGACAGCGGGGCAAGGGTGGCCTGTGAGGTGATGGCATTGGCGGGAAAGGTTGTGGTAGCCGGGGAGATTTCCGGCCGGTGCAAGCCGCCAGTGGAAGAGATTGCAGGAAGGGTTCTGGCAAAGACCGGGTACGATTTAGATAAGTTTCAGATTGAGGTACACTTACGCCGACAGAGTCCGGATATTGCGGAATCCGTAGAAAATCCATGGGAGAAACGGGAAGGGAGGCTGCAGGGAAAGCCGGAACTGGACTTCGGCGCAGGGGATCAGGGATTCATGGTCGGTTATGCCTGCAACGAGACCACACAGCTGATGCCCATGCCGATCGTGCTGGCAAACCGGATCGTGCAGGAGCTTTCTGCCTGCAGGCGCAGCGAATACATTACGGGAATCCTGCCGGATGGGAAAGCACAGGTGACGGTGGAGTATGAAGACGGGCAGCCGGTAAGGACAGAGAGCGTGGTAGTGTCCTGCCAGCATGCAGAAGACAAGGATCTTAAGAGACTTGCCAGGGAGATACA
>OFGD01001318.1_pt1 | contig 12713 bp, 15 predicted proteins | sample 1521671 | NCBI WGS metagenome assembly OFGD01 (sample SAMEA3504114, study PRJEB24116) | mouse gut metagenome | biome: mouse gut; feature: mouse-associated habitat; material: faeces | place: Denmark | collected 2011 | reverse complement strand
CGAGGTCTGCGAAGCAGGAAGCCCATTGGCTTTAGACGATGGGTGGTTCACTGATAAATATATTGGCAACGTTAAGCGATACGATTTGATTTATAAATATTATAAGAAATATCGTTCTAAACGTGCTTTGGGGTTCTGCAGTTCAAGAAAACACGCAGAAGAAATGGCGAAAGAATTTTGCAAACGTGGTGTAAAATCCGTAGCTGTATATAGTAATGCAAATGGTGAATTTTCAGGAGACAGAAATCAGGCAATTGAGAAATTAAAGAATCAAGAAATGCAAGTTATTTTCTCAGTGGATATGTTCAATGAAGGTGTGGATATTGCATCTCTTGATATGATTATGTTCTTGAGACCGACTGAATCACCAACTGTTTTTTTACAACAATTAGGTCGTGGCCTTCGCACATACAAAGGAAAAGAGTATGTAAATGTTCTTGATTTTATCGGAACATAATAAAAGTATTATTTATTTGCCACGGCAGAAGTTTCCCTTTTGTCTAAATTTTCTTATTTCATGAGGGTTTCCTCATAATGGGGGCGTACCTTACAACGATTTTACAACTTTTGAAAAATGAAAATCATCTGTGATTTATTTATTGCAGGGTAGGAAGAAAAAGATATTATTAATCGTGCTAAAACATCAGATAAAATATATGTCATAAAAATGGAGAAATGCAATATTGAAAATATGACAATGATAGATTATAATGTAAATGAACATAAAGTGTGTTCTTTGAAAGGAGAATATAAAATGGATGGAAACACAAAAAATATTCGTTTAAAACAACTTAGAAAAGAAAGTAAAATAACTCAGGAACAATTAGCAAACTATTTGGATGTCGATCAGTCAATGATTACTAAATTGGAAAATGGAACGAGAAATTTAAGTGTTACGCTTATTGAAAAAATTTGCAACTTGTTTGGATGTTCGGATACTTATTTGATGGGGGTGGAAGACGATTATATTCCCTTGAATTTTGCGTTTCGTTCCAATGGAATCCAATCAGAGGATTTGGAAAGTATAGCGGCAGTCAATAAAATAGTTATGAACATTCGTTATATGAATGAAATGATAGGAGACTAATCTTTATGAAAACAGCGCAGGAGTTAAATTCATTAGCATTGAGAACACGAAGGTTATGGAGTGAAGATGGGTATTCCCCAATTGATATCTTTGCAATTGTCAATGGTTGGAAAGACAAAAAAATTACAATTGTTAAATATCCAATGTCATCACGTATCAGTGGTATGTGTACAAAAGAAAAAGAGGATATTGTTATTTGCATAAATTCAAAAACATCATATGGACGACAAAGATTCACTTTAGCACATGAATTATATCACGTCTTGTATGAAGAAGGGATGCAACGAGTAATTTGCGATATGAGTATGAATAGTGACAAATCTGAGTCAGAAAGGGAAGCGGATCAATTTGCAAGCTATTTATTAATGCCGTATGATGCTTTATTAGAATACGAACATGATAAAGAAAAATGGAGTCTTGAAAAAATAATTGACGCTGAACAATTTTTCCAAGTAAGTCATCAAGCGATGCTTCATAGATTAGTATGTGACAACCTGCTTAGTGATAGTATTGCAGATAAATATAAAAATCTTACAGTTTCTACTGTGGCTGCCAGATTAGGTTATGGAAAGGAATTGTATTTTTCTACAGAGGAAAAGAAACAGTTTTTTACTACGGGAGAATATATTCGAAAGGTTGAGAGAATAGCAGAAAAAGATCTTATCTCAGAAGGAAGGAGAGAAGAACTCCTATTAGAAGCGTATAGAGCAGATATTGTATACAATTATGATGAGGAGGAAGCTAATCTGAATGACTAATGATTTATTTTTTGATACAGATTGTTTATCTGCTTTTTTATGGATAAATGATACAAGTATTTTACATGAACTTTATGGAGGACAAATTGTTTTACCAGAACCAGTTTATCAGGAACTGTCAATTCCAAACATTCCACATTTAAAGCAACGTGCAGACGCCATGATTAGTAACGAAGATATATCAGTAAAGGCGATTGAGGCAGGGACTGAAGAATATGAATTGTATACTACACTTGTACGTGGGAAGAAAGGGCAGAAAAGTATTGGTCGTGGTGAAGCGGGTGGAATTGCATTAGCTAAAACATATAATGGGATTCTTGCAAGTAACAATTATAAAGATATTGCTCCTTATATTGAAATGTATAATTTGAAGCATATAGATACAGGGAAGATTTTGGCGGAAGCTCTTGAGAAAGAACTAATAACAGAGTCAGAAGGAAATAATATTTGGCAAAAAATGTTGGCGAAGAAGCGTAAATTGCCAGCCAATACTTTTTCAGAGTATTTGGAAAACAGAAAGAAAGATGTATAGAGGAAACTCTTTACAAAGATTATACAGCTATAAGAAACAATAAAATAGCACCGATTGTCAGATTCAAGATTTTGTCAATGTACTATCCGAATAAATTTCTCACCATACATTCTGAGAGGCATTTATCATATTTCTGTGAAAAAGCGGATGTGCCATTTACCATGGATGACGATGAGCTTGTGCTTCAAAGAAAATTGATTTTGTGGAAAAATAGCCAGACAAAAATACGGGATTACAGCCTTTTGGAATACGTTGCATATCTTTATGAAAAATTTGGGGTTCCGCCTATAGTTGACAAGGGGCTGACAAAGAAGAAAAGCAGATTGCGGAAACTGAAGGATGAGCTGAAAGATTTTGACAGACAACATCCAAAATCAAAGATGACAGAGGTTGAGGTAATACAGCGTTCATCTATTGTAGCAAATATTGTAAAGGAAAGAGCTGCTGGTGTATGCCAGCTTTGTAATAAACCAGCACCGTTTTATAACAAGAGCGGGGAAGCTTATCTTGAATGCCATCATGTCAAATGGATTGCCAGAGGCGGGGCTGATGAGGTTTATAATGCTGTGGCACTGTGTCCTAATTGTCATAGAAAGATGCATGTACTGGATGAGGCGGATGATGTGGCAAAGCTGAAAGATATAGCGAAGCAGTAAGCAGTAGCATATTTGAAGATATAGATTTCCATACAAAAAGTAATGTAATTGAATCAAAAGTATAAAATGCCGTTGCATGGACAAAACCCAAGCAGCGGCATTTTCTTATCTCCGTTTCATTCTGCTCAACGGGGAATCCTTATATGCCGGAGTTTTCTTCATAACATTTTTCAGAACCGTACGCTCCTGCTCCGACAGCTTCTCATACCGGATCTGCAGCTGCGAACACATAAGGGCGGTGAACACATCCAGATAGGAACCCGGCACAGCCATTGCCCTTTGTGCATCCTTGAGCAGTTTCAAAGCATTAGAATCATCCGCCGCACTGTCTGTATCATTCTTGTGCGCTTCCCTTATGTCATGGAGGATAGCATCCCATGTCCGATGGGTGACATGGCAGAAATAATCTTCTTCCTGCACCTGCATAGTTTCTAATGCTCTTAAAGCAGTATCTTCCTCTGCTGGCTGGTATTGGGAAAGGACTTGCTCCCGTAAGGCTTCCAGAAGGCTGTTGAAGTCAGTGAAGTGCGTGGTGGCAATACCGTCCACATAAATCTCCGTGTCTGCCATCAGGGTAACAAAATCCTCATGTGTGGCAATCTCACACAGCAGCCGGTTGTTGATATGCCCGCTTTTTAACAGCTCCACCATATCATCACTCAAATGCAGTTCCGTAAGTTCCATGCCCGGATGGTTCCGGTTCTCTGTCCGGCAGAGAAGGTAATCCGTTGATACCTCGTAAAAATCCGCCAGTGCCACAAGGTTTTTATGGCTGATTTCCTTGTAGTCGTCATTTTCATAGCTTCCTAAAGCTGATTTGGAAATTTTTGTAGCCGCCGCCAGTTCCTCTAATTTTAAATGCCGTTCCGTCCTTAAATCCTTCAGCCGCTCCTGAATTGTTATCCCCTTCTTCATGGCTTCCTGCTCCTTCCCTGCGGCCAGCCTGCCGCAATAAGGCCATTATACCACACCCGTTCCGCAATCGTGGAATTTTTTGGATTTTAGGCTTTATTCCTGATTCGTGGACATACGGCACAGGGTACAAAAATGTCCTATGATATAGGCAGTTCATCGATGGATTATTCCAATCGAATGACCGGCCTGTATGGGATATGCTCCCCGGCGATGTAGCGCAACGACTTCCGGCAGGGAAACGGAAGTTTCTCAAACAAAAGGATATTAAGAAATAACCTGTGTTTACCTGCTTGCAAATTATTGTATTTTGGAAGTGTATTTTGGATAAGCAAGAGAAAAACTTTTTATTGACAGAAATAATATCAAATATTATAATTATCCGTAATTGAATAACTATCTTCAGGGCAGGGTGTAATTCCCTACCGGTGGTACAGCCCACGAGCCGAAAGGCATGATTTGGTGTAATTCCAAAGCCGACAGTATAGTCTGGATGAAAGAAGATGAAAGTAAGTTTATGCTTTTTTGCGTGCTCTGGAATGATTTTATATTGTTTCAGAGCATTTTCTTTTAATCGCATAAATCCTCTTTTGCATGTCTTGGATAGATTTTATTCAAGGCATGTATTTTTTTGGAGGTGTAAAAATGAGCGATATAGAATACATGAAAATAGCAATAGAACTGGCAAAAAAGGGTGCTGGCTATGTCAATCCTAATCCTATGGTTGGAGCAGTAATTGTAAAAAATAATCGGCTTATAGGACAGGGATACCATGAAGTTTTTGGTGGATTACATGCAGAGAGAAATGCACTAAAAAATTGCAGAGAGTCACCTGTAGGAGCAACGCTTTATGTAACACTTGAACCATGCTGTCACTATGGTAAGACACCACCTTGCACAGAAACAATTATTAAAAGTGGTATTGCAAGGGTAGTCGTTGGAACTTTAGACTGTAATCCGATTGTGTCTGGAAAAGGTGTAAAGCAACTTGAGGAAAATAACATTCAAGTTGATGTAGGCATTTTAGAAATAGAATGTCAACAGTTAATCAAAGTATTTAGGAAGTATATTACAAAGCGTATTCCGTATGTTTTTATGAAATATGCAATGACAATGGACGGGAAAATAGCAACTTATACAAATCAATCAAAATGGATAAGTGGCGAAAAAGCGAGAAAACAAGTGCATCAATTCAGACATAAGGTTACTGCAATCATGGTAGGAGTAAATACCGTTATTCAAGATAACCCTTTACTGACATGCCGATTAGAAAACGGGAAAAATCCTATTCGTATCGTATGCGATACAGATTTAAGAACACCCATTACATCAAAAATTATCCAAACAGCGAATGACATTAAAACATATATCGCTACTTCTTCTATTGATGAAAGTAAAATTGCTCTTTACAGAAAATGTGGTTGTGAAATTATTTATACGAAGAAAAAAGGTAATCATATTGACTTAATGAATTTAATGCAATGTTTAGGAAATATGCAGATAGACAGTCTGCTTTTAGAGGGTGGAAGTGCGTTGAATTGGAGTGCTCTTGAGCAACAGATTGTTGATGAGGTACAAACTTATATAGCACCTAAAATATTTGGGGGTAGTGGAAAAAGCCCTGTAAGTGGTCAAGGTGTTGTTTTTCCTAAAGACGCCATTATGCTCAAACCATATGCTTTTTCTCAAGTGGGAAACGATTATCTCATAGAAAGTGAAGTGATTTATCCATGTTTACAGGAATAATAGAAGAAATCGGTAAAGTAGAAAGAATACAGAAAGATACTTATAACTGTAAACTATCCATTAAATCTTCAAAAATATTAGAGAATATACATTTAGGCGACAGCATAGCAGTCAATGGTATCTGCCTTACAGTTACTTGTTTCACACGACAATCTTTTATAGTGGATGTGATGAATGAAACATGGAACAGAACGGCTCTTAACCTGTTAAAACATGGAAGCCTTGTGAATTTAGAAAGAGCCATGCATATGAATGGCAGATTGGGCGGTCACATTGTTACGGGGCATATTGACGGGACAGGCAGAATATCGTCTGTGCGTAGAGACAAAAATGCGGTGTGGTATCAAATCAATACGCAAAGAGAAATCTTAAATCTAATTGTTGAAAAAGGTTCGGTTACTATTGATGGTATTAGTCTTACTGTTGCAAAAGTATCGAAAGCAGATTTTTCAGTATCCGTTATCCCTCATACTTTGGAACAAACAATTCTAAAGAATAAACAAATCGGGGATATGGTAAACATTGAAAATGATATATTGGGGAAATATGTGAAGAAATTCATGGGCAACAGCAATGAAACAGAGTTGTCGAAAGAATTGTTATGCCGATACGGATTTTAGCAGAAAGGATAAAGGAATTATGAAATATAAAAAAATAAAAGAGGCTTTGCAGGCGTTACAAGAGGGAAAACTAGTTTTAGTTATGGACGATAAAGAGAGAGAAAATGAGGGGGATTTAATTTGCTCGGCACAATTTGCTACAACAGAAAATGTAAATTTTATGGCGACTTATGCAAAAGGTTTAATCTGTATGCCTATGAGTGAAAGTCTGGCTAACAGGCTTATGCTTTCCCCTATGGTTGAAAATAATACAGATAACCATGAAACTGCTTTTACAGTTTCTATTGATTATAAGGATACCACAACAGGTATTTCTGCCGAGGAAAGAGGATTGACAGCTCGTATGTGTGTGGTTGAGGATATAAATCCCTTTGATTTCCGTAGACCGGGGCACATGTTTCCTCTGATTGCAAAGAACGGAGGTGTTTTAGAAAGAAACGGACATACGGAAGCAACGATTGACTTATTGAGGTTGGCAGGATTAAAAGAATGTGGCTTATGTTGCGAAATTATGAATGAAAACGGGAAAATGATGAGAACATCTGATTTAATTCAATTTTCCCAAATACACCATATACCAACCCTCACAATTAAAGAATTACAGGAATACAGAAAAGTATATGACATGCTTGTAGAATGTGTTTCAGTTGTAGAAATGCCTACAAAATACGGGGATTTCAAAGCACATTGTTATATCAATAAATTGAATGGCGAACATCATGTTGCATTGGTTATGGGAGAGTTAAATAGTGGAAATGATGTGCTATGTCGTGTCCACTCAGAGTGTTTAACAGGAGATGTCTTTGGCTCTTTACGCTGTGATTGTGGACAGCAGTTAGATAGAGCAATGAAAATGATTGCAGAAAATGGTTCTGGCGTATTGCTTTATATGCGACAAGAGGGACGAGGTATCGGGCTTGTCAATAAACTAAAAGCCTATCATTTACAGGATAAGGGTATGGACACACTTGACGCCAACCTTGCACTAGGATTTCAAGGCGATTTAAGAGAATATTATATTGGAGCACAGATTTTAAGAGATTTGGGAATAAAATCATTGCATTTACTTACAAATAATCCAGATAAAGTTTATCAGTTAGAAGATTATGGAATGCAAATTTCAAGCAGAGTACCGATTGAAATAAAAGCAAATCCTTATGATAGTTTTTATTTAAAGACAAAGAAAGACCGAATGGGACACATTTTGAATATGGAGGAAAAATAGATGAACACTTTTGAAGGAAATTTAGTAGCAGAAAATATAAAAATTGGTATTGTTGTAGCAAGGTTTAATGAATTTATAACTTCTAAGCTATTAGCAGGTGCATTAGATAATTTGAAAAGAGAAAATGTTGATGAAAAGGACATAGAGGTAGCTTGGGTTCCGGGAGCATTTGAAATACCTATGATAGCGTCTAAAATGGTAAAAAGTAAAAAATATGATGCAATTATCTGCTTGGGAGCAGTTATTCGAGGTAGTACAAGCCATTATGATTATGTGTGTAGCGAGGTATCAAAAGGAATTGCTCAAATCAGTTTAAATACTGAAACACCAGTTATGTTTGGTGTTCTTACGACAGATACGATTGAACAGGCGATAGAACGAGCTGGCAGTAAGGCAGGAAATAAAGGCTCTGAATGTGCACAGGGAGCTATTGAAATGGTAAATCTAATTCGTGCATTAGAGGTATAATATGCTTGGGGTTAAAAGCTAACAAGGGGGGCACAAAAAACAAGAGACAATATACACTACTAAGCGGAAAACGCTGTATTTACAAGGCAAAACCGCTTTTGACAGGGTGTTAACTGAAAGGCACTCATTTAACACATAAAAATTAAATAAGACATAGGAAAGACAGTTGATTTCAAATAAGAAATTGATTGTCTTTTTCTTTTTAACAAATTTAAGTATAGGCAATTATCAAATATGGTAGTTGCCTTTTTTGATTGGAGGAATTGAAGAATGAATGATAAAAACTTTATTGAAGAATTAAGACAAAAGCGTGAGGAATACGGAGTAACACAAACAAGGCTTGCCGTTTCCTGTGGTATCAGCCGTGAATATTACAACCGCATTGAAAAAGGAAAACAGCCATTGAATGATGAATTAAAAGAAGTCATAGAAAAACAGATTGAGCGTTTCAATCCGCAAGAACCACTATTTCTGTTGATTGATTACTTCCGTGTCCGCTTTCCTACGACAGATGCATTAAAGATTATTCGTGAAGTATTACAACTAAAAGCTGATTATATGCTTTATGAAGATTTTGGAAAGTACGGATATGAAAGTAAATATGTTTTAGGCGACATCAACATCATGTGTTCCATGCAGGAGCATTTAGGTGTTTTGTTGGAACTGAAAGGCAGAGGTTGTCGTCAAATGGAAAGTTATCTATTGGCACAGGAACGCTCATGGTATGACTTCATGCTTGATTGTTTAACAGCAGGTGGTAAGATGAAACGTCTTGATTTGGCAATCAATGATAAAGCAGGAATATTGGATATTCCAAAATTAAAAGAAAAATACAAGGCAGGTGAATGTATCTCCTACTTCCGTAAGCAGAAAGATTACAGCGGTACGGAAAAATGCGGTAGCGATTTACCAAAGAATACAGGAGAAACCTTATATCTCGGTTCAACAAGCAGTGAATTATATATGTGTGCCTATCAGAAAAATTATGAACAGTATGTCAAGAATGGTATAGAAGTTGAAGATACGGAGATTAAGAACCGCTTTGAAATACGCATGAAAAATGAACGAGCTTATTATGCGGTTTTAGATTTACTGACCTATCGGGACGCTGAACGCACCGCTTTTTCTATCATCAATCATTATGTCCGCTTTGTTGATAGAGAAGATGATAAACCAAAAAGTCAATGGAAAATGAATGATGATTGGGCGTGGTTTGTAGGAGAAAACAGAGAGCCGATACGCTTAACCACAAAGCCAGAGCCTTATACTTTACAAAAAGCATTGCATTGGCTACAAAGACAGGTTGCACCAACGATAAAAATGGTACAAGCATTAGACGAAGAAAATCATACAACGATACTAAAAGATATGATTGAACAGGCAGAACTCAAAGACAAGCATAAACATTTATTACAGTTAGAAAAATCAACCATAGAAGAACGCATAGATACCGTTGTTCCACAAGAGAATGACGGTATTTTTTAATTTCTTTAAAAAATCTGCAACAAAACATCAACTAGCGTACAGATATGGTACGAGAAAAGGAAATCTAAACTTTTTTGAAAATAGGTCATTAAATCGAGGTTTCCATTCCCTATATGAAGTGAAAGAAGAAAAGTTTTGAAAAATGTCGGAAAATCGAGTTAAGCGGACAGTGTTATGTGAAAAGAAGAAATTTTTTTCATTCTCAACTTAACAATCAGCAGTTTCCATTCCCTATATGGAGCAAAGAAAATCTTTCATTCCATAGTTGGCAGTAACGGTGTTGCATGGGTAGTTAGGGTGTGAAAAGAAATCTTTTCATCATCAACTTAGCAGAATGACATTTTCTTTCCCTATATGGTACAGAAAAAGAAAAAAGTTTTGAGTATTGGTTACGCTTTTGCTCTTTTCCAACGCGGTATATAGGAAAGACGATTTTCTTCTTTCGTGTTCTTTGACAATTGAATAAAGCAATTCAATACATTAGACAGACAGTAAGCCATTGAAACAGATACGCCATGACCTTTCCCCTGCAAAAGCGAGCGACAACCTATCTGTGTTCTTGTAAAAGACTTGTCCTCTTTTATCGCCATGACCTGTCCTGTCTGATAATGATACTCCCGTACAGCCACAGCTTGAGCGTTAAAAGCGTCGCACGCAATGGGTACGGCTACATTGGATAATGCAGAGGTGGAACTCCTGTGGGCTATGACAAAAGCCGTTGAATTGCTTAGAAAATATTTTACGGAAAGGAGTGAGAATTTATGCATGATTTAAGTATGCCATTATGGGAACGATACCTTATGACAATCGAAGAAGCGTCTAGTTACTTCCGTATTGGCGAAAATAAATTGCGTCAAATTGCCAATGAGCATAAACGAGAATGTGTCGTTATGAATGGTAACCGTATGCTTATCAAGAAAAAGAATTTTGAAAAAGTCATAGATAAACTAGAACAAATTTAGTGCAAAAGAGCCTTGTGCGTGTTATGATTTGATTAAGTCGTATATACAAGGCTCTTTCATACTTTGAAAGGAGTTTGAAAGATGTCAGCATTAAAAAGACGAGATAACAAAAACAGAATATTACAGAGAGGAGAAAGTCAAAGACCAGACGGAAGATACACTTACAAATATGTAGACGCATTGGGTAAAACAAAATATGTGTATGCTTGGAAATTATTACCGACAGATAGAACACCGAAAGGCAAACGAGATGATTTATCATTAAGGGAAAAGGAGCGTATCATACAAAGAGATTTGTATGACGGTATCGACACGCAGGGCGGTAAAATGACACTTTGCCAGCTATACGCTAAAAAGAACGCACAGCGACCAAATGTAACGAAAAATACAGAAGTTGGCAGAAAACACCTTATGAAAGCCTTAGAGGACGATATACTCGGTTCTAGGAGTATTGACAGTATTAAACCGTCAGACGCTAGAGAATGGGCAATCCGTATGCAACAAAAAGGGTTTTCCTTTGGAACAATCAAGAACTATAAGCGTTCGTTAAAAGCGTCCTTTTGTATGGCGATTGATGATGATTATGTAAGGAAGAACCCATTTGATTTTTCACTTAGTGAAGTAATTGAAAATGACAGTAAAACTAAAGTCGCATTAAGTGAAGAACAAGAGAAAGTATTACTTGATTTCATAGCACACGATACCTGTTATAAAAAGTATTATGATGATGTGCTGATACTGTTGAAAACAGGACTAAGAATATCAGAGTTCTGTGGATTGACAAAACATGATTTAGATTTTGAAAATCATTCAATCAATATCAATCATCAATTATTGAAAGATAAGAACGGCTACTATGTCAATGAGCCAAAGACAAAAAGCGGTATTCGTAAAGTACCAATGAGTGATGAAACAGAAACAGCCTTTAAGAGAGTATTAAAAAGGAAACAGAAACCTATGATAAAGGAGATAGACGGTTATCGCCATTTCCTATTTCTGTTAGAGAATGGTTATCCTACACATAACGCAACCTATAAAACATTATTGTTACGAATGATAAAGAAGTATAACAAAACACATGATGTTCCCTTGCCACATATCACACCGCATACACTAAGACATACATTTTGTACGAGATTAGCAGAAAAGAACATGAACCCAAAGAATTTACAGTATATTATGGGACATTCTAACATAACAATCACGCTTAACTTATACGCTCATGCGTCAGAAGTTGGAGCAAACAAAGAAATGAGAAGTATGATAGCGTGATTTACAACGAAATGTACAACGATTGAGAGTGAAGATATGCGTAGTGTAAACCCAGTTCTGCGGTAGATTGGAGAAATGAAAAAAGCCGACAAACCTTATAAAATAAGGATATATCGGCAATTCAAGGATTTATGAGAAGATATAGAAAAAGTTGATACTTTTTTAATCATAAAATAATACTTATAACCTAATTCATCAATCATTTTTAAATAGGGTATTATTTTTTGTGGATTCTTTGTACAAAAAGCAATACAATCTACAACATCTTTACTAATATTGATATGACTAACCTGTTGTTTATTATATGGATTTCTAACCAAAACATACCCTTCTTTTAAACGATTTATAAACCATTTTGGATATAAAGCACATATATCAGTTCGTCCTGAAACTTGTAAAATCATCATACTCCCCCTCTTATCTATTTACCATCATTATTTTTACACATTAAAATTAATTTTATGATAAAGTGAATCTGAATAAATCTTTTCATTAATTGCTATAATATATTAACATCATTATCATCATGAGCATTTTATCACAATTATTTCCAAATATTAACAATCATCTTCTATCATTTAGAAAACATTCATGTTATACTTTTCTATGATTTGAGGTGGCTTATGAATGAACAAAAACTTATTAATTTAATTGGAGAAATTGGCAGACTACTTTTAAAACATGGCGCAGAGATTTATCGTGTTGAAGAATCGTTGATTAGAATGTGTAAAAGTTATGGCTATCTAAATGTTGAAGTATTTGCATTACCAACATACTTTACCCTGACAATTGAAATGCATGATAATCATACTTATACCCTATCAAAACGTACCCAACAAAACCGTGTTAATCTTGATATGGTATATGAACTTAATAACTTAGTTCGCTATGTATGTAATATGTGTCCAGAGTATGATTATCTTAAAAAAGAAGTAGATAAAATTAAAAATACGCCAATAAATATGCCTTTAATTTTTATAGGTTATGGAT
>OFGD01001306.1_pt1 | contig 12765 bp, 16 predicted proteins | sample 1521671 | NCBI WGS metagenome assembly OFGD01 (sample SAMEA3504114, study PRJEB24116) | mouse gut metagenome | biome: mouse gut; feature: mouse-associated habitat; material: faeces | place: Denmark | collected 2011 | reverse complement strand
CCCGACATGAGGAATCCTGCCTTCCACTGTCTTCCCTTCTATGCCGCTTCTTTTCCCGTATCCGGCAGTTCCATCAGATCCGCTTCCAGAACATCCGCAAGATACTGGCCGGCAAAAAGGCCGCCGTTGATCTTCACTTTCTTTTTCCGCATTTCTGCATAGGATTCTATCCGAATCTCCCGGCTCTTTTCTGCCAACGCAAAATCATCCCCGGTGAGCCTTTTCTGGACTACTTTCTGCCACTTCCGTAAAAATGCTGAGGCTTTGTCAATATCCTTTTTCTGCCGGTCGTACTCTGTACGTTTCTGGCGTATCACGCCTCCCGGCTCCACCTCCAACGTATAGTAAGGCTGATCCGGCTGTTTGTCTTCCTTAAGAACAGGATAAAGCTCTCCTGGTTATTAATCCGCTCGCAAGGATCGTATAGGTCTTGTTCGAGTATTCATATTTTTCCTGCAGCCGTGGAAGGATGCCGTTGATATACGGATACTCTTCTTCCAGTTCTCCCGCTGTTACCGATAACTGATTTTTCTGGATATACTCCACCAGTTCACTATGCCTCTGATACAGCTTGTTTGCCCGGTACACTATCGCATCATATACATTCATTTTGATCCGCTTTGCCATAGAAAGGTAATCCTTCCAGGTAATCAGAACCTGACGGATACTGTCCCCACGCTTCCCTTTCTGGCGCACAAGATAGTTTTTTATCTGCACATAGCTCATCCTGTCATGAATAAACGCAAGGTCTTTTGGCAATATGCCTTTTTTAATAAACCAGCCGATCAATTCATCCGGTAAGCAGATGTCCTCTTTCTTCTCCTGCTGTAGCCAGCATAAAACATGGAATCCCCCATCCATTTTCCGCAGCCGTTTCAATTTTGCTTTGTCAATCCGCAGCCGTTTTGCCAGTTCTCCGGTTGAATCTTTCCAAACGAATTCTTCCGGATGCTCCACCAGTTCACCGGCAAGCTTTAGAAGCCCTGCCTTTATGATCTGTTCCAGTACTGGAATCTTTCTCCATGCACCCAGATATTTCCGTGGGTTTAAGATCGTATTCCCCTGAATCCACTGCCTAAGCCCAGTCCTCATTAACTCTTTCTTCTCCAGGTCAGGCAATGTCCTTGGATATACTTTTCCATATATCGGTGAACAGGAATAATAATAGTAAAAACCAACTCTCCTGGAATCGCTCTCACCCGCAATCCAACGTGTGCCCTTGTTTTTAAAATCACCATAATAATAAGGATCCTCACGAAATTGATCATCGTAAAATATACGCTTTACCTCAGAGTACCAAATCTCCGGATTATAGAAGTCTCCTTTGCCAAGAACCATCCGTACTTCAAACAACCTTAAAATAATCCCTTTCCTACAACGCTGGATTAAATATGCCGCTTCTGTTTCCGTCCAGATAGATTTGGATTTATCTACAGATTTAAAATTGATTTCCTGCCCGCATCTGCTGCAGATTCCGCTCTTATTATATTTTGGATCTTTAATAGGAACCATCTTACCGCAATGAGTGCAATACCCTTCCGTTGCACCGCCTTTCTTATATTTGTAGAAGATATAATGCTTAGAAATCACGTTTTTAAGAATCCACCGTTCCCAGTCTTTCGGTATCCCTGGCACCTGTTTCATGACTTCATCCCACACATCCGTTTTTTTCTTATGGCGGGCAGTCAACTGCTGTTCCCGTACCCTAAGCTGATATCGTTCCAGTTCTTTATACTCTCCCGTTTCAGTCTCCAGATATCTACAAACCAGTTTTTTATCTCTCCTGCTGATGTACGTTCCCGAACCGTACATATATCTTGGCCAGTCAAGGTTATACAGCATGGACTTTCTCCATTTGCCGGTATCCGTCTCAAACGTAATAAAATCATTTGTTCTTTTGTCAATATACAGTACATAGACCGGATGCTTCGCTCCTGCCCGTACAAACTGGGCTAAGAATACAGAAACAACCAAATAGCCTTTCTCTTCTTTTACCCGCAAATACTTACCATATTTATAATTCTTATCCGCTCCCCAGTACTGTGATTTCACCGGCCCGTCCTTCTTTGCAATCCGCTTTAGGTATGGCGTAAATTCCGGCGGATCAATCTTCATTAATTCTTTTTTCTTCATATCTGCCTCTTTTCCTTAGCACTTCCCATAAGCATCATAAAACCTGTCTGAATGATAGCGTTTCCCGTCAACCATTAATAGCGCAATCTCTTCAATCTCCGGGCTGTCCTGTTCTTCCTTCAGGATCAGCAGGAACTCGCCTTTTCCCCCGGCTGCCTTTGGATTTTTCCCACGGACGATCCCAAAGCCATTCCCGGCTGTACCTGTTTCCCTGCTTACCATAGCGTTACACCGGCGTTTCGGATGTTCCACCATGTAAACTGCCGCCTCAAAAAGCATCTGCTCCAGTGAAAGACGGCGGACTAGCCGCATTTCCGTACAGGATATCTTGCTGTCCACCGCGTCCTCATCCAAATCTCCGGCCGCATCCACCTCATAATAAACAGAGTTGCGCCAGTCAGGATAATAATGAAAGCAATCCAGCGGATTCTCCGCACAATGGAAACCATTCTGTACGCAGTTTGCCTCTTCCGTCCGGTTTATGCCATTCTCCCTGAATTGAAAGCCAAGGCAGGTCAGATCCTTACGGAACCCTTTAAACGCTTTCATTCTCTTCCTCTCCCTTTTTCTCTTTGTCCTGATCTGCCATCATATCAAATAAGGATATCTGGACCGCCTTTTCTGTTGGTTTCTCCGCTCCTTTCTCCTGTTTTTCTGTTGCAGGCACTTCTTCCTGCTTCTGCTTTTCTTCACCTTTTTCCGCAGACTTTTCTTCTTTCCCTTCTGATGCACCTTTTACAGTCATCTTCCCAGATGAATCAGCATTCTTTTTTCGTTCTTCTTTCTTAAGAGCATTCAGCCGCTTTTTCCGTTCTGCTTTCTGCTCCTTTATCTCCTTCGCTTCGTCATCCAGGGCATAATATTCCTCCGCCCACTGATAAACCTTCGTTTCTGATATTCCCATGCCGACAGACTGATGCGCATGATCTGCCCGGCGGTTGGGATTGTTCTTCCCGCCAAACCGGTTATCATGTTCCTTTTCTGCCATCTGATAAGCCTGTTCCATGATATAGTTCATGCATTTGTGCAGAGTCTTCTGCTTTTTCAACACCTGGCTTCCAAACAACAAGCCTTTCTCTGCCTTCTCCATCAGGTGGTGTCCCACAATATCCGTAAAAAGCTGATCCTTCATATGCCACATCTCTTCCCGAAGCTTTTCCACCGCAGAAGTATACTCCTTTTCCGACAGCGGAATCTCTGCAAGCTGAAATCTCTTCCCCTTGATAAAATCTTCCACATCCTGCTTCGGGACCAGCCACTGGGCCGCTAACACCTTAAGTTCCGAAAAATTTTGGGAATTCCTTAAGTGTACTGCCATTGCATTTAATTCTTCCGTATTGTTTATCAATTTCTCATACACGGCTATTTCTCCTTTTCATTCTTAGATTTCCTATCTGCCCATTGCTACTTCATGCTGCAAAAATGGAGAGCCTTTTGACTCTCCACCGGTTATGCTGCATTTTCCTGTCTCTGCATCTCCTCTTCCATTTCCCGTTCTACCTCCTCAGCAATCCGCCTGCGCTCCTTATCATCCTCTTCTAAAAGTCCGACCAGCTCTACAAGGATGCGGTTACACCATTTGTTGGATTTCCACTTATCGGAAAGCTTTCTGGTTTCCTCCATCAGGTCTTCGTAGTCCTGCTCCATCATCTCCCTATTCCGGTATTTTTTATATACCTCATAGCATTCTTTCATGACCACCGGAACCGGTATCTTTGCCGCTTCATCCATATTGGAGAGAAGCCCCATCAGCATCCGGTGATAATCATATCTCTTGCACAGCTCTTCAATCCCCATCTGTTCTCTCCCTAAGTAAAGGGACATAAAATCATTAAAAATCGCCGCAATCATGCTCTGGTCTACCATTCTTTTTCTCCTTTCAGATTTCTATACAACTGCCAGGTCATAAATACTCATCTGCCCTTCCACCTGCCAGTTTCCCTGAATTTCTTCCTGTTCTGTTTCAGAATCTGGTAGCGCCTTGAAAGAAAGTCCCCGCAGCTTTTTTGCTGTTTCCGCAATTATCTCCGAAAACATGCCGGGAGTTCTGTATTCCCGCAGCACTACCAGATTATCTTCTGCAAGCGCATCCGCAAGGCCCCTCACTTTCCCGGAAACTTCCAGTATGTGGGTATCCCGCTTTTGCTTTGGTGTCAGCTTTGGGAGAACCGCCTGCATATACCGGTAATCCTCCAGCGCCAGGTATTCCTGTACGGCAGACTGTGCCTGCATACGGATTTCATCTGCACATGCCATGAAGCCTTTCTGTACTTCCGGCGGGATGGCTGAGACGCCGCCCCCCTCCCATTGCATCCAGCTTTTCCTTCATCTCAATAAGCTCCTGCCGGATCCGATTCAGGATCGCTCCGTCCGTACACATACTGTCAGCATCTCCGTAAGCATATACCTTCTCCCATTCGTAGGACAGTCTGGCAAACTCCTGCTCCCATACTTTAGGCGGCTTTGCCTGCACCATCATTTTTCTATGCCTCCTTCCTCTTTGCCCTTTCAATCCTTCTTTTTACCGTAGACGGATAGCAGTCAAACGCATTGGAAATCTCTTCCAGCGTATAGCCCTCTTTCCGCATTCGGTACATCATACTTCCCATTGCTTCCTTTTCCATCTCTTCCACGCCTTCCACCTTTAATTTTTTTCCAAAGATCCTCCTGCTGACCGGATGTCCCGGCCCATACTTGTAGATGAGCTTCGCCTCCGTCACATCCACGTCGCAGAGGATCGCGATCAGTAAGCAGTAATAGCCGCTGTCCTCATTCCAAATCGACATCGCACACCTCCTTTACGGATGACCGTGCCGGCATGTCTTCTGGCTGCCGATAGAAAAACTCCTTATCTAAAAATGTTTCCGGAGATTCCCTACCGCAGATGTTCGTCAAGCATACGGACAATCTCATCCATGCTTTTCGATTTCAGTTCCTCCAGCAAAAGATCCAGACTGATGAACGATAACATGTTCTTTACAAATTCTTCCTCCCGGTGGACAGTTAAAAATACAAAGATATATTCGTACAGCCCGTTCCTTGCCAGACAATGAATGATATTCCTCGCTGCCACCATGTTCATACGTCCAATCCCCGGCGTACAAATTAACTGCCAGTATCCGCTGTATCTGTCAATCCACTTCAAAAGCTTCCTGCTCCTTTTTCTTTCTCTCCTGTTTTTAAACATCCTTCACCTTTCTGCAGCGCATGTAAAAGAAAAACTTTTTTCCTTGTCATGCCGCTTTCCCTTCCCGTTTTACCGCCACTTCTGCCAGATACTGGTTAAAATCCGTACGCAGTATCACGCCGTCAAAATCCGTACCTAACATCTGCAGCTCTTTTTTGTTTCCGTCTTTTAAATACTTTACAATCCCAAAATCCTTCTGGTCACAGGAAGCAATATACAGATTCTTTTCCTGATCCAGACGGAAATGGATCTTGGCCCCCTTTGCAATGTCATACCTGCCCGCCATTAAAACAAACAGTTTCAATTTCTTAACCACGCTGTCTCTCCTGTCTTTCAAACATGGGATAACTGGTCAGAATCCGGAACCCCCAGTCTGCATCTGCATCCTTAATAAGCACCAGACAGGCTTTCCTTAGATTTTCTTCCAGCTTTTCCTCACCTTTCCGGAAACCATAGCCTATGGTTCCCCGGAACTGCCCAATCAGTGAAATCCAGTCGCTGCATCCGTATTTCAGCCATGCGGTAATACTGGAATCAAAATACTTCCGCATGATCCCGCTTACGACTGCATTTGCCACTTCCGCGTCCCAATAGGATGTTGCATAGCGGATATCTTCCTTCGTCAGCCTGGATTTTAACGCCAAAATCTGGATATCCGTATGTTTCCGCAGCGTATGGCCGCCATACAGTCCCACCTGATCAAGGTTCCTCCGAATTGTCTGTAAAGTATTCTGGGTTATTTCCTCCGGAACATCAGCAAATAAATCAACCATATGTACTCCTTTCCTTTCACGGACATACAGATACTGATATCCCGACGGATACCAATACATAAAAAAAGAAGGAGATGCTCCCCCCTTCTTCTGTACAGACTGTAACGCTTTCTGTTATCCGCCGATTCGTTTTCTATTTCTGGTGTTCTATATTCGGATTAGCACGCTCCTCCTTCCCTTTTATTTGCAAGATCATCCTAAAACGCAAAAAAAGACACCAAAAACCCATTCCTGAATCTTTGATGTCTTTCTGTCATTTATGAGGCAAAGCCTTAAATTTTACTTCCAGTCATTTTCTGGAACAAATACATGCTTACTGCTGCATTTTATGAACTCTCATGCACAAAAATCTAATCCAATTATAATTTAACACAATATATGGTTTTAGCCAAGATATTTTATCAATATATTGTATTTACATATTTTCATGCAATAAATTAACAAAGCATATATTTCAAAAACTAAGTCAATTTGCCTTTCCCTCTAAGATATCTTAACATGGAATTGCACTTATATCTTCCTTGCTCATTCAACCACTTATTCATTGATTTTTCCTAGATACTCCCTAAAGGTATTTGGAAGCCAATCTGATAAATTGTATGGGTTCAGGTACAACTTCCCCTTTTCATTTCTTCTCCGCTTTCTTAATGATGGGATTACTTCAAATGCAATATCATCTTTTACAGATACACCTTTTGACTCTTTGATCAGTTTCTTTAGAGGTACTAGATACGCTTTTTGCTCTTCTTGTGAATAATCATCCGGATATTTTCCATCCAGAGCATATTCAAGGAGCTGTATGGCTAGCGTCCTGTTAAAGATATCGTGATTTCTCTGATTATAGAAATTGTCAAGACAATTTCTGCATGACCTTGAACAGGTGCATTCTGTCAGGATTTCTCTTGTTTTTGAGAGAACATCATCCAGTATTCCATCCTTCCCAATAAGCGAAGAATAACCGGCGCCGCTGGTCAGATTGTCGTAAAAAAACATCTCAATATGTACTTCACCGTTTTCCTCAAGTCGTGTCCTCCATCCGCCATTGATTTCATTATAATCAATATCCAATGAAAGAGACACTGCCTTTTTAATTGCCTCATGCAAGGTCGTTGCAGCAGAGCGGAGAATGTTCTTTTCCTCATTGTCATAATTTGATACCAACCTCTGATTATCATATCTAATATCTAGCATAAACATATCAGTCAAAAATTCGTATCCAAGATAAATATTTGTTTCAATTCTATCATGGCTACATTGATAGCGGTCATAATAAGGCTTGAAGACGCGAAAATCACCCGTCTGAAGCGGTTCAGCTATCTCTGCTCCGCCACATTTAGTGCAGATATTAAATCCATTTCTTTTCTTTCCCATATTTACGGTCAATACATGATGGTCCTGAAGATTTGCAAAACGAATATAAGTATGCTTATAATTCTGCATTTCCGTATCTTTCGGAACATAAGAGTAATATGGAGCTTCTGCATAGGTCTTTTCTTCTTCCTCATCTTCATACTTAACCGGTTGCCCCTTAACCGGCGCAAATCCCCACGGCTTAATCATCGAACGTTTCTCCACCCGTGCATGGCAGTAAGGGCAGTATTCCGTATTTTCTTCCTGCTCGTCCCCGAACCAATTACATTCTGTGCAGACAATAATATCTTTCCGATAATCCTTGCTCATAAAATAGTATTCCGCCTGATTATGTTCATATCCCTTTGGTCTTGGATTTGAATATAATCCGCCACTTCTGTATATCTTCTTGTCAATAGTAATAAAACGCCCTGGGGCATATTCACTGATGGCAACTGCGATGTCTCTTTCAGGAGCATATCTTATATCCTTAGGAACCCTCCTCCCATATTCAGAATTCTTTTCCACGCAGAATCTTACGACATTCTTGGGAAAAGAATAGGAAGGAATATATCCCTCGGAATAAAACACATCAAACGCAGGAGTTTCTTTATCTCCGTTAAAAAACTCATCTCATTTCTTTTGCCTTCTGAAAGCACCATGTCTCTTATCTTACAGAATTTCTCAACCGTGTTATCTGTCGGAAAGTCAAGAAATTGTGCATGTTCGATAAAGGCATCTGCATATTTCTCACAGAATGTTACGATGCCAACCTCGACAATACTGTCAAACTTGCTTCGCATCAACTCTGTCGACATGAAGCTGTTTAATGTTTTCATATTGTAATGGCGCTGCTTAATTTTCGGATTGTCTCTGTCAATCCACGGTTTTCTAGGTTATCCGGAAATCATCTCATCCGGATGCTTGAAGTAATGGCTATCATGAACCCCTCCTGAAGAATAAGTAACAATAGTGGAAATTCCGGAATTCTTTCGACCTGCACGGCCTGCTCTCTGCTGATAATTTTCACGCATAGGAGGGATGTTTCTTAATCCTACTGCTGTTAGGGAACCAATATCTATACCTACCTCCATGGTAGTCGTACAACTTAATACATCAATAGAATTCTCACCAAACTCACCAACATTAATATCCTGGAAGCGAATCTCATAATCCTCAGTCTTGCTTAAAATGTCGCTCGTTGTTTCCTTATGGGAGAGCTGGGCAGTATGTTCCTCAGTATTAATAGTATGAATTTTCTCTTCGCCATTGATAGCAGCAAGTACAGGTTTTCTCCAAAAATCAAATCTAGAAAGATCCTTGTTAGTGATGCTATGGAGATTTTTAGATTCAAAACAGGAACCACAGTAATCACCAAGCTTGTAAGGAGATATTTTTCCACATCTCTCACACCGGTACCAATTGAAATCCTCATCCGTAATGACAATCTTTACGGCATCAAGTTTAAGGTAATACCGTTGGTTTGTTCCTGGTCCAAAGAAACAGCTCTTTATACAGTTTAGAAACTCTCCCATCTTTCTATCGTTAAGTCCAGTCATATCTTTTACGATCCTAATGAAGTTTTTATCAACAGAAACCGTAAAATCTCCTTCGAGACCAAAAAACTGGTTTTTGCTTCGTCCCGGAAGATTTCTTCTAATCTCATCCTCAATGACATTGCCAAGAGCCGCACTTCCATCCATGACATCCCAAAAAAGTAATACTAATATGGAACGGAGTATTTCATCATCAATTACAATGTTATAATCATCCTCAAGCTCATAAATACATTCTTCCAAAATTTCATCTAATGGCCCAAGAAAACCTAAACCGATATCTTTAAAGGAACGTGGACTCTCTGTAAAGAAGTTTAACAACTGTTCGTAATAGTCATATGGCAATGGGTCAAAATTCTCCCTTGAAATTTTCCCTCGTTTTTTAAGTCTTTTACGAATTTTCTCAAGATGATCCTTGAAAATTTCTGCACTTTCACCAGAAAAGAATTCCAGTCTCTGCTCCACACAGACTGCAAGGAACACATTATAAAGTTCTTTCAGGGAATGTTCTCTTCCGTCTTTCGACAATTTTTTAGCCGCCAACATGACAGCTTGGCAAAAACTATCCGTATCAGATGATTTGGATAAGTCAAGTGCAAGCTTTGCCGCATTCCGTCTGGAGTCTGAAAACAGAAGTACCTTCTTGCCTTCATTAATAAATTCAGGCTTTGCCGGCGGCTGAAGCTCGAACTGTGCTTTGGTTAAATTGTAAAAAGGAATGTTACCTTTTGTTGTTAGATTCGTAGGTTTTTTTAGTGGCATGTTTTTTTTACATTTCGGGCATTTATTAAACATAAAACAATTGTGTTTTTCATCATATTCCGGATAGAGAACTTTAAGCAGTCCATCGCCATTCTGATAGTCAAGATAAAGTTTTCCTGTTACAGGATCAAGATACCCCACTTTATCTTTCTCTTTCGGCTCATATTCCTCCGGGCAAATGTAAAGAAGCATTTCCATGAGGTCGTTCGTTCCACCACTCAGCCCTTTATTGGAGAACACATACCAGTATCCTGTTCCGGACATTTTCTGAACATATACCTTAAAATACAATGCACCACATTTGATATGATTTACAAGTTCGTATATTCTACCACCACATCCGCACCTTTCACGCGGAATGGAAATAACCTTACCAAGAGGGAGTTTTTCCTCATTAGAGCGTTTTGCCCCACAAGTACATTTTGGATTGGAGCAGGCATATAATCCCTGGATTCCACGAACAAACATGTGTAGTCTTACAGGGAAAAGAATTTCATCATCTTTTTTTGCAAGGGAAGCGATAACGAGCAATGCATCAAGGGCATCCGATGCATACTCACTATTTCCAAATATCTTCTCTTTTAATTTTGTGTAGGATTTCGCACCATCTCTGCATAGTTCATGAAGCTTCACGAATGCTTGATAGTCTGGAAGATTTTCAAACAGGTATCTCTCTGCAAGCTCAATATTGCTCTGCTTCTTTGACTTTCCAGAATATGGAGTTCTTCCAGTGTACATGCCAAAATGCGGAATACGCCCTGCTCCTGAGGAAGATATAAAGATATCCTTGAACTCTTTAGATCCCATAATCTTTCGGAATCTGGAAAGCTGATCCGCTACCAATGCATTCATAGGATAGATAATAAGAGTTCTTACAGCCGACATTTTAAAATCTTCCGGCCTGTTAAGGGATTCTTCAATAGCACGCGCAATAATCGGCCAAAGGAAACACTCTGTCTTACCAGAGCCTGTGCCAGTAGATACAAACAGGTCTTTCCCTTTCAAGGCACTTGTAAGCGCTTTTACCTGATGAGTAAAGGGTGTGGAATAAATACCAAGCTCTGCATCAACAAGTTTCAAAAGAACTTCCTTAACATTGTCTTCAATATCAGCCGTCCGAATGCCGTCATTTATTTTGCGGTAGGAAGCGGACGTCTCAATGTATGGTTCCCTTGCTATATTAATATCATCTGGACAACCTTCTCCAAGAATCTCTTCTGTATACAGAAGCAATGTTTCACTGTTAGCAAGATAATCCGATTTAATATAATTTACTAACCGATTCCGTATTGTCTGATAGTACTGCTGTACTCCATTCGTATTTCTATCCATAAAATTCACCTTTTCTTGCAGTAAACCCTATTGCCCCAAGGACTTCTGCAGTCTGTACTGTCAATTCGTTTCGTATAATAAAATTATTCCGATCAGAAAAACTATATCTTGGCCATGCATTCATAAGCAGATAAAAATATTCTCTGTTCGGCAATTGTCCAAGGATACGAATATAAGAATATTTTTCATCTATGGGACATATGAGAAGCTGCATGGGATTGTCATAGTGATACTTAAGAGCAACATATAACCGCCGAAATTCTGCTCCTGTTAAAGCATCAAGCCCATCCTCACTATTATCATCAGTGTAAAGAAGCGTACCATCCTTTTTTCTAATAACTCTGTAATATGGTCCCACTATACCTTTCCGTGCCATCGTCATATCGGATTTCATGTGTCCATGCCACGAGCTAGACACGTTTCCATAATAGAACGGATTAAAAAACTCCAGTTCCTCTACACCAATATCCCACATATCAAAATCACACTCGTCAAATTTTACTTTTAAGTATTCTTCCGGTGTCAAACTATCACGTATGAGAAAATCATTTAGTTTTACTTCATGTTTACCACCCTTGCAGTGAATTCCAAGCCCGTTTATAATATGGTCTGTTGTCGGCAATCCCAGATAAAGATAATCTGTGTCAGAGAATTTCACCGTTTCCCCGCTATTATTCAGAATATTATAATGATTGTCAAGTGTCAGCAGATATCCCATTTGTTCATAGATATTCCGAATAAATACTGCAATGTCAGCGTTTCTTGAAGTATATACAAATTGTTTTGCAAATGGACACAGCTCAATATATTTTTTTGACAGATCATGCAGCAGGATGCTCTGTGCATTTTTACTGATTCCCATCTTATTTTCTTTTTCACTTAGTGCTGATTTAAGACACCATAAGCCGAGTGCTGAATAAATGACTCTGTATCCAAAGAATTCATCTGGTTCGTTAATATAAGAGGGGATATTCATGTCATTTGCCATGATACTAATCAATTCATTCACTATCCAAACCACCTCATTAAAATATCTTTCCTAAGACAACGCCCTGTTTCTCCAGCATACCTCTGAAGACGTTTGGAACAATTATATGGATTTTTTCCGAGAACTTTGGATACATATGGAAGAAGCGTAAACATCAGCATTTCATTCAAATGATTTTCATCTTCTACCATGTCAGCCATCGTACAAGCTATATCCTTTCCTAACCCACATTCACATGCAATTTCACGGAATATCTTCTGTGATCGACTGTCTGCTCTTGCATTGCTCTTATATATAAACGAAATCTCTTTTACTTCGGAAGGATCTTCTGTAATATCTCTGATTCTTAAAATCGGGCTGAATGCATCTGCGCTGAAATATAAGTAATGATGATAATCTTATTTCGATGCTGTTCAAGCACTGGAATAAATTCCATTTCGTTACAATTTCCAATAAAACTATCCATACAGACAACCCGATCAGGCGTATCTGTAAGAAAATCGCTAACTATTTGTACATCCGCGTTTTTTGAATATGACAAATGAGCTGCAACCGGTACACCGTAAAGTGTATTTGCAAGACAGTTGGCCAAATTAATTCCCGGTCCTCTTTTTATCAGTACCGGATTACCACAGAAGACAGTCTTTTCGAGATAATTTATAAAATCTGATGATCCATCTACAT
>OFGD01001302.1_pt1 | contig 12830 bp, 12 predicted proteins | sample 1521671 | NCBI WGS metagenome assembly OFGD01 (sample SAMEA3504114, study PRJEB24116) | mouse gut metagenome | biome: mouse gut; feature: mouse-associated habitat; material: faeces | place: Denmark | collected 2011 | reverse complement strand
CTGTGACCCTCTGCTTGTAAGGCAGATGCTCTCCCAGCTGAGCTAAACTTCCATAAAACGACTCAGATGGGGCTCGAACCCACGACCTCCGGCGTGACAGGCCGGCGCTCTAACCAACTGAGCTACTGAGCCATATGCGGTTAAAAAGTGGGTCTTCAGGGACTCGAACCCGGGACCGTCCGGTTATGAGCCGGATGCTCTAACCACTGAGCTATGGGCCCACAAGTTTCCTTGATTCAGGAGCCTTTTGTATTATACACGCATATACTGTGAAAAGTCAAGCTTTTTTTTCAAATATATTGCAAAACCTGCAAATTTCTCTAGTCAAGGTAATCTTTCAGCTTGCGGCTTCTGCTGGGATGCCGTAATTTGCGCAGTGCCTTGGCTTCAATTTGACGAATCCGTTCTCTGGTCACACCAAACTCTTGTCCCACTTCTTCCAATGTACGGGACCGCCCATCGTCCAGACCAAAACGAAGACGCAGAACTTTTTCTTCTCTCGCTGTCAGGGTATCCAGCACGCTCTCCAGCTGTTCCTTCAGCAGAATATAGGATGCCGCTTCCGCCGGTGCCGGCGCATCCTCATCCTCAATGAAATCGCCCAGATGGCTATCTTCTTCCTCACCGATAGGCGTTTCCAGAGATACTGGCTCCTGCGCTACCTTTTGAATTTCCCGCACCCGTTCCACTGGGATTTCCATAGCAGCAGCAATTTCCTCCGGCGTAGGATCTCGTCCCAACTCCTGTAGGAGCTGACGGGAAACGCGAATGAGTTTGTTGATGGTTTCCACCATATGCACCGGAATTCGAATGGTACGTGCCTGGTCAGCAATGGCTCGAGTGATAGCCTGACGAATCCACCATGTGGCATAGGTGCTGAACTTGAACCCTTTGCCGTAGTCAAACTTTTCCACAGCCTTAATCAAGCCCAGATTGCCCTCCTGAATCAAATCCAAAAACAGCATGCCCCGACCCACATAACGCTTGGCAATGCTCACCACCAGACGCAGGTTTGCTTCCGCCAGCTGCTTTTTCGCCTCTTCATCACCCTGTTCCATTCTCTTGGCCAGACGCACTTCCTCCTCAGCACTCAAGAGGGGAACCCGTCCGATTTCTTTCAGGTACATCCGCACGGGATCATCAATACCGACACCTTCCGGTACACTGAGATCCAAATCAATCACTTCATCTTCCAGATCGTCTGGAGGCAATTCTTCGCCCAGCACAGAGAGCGAAACATCTCCATCCTCCGTTTCCAATAAAGCAATGTCCAGATCGTCATCATCCAGATCACTCTTATCTCCGTCATCTTCCGAGTGTACCAGCTTGATCCCCATGGCATTAATCTGTTCATAAACATCATTGATTTGTTCAGGAGAAAGTTCCGTACTACTCAAACTGTCCATAATCTCTTCATAGGACAGCGTTCCTTTTTCTTTTCCTTTGGCCAACAGCTGCTTCACTTTTTCTTTTTCGCTTTTTATATCCCGTTCTGCCATTATTTTTCCCCCTTTCTCCCTGTCTCAAATTCCTTTTTCGCCTGCAAGATCGTATCTAGTTTCTGCAATAATGCTCCCTGCATCGCTTTTTTTGCCCCCACTTCTCCTACATCTTCTTTTTCTAACTCCATTAATTGCTGTGTCAGTCGTCGATACTCCTCATTCAACTGTTCATATTTCAACTGCCTGAGTCCATCCTTCAGCGCTTTTTCCTGATCGGTCACATAAACCTCTTCCATCAAAAGTTCTGCCAAAAACAAACTCTGTTCTTGCGCAATATTAGCGCTCTCCACCTTACCTGAACGTGCAATGCTTGCCGCAAATTCCCGGTATAAAGCCGCCCCGGCGGATCCAAACAGTTCACTTCCACCGTAAGCTTCCACTTCACGCAGAAGATCAGGCCGTGCAAAGAGAATCCGTAAGATATTTTTTTCGACGGGACTCTCAATTTTCCCTGCATTTATTTCATTTTCAACCGGCGATTGTACTATTTCCGTTTCCATGCGCAAGTGTTCCCCGCTATCAATAGGCTTGCGCACTTCTTCCCAAACGGCCTTTTCGCTTACTTGCAGCTGCGCAGCGACTAACCGAACCGCCGTTTCCCTTGCCACCGCACTCTGCATTTTGCGCAAATCGGGCAGAAGCTGTTCGACAACCTTCATTTTACCGCGAATACTATCTGTATTAGTTGTTTCCATATATCTGGCAATTTTATACATAACTAATTCCTGACTGTCTTCAATCAGTTGCAAAAAAGCTTCTTTGCCGTATTTTTTCAGGAACTCATCAGGATCCGCCTGATCAGGAATCTGTATCACCCGCGCCGTAGCGCCCAAATCCGATAAAATATCCAGACAACGCATGGTAGCCTTTATTCCCGCTGCATCACCGTCAAAAGAAATGCCTATCTGATACGTGCTGCGCATCAGCAATCTGCCCTGTTCTGGTGTAAAAGCCGTGCCCAAGGGCGCCACCGCATTGGTGATGCCATGCTGATGACAACTGATCACATCCATGTATCCTTCCACAATAATGGCCATATCCTGGTTGCGAATGCTGTTGCGCGCCAGATGAAGACCATACAAATTGCGACTTTTGTGAAACAGTGGTGTGTCAGGAGAATTGAGATATTTCTGCGGACTGGAATCCTTATCAATAATCCTTCCGCCGAAAGCAATGATTTCCCCTTTTTCATTGCCGATGGGAAACATGAGCCGATTGCGAAAGCGGTCAATATACTGGCCTTCCCGTCTGCTGGCACTAATCAGTCCCAAGTCCAGCATTTCCTGAGTAGTCACGCCGCGTTTTTTCAGATTTTGATACAGATTATCCCAGCCAGAAGGCGTAGCGCCCAGCTGAAATTTCTGAATAATCTCCTCATCAATCTGCCGTTTTTGCAAATACTCTCTGTAAGGCCTGCCTGCCTCGGTCTCCAACAGAATCTTCTGATAATATCTGGCGGCAAAATTATTTATTTTTAAATAGCGCTTGCGCTGCTCCAGTTTGGCTCGCTGCGCCGCTGTCATTTCCTTTTCCGGCAACGTCACGTTGGCGCGCTTGGCCAGCCTTTCCACTGCTTCCAAAAAGGAAACCCCTTCAATGTCCATGATGAAGCGGAACACATTGCCTCCTTTGCCACAGCCAAAACAGTGGAAGATCTGTTTTCCCGGAGAGACAGAAAAGGAAGGCGTCTTCTCGTTATGGAAGGGGCAAAGCCCCTGATAATTGCTGCCCTTACGCTTCAACGGCACATATTCGTTCACCACAGAAACAATATCGCACCGAGCGACAATTTCATCCAAAATCTCCTGCGGTACATAACCAGTCGACATGATTATCACCAAATTTCGTTTATCTTGCTTATAATTCTCTAATAAATCGCATTTTCCTCTTTTTTATTTAAAAATATTTTTACGCTCAATTGTGAATAAAAGATCGCGGAATGGTAATCTCTTTAAACGCCGCAATACAATAGGCATCCGACATCCCCGAAAGATAATCGCAAACACCCTGCTTAATCGTTTCCTCGGCTGCAATCTGCTGGTATAACTCGGGCATCTGCTCTGGATGGTTACAATAATAATCAAAAAGATACTGTACCACCAAAGCAGCCCTCTCACGCTCCAGCGCACAAATATCACCCTTATAAACATGGTCAAACATAAAAGCCCGCAATCCCTTTAAGGCTTCATCCACCTCTGATGTAAAACACAATTTCAGTGATGCCCCTGGAGCAGCTTCTTCCATGAGTGTCCGCGTGTGCTGCACCAAATCGGTGACCAGCGTGGTAATGCGCTCGCCGTGGCTGTGCCCCAGCACTTCCGTGAACTGTCCCGGCAAATCGTCCTCCCGCAGCACACCGGCGCGAATGCTGTCGTCAATATCATGCTGCACATAGGCGATTTTATCACTGAAGCGAATGATCTGCCCTTCCAGGGTGGCCGCGCCCTTCTGCGCCGTACCATAGCCGCTGTGGTGGAGTACGCCGTCCAACACCTCCCGGGAAAGATTCAATCCAGGCCGTCCCTTGTGCCGTTCAATGCGCGCCAACACCCGCACACTGTTGACATTGTGCCGGAATCCGCCGGGCATTAGTTGGTTCAGAACTTCCTCTCCTGTATGGGCAAACGGTGTATGCCCTACGTCGTGGGCCAATGCAATGGCTTCTATCAAATCCTCATTCAACCTGAGCGCCTTGCCGATGGTTTTGGCAATCTGATTTACCTCCAGTGTGTGGGTCAGCCGCGTCCGGTAATGATCTCCCGACGGCGTAATGTATACCTGCGTTTTCTGACTCAGGCGACGAAATGCTTTGGAATGAATAATACGGTCTCTGTCCCTCATAAAACACGTGCGCAGCCCATCAAGCTCCTCAGGCCGACTGCGCCCCTGGCTATCCGCTGATACCATCGCGAAAGGAGATAACTGCTGTCGTTCCCAATCTTCGATTTCTTCCCGCATGAACATCACTCTGCACCCTTTCTGTGTAGGATTCTGCAAAACAGTTATGCAAAAATACTCTATTATATGTATATTCGCACTAAAAAAGGTTTCCCCTGCTTTTCCGAAATACTTTTTCAATGTTTTACACTTTTTTTATTTTTTTCGAGCCAATTCATTCCCTTTCGACGGCATAATTGTAAAAAATATTCTAAAAAAGAAAAAACAGCGCACCATAATGATGTGCTGCTTCCCTTACATCCTTTTGTTTTCTATCGGCGCAACATCGCAATGGCCTCTTTGCGGTCCTCTTTGCCAAACACCGCAGAACCTGCCACCAGTACATTGGCTCCCGCCTGTGTGACCAAAGGTGCCGTTTCCGGCGTGATGCCGCCGTCCACCTGAATCAGCGGCTCTACGCCTGATTCCCTGCACATTGTAACCAGTTTTTTTATTTTGGGTACAATATTAATAAACTTCTGACCACCAAAGCCTGGATTCACACTCATCAAAAGCACCATGTCCAGTTCAGGCAAAATATACTCCAGCATGGACAACGAAGTGGCAGGATTCAAAGCTACACCCGCCTTTTTTCCCAAGTTATGAATGGACTGCACTGTGCGATGGAGATGGGGACAGGTTTCCCCATGCACAACCAGCATATCGGCACCGCTGTTGGCAAATGCCTCTAAATACGCATCAGGATTGGCAATCATCAAATGCACATCAAAAAACAGCTTGCTATGGGGACGTAAAGCCTTCACCAGTCCCGGACCAAAAGTAATATTGGGCACAAAATGGCCATCCATCACATCCAGATGGAGCCAATCCGCTCCTCCCTGCTCAATATCCGCTACTTCCTCCCGCAAACGGCTGAAATCAGCAGATAACAATGACGGCGCAATATATCGCATACTTAAAAACTCCTCTCCTGTTGAATGACTTCTTCCAAAAACGCCAGATAATTTTCATAACGGCTCGGGGCAATCTCTCCCTGCGCCAAAGCCTCTTTTACAGCACAATCGGGCTCACTGCGGTGGAGGCAGGTAGCAAAACGACAATCTTCCAAACGGGAAAGAAATTCGGGAAACAACCGGCACAGTTCCTCCCGCTTGATATCTTCAGGAATCTCAAGAGAGCTAAAGCCCGGCGTATCCGCCAAAAGAGTCTCTTCATCCAGCCGAAACAATTCCACGTGCCGTGTGGTATGCTTTCCCCGCTTCAGCTTGTCGCTGATCTCACCGGTAGCCAGCTGCCATCGATTGCTAATGGCATTCATCATGCTGGATTTGCCCACACCGGAATTTCCCGCCAATACGGAAAATTTGCCGTGCAAACACTGCTTCAGCGCTTCAATGCCCTGTCCCGTCACTGTACTGCACAAAAACACAGGAAATCCAGCGGGACGATAAATCTCCAGCAAACGCTGCTGTTCACATTGGTCTACCAAATCGCACTTATTAAAACAAATCACTGGCATGATCCCATTCCATTGTGCGAACACCGTGAGACGGTCAATCAAACGCAAATCCGGCAGGGGATCATACATCGCCGCCAAAATCACCAGCTGGTCCAGATTGGCCACCGGCGGACGCAGCAACTCATTTTTGCGGGGCAGCACCGCTTCGATGGCGCCGCCCTTTTCCGCGCCAGGCAGAATGCTGAACTGCACCCGGTCCCCCGGCAGAAACTTTACATTTTTTTTGCGGTTTTTCCCCCTCAGCGAACACTCATAGAGCTTGTCGCCGCAGGCCACATAGTAAAAACCGCTGTAGCCCTTTATGATAGTCCCTTCCAGCAGCAATTCCGCTCCAGAAAGGGTTGCTTCTTCCTGATTAGCCGTCATACTCTTTACTCCAAATCTCCTTATCGTTGCAGGTGATGCGTACCGTTCCACTGCCGTGGTAGAGGAAGGACTGCTGTACCCGCTCCCCTGCTACACAATCCTTCTGATACAGGACGGCACTGCCATTTTTATCCTGCAGCGTTACTACGACTGTACCGTCTTCGGGAATAATCAGCTCAAACTGTGCCGAGCGTTCCGGTCCCGGCCCGGTGCTTACCGTGTAATTCACCTTAGAGCCTTCCGGCACCGTACTGCCCGCAGCAGTCTGCTGAACGCTCACATACCCGCTGTAGTACTCATTGCTGCTGCCCTGGCTTACGGTGCCTTCGCTCAGCTTAGCATTGGCCAACGCCTTACGAGCTTCATCCTGCGTTTTTCCTACCAGATTGGGCACTGATGTATTCACCACTGCTGGTTCGGCGGCCTTTTCATTGATCATCACGTCCACCTTACTCCCAGCGGTTACAGTCGTGCCCGCCTCTACTGACTGATACACCACTACGTCCTCGGGTTGGCTGCTGTCGGTCACTTTTTTTACTTCACCCAACTCCAGGCCCTCATTTTCCAGAGCAATCCGCGCCTCCTGCTCCGTTTTCCCCTGCAAGACAGGTACCTGCACCTCATCGGGCCCTAGGCTAATGACCACCGTCACCTCTCTGCCTTCTTTTACCTTGCTTTCCGCCCGGGGCAGCTGACTGATAATATGGTCTTTCTCAATCTCCCCGTCAAAGACCTCGTCTTCCACCACAATCTTCAGAGAATTGTCGCTGAGCAACTGCTCCGCCTCCAATAGCGTCTTATCCCGCAAATCAGGCACAACCACTTCGTCACGACTCATAAAGCTTTGCACTGCCCAAAATGTGCCACAAAACAGCGCCACTGCCGCCAAAACCAAAATCAGCACATGCTTGCTGTTTACCTTGCGGGACGGCTCCTCCTGACTTTCCGTCTCCAGATAGCCATGCTTCATTACACGGGTGTGATTGTCCTGCTCTGCCTTTCCCCCGTGATGCCGGTCTCGCTCATTTTTTTCATCCTCAGCCTTTTTGGGATACTCCCGCACATATTCCTTTTCACTGGCAGTCAACACCGCCTCGCTCTGAAAATACCCCTGTTCCTCCAAATAAAGCCGCAAATCCAGCAAAGCATCGGCCATCTCCTGCATACTGCGGAAGCGATAGGCAGGATTTTTCTCCAAAGCACGGAAGATAATGCGCTCCAAGCCCAGCGGCACATCGGCCCGCTGCTCCATCAGACTGGGCGGCGCCTCCTGCATGTGTTTCAGTGCTACCGTCACCGGATTTTCCCCTGTGAAGGGTACGTGCCCGCTCACCATCTCATACATCACCACGCCCAGCGAATAGATATCCGACTTAAAATCCACATGTTCGCCCCGCGCCTGCTCCGGTGAAAAATAATGGGCTGAACCCAATATGCCCTTATTATGGGTGATGGTCAAATTATTCATAGCCTGAGCAATGCCGAAATCCGTAATTTTAACCACATGATTGCGGTCAATCATAATATTGTGAGGCTTGATATCCTTATGCACCAGCTGTTGATCATGAGCCTGCGCCAAGCCATAGCACAACTGTACACTGTAGTCGATCACCTGACTGATAGGTAATGGCCCCGATTGGGCAATGATATCCTTCAGGGTACTCCCTTCCACATACTCCATCAAAAGATAGGTCAATCCGTCACTTTCCTTGAAATCATAGATATTGACAATATTTTGGTGAGACAGCCGGGCAACTGCCTGCGCCTCCTTTTGAAAGCGGCGGATAAAATCAGGATCATCCACATATTCATCCCGCAAGAGCTTTACCGCCACCTGTCGATCCAGCGCTGTATCGTAAGCCTGATACACCACCGCCATACCGCCGCTGCCAATCTTGCGGATCAATTCATAGCGATTTGCTAATACACGTTTGGCTTCCATACAATCACCTCTCAACCCTTATCGTCAATTTGTTCGTAGCGATACAAAATCGCTGTCAAATTATCGCTGGCCTGGCGCGTCAAGGCCAAATCCAGCAAATCCCGCACACCATGCTGCAAAACCGGCTGCTGCATCAGCTGCTGCATTTCCTCATGTTCCACATAATTATATAATCCATCGGTACAGAGCAGCAGCATATCGCCCGGTGATAAGGTCTGCTGCAAAAACTGCCCTTCCACCTGTGCTTCAGGCCCCAAAGCCTTCAAGAGCACATTTTTCTGACGATTTTCAATATGCAACTCCTCCGTGCCCTGACGCACCAACTCCGCATAATAAGAATGGTCCATGGTCAGCTGGGTCAAATTCCCTTCATGCAGCCAATACAGGCGACTGTCCCCCACATGTCCCACATACATCGTATCTTCATCAATAATAACCGCTGTCAGCGTCGTGCCCATAATCCCGCTGTGCAGAGCCTCCTGCTGCTGATAGATCGCCGCATTGGCACGGGTAAACAGTCCACGCATTTCCGCAAGAGAAAAGCTTTCCAGACAACGCCCCTGCACCAAATTGGCAAACTGCTCCACCGCAATGCGGCTGGCCAACTGCCCATGCTCATGGCCGCCCATGCCATCGGCTATGGCAAACAGACCGCACGCTTCATTGATATAATAACTGTCTTCATTATTTTTTCGCAATCCAATATTGCTACCACCTGCTGCCGCCATACTCCCAGGCTCCTTTCCATTTATAAAAATTATCTCCTGGTAGATACTAACATCATACTATGGAACAGTCTGAAATGCAAACTTTTCTTTGCCCAGATACCATTGTCTGCATGTGCTCCCTTCTATTTGACAAAATTTCTATCAAGCGCTGTTCCCTATCGATTGATAATTTTTCCAACATTCTTGATATTGATAGAAATAGTACCATCCTCATTGCTGATGAACTCGATATATTCCGAGTTATTGAAAAAATCCGAAGGCACAATAATTTCTATACCAGTGTCGGTCCTAATTTTATGAGATTTGTTGGCACGCACAGTATAATCTCTTTCTATCGCCGCCGTTTTCGGCAGGCTGGCCAGTTCCACCTGTTCCCGATAAGAAGCCTGCATGCCCGGATGATGGGCAAATACCTTCTCGCCCAGTTCCGCCGGATGAATCTCCGCCGCTGTCTCGCTGGCCTCAAGAAGGCAGCTCTTGGCGCGGCTCACTGCTTGCGCAGCGTTTTGTCCATATTCCTCGGCCACCTTATTCACAATGGTGTGCACCTTTTTAATGGTTTCCTTGGCAGATACCGGCATAGTACAGTTCAGCCAGCGGTCCGGCAATAGATAAACCTCCTCGCCGTCCAGCACCCGTTTTTTATCAGCAAACTTCACCGTCCAGTTTTCCATATCCACAAAGGCAAATATGCTCACCTTCTGCGTGGGATTGGGCAAGATGGCATAATGCTGGATGATCTCATTGCGCACCTCACTGCCATTATGCGCCACCTTATGCGTATAGCCCAGCTGATTTTGATAGAGCAGCAACCCAAACTGCCGGATACCGGCGGCCAAAAAATCCACCGCCACCAAGTCAATGGTCCGTTCCTCCCCGCAGAGCATGAGATCCTGATGGAGCTTTTGAGCAAACTCCTGGGTCATAGCTGCGAAACAGTCGCTGTTCTGCTCGTATTCCGCCAGCTTCACCCGCACCGGATTCACCTGACCGATGGCGCTGTTATGGGCAGCAGGGTCCTTCCACGCCTTTTCCAAATGCTTCTGTAAAAATTCAAAAATCTCTCTGTCCAAATCTTCGTCGGAAAACACCGGCACACCCGAATTCAAATCCAAAATATGTAAAATAGCCCGCTTTACTTCAATTAAACTTTGTGCGTCCTGCATCAAAAAACCTCCTGTACTTTTGTGGTAAAAAATTGGCTGCCAGTTTTCCAAACCGGACAGCCCCACTCATGATTCTGTATTATAGCAGATTTTTTCCCGTCTGCCTATATTTTTCTTACTTCATAATCATTTTCAGATTTTTTGCCGCTTCTGTACCAGTTCCTGCTATAAACTTTTGTCCCGTTCAGCGCAACACTCTGCGCAATACCCGTAACAGCAGCTTCTCAATCCCTACGCTGAGCAGCACCACCGTGAGCGTCCAGGCAAACAACTCCGGCGTTTCCAGATAAACCTTGGCGTTATACAGATGCATCCCGATGGTGTGATTGGGCAGGCCGATGACCTCCGCCGCCACACCGGACTTCCAGCAAAAACCAATGCCCACTGTGCAGGCCGAAAGCAGATAAGGCTTCAGCGACGGCACATAAATGAGCTTCAGATATTGTCCTCGCTCCAGAGCAAAGGCCTGTCCCACCTCCAGCAGCTTTTGGTCAATATTGCAAAAGCCCTGATAAATATTGGCGTAGACGATAGGCATGACCATCACAAAGGCGCACACCATGGACACCGCCTGACTGCTGGCCCACAACAGCACCAAAATGATGAAGGACGCCACCGGCGTAGCTTTCATGGCGCTCAACGGCGGCATCAGAAATTCATGCAAGAGCGGCATGCGCCAGCCCAGAAAGGCCAGCAGTCCGCCCACTGCCAGCGCCAAAAGAAAAGCGGACATACAGTGAAACAGCGAATTGCCGATGCTGTACCAAAATTCCCGCTCCATGCAAAGCTCCAGCAGCGTTTCCACCGTGCGCAGCGGAGAAACCAGCAGCAACTCGTGACCCAGCCGGTCACTGGCCAGCTGCCAGAGAAAAAGCCAGACCAAAACAATGGCTGGCTTTTTATATCTGTTCAAAATATTACGGTAAATAGTAGAAGCCTTCATCAGGCAACGTACCGCCTACAGCAGCCGGATTGGCCTCTGCCAGCACTTCCAGATAAGCAGCTACGCTCTGCTGCATCTCTTCACCGCTTAAAAAGACCATATTGCAGGCTGGAATTGCTTTTTCAGCGATAGCTGCGGAAGGAATGATTTCATATTTGGCTACCAGCTCGGCGCCTTCGGTCACATTCTCCGTGATATAGTCAATAGACGCCTTGTATTCTTCCAGGAAGGTGTCCACTGCTTCTTTGTTGTTTTCCAACACATCACTGCGCACAATAATTGTGCCTGTCACCAGCTGTTTGCCATCTTCTCCCTGTGCCTTGGCCCATTCTTCTGTCATATCCAGCGCAACCCGCACCCCTTCTGTTTTGGCCATCACAGTGGTCACCATAGGCTGGGGCAGCATGGCGATACCATTCTCCGCCTCTGCCAATGCGGCAGCGCACTCCGCATGCTCCGCCCTGCTGAATCAAAGCAGCCACTTCATTGGCTTCTGCCTTATACTCAATGGTCACGTCCGTTTCCGGATCCAGACCGTTGGCTTTCAGGATATAGTTCAGGATATATTCCGGTGTCGTCCCTTTGCCTGTGGTCACGATGGTTTTTCCGGCCAGATCCGCTACAGACTGTACCGATTCCCCATTGCCTGTCTCCAGCATATAGAGCACGCCAAGGGTGTTCACTGCGGCGATTTTTACCTTTCCCTCTGTCTTGTTGTACAGCACCGATGCCAGGTTGCAGGGCACAGCGGCGATGTCCACATCTCCGTTGACAATTTTTCCGGTGATTTCATCGGCCGCGCCTACCAGTTCCACATTGTAATTCACTGCTGTTTCGCCGGCTTCGTTGTCCGCCATCAATTTCACCATGCCCATGCCGGTAGGACCGGTGAGCGCCACTACATTCAAGTTTGCTTTTTCCTTTGGCGCAGTCTCCCCGCCGCAGCCTGTAACCATTCCGGCCACCATAGCTACGCACAGCAGTGCTGCTGCCATTTTACGCATTTTTTTCACGTTTCTTCCTCCTTTGCCCTCTCTGCGATCTTAAAAATATAAAATCACACCTCTGCTTTCCTGCCGAGTTAAACACTCCATCTGCAAGCATCTCCCATCAAGCAGGCAGCAAAATATTAACGTTATTATATTTCTCATAGGGCTGTTTGTCAAGGTTCACCAAAGGGCCATAAGACCCTTCACTATGAGGTTTTTACGGTGAAAAGCCAGAGAATTTTCCTGCAAGTGATGAAAAATCTAATGGAAATGATAAACCGTCACAAAATGTGTGCGCACAGAAGATAAAGCCTACCCCTACCGCGTAACTTACGCAGTAGGGTATGTCCCGTTTCCTTCCTTCTTCCTGCTCCGTAAAGGGCGTTACTGTCTGCGGCTCCATCCCGTTCAGTACACAGGCGCAGATCATACCGTAAGCCGCCATCATAAATATCCCTCGTTTCGTTATTGTTTGTCTGCCTTTGCCCATTCTTCCAATGCCCGACACTTTTCTGGTCGGGTACACGGAGGAACAGGCATAGTTAGGTAAAAAACAAATGGAATCATTTCCTCCTATGTAACGTTTTGTTACACGGGGGGTTGGTGGCTTCGACATTTCTATTGCTGAGGGTTTTGCTGCTGATTTTGTTTTCGTCCACCTGACAGGTGATTTTTAGTTTAAATGCGCGAATAAAGCTGCGCAAACATCCTATCTGAATCTTTAATGAAAAAAAAGCCTTTCCCGGCCCAAAATGAGCCAAAAAAGGCTTGAAATAG
>OFGD01001295.1_pt1 | contig 12854 bp, 13 predicted proteins | sample 1521671 | NCBI WGS metagenome assembly OFGD01 (sample SAMEA3504114, study PRJEB24116) | mouse gut metagenome | biome: mouse gut; feature: mouse-associated habitat; material: faeces | place: Denmark | collected 2011 | reverse complement strand
CGTCACCGTCTTGGGCACAAGGGACAGGTCGGCGTCCGTTAATCATAGTTAGGGATGTACCGCAAAAGTATTTTCAGATGTCGATCTTGCCCGCAAAGCGGTAGAAAATCTCCACTTCTTGTTCCCGAATGCCATCCGGCCCCCGTTTCCCTTCGTGAACCAGGATTTTCTCAATCAGCGTATTAAGCAGGGGCGCGTCCAACTCGGTGATCTCGCTGTACTGCCGGATGAGCTTGACCCACTTCTCGGCGTCCTCCGCAGACTGCTTTGCGTTTTCCATGGCCGACTTCAGCGCGGCAATCTTATCATCCAGATCTGCCTGCTCCGCCTGGTACCGCTCAGACAGCAGATTGAAATTGCTCTCCGTGATGCGGCCCGCCGACCAGTCCTCGTACATCTTTACAAAAAGGTCATTGACCGTCTTGCGGCGCTTTTCGGCTTTCCTGAGTTCGGCCTCCCGTTTTTTCCTCTCAGCCTGCCGCCCCTTATCGCCATTTTGAAGCAGACGTTCCAAGAGCTGCTGCTCATCCTTCTGTGCCATGGATGCCCAAAATTGCAGCCGTTCCAGCACATAGGCGTACAGTGTGTTGTAGCTGATGAAGTGCATGGTACACTCGTCCACCTTTTTGCTGTAGGTACCACAGGAGAAATAGCCAGGATGGTTTCCCTTATTCTGCCTTGCAAAGTGCATCGTCCATCCGCAGTCTGCGCACTTGACCAGTCCAGCGAATATCTGTGTCGTACCATCCTTGCGCTGCCTGCGGCGGCTGATGATCTGCTTCTGCACCTGATCAAACACATCCCTGCTGATGATGGACTCATGGGTTCCCTCCACTCGAACCCATTCAGAGACAGGATTCCGAGTCTGCTTTTTCAGTTTGAAAGATTTGACGGACGTTTTATTGTGGATACTATTGCCAAGGTAGTTCTCATCTGTTAAAATAAGCCTGATTTTCGTTTCATTCCATGCATACCGCGTTTTCTCGGGCGCATCCTGATAGATGTGCGCGTAAGCCCCCTCTTTGATGTAGTGGAGATATCCAGGAGTGGGAACCTTTTCCCGAATCAGGGCCTTCATGATTTTCGCTGCGCCCATTCCGTGGACAGCCATGTCGAAAATCTTTTCCACGATCCACTTCGTTTCCGGGTCCACCAGCAGATGGCCTTTTTGATCCGGGTCCCATCGGTAGCCCAGCGGTGCGAATGAACTGATGTGAGCGCCGTTCATCCGGCGGGCTTTCAGAGCGGCCTTTACCTTCTTGCTGGTCTGCCGCGCGTGCATTTCATTGAGAATATTCAAGAATGGGGCCAGCTCACTTTCGCCATTCAGCGTATCCACGTTGTCGTTGACGGCGATGTAGCGGACACCTTTGCTGGGAAAGTAGATTTCCGTATATTGGCCCGTCATGATGTAATTGCGGCCCAGACGGGATAAATCCTTGGTGACCACGCAGTTGATTTTCCCATCCTCAATGTCATCAATCATCTTCTGGAAACCGGGGCGGTCATAGTTCGTGCCAGACCATCCGTCATCCACATACTCGGATACCACGTTGAGGCCATGGGTCTGGGCGTAGTCACGAAGCATCATGCGCTGCGTCTGGATGCTGCCGCTGTCACCTTGCTGCTCATCGTCGCGGCTGAGTCTGAGGTAGAGCGCTGTGTTATAAATCGGTTGTTTCAAAAAACGACCCTCCTTTGGTTGAAACAACCCACGCTTACGGCACCACAATACCATAAGCGTGGGCAGATATCCAGCGCTTTTCCCTAACAGGCCGTGGGGATTTCATCGTCCCGCCGCTGGGCGGAGAATTGGATCACATCCTCCAGCAGCGTGTTCAGCGGCTTTCCGTCCGCTGAGAAATGTTCCGTAACTTTAATGCGGGTTTTCCCGTGGATAAAATATAACTGCCCATCTTTTGAACACCTGTAGCGGCCAAAGCCAAAAACCTGCTCAGTCAGACTACGGTTTGTTTTGATAATAGTTCAACCTCCTTATTTTGCGTTGTAGGCCCACACGGCGCGTTTTGCAGGGGTGCTGGGCCTGGGTGGTGCTGGGTGGTGCTGGGACTCGCAGGATGGCAATGTGGGGCCACAAAGGGCGTTTTACCGCCCTCTGTGCCCGTTGTGCTTTTCCTGTTCTCTGGACTCAATTTTTTCTATCGCCCGCTCCATCTGTGGAAGATGATTTTGGATTTCTTTGCACAGCGCCAGATTTTTTCTCGCTGCCCGGATGTCACGATTTACTTGGGCTAACTGCTCGTACAGCCCGGCCTTTTCCGCTATGAGCTGCTCCTGAGAAATGCCACACTGCTCCAAAATAGAAGCAGCCTCCATGTACCGGGAAAACTCCGTTTCCATGCCGGACAGCCCTTCCGCGTAGAGCACCTTGGCCTGGGCCAACGCCGCTTTGTCTGTCAGGGCGGCGTACAGCTTCCGCCGTTTCTTCTTTTTCACATTGAGGATGGTGCGCTGCTTGGTCAGGCTGGCCAACGTCTCCTCCATGCGGGCCTGAAATGCGGCTGCGTCCGCCTGGGTGGAGAGGCCGTTTTCCCGGAGAAACACAAACTGCTCCCGATACCGTTCGGAACGCATGACATCTTTTTTCATCTGCGCCGTCATCCGGGGCGGATACTGTCGTTTTTCAACCTTGCCCAAAACGTAGAGATAATGGACATATAGCGCCATAAATCCGGTGTATTTTGGATGCTTTTTGTAGGGCTGGTAGCGAGGCCGGCGGACGATCTCCGGGCGGCGTCCGGCTTCGATTTCTTCCAGATTGCCCAGAATTGCAGTGCAAATGCCGTCCTCGGTGAACAGCGGATTCTTCCTGCCGGGGTACATGAATCGCTCCTGCCCCCGCAGACGAAAGCCCAGACGATTCCCGTGACTGATTTCCCAGCCCATATGCTCGATGAGCATGAAGAAATGGCCCAGGTCGTTGGCGTCCTCAATGGCGGTGCGCAGGTCCTCCTCCAGCATAGAGCGGAAGGTGGGCTGGCCCCTGGACTGGCGCAGCCATTCGATGTAGCTGACGGCTTGGGAGGGCTGGCCCTCCATGATGACAGACAGCCCATGCTCCCTGCACAGTCGGTCTGAGATAGCCCGAATCTGGTGGTAATATTCCTGTGTTGTGACGTGGTATTTTTCCCCGGTCTGCGCGTTCACCGAGTTGAACACCAGATGGGAATGGATGTGCCCCTTGTCAACGTGGGTGCCGATGACCACCTCGTAGTCGGCCAAATACTCAGCGGCAAATTCCTTTGCGATCTCCAGCGCCAGTTCCGGGGTGACCTCCCCCGGTTTGAAGGACTGGATGATATGATAGCATTGACGGCCATCCAGCTTTCCCACATCCCGCTTGGTATCCATCATCTGGCGGTACTCCCGGCCAGGGTCGCAGTTCTGATGGGCAGTGAGGATTTGATGATCCGTTTTATCCCCGTTCAGCACATACTGGATGGCCTGATCCAGACGGGCGTTCCGGGCCAAAATTTTCGTAACAGCCATTATTTCCTCGCGATCTGATACATCAATTCGTAGACCTGATCCAGCAGGAACAGCCCCTGCTTGGCGTCCTCAGCTTTGGCGATTCCAGCGTTGACGCTGTGGGCGATTTGATTGATGTTGTTTCCAATATGATGAATTTCCGTGCGTAGAGCCTTAAACTCTGAGGTCGGGCGTGACCGAACAGGATTACCTTCCAAGAGGCGAACAATATATGCCCGCTTGGTCAGGCCGCACTGTTTCGCCTGCGCGTTGAGCAGTTGGTACTGCTTCGGCGTTAGCTCGATGTGAAGATGGCGCGTATTTTTATTGGACACTGGTTTTCTCCTTCCGTTGGAAATAAAAAAGCGGCAGGCCGTTTTCCGGCCTGCCAGCGTGAAGGATGTATCTTGCTTATTTCGTTGATCCGGGTACGAATAGTTCCTTGAGGAAGGCGGTGGCCTCCGGGGCCTGATCCTTCCCGGTCTGGTAGCTTTCCACCAGCAGGACGCCGTTCCTGCCGGAGAGGTCGTTGGCGGACACGTCCACATGGAGCCACTGGCCGTCCACATACACCAGATTCCAGGTGTGGGTCTTGCTGCTGACGGTGAAGCAGGGGATGTCCGCCGCAGCGCACAGGAACTTCAGCGCTCTGGCGTAGGACCCGCAGGCCGCTTTCAGCTCCCCGGCGTGGGGGGCGAAGGTCTGGGTGACGCCAGATGTTTTCCCCTTTTGATAGGCCAGCAGAGTGCGGATGTAGCCGTTGAAGGCTTCCACCCGTTCCCGGTCGCCCATCTCCGCCGTGGCCTCGATGACCGGCTGGACGAAGTCCAGGGGCGCTTGGTAATTTTCCGGCATCTCGGCGGACACGGCATAATAGTCCAGGTGCCGCCAGTAGTCGGCAAACCCCTGCGGCACATGGTGTTCATACCGCAGCACCCCTTCCATGCGCCCGACCAGCTTTTTCACCGCGCTGTAGTCCTCCTTGCCCACCATGGTGTAGGCGGGGGCGGTATCGCTGGTCCCGTCCACCATCGTCTGGCGGATGGCGTTGTACAGCTCCCGGCTGTACACGCCGGTGAACACCTCCGGGCTGGCCTCCTGGGAGAAGTCCTCCCGGCTCCAGTGATCCGCGCTGATGGCGTAGGGGGCGGGCGTCTGGGGCTGCTGCTCCGCCGCCTGGGCGGGGACGGCCAGCAGGGCCGCAGCCATGGCTCCTGTCAGCAGCAGGGATACGATTTTTTTGCTTTTCATGCTCGATTCCTCCGTTTCGTAATATGGTGGGGCTTTCGCAAACCGAACCATACCACAGAAGGTGGGGAAAGTCGAACACAATCGGCAGACAGCCGTGGGGAAATGACGAACAGTGTTATCCCTGCTGGATGGCGGTGACCTTCCAACGGTACTCCGGCTGGTTCATGACGCAGGTATAGAGCGTCACCCGGTTGTCGGTGGTGGGGGCGGTGCCGCTGGAATCGTTGACGCTGACCTTCTCCACGCTGGCCACAGCATAGGTGCGGGTCCCCAGCTTGGTGGTCAGGGTGATGGTGTCGCCCGCGTTCAGGGTGTGGATCTTGCCGAAATCATTGCGAACCCCCCGGTTGTGGCCAGCCAGGGCCACGTTGCCGTCCCAGATGCTGGTATTGGTGAAGTGGCCCGCGCCTTTGAGCAGGGGGGCGCTGCCAGTGCCCTCATACACCCCGACCGTCAGGCCGATGGAGGGGATCTTGAGGGTGCCCAGGCTGCCGTTGCTGTAGTAGAGGTCGCTTGTCACCTCGGTGTAACCGCCCGTGGTGCTGCCCTGGGCGATGTTGGTGGGGCTGCCGCCGGGGATCTGGGTCATGGTGACATTGCCGTTCACCGAGGGGTACTGGCCGGGGATGACGGAGCTGCCCGTTGTACCTCCGTTGATGTTGGCGCTGCCCACCTGGTTCACCAGCCCGCCGTTGAGAGCGCCGGGGACAAGGTTTGGGGTGAGATACTCGCCGCTGCCGGGGAGATAGCTGGTGGGGCTGCCGAAGCCGGGGGCGATCAGGGCGGCATTCTTGCTCCGGTCCACGTTGGGGTTCTCCCACTCGTAGATGGTATCATCCGAGGTAGGCTGGCCGAACAGGTAGTCCTCCGGGGCGTCAAAGGTATACTCCAGGGCGCTGGCCTGGGTGACGCACAGGGCGCACAGCATCATGGCCAGCAAGAAACTGCGAATCTTCAAGGGCTTCATCTCCTCTCTTTGAACTTCTTAAAGGCGAACACACCGCCAGCGCCCAGGGCCAGCACCACCACCCCGATGATCACGGGGCGCTTCAGGCCGGACAGGTCCACAGGCTCCTTGGTGGCGTCCGGGGCCTCGGTGCTGCCGGGGGCCTCCGTTTGGCCGGGGTCAGGGTCATGCGTGTCATCGCCGCCAGGGGCCTTGGACTCCTCCGGGACCTTTTCGCTGCCGAAGATGGCGGTGTAGGTCACCACGGCGCAGTTGGGCTTGGACACCTCGCCGGTGTAGCTGGCGCTGACGGTGTACCCGGTGGCGTACCGGCTGGAAGCAGTGCCGGTATAGCTGGCGGTGGCGGTGTAGCGGGTGACGGGGTTCCCCTCGCCGTCCACGTCCATGGACTCGCTCCACTTCACATCCCCCAGGGTCAGGGTCTTGCCCCGGTCCTCGATGCTCTTGGGGATCAGGGAGACGTCTGCCTCAGACAGATTGGGATAGCTGCGGCTGGCGGTCAGGGTGCTGGTCTTGGTGGCGTAGCCGTCCGTAGTCACCTGGACGCTGGTGTGATCCAGCCGCAGGACGCCAACGTAGCCGTCCTCGGTGGTCACCTCCATCTCCGCGTCCAGCCGCTGGAGGATGGCCTCCAGATTGTTGGTGTCGCTGGCCTTGGTGACCGTCTCGGTGTGGGTCTGGATGTCCACGCCAACCTCGTCCTTCCGGGTCATGTCCAGCAGGAAGTAGCGCCGCCCGTTGCGGACGAAGTCCTCGGTGGGGATGAGGCTGGGGTCGTCCGACAGGGAGAGCTGGTAGGTCTTGTTGACCCGCAGCTCGTCCAGGGGGCCATAGGTGTACTCCTCCACCGAGATGGGGTAGTAGCTGGCGCTCTGGCCCGCCTCCGGTTCCGCCGCCATGGCGGTGGCGCTCCCGGCCATGACGAGGGCCAGGGCGCACAGGATGGTGAAAATGCGTTTCATGTGATAATTCCTCCGTTTTTTCGTTTGTTTTTAGCCTGGATGTGCGTTATCTGGCAATGGTTTTGCGCTGATCCCCCCTTTCTCTGGCCTGCCCGCGCTGCTGCAGGTAGGCGTTCCAGTCTTTCCCCTGGGCGGGCGTCCGGGTGGATACGTCATAGCCCTTTTTGCCATACTCCGCCCGGAACCTCTCTGCGGCCTCCCGGCCCGGAGCGTCCGCGTCCAGGCACAGGACGATCCGCTTCAGGTGGGGGTTCTCCCGCAGGTAGGTGTCCAGCGGGCCTTGGTAGAGGCCGCACAGGGCCACGGCGTTGCTGGTGACCGCCCGGTGCAGGGTGCAGAAGCTCATCAGGTCGATGGGTGCCTCGAACACCGCCACCCAGTCCAGGGCCGGGTCGCAGGGGAGGCGGAAGGCCACGCTTTTGTCGCTGCCCACCGCGTCCGCCTTGAAGCCGGAGCCGTTCAGGTCATAGGTGCCGCGCTTGCTGGCGAACACCGCCTTGCCGCCAGTATCCCGGCCAACAAAGACGCAGTTGTGGTGCAGGCTGTCCTCATAGAGCAGGCCGGAGTCGATGAAGCCCCGGATGACCTGGGCGGCGATGCCCCTCTTTTGAAGATAGGCGAACACCCGCCGCTGGTCCCCGTTGGCGATGGGCAGGGCGAAGGCCGGCTTTTCCTCTTGCTGGGCGGGTTTGGAGCGCGGGGTGGGGGAGTCCCTGGAACGCTTGCCGTTGAACTCCAGCAGGTAGTTCACCGCCTCCCGGAAGTCCTTGCCGCAGAACTCCTGCAAAAACGTAATGGCGTCCCCGCCCTTGCCGTTGGAGTAGCGCTTCCAGGTGCGCCGATCCTTGATGCGCAGGCTGTCCATTTCCCTGGTGGTGTGGTACCGGCTGCCCAGGCGGCGGACGGTGTAGCCCAAATGCTCCAGCAAGTCCGGCAGATCGGTCCCCTTGGCGGTCTCCATCTCCTCGTCCGTGAAGCGAAAGGCTGCATTTTGTTTTGTGATGTTGCTCACCTCCTTTTCCGGCGAAACGAAAAGAAGCCCCCAGAACATCCCTGATTGGGATGCTCTGGGGGCTTCTCTCGTCTGCTGTTTGGTTGTTGTGGCCTCACACGGCCCGTTACGCGCCCAACGCGGCGGGGTTGTCCTCCGCCTGGGGCTGGGCGCCGCTGCCCTCCGGGTTGGCCTCACAGGGGCCGGCACCGGCCTCCTCCTGGGGCGGCGCATCCGGCTCCGGGCTGTCCGCCTGCCGCTCCGCCGCCTCCAGCGCCTCCTCGATCAGCCCCAGCACGAACTCCCGCTGGGTCAGCTTCCGGCCCGTGCGCTGCGTCTCACGCTCCAGAGCTGGGTGATGTACTGCGCAGTGGTCAGGCCCGATTCTTCTCTGGCCTCCGAGATTTTTTGATGCAGTTCCAAGCTGATTTGCGCGCAGAGATTTTTTGTGGCTGGCATCGGTTTTCCCCCTTTGCATGATTGTGAAGCAAGTATAGCTGGAAAGCATAGAGAAAGCTATTCACCATTACCAACAATGATTGGGGGACAAACCAAGCATAACCACCAATGTGAACAGGCGGGGGAAGAAAAAGCCGCCCCCAGCCTGTGAACGTCCTACAGGCAGGGGCCAGCCGGTTTTCTCCCTTTTTTCTTTTTGGGAGCCTTGTTTTCCTGATCCTCCATGGTGATCTGCCCATCGACCTGCGCCGCGGGCTGACGGGAAATGCCACGTTCCTTATTGGTGGCGGTTCGGATGCCATCGCCGTGGGACGTCTTGGCAGAGACCAGCCAGCCCTTCTGGAGCAGTTGGTCCATCAGTTCAGCCACAAACTGGTTCCCGATCTTATTGCGCTTGTCTTTGTCACACAGACGAAGAATTGCAAAGTGTTCCGCAACATGGATCGCAACGGGGTCTACAATGTAAAGATTGCTGCGCTTTGTCCTGCATTTTTTCAGGATATAATCTGTGATCTCATCCCGCTTGGCCTCCAGTTCCGCCCGATACGCTTCATCGCTCAGATCCCGGTATTCCTCGTAGCGGTCCACGTGATAGCAGCGGAAGGTTCGCGCTTTCGATAGCTGCTCTTGCAGGGGCTGGATGCTGGCCTCATCTATCACTCCGCTGAAGCTGCTGGGGTGCAGGTAGAGATCCTGCTGGTCTTTGGCGGCTGTATCACAGCTTCCATTGTGTCCAAAGGTAACCGCCCACCCCAGCTCTTGGAACAGGCGGCGGCTTTCCTCTTTGAATGCGGTCCTGTCGGCATCGCTTGTCCAGCCGGAGCTGTAGCAGTCGGTACGGATGCGAAAGTAGACTTTCCGATATGCCATGTTGATCCCTCCTCCTTGCTATTGAAATAAAAAAGCCGCCCTCGGCCCACCGGATAGTTTCCGGCAGGTGAGGGCGGCGGTTTGCTTAAGATTTTAGGTGTCCGAATTCTCATTTTTCTTTTGGGTAAAACAAGACCACAAAGCGTTGGCTTTGTGGTCTTGTTTTGGTGGAGATAAGCGGGATCGAACCGCTGACCTCTTGAATGCCATTCAAGCGCTCTCCCGCATCATCCGGTGAACACCCCCAGAGATGCAGGAGAGCGCTTGTTTATGCGCCCGGCCTTGTTTCTCCGAATATGTTCATTATTACGCAGGAAAGTATGCTTCAGCTGAAAGAGCATATGCTATTATTCTGCCATTTCCAGTTCACAGATTCCTGTCTGTGTCATACTGTCGATCCCGTTCAGGAACTGCTCCACACTGATGTTGAACTTCACTGACAACTGGTAATTGCGGCGGACTGTGACCTTCTTGATGATATAGCCGCAGATCATCTTCTGCGTTGCGATGTCGCTGCTGTCGAAGATCTCCGACCATGTAGCGATTCGCTCAAACTCCGCCTGCATCTCTGCTGCCTTGGCATTCCTGTTTTCCAGTTCTGTTGTCAGCTCACTGACCTTGCGGCTGGTATCCAGCACCCGCTGGCGGGTCTCATCCAAGAGCTCGTTGAGTACATCCGTCGGCAGGGAGCTTTTACCTTGGACGGCTTTCAGAACTTCAGCCTTCAGGGATTCATATTCCACATTTGCTTTGGTGTTTTCAGCCTTGGCCCGCTTCAGATCGCCTTGGAGAAGTGCCATCTGCTTCTGATGGGCGGCTCCAATAATCATGTCGCTGGTAGCGCTTTTCATCTTGTCGAAGACCTGATGCAGGATGTCCGCAATGATATCATCCAGAATGTGCATTGTGTATCCTGTTTGGCCATCACACTCCGCGCGATGGCGTGTTTTGTTGTAGCAGATGCGCTTCTTTTTTGCACAGGTCCCGTCTGCCTGGCGGTACACTTTTCCGTTGGTGGTCAGCGTCAGTCTTCCGCCGCAGTGGCCGCAGAATACGTTGCCAGAGAGCAGGGACTGGCCAGTGGTGTTCAGCGGTATGGTTCGATAGTTCTTCTGTTCGTTGCTTCGTGCGCTCATCAGGGCTTGAGCCATATCAAAGAACTCCGGTTTGATGATCTGGAGTTCCTCAAAGGGTTCGGAGTAAGTTTCGCCGCTGCGCAGGATACCCTTGTAAAGTGGATTGTGGAGAATGGCCCCGATGGTGGCGTCGTGCCAATTTTCACCCTTACGGTTTCGGATGCCGTGGTCGTTTAGGAAGTGAGCCAGCCGGAATTTTCCGTATCCGGAGGAGACGCACAGGTCGAACATCATGCGGACAATCTCGGCCTCCTCCTCATCAATTACCAGCCGACTGACCTCATGTTTCCGCTTGTTGAGGACGCCGCTTTTCTCCAGGCGGTAACCGTAGGGTGTCTTGCCACCCCGGAACCGCCCCTCCAGCACCATCTGGCCCAGGGCCGTTTTGGTGCGAATGGAGGTCTTTTGGCTCTCACCGTCGGCCTGCCAAAAACGGATGTAGTTGGTAAGCCGGTCGGTGTGGGATTCAAACCTCTGCTCTCCCTCATTGACGCTCCAGACCCGGATCCCATGTTTCACGAACCACTCCACTACGAAGGGGGTCTCATCCGATTTGCGGCCCAGACGGTTGAACATGAACACAAGCAGGATAGCGAACTTGCCCTTTTCAGCCCGATCCTTGAGAAGCTGGAGTTTGTCCCGGTCATTGGCGCTGACCTTGAAGCCGGACACACCGTCTTCCTGTTCCTCGCCTACAATGATCCAGCCCATCTGCTCAGCGGACTTCCGGCAGGCTTTACGCTGCATTGGGATATCAGCCTGGTTCTGCTCATCGTGATCCACCTGTTTTGTAGTGGATACTCTATATAAACATTCAACTCTTTCAGCCATTTTTATCCGTCCTCTCTTTGTCCATAATGTGAGAGGGCGGACATCTGATCCTGATTCAATTGTCGAGGTACACAGCTTTCTGCTGACCACAGTATCCCACACTACGGCCAATATAGCTACTGAAATACCCAACAAAAACAATAAAATTATTGTTTCTTTAACAGATATGTCCCAATAAGCGCCTGCCTGATCTGAGACACTACCTTTGTGTTGGGCTCGTTTACAAAGTGCAGAGTCACCTCATAACCTTGTACTGTAATGATCATCTGATTGCCGTTGTTTCTGTTCAATGCATTTGTCATTTTGTTCCCTCCAGACAAAACACCGGCTGCCTGATGGACAGTCGGTGTTTTTGTGTTTGACTATTTTATTGTGCTGCATTTTAGACATTAAATGCAGCCAGTCTACTGACTTCCCAGCATACTGCGATACTTTGGACGCTCACTTTCTGCAATCTTTAATACGTTCATCGCTTGCTCGATGGATAGTCCCATGCTGTCCATCAGATTTTGAAGCGCAGAGAAAATGCCTTCCACGCGGCCTTTCTCAATACCCCTAGCTTCTACTCCTTCGCTCAGATTACACAAGGCAAACACCTCCCGCTCAATTGCCTCTGTCATTGGAATGCCAAAATCATGTTTCAATATTTGCTGTTTTTCTGCCGCCGCTGTCTCGCTGGAGAGCAACGTTCCCAATAACTTCAGTATCCCATTGTAGTTCTCATCTTTTGAATTGCCAAGGCACAGCAGAATCACTGTCATGAGGTCGTAATCTTGATATGGCAGATGTACCTTACCCACCATATTCTCCTCTGTGATATGGTAGCGGGTGATCGTGTTTTCCATCTCCTTAGGAGGTGACACACATACCCAAATGCTGTAAACCTTTTTTATCTTGCCGTACTGCGAATTGGTGAACTCCGTCCCATACTGCGAGGAGATCATCCTGCCGCAATAAAATATGGCGCGTTTGATCAGCGGATAGCCCACAAGGAATTTGTTTTGGGCTTCTAAATTGATGATTAATCGAATCCGTTCTCCAGAAGCCGGAGCAACTGCGGTAAAACGAATATCGTAGAGGACAGTACCCTCCGTTAACGAGGTATCCTCTGTGCCCATACCCTGGATTCTGGATGGAGCATTTGTTTCATCCGGGGCAACAGGCACAGTGTCCACCTGCGGCTGTCCTTCGATATATTTTTCCGCGATTTCGTTGACGTCGCAGTCCTGATATTCTGCCAGACAGGTCTTCATGATCCATGCCAGAATGATTTTCTCGGACAGCAGACGTTTACAGGCGGCATCGTATTTGGCTTTTTCATCTGAGGTCCGGATGCTTTGGGCAAGCGTTGTCTCTATATCCATTGTACTATCCCTTATGTCTTTATTTTATCATAGGTGCATCAAAAAATCCACCTATTTTTCTTACAACAATTGCCGATACTACCATTCTCGCTGAAGCTCATTTTCATCGACCTGATATTGGGAAAGAAATTCCGCAAGGTCACCGCCGTCCCGAATCAGCATCAGATCATCAAATTTTCCACTGACTGGGTCCTTGAAGCCCGCCACCTGTTCACCGCTACAAATGCTGGAGCGGATCACCGGGATTTTGCCAGCTTTGTTGTAAAGTGGCACTACGGATTTTTTGCGTCTGCCAAACATAAGGCCACCTCTCTTATTTTTGTAAAAACTCCAGGAGCCCCAGACAACCAGCCAGCACATCCTGCCAAGCGGCTTCAAAATCGTCGGTGTACCATGGATCAGCTACCTCGTCATCCGGGCGGCCCGCAAACTCCATAAGCAAGTGAATCTTGCCATCGAAATCTCCGCCGCAGATCCGATGCATATTTCGCAGATTGGCCTTGTCCATCCCGATCAGCAGGTCGTACTGATCGT
>OFGD01001283.1_pt1 | contig 12956 bp, 13 predicted proteins | sample 1521671 | NCBI WGS metagenome assembly OFGD01 (sample SAMEA3504114, study PRJEB24116) | mouse gut metagenome | biome: mouse gut; feature: mouse-associated habitat; material: faeces | place: Denmark | collected 2011 | reverse complement strand
GGATGGAGGGGGTGCTCTTCAGCCTGGACGGGGAGAGCGGCCGGTGCGTGGACGTGGAGCGGATCGACATCCGGTGACCGCAGAGGGTATCGGAGCGCACATTCAAAAAGTTTTTCTTTTGCTTCTTTTCTTTTTTCAAAAAGAAAAGAGGAGAAAACAGCCGAAAGCAGGAAGACCACATGTCATTTGAGAAGGCGCGGGACCATCTGGCCCGCTTCGGTCTGGCGGACCGGATCCGGGAGTTCGAGACCTCCTCCGCCACGGTGGAGCTGGCGGCCCAGGCCGCCGGTGTGGAGCCCGGGCGGATCGCCAAGAGCATCAGCTTCAAGCTGGGGGAGCGGACGATCCTCATTGTTGCCGCCGGAGACGTGAAGGTGGACAACGCCAAATACAAGGAAGCCCTCGGCGGCAGGGCAAAGATGCTCACTCGGGAGGAGGCGGCGGAGCGCATCGGCCACGACGTGGGCGGCGTGTGCCCCTTCGCCCTGCCGGAGGACGTGGGGGTCTATCTGGGGGGAAGCGGGAGCCTGGAGCTCCTGCCGGACCTGCTCCGGGGCCTGGAGGAGGGCCGCTACCGCATCAGCGCCTGGCGTCTGACGGCGTAGCTTGGCGCAATTTACAGAAAGTTCAAGAAAAAAAACCTTTTGCGGGTATAATGGGAATCAATACAATGGAGAAAGTCCCCCATGCCTTTGGGCCGGGGGCGGGAGGCATCTATGGCGCGAAAGATTCTGGTGGTTGAGGACGACCACAACATTTCCGATCTGATCCGGATGTATCTGGACAAGGAGGGCTTTGAGGTCCAGGCGGTTTTTGACGGCGGCAGCGCGGTGGAGGCGTTCCGCAGCTGGCAGCCGGACATGGTGCTGCTGGATCTGATGCTGCCGGTGATGGACGGCTGGGCGGTGTGCGGCAAGATCCGGGAAACCAGCCGCGCGCCTATTATCATGATTACCGCCAAGAGCGAGGTGTTCGACCGCATCCAGGGCCTGGAGATGGGGGCGGACGACTACATTGTCAAGCCCTTTGAGATGAAGGAGCTCATTGCCCGCATCAACGCCGTGCTCCGGCGCACGGAGATCCCCGAGGACACCCGCAAGCGCCTGGTGTTCGACAAGCTGGAGATCAACCTGGACTCCTATGAGCTGACCGTAGACGGGAAGAAGGTGGACACGCCCCCCAAGGAGCTGGAGCTGCTCTACCATCTGGCCTCCACCCCCAACCGGGTCTACACCCGCAACCAGCTCCTGGACGAGGTGTGGGGCTTCGACTACTTCGGCGACAGCCGCACCGTGGACGTACACATCAAGCGCCTGCGGGAGAAGGTGGAGGACGTGTCCCCCCAGTGGGCGCTGAAGACCGTCTGGGGCGTGGGATACAAATTCGAGGTGGCGGGGAAATAGCCCGCCGCCGTGCAGTCATGCCGCCCCGGGGCGGCAACGGAAGGAACCGCGATGAGCAGATTCAAAGGCATCTATTGGCGCACCTTCACCGTCACCGTGGGCATGGTGGCGCTGACCCTGGTGCTGCTGGGGGCCTCCTTTTTCGCCCTCACCTACAGCTATATTATGAGCGAAAAGCGGGGCGAGCTGGAGGACAAGGCGGAGGTCATCGCCCAGATGGCCGTAGGCGTATACAACAAGCGGGACGTATTTCACCTCATCAGCGGGATGCGCTCGGATATAGAGGAGCTGGTGGACGTGGCCAAGCGGATGAGCGACACGGAGTTTCTGGTCTGGATGCCCAGCATGGACCTGTTCATCAGCACCGACGCCAGCGTCAGCAACACGGAGATGGTGGTGCCCGGGGACATTGTCGCCCGGCTGGAGCGGGGGGAGACCTATGCCGGCACCACCGATCTGGGGGTCTACGACAAGGCCCGCTTTGTGGTGGCCGTCCCGGCCCGGTCCACCCAGGACGGCGTGCTGGTGGGGCCCGTGCTGGCGATTGCCGAGCCCAACGCCATGACGGAGATGTGGGGCGCCTTCATGGGCATCTTCGGCATGACCTCCATCACCGTGCTGCTCATCGCCTTTGTGGCCTCCGCCACCACCGCCATGCAGCAGACCAAGCCCATCCGGGACATGGCCGCCGCGGCCCGGCGCTTCGCGGACGGCAACTTCGACGCCCGGGTCCACAACACGGGCCGGGACGACGAGACCGGCGAGCTCATCGACGCCTTCAACGCCATGGCCGACTCCCTGCAAAAGACGGAGCAGCAGCGCCGGGAGTTTATCGCCAACATCTCCCACGAGCTGAAGACCCCCATGACCACCATCGCCGGCTACGCCGACGGCATCCTGGACGGGGTCATCTCCCCGGAGGAGGAGCGCCAGTACCTGTCCATCATCTCCGCCGAGAGCCGGCGGCTCAGCCGCCTGGTGCGGCGGATGCTGGACGTGAGCCAGCTTCAGAGCCTGGATCTCATCAAGCAGAAGGCCCCCTTCGACCTGTCCGAGTCCATGCGGCGGGTGCTGGTGAGCATGGAGAAAAAGATCACCGCCCGGGGGCTGGACGTGGACGTGGACATCCCCGAGGACCCGGTGATCGTTCTGGGGGACAACGACCTGCTGACCCAGGTGGTCTACAACCTTCTGGAGAACGCGGCCAAATTCGCCGCCCAGGGCAGCACCCTCTTCCTTGGCCTGGAGAAGCGGGGGGAGAAGGCTCTGGTCACGGTGCGCAACACCGGGCTCACCATTCCGCCGGAGGAGATTCCGCTGCTGTTCGAGCGGTTCCACAAGTCCGACAAGTCCCGCAGCGAGGATAAGGACGGCGTGGGCCTGGGCCTGTACATTGTGCGCACCATACTGGAGCAGCACCGGGAGAAGATCACCGCCACCAGCCAGGACGGTGTGACCACCTTCTCCTTCACCGTTCAGCTGGCCGAGGAAAAAGGGGGGACAAAGAGTGTGTGACAATCTGATCCATCGGGAGAGCCCGCCGGAGGAGGTGGTGCTCACCTACCGCCAGCGGGAAAATCTGGTCCGGCCGGTGGTTCTGCGCTATGAGCGGGAGCTGCCGCCCTGTATGCGGGAGGAGGAGCCCCAGGCCCTGCCGCCCCGGCAGGCGGCCATTGCGCCGCAGGAGAAGAAAAAGCGGTGGGGGGTGCGCCTCTTTGTGGGCGTGTCTCTGCTGGTGTCCCTGGTGTGCCTGGGCACGGGGATCTGGTATGTGGGCCAGTACGGCTGGGCCCTTCCCCAGGCCGGCCAGGCGCCGGACAACCGCTACATCCCCCCGGAGGAGGACTACTTTTACTTTGACCAGGGTCCGGAGAACAAGGAGATCTCCATCCGCCGCTACCCCACCGGCGGCGCGTACCGGCTGAGCCTGGTCTCCGCCGGGGACCTGCCGGTGCTGAGCCCCTCGGAGATCTATGACCAGGTCACCGCCTCCACGGTGACGGTGCTGGGCCACCAGGGGAACTACCGGAGCGTAGGCACGGGCATCATTTTCAGCGAGGACGGCTATGTGCTCACCAACTGCCACGTAATCGAGGGGTGCAGCGCCTGCACGGTGCTGATTACGGACCGCTATGGGGTGGACACCCGCTATGACGCCCGGCTGGTGGGCTGCGACGAGGACGTGGATCTGGCGGTGCTGAAGGTCAGCGGAAAGGACCTGCCCGCGGCCCAGTTCGGGGTCAGCGACGATCTGATGGTGGGCGATCCGGCCTACGCCATCGGCAATCCTCTGGGGGTGGAGCTGCGCAACACCCTCACCAGCGGCATCATCTCCGCCATCAACCGGGACGTGGATGTGGACGGGGTGACCATGACCCTTATCCAGACCACCGCCGCCCTCAACTCCGGCAACTCCGGCGGCCCCCTCATCAACCAGTATGGACAGGTGGTGGGCGTGAACACCATCAAGATGATGAGCGAGTACGACACCATCGAGGGCCTGGGCTTTGCCGTGCCCTCCAGTCTGGCCCTGCGCTGGGTCAACGAGCTCATCGCCTTCGGCCAGCTCCAGCCCCAGCCCGTTCTGGGGGTGAGCATCTCCCGCATCCCCGACACCCTGCCCGACGGCACCAGCGCGCTCCAGGTGGAGAAGGTGTTTGAGGGTCTCACCGGGGACCGGGCCGGCCTGCGGGAGGGGGATTACGTGGTGGCCTTCAACAACCAGCGGGTCACCAGCACAGAGCAGATCCTCGCCATCCGCCGGGACCTGTCTGTGGGGGATCAGGTGCCTATCCGGGTGTACCGGAACGGCGAATATCTGGACCTTATGATGGACATGATGGCGGAGCAGTAGGAGGGAGCCCATGGATCCGGACATTCTGTTCTTTTTTGACAAGCGCCCCGGGGCGCTGCCCCTGTACGAGGCCCTGGAGGGGCGCATTCTCTCGGAGCTGGACGATGTGACGGTGAAGGTACAGAAGACCCAGATCACCTTCGCCAACCGCCGCCAGTTCGGCTGCGTCTCCTTCCTCCCTGCCCGGCGGGCCAAGGACCGGCCGGAGGACTACATCACCGTGACCCTGGGCCTGAACCGCCGCCTGGATATCCGCACCGCTCCGTGTGCTGCGCTGGGGGATGTAGTAAGTAAAGTCGATATCGTATGGAACGACTTCTGCATCCTCCACAGAAACAAAGTCCGTCAGAGGCCGCACTTCGTCTGCATTGCAGGCGGCCAGAACCCGCCCTTTTATTTCATCCGTGGCAAGAGTACCGTCACTCATGAGGACATAGAGGTTCACAACACCGGGCGTAGGGGAATTTGCTACCACGTCCGCAATTTCTGTGGATTCCTGCTTTGCCCAGTAGATATAGCTGCCACGCGAACCCGCACAGCTATAGGCATCCATGGAGGCCCGTATAAGCTCGTAATATTCCTCGTCTGTCGGTACGTCTGAACCGCCATCTGAAACAGAGACGTTTGTGCATTCGGAATAATATTCGTACACGTCCACCAGCGTATTGATCTGTCCAATCGCATAACCGTTTCCAGCAACCCCGACAGTCTGGTTCCAGACAACCGCCTCCACAAAGTTCTCCCCGGCAGGGATATAGTGATCCTCTGTTGTTGCCCAAATCATGGTGTTGCTGGCATTCGTGACACGGGTACCGGCGGGGATAAGGATCGCCTGCTCCTGGGGCTGAGAAATATAGAACCGCATGGTACAGGTGGAGGCCTTTGCTTCCGGGCGGGACCGGATATAGGTCAGCTCCGCCAGCGCATCCAGGTTCTCACCCTCAGCGCGGCTGGGGATATTCTGGTTGCCGGTCCAGTTGTTCAGCATCCGCTCCTGAATGATGACGTGGGCCACCCAGCGGATAAACTGCATTTCCGGGCTGGCTGGACGAACGGCGCTTTGGGTGATAATTTCGTACCCCTCTACCAGATCGGAAATAATCTCATTGGTATCTGTGGGGACAAACTGGTATGCCGGGTTGCGCTTGATCTCCTTATTCTCCAATGATCTCCACCTCCACAGTCGGCCAGAGCGTTCCCGGCTGAGTGATTCTCTCTGCAAATTCGATGCCTACATACTGCGCCCTGGGTTCCCACCGCTCGATAGCCTCCCGGACATCTGCAATCATCATCATTTTTGCAACGGGCATGGGTTTATCCAGGAAGATTGCGGACAAGCCGAACTCCCGGTACTGCGGAACGCTGCCCTTCGGCGTGGAGAGAATGACCGCGATATTTTGCAGAACAGACGACAGCGTATCCGCTTCGTTGAAACGGATATTGGTCAGGTCTGTTGCGTTCACTTTGTAGCTCACCGGCTATCCCTCCTAGAAATCCTTATTAAGACATTCCAGCAGATTAACGGACACCTTTGTGCAGTATTGATTCCCTTGAACGTCAAAGTATTGCACTTTGTCCTTCAGGTCCTTGATGGTCCATCGGTACTTTCCGTAGGCGTGTTCACCTATAATCAGATGGAGCGCCGTACTCTCCCGCATATATTTCCACAGTTTTACAACCTCTTTCATCGGGTCTACGCCCACCTCCGCCAAAAAGGTGATGTCAAAGGAAATCTTATCCGAATCCATACCGGTAAACTCGGTGAGTGCGTGTGTCCCGTGCCGCTGATGGGTAGCATACCGCGCAGAGCCGGACCAGATCATATTATTGACGGTCTCCAGCGTCTCGGAAGACACCTGAAAAATCAATCCTTCCTCGGCGCTGGTGCCCAAATAGCCAATTACCGCCATCGCCTGATCCCCCCCACGACAAAACCGTCAGCATCCAGAACCGGAAGATAGACCGTCAGCACCTCGTCGCCCACCTTGGGCATCCAGGGCTTGCGGAGGATCTTGTGCTTGTGCGGGACATACCGCGTTTCACCGGCTTGCGGTATTTTGTCCTCCGTTTCAAACTCCGTCCATTGGGGGGCGTCGTATTCCCTGGGGATATCATCCGGGGTAACGTCCTGATTGATTAGCACAGGCAGCCAGTCTGAGGATATGCCCAGGTCCGGAAACCAGACCCGCGCCAGACGCTGCTCCATTTTGCGGTCTGTAACCGTTCCTACACGGACAAGGCCGGATAGAATATGTTCAAACTCGCTCATTAGTAACCCTCCAACACGCGGCGGACAATGATCTGCGTGGTGTAGCCCCCGGAGCCATCTACCGTGTGCTTCGCCTGCTTGATGATATACTTACCGTTCCAGCCGCCCCAATCCTCCAGCATGACCGTGACGCCCGCCACCAGGGCGGTATTGCCCGGCAGCGTAAAGGAGGCCGTGCGGGTGAATTTGTTGTGCATCCGCAGGCTCTTCTCCGCAAGGGTTTTCGCCTCGCCCGTATCCGTTACCCTGGCGGTAATCTCCAGGCATTGGCCGCTTTTGGCGTCCTCGCCGCTGGCGGTGTAGGTTCCCTCGATGCACTTCCCGCTTCCGGGGTCCGTGTAGCTGACCCGGCAGGAGCCGTACTGCGTATCCGCCACGCCGGTACCCAGCTTGTACTTGATGTACCTCCCGGCCCCCCGCTTGATGGTAAACGCCGGGCTTTTGCCCTCGTAGTCCTTCTGGTCAAACAGCACCAACATATTGTCCGTGATCTTGAGCGAGATCCCCGCATTGTGGCAAAGCCGGGAGAGAAAATCAATATCGCTGGTTTTAACCTGTTCCACCCTCCGATAGAAGGGGTCATTGGACGCCTCATACATACAGGTCATCCCGGCATTGCCCGCGATTTCGTTGGCAATGCCGGAGAGGTTGTAGGATTCCCACGCCTTGGATTTCCTGGTCTGCCGAATGGGGGCGCTGAACGGCAGCGCCGTCCCCTTGATGCTGACCTCCGCCGGAGGGCCGGAGGGCGCCACGCTGTCCAACTCGAAGTCCCCGGTAGGGAGCGCGGCGTCGTTTCCCCAATTCTCCGGCTTGATGGTAGCGCTGATCTTCAGCTTTGCGGCGGCCGCCGCTTGAATTCCCTCTTCCAGCCAGCTTGTCAGCCAGACGTTATCCCGGTCATGAATCCTGATCTGCAGGTCATCCGCCTCGTCCTCTTCATTGTCGGTATAGGTGACAGACAGCAGATAGGGCCTGATGTCCTTGGTGATGTCCACGCCGGCAAATTTGATCTCCACCGCAGTCCGGCGGGCCTGATCCTGTTTGTTCATGTCGTCCTCACAGCCTCCATATCCCTCGTTTCCGCGCGAGCGCGAAAACCGCTTCGCTGGGTTTATGCGGGGGCCCCTTATTTCCGTTTCCACGGCGGCAGAGTATCGCTGATCTTCACTTCCGGCTCAGGCAGTGTCAGTACAATGCCAGCTGGGAACGTGTGGCACATCCGGTACTGCCGGTTCAGATTCATAAGCCGGTCCGTATAGGCCGTATCGCCTAATTGGGTAAAGGCAATGCTGTCCCACATATCGCCCTGCACGGTGGTGTAGGTCCTCATACATAGGCCCCCCTTCGTGCGTCTATCTGGATACTCTCCATAGCGTCGGCTACTGCCTCCTGGAGTTCACCCCGGCGAACGTAGTCCTCCAAGGCCCGCACTGTCTCCGGCGTCGCATGGCCCTCAAGGTGGATATGAACCTCTACCCTGACCGGCGCAGCGCCCCCGCCGCCATGTCCGACAGACGGGATCGTCTCCACAGCTGCTATCGCTTCTGCGTTGGTAACGCCGGCATACGCCGCCGCATTGCTGTCATTTGCGGTCAGGTATGCAAACTGCTCGGAAATATCCGCAGGCAGGATGGTTTCACCGCCCCGCATCCGCATCAGCTCCGGGCCTTCCTCACCAACCCAGGCCCAGCCGGGGGGCGCATTGCTGACACCGGAGGCATAGGCCGCCAGATGGTCCCCAGCGTCCCCGCTGTGCCCGCGGCTGGTATAGTGGAGATCCAGGCCTAGTGCGTTGGCGGCGGTCTGCCCCAGTTCCGCATAGGCCTGTTGGACCACGGGGAGCATGTTGGCCGCTTCATCAATAAAGGCCTGGATGGTGCTGCGGGCGCTCTCCTGGGCCTTGTCTGGCAGGCTCATGCCCTCCACGCCATCCTCCATGGCCGTGCGCAGCCCGGCAACCTGCTCCGGGAATCCGGACACGAGCTCCGCCAGACTACCGGCAGTTTCGGACTGCTGATCCTGTAACTCCTGCCACTTGGAAACCATCGTCCGCAGGTCCTCGTCGCTTGCGCTTGCCATGCCGGCAATCGCGTTGACGCTGTCTGAGCTCCCGTCCGCGAAGGTGGCTATCATTTCACTGAGGCCCGCAATATCGGCGCTGCGCTCACCCAGGGACGCCAGATTGGCGTTATAGTTCTCCCAGTAGGTGATCTGGCTTTCCAGGGCCGCATTGATGGAACTGGCGCTGGTAGCAACGACATCCGCCGCTTCATCCCACAAGCTGTACTGTCCGGAGATAGATTCTTCGGCAGCCGTATATGCCTCGTTGTAGGCAATCGTCAGCTGCTCAATCTGCGTCCGGACAGAGGCAATCGTGCTTTCCATCGCAGGGGTAACATCCGCTGCTTCCGCCTGGGCCGCATGGTATTCCTGGAAGGTCCCCTCCAATTCAGCCAGAGCGGCCTCGTTCTCTTCATAGGCTGCTGTAGTTTCCTCCAGAATGGCGTTGTAGGCGTCCAGCTGCTCCTTTGCGGCCTCCATATCCGCTTTTGTCTGGGAAATTTCCGGCGTACTGACTACAGCGGAGCGCCGCATATAGGGTTCTTTAGCGCGATTGTAGGCAGCACGGGCCGATTCGTAATCCTCAGCGGCAAGCCGGGCCTGTTCCGCCGCGTCATCCTTCTGAGTGCCCAGTATGCCGCGCTGCTGCAAGGCGTTGACATAGTTCTCGTAGTCCTGGGCCATGCGTCTGGCTTCCGCTTCTGCCTGGGCCATTTCTTTCAGACTTCCGATAAAATCTTCGGAGCCGGAGATCACGCTGTCGTAATTCAGATTCAGATTTGGCAGCGTTTCATTCAGATGATCTACGATAGCCCGGATGGCATCCTGGCTTTCTGCCGCCTTTGCGGAACTGGAGGTCAGCTCTGCCAGCTTACCGATCAGCGCATCCGTGCCCGCTGTTTCCGTATCCAGACTGGCGTTTGCCGCCTCTCTGGCTGCGGCAGCGTCACGGTAGCTGTCCATGACCGCTTCGTGGGCGGCCTGGTATTCCTCGAAGGTCTGCTTCCCGCTCTCATAGCTGGCCGTTAGATCGTCGATTTGCCAACGAAGAGACTGCGCCTCATAGGAGGTCTCCCCGAACTGCCCCACAGTCTGCTCATACTCCGCGTTCAGCTCCTCCAGCTGCTCGTGCTGTTCCCGTGAAGCGGCAGTCAGCTCATAGCTTTCATTCGCCGTGACCTTATAGGCGTCCCCAATGGCATACGCGACGCCAGCCAGTGCCGCACCGGCAGCGACAACCGCCAGAACCGGCCCCACGGCAACGCCCATCGTCCCCGTGAAGATCGCGGCCGCGGCATTTGCCACCCTGATCGCAGCAGTAACGCCGGTAATCGCTACGGTTGCCGCGCCAAAAGCGCCTGCGGCAACCGTGATCCCCTTGACCAAACTGGGATGCTCCTGCACAAAGGTATTGATCCAGGTCAGGACATCCGTACCAAGTTCGGCCAAATCCCGAAGCTCAGGGTTGAACTGCTCCCCGATAGTGGTTTGGACTGCTTCCCATGCGGAGTTCATCAAAGCTAGCTGGCCGTTGAGATTATCCATTTTGATTTCGGCCATGCGCTGGGCAGCGCCGGAACAGTTGTTGATGCTGTTGGTAAGAGATGCGTAATCTTCGTCGGTGGCGTTCAAAATCGCCAGCAGACCGTTGTATCCGTGCTGTCCGGCAATCGCCATAGCGTTGTTGGCGCGCTCAGCCTCGGTCATCTGCTCAAAGTAACCGCGCAGCTCGTTGATGGTTCCGGCGAAATCCTTCATGGTACCGTCGGTCCTGACAGCGGAATACTCATATTCGCCAAAGGCCGCGCTGGTAAGCGTGACGCCCTCCAGCAGCCCGTTGAAGGTATTTTTCAGCGCGGTACCACTGATACTCCCCTTTACGCCGGCGTTCGCCATCAGACCAGTTGCAACAGCTACGTCCTCGATGCTGTAACCCAGCGCACCGGCAACACTGGCAGACTGTTTGAAGGTCTCGCCCATGATGCTGACGCTGGTATTGGACTTGGTGGCCGCTGCGGCCAGAACATCCGCAAAGTGCGCTGTGTCGGCGGCGGTGAGGCCAAAGGCAGTCAGATTGTCGGTGACAATATCGGATACCAGGGCCAAATCCTCTCCGGAAGCGCGGGCCAGATTGATTACGCCGTCCATGCCGGAGATCATCTGTTGGGCATCCCACCCGGCCATTGCCATGTAGCCCATGGCTTCGGAGGATTCCCGGGCGGTATACTTTGTCTCCGCGCCCAGCTCCTTGGCCATGGCGGTCAGCTCGGCCATTTCCTGGGCTGTGGCGCCGGAAAGGGCTTTCACGTTGCTCATGCCTTCCTGGAAATCCGCTGCGATTACAACACATTCCAGGTAAGCGTCCTTGATTTCGCCTAAAGCATCTGCGATGCCTGCCGCTGCAATAGCGCTCTGTACCGCCTCGATGCCCTGGGCCGCCTGCCGGCCAAAGCTGTCTGCGCTGTCGGCAGCCCGGTCCTGCTGGACTTGCAGCTCTTTGATCTGCTCCGTGAGCCGGGCATCTGCCTGGGCAAGACTGGACGTATCAATACCGGCCTCCTGGAGCTTTTGGCTGGTAGCTTCCAGTTTTTGCTTCTGCCGGTCCAGTGCAGTCTCGGTATCCTTGATGCGCTGCTCCAATTTCAGCTTTTCCCGCTCCAGGCCGGCGGTGGAGGCGGTAGTCTTGTTGATCTCCCGCTGAAGGAGATCATGCTGCTGTTGAAGGTTGGAGAGTTTCGTGGTGGTGGCGGCGATAGCCTGCTCCTGCTTCTGGTAGCTGGAAACATTGGCTTGCAATTTCTGGAGGTCCTGGATCTCCCTGCCCAGCTTGGAAAACTCTTGCTGCGCCTTACTGAAAGTCCCTTGGAAATTGCCATTCAGACAAGCGTTCAGCGCAAACAGCATCTCATACTCTTTTCTATTTGCCACGTCTGCTTGCCGCCTCCCTTCTTCGCTGTTCGTTCTCGGCCTCGATCTCGTTATTGGCCCTGATCCACGAGCCTAACTCCAACAATGGCAGCGCCAGCCATTCAAAGGCTGGCGTGCTGTTATTTCTTGCCAGGATCAGGCATTGTTTTTGGAGCCAGCATCCTCCATCGCCCGCCTTGACCCCAATCGCAGTAAAAAACGGCGCGCCGTGTCGCAGATCGCTCTAAACTCCAAAATGGGCAGCTCGTAAAGCGCCTCTGTGGTGATCGTCCGGAAGCCGTCATCATTGCGGTACGTGCAGGCCCGCGCCGCCATTGCCGCCAGATATTCAGGCGTGAACTGTGCAATGACGGTTGTAATATTCCGATTCAGAAGTTCCCGCTCAATGGCAACACTGTCTTTGCCGCTGAGGCTTTTCCAGTTGAAGGACAGCTTCTCATAGGTTTCACCCTGATAAGTAAAGGGTTCCTGAAACACATGGGTGTAGATGACGTTGTCCTTCTGGGCCTGGGCCTCCTTCTCCACCTGCTCCGCCTGCCCGGCCGTATCCTCGAGAGAAGTATGCTTTTCATCCTTCATGAAGAAAAACTCCTTTCATATTGCCGAATAACGCCCGGTGCAGCCGCGCACCGGGCGTTCGTTTTTAGCTGTATCCCAGCGCCTTGCGGACGTCGGCCATGTAGTCCACGCCGTTGATGACGCATTTCATGTTCCGCTTGTCCAGTTCCCAGAGCTGAGTGCCATCCCGGTAGGCGGCCCAGTAGTACACCGTCATGCGGCCGTTGGCGTTGGCGGCGGTGGCGGGGGCAATGTCGCCGGGGGTCATCGTCTTGGGCCGGGCGATAAAGACGTGCTTGGGTGCCCAGACACCCACCTCAGCGTCCTCGATGTCCCAGTTCTCCTCCGCGATCCGCGCCTCGATCTGGTGCTTGCGCGGCTCCAGCATCTTGGCAAAGTTCGCGGGGTCGGAGGTGCTGAGGAAGTCCAGCCCCAGCTCCATGTTGTTCAACATTCCCATCAGAGGGACCTCAATGGTGCCCATCAGGCCGGAGGCGTTGAGGGTAATGACCTGATAGCCGATCTCGGGCAGAGACAGCTTGGCAAGGCCGATCTCATTCACAGCATCCTCATAGACGCGGAAGCTGATATTTGCGGCAGGATATTTCGTCATTGTCAGTTCCCCCTCTCATTAAGCCGCCAGAGCCGTTTGGACATAGCTGATGTCGTACTCCAGGGTAAATTCGCACAGCTGCATGGGGCTGGGCGGGGTGATGTAGATGTGGAACGAGATGATACCGGCCAGCAGGCTGGTCACCGGGTTTTCCGAAGCTTTCAGCTCCACCCTGGCCCCCAGCAGGTACTCCTGGCTCACCAGGCCGTTGAGCCAGATGTTGCAGGTATCCTGGATGTTGTCCAGGAGCCGCAGGTTCATGGGCTT
>OFGD01001282.1_pt1 | contig 12977 bp, 9 predicted proteins | sample 1521671 | NCBI WGS metagenome assembly OFGD01 (sample SAMEA3504114, study PRJEB24116) | mouse gut metagenome | biome: mouse gut; feature: mouse-associated habitat; material: faeces | place: Denmark | collected 2011 | reverse complement strand
ACGGCCTGACCGACGCCTTCCATCCCACCCAGATGCTGGCCGACATCCTCACCGTCAAAGAGGAGTTCGGCGATGTGCGCGGCCGCAAGCTCACCTTCTTCGGCGATGCCCGCAACAACGTGGCCAACTCCCTGATGGTGGTGTGCGCCAAGCTGGGTATGCGCTTCTGCGCCTGTGGGCCCAAGGAGCTGATGCCCGCCGCCGACCTGGTGGAGAAGTGCAAGGCCATCGCCGCCGAGACTGGCGCGGAGATCGAGCTCACCGACGACGTGAAGCAGGGCGCGAAGGACTGCGACGTGCTGTACACCGACATCTGGGTCTCCATGGGCGAGCCCGCCGAGCTTTGGGAGAAGCGCATTAAGCTGTTGCTGCCCTATCAGGTGAACAAGGACGTGATGGCTATGGCTAAGCCCACCGCCATTTTCCTGCACTGCCTGCCCTCCTTCCACGACCGGGACACCACCACCGGCGAGGAAATTTTCCAGAAGTTTGGTCTGCCCGCCATGGAAGTCACCGACGACGTATTCCTGGGCAAGCAGGCCCGCCAGTTCGATGAGGCAGAGAACCGTATGCACACCATCAAGGCTGTGATGTACGCCACTCTGAAGTAAGACGATGGGGAAGCGGATTGTAGTGGCCCTGGGCGGAAACGCCCTGGGCAATTCCCCCGAGGAGCAACTGAAGCTGGTGAAGGGCACCGCCAAGCCCATCGTGGACCTGGTGGAGAAGGGCTATGACGTCATCATCGGCCACGGCAACGGTCCCCAGGTGGGTATGATTAACCTGGCCATGGAGTTTTCCGCCAACAAGGGCGGGGATACCCCGTATATGCCTTTCCCCGAGTGCGGGGCCATGACGCAGGGCTATATCGGCTATCATCTCCAGCAGGCCATCCAGGACGAGCTGAGAGCCCGGGGCATCCACAAGGCCTGCGCGACTGTGGTGACTCAGGTGGTGGTGGACGAGGCCGACCCCGGCTTCCAAAAGCCTACCAAGCCCGTGGGCAGCTTCTATACTAAGGAGGAGGCCGACGCCATCGCGGCGGAGAAGGGCTTCACTTTTGTGGAGGACGCGGGCCGGGGCTACCGCCGGGTGGTGCCCTCTCCCATCCCCAAGCGCATCGTGGAGATCGACGTGGTGGAGCAGCTGGTGTCCGCCGGAAACATTGTCATCACAGTGGGCGGCGGCGGCATCCCCGTGGTGGAGACGGACGCAGGCCTGAAGGGCGTGGCCGCCGTCATTGATAAGGACCGCGCCAGCGCCCTGCTGGCAAAGGATGTGAAGGCCGACCAGCTCATCATCCTCACCGCAGTGGATCGGGTATGCGTCAATTTCAACAAGCCTGACCAGCGGGAGCTGCCCTCCATGACTCTGGTTGAGGCGGAGGAGTATATCAAGCAAGGCCAGTTCGCCCCCGGCAGTATGCTGCCCAAGGTGCAGTCCTGCATGGAATTTGTGGAGAACAGCATAAACGGAGGCACCGCCCTGATCACCTCACTGACGCGGGCGGCCGAGGCGCTGGACGGAAAAACGGGAACGGTGGTTGAAAAGTAAGAGAAAACGACTATAATATAAGAAGGAGAGATTGTCATGGCAGAGAAGAAAAAGAGACGCTCGTTAAATACCTTCCTGATTTTGCTGGCTGTCCTGCTGGTGGTGTCCATTGTCACCTGGATCGCCAATGGGCAGACCTACACCGGCTTCGACGAGGAGACCGGCGAGGCAGTGGAGATGGTGGTGGAGGGCGCGACCCTCAGCGACATCCTCATGGCCCCCCTCAACGGCTGGCATGACGCCGGGGACGTGATTGGCTTCGTGTTCTGCCTGGGCATTTTCCTGTCCATCCTGACCGCCACAGGGGCACTGGAAACCGGCATACAAGTGCTTGTGAGAGCACTTCACGGCAAAGAGCTGGTGCTGATCTGGATCCTGATGTTCCTGTTCTCCATCGGCGGAACCACCTACGGCATGGGCGAGGAGACCGTGGGCTTCTATATCCTGCTGGCGGCCACCATGGTGGCGGCGGGCTTTGACCCGCTGGTGGGCGCGGCCACCGTCCTGCTGGGCGCGGGCACCGGCGTGCTGGGCTCCACCCTGAACCCCTTCGCCACCGGCGCGGCGGTAGCCGCGGCTGGCGTGGACGTAAATATGGCCACTATTTTTGCCGTGGCTATCATCCTCTGGCTGGGTACGTTCATCCTCTCCGCCCTGTTCGTCACCGCCTACGCCAAGAAGGTGAAGGCTGGCAAAGGCTCCATCCTCACCGCCGAGCAGATCGGCGAGTGCAAGGCCGCCTATGGTACCTCCACCGAGATTTCCAGTGATGTCCATCTCACCGGCCGCCAGAAGGGTGTGTTGATCGTGTTCGCCCTGTCTTTTGTGGTCATGATCCTGGGCTTCATCCCCTGGGGCAGCCTAAACGAGGGCATCTATAACGCCCTGGGCTTCACCAGTGTGATCACCGGCAGCCAGCTGGGCGACTGGTACTTCAATGAGGCCGCCACTTGGTTCCTGCTGATGGGCTTTGTCATGGGCTTCATCGGCCTGGACGACAAGAAGAAGTTCATGCCCTGCGTGATCAACGGCTTTACCGACATGATCTCCGTCAACCTGGTCATCGCCCTGGCCCGTGCCACCACTGTCATTATGACCGTGACCGGTCTTGGCTCCTGGCTGGTGGAGGCATCTATCACCGCGCTCACCGCCTCCGGCCTGCCCGCCCCGGTGTTCGGCTTCCTGGATTACCTGCTCCATGTGGGGCTGAGCTTCCTGGTGCCGTCCTCCTCCGGTCTGGCTGGCCTGTCCTCCCCCATCGTCTCTCCCATCGTGGCGGGCATGGGCTGGTCCGTGGAGACCTCCATCATGATCAACGTGGCCGCCAACGGCTTCGTGAACCTGTTCACCCCTACCTGCGGCTTCATCATGGGCGGCCTGGCCCTGGCCCGGGTTCCCTGGGATGTCTGGGTCAAGTGGTCCGCCAAGCTTCTGGCCGTCATCGCGGCGTTCTCCGCTGTGGTGCTCACCGTGGCCATGCTGGTTCTGAGCTAATTTGTCCGATTCGCAAGTTTTATCCTCCCAATCATAGGAAAAGCCGGCCGTATGTGCCTGTCACATACGGCCGGGCTTTCCTGTTCCTGCGGGAACAAACAGAGAAAGGCTGAAGGTGATCCATTTGAACCGACCTGCGGCGATGCAGGACAATCTGTCCGCCTCCAACGATCCGGCCGCGATCTGCTCCTTTGACTATGAGGCCATCCAGGCACCCACCAAACCGTTGATTCATCAATCCGCCCGTTTTATCTATATCAAACGGGGCAGGGGAACCATTGAGGTGGGCGGGGTGAGCTACGATATTGTGCCCAATATGCTGGTGGCTGTCACTCCATGGACGATTACGGAGATTACGAAGGTGGAGCAGACCCTGCAGCTGATCCTCATTGTCTACGACTACCAGTACATCAACTCCATGCTCAAGGGAGTGCCGGGGATGGAGGAGGACAGCTCAGAGCTTCTGCGGTTTCTCTCCATGGAGCCAGTGGCTTATCTGGACTCGGTGCAGGCGGAATATGTGGACAATCTGGCGGAACAGCTCAAGGCGGAGCTGGGGGTGGAATCCACCCGGGTGAGCCCGCCCCCGGACAGGCCCATGGCCCAGCTCTATGTCACCAATAAGCTGGTGGAGCTGATGATTATGTATCGGCGGTACGTTATGGCCGTCCGGGGAGAGAAGGACTATGAAAAGGGGATTGCCGCAGAGAATTCTATCCTCAGCTATATCTATGCCCACTCTGCCGAGCGGCTGACACTGGCCAGCGTGGCGGGCGCGTTTTTCATTTCGGAATCCACCCTGTCAAAACGCATCGCCGATACCACCGGCACCACGTTTTCTAAGCTGGTGTCCGGCATCCGCATTGAAAAGGCCTCGGATTATTTGATTTATACCGACCTGACCCTGGATGCGATCGCAACGCTTACCGGGTTTGTAGATGCCTCTCATCTATCGAAGCATTTTGTAGCCCAGGTGGGGGTGCCCCCCGTCAAGTTCAGAAAAATTTATGGGAAATCCAAAACAAAGTTCAATCGCACGAACAAAAACGTGGCCTATGAGGTTACGGACTATATTTATAAGAATTATACCACCGAAAAGCTGACGGCCAGCCAGGTGGCGTCTAAGTTTGGAGTGTCTGTGGCCGAGATGAACCGGCTGATGCTGTACCACTCCGACATGAATTTTGAGACGCTGCTCAACTTTGTGCGGGTCAACCGGGCCTGCGAGCTGTTGGCATCCACGGAATACTATGTCATCGACGTGGCCTTTGAGGTGGGTTACAATAATATTAAGACCTTTAACACCAACTTTTTGAAGTTCAAAGGTATGACGCCCACGGAATTTCGCAGCCGTATCACCTTTCAAAAGGCGGATAGGAGCGAGGCGGAGCGGACTGGAAGGCGGGGGCCGGACGGCGGAAAGTGACGTAAAAATATGCGGAAAATATGCAAAACGTATTGCATGAAAGGCTGAGAGGGTGTATACTGACAACGCTTTTTCGGTGCAGGACCTGCTCTGGAGCGATGGAGAACACAGTTACGGTAGGGCGGGATGATATGCCGAAAGTCCATGCAAAAATTTGCAAGAATATACAAGAAAAACCGTGAGAAAGGGATAGCAGGCAGTGTCTTCGCTGCATATAATAGTTGTTATTTGCAGGGCCTTCGCTCCTTTCATACGGCAACTGAGAAGGATTGGAAGGACGCTCATGAAGAAGAATCGGCAGAAGCTGATTCTGGAACTGATTTCCAGACAGCCGGTGGAAACACAACAGCAGCTCCAGGAGCTTTTAGAGGAGAATGGGGTTCACTGTACCCAGGCCACGCTCTCCCGGGATTTGCACGCGCTTGGACTGGTGAAACAGATGGAGCCCAATGGGCGCATCCACTATGGCGTAAATCCGTTGTCCGTGGAGGACAATGATTTGAAGCGCCTGATGAATATCACAAGAATGGCGGGCATTTCGGCGGAGGCGGCGCAGAATATCATTGTGATCAAGACTCTGCCCGGCTTGGCCAATGCGGTGGGGTCTTATGTGGATAAGCTGGAGCAGCGCGGCTTTGTGGGGAGCTTGGCTGGCAATGACACAATTTTGCTGGTCATGAAAGATAATGAGACAGCGGACGAATTGCTTCGCACCATCCAGGAGTTACTGGATGGGAAGCACGCGCTGCCATAACGGAGGACATAATGCCATGAATGATTTTGAACAGAAAATTTTCCAGGCTGTGAAGCAGACCGTCCAGGAGATTTACGGGCTGGAGGCGGAGGACAATGTGCTGACGGTGGAGGTGCCCCGGGATACCAAACTGGGGGACTACGCCACCGGGGCGGCCATGAAGCTGGCCAAGGCCCTGCACAAGAGTCCCATGGACATTGCTGCGCCTTTGGCGGAAAAGCTCCAGGAGCTTTTGCCGGAGGCGGAGTCCGTCACCGTGGCCCGGCCCGGCTTCATCAACTTCAAGCTGAAAAGCGGCGCGCTGTCCGCCCTGATCAACCAGGTACTGGACGCCGGGGACAGCTTCGGCGAGAATAACTCCGGCGAGGGCGTGCACATCCTGGTGGAGTGGGTGTCCGCCAACCCCACCGGAGATCTGCACTGTGGCCACGCCCGGGGCGCGGCTTGGGGCGATGCCATCTGCCGCCTGCTGGAAAAGAGCGGCTATGATGTGCTGCGGGAATTTTACGTGAACGACGCCGGAAACCAAATCGTCATGCTGGGCGAGTCCCTGATCTCCCGGTACTTCGAGTGCTTTGGCAAGGAGTACCCCCTCCCCGACAACGGCTACCACGCCGACGATGTGAAGCAGATCGCCGGAGATATCGCCAGGCAGGACGGCGACAAGTGGCTGACCGCCGATCCTAAGGAGCGGCTGGAGTACTTCATGCTGGAGGGCAAGACCCGGGAGCTGAAAAAGATTGAGAAGGATCTGGAGCTTTACCGGGTGCATATGCAGTCCTGGATCCACGAGACATTCTTCTATGAGAACGATAAGGAGCGGATTAACGCCTGTCTCAAGAAGATGGACGAGATGGGCCTGCTCTACGAGCAGGATGGTGCGCTCTGGCTCAAGACCACCAACTACGGCGACGAGAAGGACCGCGTGCTGCGCAAGAGCGATGGCACCCTGTCCTACCTCACCCCGGACATTGCCAACCACGTCTACAAGATGGAGCGGGGTTACCCCACGATGGTGAACCTGTGGGGGGCCGACCACCACTCTTATGTCACCCGGATGCAGGCCGCCCTCACCGCCCTGGGCTATCCCAAGGGAACGCTGTCGGTGGATTTGATCCAGATGGTGCGCATGGTGGAGGACGGCGTGGAGGTCAAGATGTCCAAGCGGACCGGCAACGCCATCACCCTGCGGGAGTTGTGCGAGGATGTGGGCGTGGACGCCGCCCGGTGGTTCTTTGTGTCCAAGGACATCTCCTCCCAGATGGACTTCGACATGAAGCAGGCCGCCGCCAAGGATAACGACAATCCGGTGTATTATGCCCAGTACGCCTATTCCCGGATGTGCTCCATCCTGAAGAAGGAGGACATTCCCGACTTCCACCGGGAGGACAGCTATGACCGCCTCACCGATGAGAAGGAGCTGCTGCTGCTGAAGATGATGGGTGAGTTCCCCGGCTTAGTGGCCAAGGCCGCCCGGATGCGCAAGCCCAACATTGTGGCGGACTATATCCTGTCGCTGGTGAAGCTGTACCACAGCTATTACAACAGCACCCGGGTGAACAACCCGGAGGACCCCGAGCTGACCAACCAGCGGCTTGGGCTGGTGAAGGCACTCCAGGTGACTCTGCGCAACGCGCTGGATCTGTTGGGCGTGTCCGCGCCGGAGTCCATGTGAGCTGAGATGGAATATTCAAGGGGGCCCGATAGCGGTCGGGTCCCCTGATACGCGCCCGTAGTTCAATTGGATAGAGCGTCAGATTCCGGTTCTGAATGTTGGGGGTTCGAGTCCCTTCGGGCGTACCAAAGTAAAAATACCCGCAAATCGTTGCAAAATGACGGTTTGCTGGTATTTTTTTGCGCGTCTGTCGTACTTGACTCGAGGCAAACAAATGCAAAGTTTTGACTGATTTTGACTGATTTGGCGGTGGGAAAAATTAAGCAAGAAATACGGAAAAGCCGCCCCATCTCCATGACAAAAGATAGGGCGGCTTTGCGGGGCCCTGGTTTAGCGGGCCAGGAAAAGCGATTTTATCACATCAAGCTAAAAATTTCCTCAAAAGCTCATTTTCATGAACTCTTTGAGGAAATTTTTATGTCCCGTAAATGTCCCGTACTCTCCCGTAGGAACCCGTTTCATGGACTTTCCTCCTTGAATCATCATAACTTCATTGGCCGTTGAGAAATGAAACTGGCGAGGAGCATAAATGTCCCAGGAACGGCCGATAGGCCGTGGACAGCGTATATGTGCGCGGTGAAAGGATGAAACCAGCCCTGATCTTTTCCAATAATTCTGCTAATAGCGGAATCAAGACTGGTTTTTACTGTGAATTCATGCTATACTAATACAAAAAACAGGGACAAAAGGAAACACTATGGCGATCAATAAAGCGATGCGGGCAGCGCTGAGTATTCTGTCGTACCCGGAAATTGACGTGAAAAAGACCTATCTCGTGGAACGGGAGCTTCACAAGCTGCTCGCCCACCGGCGGAAAAACCCGGCGCTCTATCGCGTCTGGGAGTACCCGGTGTCAAACGGCGGCCACCAGGTCCCCGTGCGGGTGTTCAAGCCCGCCGAGGCAGCTGGGCCCGCTGTGCTGGTTTTCTTCCACGGCGGCGGCTGGGTGACGGGCACGGTGGACAGCTACGACGGGGTGTGCGCGGATATGGCGGCCATGACCGGCTGCACCGTGGCCAGCGTGGATTACCGTTTGGCGCCGGAGCACCGCTTTCCCGCCGCGCCGGAGGACTGCTACGCTGCCGCCCGGGAGGTGTTCCGCAACGCCGGGCTGCTGGGCGTGCGGCGGGAGGATATCGTTCTGATCGGAGACAGCGCGGGTGGGAATTTGGCCGCCGCCGTCTCGCTGATGGCGCGGGACCGGGGGGAATTTCTGCCCTGCCGCCAGATATTGATCTATCCGGCCCTGGCCGGCGACCACTCGGAGAGCTCCCCCTATCCCTCTGTGCGGGAGAACGGGACCGGGTATCTGCTGACCGCCAAACGGGTGCGGGACTTTCTGGACCTCTACCGTTTCTCCGACGATGACCTGACAAACCCCTACTTCGCCCCGCTGAACGCGGACAGTCTGGCGGACCAGCCGGATACGCTGATCATCACGGCCCAGTACTGCCCGCTGCGGGATGAGGGCGAGGCCTATGGGGAGCGGCTGCGGGAGGCCGGGGGCTATGCGGAGACACATCGGATTCCCGACGCCCTTCACGGCTACTTCTCCCTCCCCGCCCGGTTTGCGCTGGTAAAACAGACCTATGAGATCATCAACCGTTTTTTGGAGAGAAGCGTATGAATAGCAGAAGCTCGCCGCCATGGCGGACACTGGACAACGCCGCGAAAATCTTTCCATCCACCGGCTCCTCCCACGACTCCAAGGTGTTTCGCTTCGTCTGCGAGCTGCGGGAGCCGGTGGAGCCCCAGCTTTTGCAGGCCGCGTTGGACAAGGCCTTGGACCGCTTCCCCATGTACCGCTCCGTGATGAAGCGGGGGTGGTTTTGGTACTACCTGGAGGAGAGCCCCCTGCCCGCCCGGGTCTCCGCCGAGGAGCTGCCGCCCTGCTACCCAATCTATCCCTCCGTCCGCCGCAGCCTGCTCTTCCGCGTGCTCTACTACCGTAGGCGGATCAGCCTGGAGGTCCACCACGCCCTGACCGACGGCACCGGGGCGCTCCACTTCCTGTGCGCGCTGGTGTATGAGTACCTGCTCCTGCGCTATGAGGGCGTGTTTTCCGACGCCTTCCCCGCTCCGCCCTATGACGCCGCCCAATTCCAGCTTCAGGTGGACAGCTTTCAAAAGTATTACGAGAAGCCGTCAAACCGCTTTGCCCGGCTTTCTCCCCCCGCCTACCAGTTCCGGGGAGAGCGCCTGCCCCGGCGGCAGCTGGCCGTGTTGGAGGGGCGGATGCCCTTGGACAAGGCCCTGGCCTGCGCGCGGGAAAGGAGCGCCACGCTGACCGAGCTGATGACGGCGGTTTTCCTGTGCGCGATTCATGACGGGATGCGGGTGCGGGACCGCAGGAAGCCGGTGGTCGTCACCGTGCCTGTGAATCTGCGGAATTTCTTCCCCTCGGAATCCGCCCGGAACTTCTTCGCCACCATCAACGTGGGCTATGATTTCAGCAAAGGGAAGGACAGTCTGGAGTCGGTGCTGGCGGAGGTCAAGCGCAGCTTTCAGGCAAATCTGACCCAAGAGCGGATGCGGGAGCACATGAACCGGCTGTGCGCGCTGGAACACAGTGTTCCCCTCCGTCTGGTGCCCTTGCCCCTCAAGGACGTGATCCTGCTCGCCGCCAACCGCCTGACCGCCCGGGGGGTGACAGCCTCCTTTTCCAACATCGGAACGGTGTCCATGCCCAAGGAGATGGAGAGCCTGATCCATTTTTTCGGCGCGTACACAAGCGCCGGGAAGACCCAGGCCTGCGCCTGTTCCTTTGGCGGGCAGTATATGGTCAGCTTTGCCGGCCCCTTCCGAAACCACGAGACGGAGCGCGTATTTTTCAAAAAGCTGGTACAGATGGGGATTGACGTGGTGCTGACCACCAATCTGCCGCCTGAAAGTGAAAGGGGATCGTGATGCTGTACTGTAAAAAATGCGGTGTGCACCTGTCCGGCTCCATGCGCCGCTGCCCGCTGTGCCAGGGGGAGGTGTCCGGCACGCCGGAGGAGGACCCATACCCGGTCCTGCTGAAGATGGAGCGGCCATATTGGCTGACCGTCCGGCTGGCCGGATGGATTACGATGGTGGTTTTGTCGGTGTGCGCCGCGGTCAATTACTGCTTCCCCTCCGGGGGCTGGTGGTTTTTGTTTGTGGCGGCGGGTCTGGCCAGCGCGTGGCTGCTGCTGGGCATCGCGTTTCGAAAACGGCGCAACCCCATGAAGGCCATCGTCTGGCTGCTGGTTGCTGTGTCGGCGCTGGTGCTGATATGGGACTGGCGCACGGGCTTCAAGGGCTGGTCCATCAATTTTGTGCTGCCCTGTCTGATCCCCTGTATGCAGCTGGCGGTGGCCGCGGCCGCGTGGGTTTTGCGGCTGCGGCCGTCCGACTACCTGCTCTATCTGGGCCTGTGCGTGCTTGCCGGCTTTCTCCCCCTGATCCCCCTGCTGTGCGGCGCACTGTGGATGATCTACCCTTCGGTGATATGTATTGGCTTCAGCGCAGTTCTTCTGTCTACCCTGGTCCTGTTCCGGGGCTCGGCGCTGAGGGCGGAGATCATCCGGCGCGGGCACCTGTAGAGTACGGCGGCAGATTCCTGAATCAAGGGAAAATGCAAATTTCTCCGATTACAATAGTTGTTAATTAAAATTCAATTTATTTTTCAAATTTCCACAATTTCCAGTCTATTTGGCCCAAATAATATCTTTTTTGAGTGCAGAGAAATTGGTTGAACTCATGGAGAAAAGCTATTGACAGCACAACTTTTTAGGTCCTATAATGAAGATACGCTCCCATGAGGAGAAATACGGCTTCGGCACGATTATTATTGAGGTGGAAAGAGATGAACAGCATTCGTAAAAAAATTACAGTCTGCTTGATGGCGACCGTTCTGGTCGCATTGGTCGCAGTAGGGGCAGCCAGTAGCGCCTTGAGCTATCGGAGCACTGTCGCCACCGTAGACCAGATGATGAGCGAAACCGCAGTGCTCGCGGCTCAGCGCATTGAGCAGGAGCTGACGGCCTACAAGAACGTGGCCATGGACACCGGCTGCATCCCGCAGCTGTCTGACGATGACGCATCGCAGGAGGAAAAGCGCGCCATCATCGACGAGCGCGTGGCCATGCACGGCTTCCAGCGCGGCAACGTCATCGGCGCCGACGGCATCAGCATTTTCGACGGCAAGGACTACTCGGATCGGGAATACGTAAGGCAGGCCATGCAGGGCAATGTTTATGTTTCTGAGCCGCTGGTCAGTAAGATCACAGGGGAGCTGTCCATCATGGTGGCCGCGCCTCTCTATGCGGGCGGGAGCCATGGGGCCGATATCGTAGGCGTGGTCTATTTTGTGCCTCCCGAGACCTTCCTGAATGACATTGTCTCGTCCATCCAGATCGGGGACAACAGCCGGGCCTACATGATCAACAAGTCCGGCGACACCATCGCCGATATCACGCTGGACACCATCACCACCCAGAACATTGAGCGGGAGGCCCAGAGCGACGCCTCCCTGAAGGAGCTGGCCGCCATTCACGAGCAGATGCGCCAGGGGGAGAACGGCTTCGGCGGCTTCAAGAGCAGCGAGGGCCCCTATTACGCGGCCTACGCCCCGGTGAGCGGCACCGACGGCTGGAGCATTGCCGTGATGGCCATGAAGAAGGACTATCTCAAGGATACATACGCCGGAATGCTGGTGGATGTGCTGGTGGGGGTGGCCTCCGCCTGCACCTTCACCCAGGCCAGGACTCCCGACGCCTCCCTCTCCCAGCCCCAGGGGGACGCCGGGGGGAGCGTCCTCACAGGGGAGGAGCTGCGTTTTTTCAACGAGCGGTTCTTCAACGGCGCCCCCGATTCCGGCGGCAGCGTCCCCTACAACATCGCCAACCAGTTCGGCAGTCCGTGGTTTTCCTACGAGAAGCCGGAGGATATCGACCTCTATGAGCTGTTCTACTGCGCGGGTTCCACATCGCTCACCGACGAGGAGCTTAAAGCGGTCTTTGGTTACGACAGTCGTGAGGATATGGTTTGTCCCGCCTACAAGCTGACCGCCGCCGAGATGGACCGCGTCCTGACCCAATACACCGGCCTGACCCTGGAGCGGACCAACAAAGTCGGGCTGGACAAATTTATCCGCTCCGCCGGCTACGATGCCTACTACTTTGGGCACGGCGACACCAACTACTGCGGCCGGCTGGACTTTACTCTGGGCACCCGGGAGGGAAAGACGGTCAGGCTCTATCAGGGTAGCGGCAGCGAGTGGACCTGCGTCACCCTGGAGGAGCAGGAGGACGGGAGCTGGTGGTTCAAATCCAATCAGGAATGCGAAAAACCCGTTATCCCAACCCTCTTCCCCGCCGGAAAGCCGGAGACCGTCATCTCTCTGGACGGCCTGGAGCCCTACGAGGCCCCCGTCGTCACTCTGGAGAAGCGGGTGGACGACTTTGAGGACATCTATGAGAACCGACTGGAAAACTGGAACATCGACGGCCACAGCGTGGTGGTCTACCGGGACAGAAAGGGTATCATTAACGCTGCCATCCGAGAGGGGGACACCATGAACGTGTTCCTCACCGGACTGGACGAGGGGGCCAGCGTGTTCTTCTTCCACGATCTGTTCGGGTATGACGGCTTCACCGTCCGCTACTCCGGAGAAACCGGCCCCCATACCTACGGCACCATTGTGGACTACTTCCGCTTCACCGGGGACGGTGCCCCTGTTATCATAGCCCGTACCCGCAACGGGTTTGACATGCCCATGGCCTTGGACCTAGACGGGGACGGTGCCGACGAGCTGGCCGCCTAGGAAGAGCTCTTCTTCCAGCGGGACGGCAAGCTCTACCGGGCCGATCTGAAGGAACTGGTCCAGGAGAATTATCCCGCGCTGGAATATTGGGATTACAGCGGCTGGGACCGCTACTCCAAGAGCCTGTCCGTCAGCGCCTACGGCGGCGAACGGTATATGCCCTGCTACCTCTATTTCGACGGCGGGCAGCTATTGTTCTACAAGGAGGAGAAATCCCACCACGACCATATGGTGGACGGTATTGACAAATATGTCCCCGCCGAGGTGGTTACCGCGGCCCGGGATT
>OFGD01001271.1_pt1 | contig 13105 bp, 9 predicted proteins | sample 1521671 | NCBI WGS metagenome assembly OFGD01 (sample SAMEA3504114, study PRJEB24116) | mouse gut metagenome | biome: mouse gut; feature: mouse-associated habitat; material: faeces | place: Denmark | collected 2011 | reverse complement strand
CCGGGGGGAAGGACCAGGCCCTCACTGCCGCCGTGTTCACCCAATTCAACAGCGCGTACAGCGTGCTGCTCATCATCGCCTTCTGCTATGAGGCGCTGGTCCAGCTGATCACCAACGGCTCCACTGTGGGCAAGCTGGCCATGGGCCTGCGCACCGTCCCCCAGAACCCCGCCCGGGGCCGCCCCCTTCACAGCCTGCTGCTGTGCGCCAGGAGCGCGCTGAAAATACTGTCGCTCTACCTGTTCCAGGGTTTTCCGTTCCTGATCTGCTGCCTGACCATCTTCACCAACGGGGAATGCCGCTCCGGGTTTGACATGGCGGTAAAATCCGTGACTGTATTCCGGGAAAAAGCCCTCCCCCATCCATAAGCCAAGAACTGTCCATATATTGAGCAGAAAGAGGGAATCGGTATGCGCCATTCTGAAAAGACCATGCGGAAGATGCTGCTGGCACTGCTGGAGCGGGACGATTTTGTTACCCTCAGCAGCCTTTCCCAGGAGCTGGACATCTCCAAGCGGTCTGTGCAGAATTACCTCAACAAGGCGGACGGATGGCTGACGGAACACGACCTGCCCAATGTCCGCATTGTAAAAAAGCAGGGCTACGGCATCCGGCTGGATATGGACGCCGCCGACCGTCAAACCCTCGTCACGCTGCTCAACAACCAATATTTCACCCTGGCGGACGGCAGTGCAAACCGGCGGGTGGAGCTTTTGCGCAGCCTGATCTTCTCCCGGGAAGAACTGACCATCCAATTCCTGGCGGACAGCTTCTATGTCAGCCGTTTCGTCATCCTCTCCGACCTGGACTGGGCGGAAAACTGGTTGGCCCAGTACCACCTGCGGCTCTTCAAGATACAGGGCCGGGGCATCGGCATCGCTGGGGAGGAGGTGGACCGCCGGGCCGCTATCATCGGCTTTTTTGACCTGTGCGAGCACCGGGAGCCGGCGGTGGAGGGGAAGGTGAACAACCCTGTCCGCCTGGCGAAGGAGCGGCTGGAAAAGATGGAGGAGGTTTACACAGAGGAGGACATTAAAAAGATTTGCAGCATCATCGAGGAAGCGGAAAAAGAATTTGACTTCTTCATGGGCAGCGAATACTTTACCTCCCTGGCCACCCACATCACTATCAGCGTCTTCCGTCTGCGCCACGGACACCAGATTCAAAAGGAATTCCTTCCCCCCAACGAGGAATTTCCCCAGCAGGAGATGAATACCGCCGCCTTTATCGCCCGGCGGCTGGAGGAGACCTTCCAGGTGCATTTGCCCGATTCGGAGCGCACCTATATCTGCATCCACCTGATGGGCTACAACGCCTTCCAGGCCCAGATGGAGGAGGAGCAGAAGGCGCCGGAGAACATCGAGCTGCTGGCCCTCCACCTTATTGAGGCGGTGGATGCCGAGCTGGGCGGCCGCTTTTCCTCCGACCGGGTGCTGTTCTTCGGCCTGCTTACCCATCTGCAAAACTCCCTTTACCAGCAGAAGGAAAACCCCGGCGCCAGAACGCAGCTGCGGCTGGAGCTGCCGGAGGCCTGCCAGGAGATTTTCGCCAGCGTCAAAAAGCAGGCGGCCCTTTACCAGCAGCTTAGCGGCATCCGGCCCGACCAGCAGGAGCTGGTTTCCCTCACCCTCCACTTCGCCCTCTCCCAGGACCGCACCACCACCAAATGGCGGGCGCTGCTGGTATCCCCGGCGGGGGTCATCATCCAGCAGGACCAGCGAAGGCACCTACAGGACAGCATCCCCCAAATCAAGATTGTGGACACCTGCTCCCCCTACCAGTTTTCAGTCTACCCCGAAGCCAGCTACGACTTTATCATCTCGATGGTGCCTATCAAAAATGCCTCCAAGCCGGTGGCAGACGTTTCCCGCATGACAAAAGGACAGCAGGTACAGTTTATTGAGGAATTTTTGTTTGACAAAATGGACGGCAAGGACTGCTTTCCATAAGCTGGCCTGCACCCGACCGGCATAGAAAAACCGGGACATGGAACTGCTCCATGTCCCGGTTTTAATATTATTTCAGTTCTACCACCGTCACACCGGCTTCTCCTTCGCCGTACATGCCAGGGCGGAAGGATTTTACCACTTTCACCTTCCGCAGGTGGTTCTGGATGGCGGTGCGCAAAGCGCCGGTGCCCTTGCCGTGGATGATGGTCACCGTTCCCATGCCCATAAGGGCGGCCTGGTCCAGGAAGCGGTCCACGGTGGCGATGCCGTCGATGGTGTCCATCCCCCGGATGTCGATTTCGGTGCGGGCCTCCCGGTTTACCTTGCTTTCGGTGGTGGTGCGCCGCCGGCCGTTTACCGTCACCTTGCGCTCCTTTGTGTCCACCAGGCGCAGTTCCTCCTCCTTTACCTTGCTCTTTAGGATACCTGCCTGGACCATGTAGCAGCCGGAGCTGTCCGGTCCAGAAAGGACGGTCCCCTCTATGTTCAGGCCGGTGAGGAGCACTGTATCGCCGCTTTGGAGCTTCCGGGGCAGCGTGTAGGCCTCCCCCCGCTGCCGGGCCACCGGGTCCGCCAGGTCCCGCAGGTGCTCCATCCGGCCCTTGTAGCCGGAGCGCAGCTGAGAGAGCTTCTTTGCAAAGTCCTCCTTGTCCTGCTGCTTTTTCAGCTCCTCCAGTTCATTAAGAAGGAGATCGGTCTGGCTCTTTACCCGCTCCACCATCGTCTGGGCCTGCTGGCGGGCCTCCTGGGCCTCCTTGTCCAGCTGGGCGTAGAGCCGCTGCCGCTCCTCCTCCATCTCCTTTTTCAGGGCGTCCATCTGCTGGCGGCGGCTGGCGGCGGCCTGCTGTTCCTTCTCCAGCTCCTGACGGGTGCGCTCCAGGTCGCTGACTACATCCTCAAAGCGGGTGTTCTCGGTACTCACCAGCTCCTTGGCCCGGCCGATGACCCCCTCCGGCAGCCCCAGGCGCTGGCTGATGGCGAAGGCGTTGGAGCGCCCCGGCACCCCGATAAGCAGCCGGTAGGTGGGGGAGAGGGTCTCCACGTTAAATTCACAGCTGCCGTTTTTTACCCCAGGGGTGGTGAGGGCGTACATCTTGATTTCCGCATAGTGGGTGGTGGCGGCAATGAGCGCCCCCTTCTGGCGCAGGGCCTCCAGGATGGAGACCGCCAGGGCAGCCCCCTCCACCGGATCGGTGCCCGCCCCCAGCTCGTCGGTGAGGACTAGGCTCCGGGGGCCGGCCCATTCCAGGATGGAGATGATGTTGGTGATATGGGCGGAGAAGGTGGAAAGGCTTTGCTCAATGCTTTGCTCGTCCCCAATATCCGCCAGCACCCGGTCAAAGACCGGGACACAGCTGCCGTCCCCGCAGGGGAGCAGCATCCCGCAGGCCGCCATAAGGGTGAGGAGGCCCAGGGTCTTGAGGGCCACCGTCTTGCCCCCGGTATTGGGGCCGGTGATGACCAGGGTATCAAAGCTGTCCCCCAGGGCGATATCCACCGGCACCACCTTTTCCTTGGGGATGAGGGGATGCCGGGCCCTGTTAAGGCGCAGGATCCGGTCCTGGCGAATCTCCGGCACCGAAGCCCTCATAGCGTCCGCCAGCCGGGATTTGGCGAAGAGAAGGTCCAGCTCCACCAAAGCGGAGAAGGATTCCTGGATAAGGGATGCCATCTCTCCCACCCGGCCGGAAAGCTCCAGGAGGATGCGGTCCACCTCCTCCTGCTCCTCCCCCTGAAGGAGACGGATTTCGTTGTTGGCTTCCACCACCGCCATGGGCTCCACAAAGACGGTGGCCTTGGAGCTGGAGGTGTCGTGGACCAGACCCGGCAGCTCCCCTTTGCGCTCCACTTTTACCGGGACAACAGACCGGCCGTCCCGGATGGTGATGATAGCCTCCTGAAGCACCTGGGCGTATTGGGGGCTTTTGATGATGCGCTCCAGCTTTTCCCGGATGGAGAGCTGGGCCTTTCGTATTTTGCGGCGGATGGAGGCCAGCTCCGGGGAGGCGGTGTCCTGAAGCTCCTCGTCGTTCAGGATGCACCGGTCGATTTCTTCCTCCAAAGCCCGGTTGGGGGTGAGGGCGTCAAAGAGACCGTCGGCATCGGTGGGTTCCTCCGCCTGACGCCGCCAGTCCCGGACCGCCCGGATGGTGCGAAGCACCCGGCAGACGGATAAAAGCTCCGGGATGGAAAGCCGCCCGCCTACCGCCGCCCGGTGAAGGGGAGCGGTGCAGTCGCGGATACCGCCCAGCCCCGGCGTGCCGAAGCGGATGGAAAGGGTGTTGATTTGGGCGGTCTGCCGGACAGCCCGGCTGACGTCCCGCCAATCGCTGTAGGGGATAAGCTCCCTGGCGCGGAGGGCGCTGGCTTCGCAGGTGGTCTTTGCCGCCAGCAGTTCCAGCACCTTGTCCAGCTCCAGGGCAATGTAATGTTTGTTTTCCATAGTCTGTAAACCTCACTTGACAGTTCAGGAGAAAAAAGAACCACAAAACTTTTGCGAAGCCCCCCTAACTTGGGGCGCCGCATTTCCTTGGAATTTCTGCCCCTATCGACCTTTTGCAATGACCTTGGCCGCTTTTCTTTTCCCTTCTTTTTCTTTTCCCGTGAAAAGAAAAAGAAGGGAAAGAGGGGCCGGATTTAATTCTGCGCCGTCCTCTCCACATGGCCGCGGATGCGCTGGATAATCATATCCAGGGCCACCAGGTTGTGCCCGCCCTCCAGCATAACGATATCGGCGTACTTGCGGCTGGGCTGGACGTACTGCTCATGCATGGGCTTAACGGTGGTGAGATATTGGTTGATGACGCTTTCCAGGGTCCGTCCCCGCTCCTTTACATCCCGGAGGATGCGCCGCAGGATGCGGGTGTCCGCATCGGTGTCCACAAAAATTTTAATGTCCATCTGCTCCCGCAGCTGGGGGTCCGCAAAGATAAGAATCCCCTCGGCGATAACCACCTTGGTGGGGCGAACCTCCACCGTTTCGTCGGTGCGGTTGTGGATGGAATAATCATAAACCGGGCAGCGCACCGCCTCCCCGGCCCGGAGCCGTCGCAGGTCCTCCACCATCCTATCGGTATCAAAGGCGTCGGGGTGGTCGTAGTTCAGCTTGGCCCGCTCGGCATAGGGGAGTTCGTCGTGGCGCTTATAGTAGTTATCGTGGTAAATGACGCTGACATCCTCCCCAAAGTATTCCTTGATTTTCCGGGTGACGGTGGTTTTGCCGCTGCCGGTGCCCCCGGCGATGCCGATAATCATAGTCTGTCCCGCTGTACGCATGATGAATGCCCCCTTGTCAGTTTTTATCAGTCCTTTGGTGTCTCTGCCGCCGGAGATTTGCCCGTTATCTCCTCCACGGACACAGGAGGGAACTCCCGCAGGGCCGGATGGCCGGTGAGGGTCCGGGCGATGCGCCAGCCCTCGTAGCTGTTTGCAGCATTTTGGGGAATGGGCAGGAAGCCCAGGTCCAGGTAGACCTTCACGGCCACCCAGGAGGTGGTCTGGGTGGGGACCTTGGCGTGGGTGTAGCCCAGCTCCGCCATTACCCGAAGTGCCTGGGCCACCAGCGGTTTGGAGAGCCCCCGTCCCTGGTGATCCCGCCGCACCGCTACCCAATGAAGCCAGGCGGAGCCGCTGGCGTCGCCACAGATGACGTCGTAATAGGCGCTGGCGGTGGCAACCTTTTCCCTGGCCTCGTTTTCTAAAAACAGCATTCGCCGGGGGAGTTCCTTCTGGTGGCCGCCAAAGTATTGCTCCCACAGCTCCAGACCCCGTTTCCGGTCCGGGAACTCCTTGGCAGATTGCTCAATGGTCAGCCAGCTTTCCCGGTCTCCGGGCTGGTAAAAGACAAACCGGTAGCCCTCCGGAAGGGGATAAGCGGGCAGGCAGTCTAGTTCCCGCTCCAGCAAAAGCTCATAGTAGCGGATGCGGTCATCCAGGTTATCAAAGTTGGAAGAAATTTTCATAGCGCACCTTCTTTTATACTAGAACAGCTTTGCCCCCATCCCTTCGGCAATAGCCACCGCAATGGGCAGGTCGATGGAGGTCTCCTTCATTTTCAGCGCCCGCACCTCCACCCCGGCCAGGGTGGCCCCCCGCAGGTCCGCTTTGGTGAGGTCGCAGCCCTGCATCAGGGCTTGGGTAAAGTCGCAGTACCGCAGGTCCGCCCCCCGGAGGGAGCATTCCCGCAGGTCTGCGTGGGCGAAGGAGGCCCCCACCAGCTCCGCCTCCGCCAGGGAGAGGCGGGAAAGGTCGCAATACTGGTAGCTGCCCGCCTCCAGGGAAAGGCCGGTGGTTCTGGCCCCGGAAAAGCTGCTGCCGGTGCATTTGCAGTGGCTCAGCACCGCCCCAAAGAGATTTGCCTCATCAAAGACGCAGTTTAAAAAAGCGCAGTTTTTGGCGGTGACACTGGAAAAATCGACAAAGCGGAACCGGCACCCAGTGAAGACGCAGCGGGAGAGGCGGCTTCCGGCAAAGCTCCCGCCGGTAAAGCCGCACCGGTCAAAGGTGCAGCCGGTAAGCTCCGATTCCGACCAGTCCTCATCCCGGAAGTCCTGTTCCTGGTAGGTGATATGTTCCCAAGGCATAGAACCCCTCCCCTCATTCCCCCGAAGGTCCTCCATAGTCTCCGGGTCCTTTGCCCAGATAAGGCCGAAGGCCGTGCAGGGAGAGATGCCGGGGGCACCCCGGCGCTTTTCTTTTTGCTTCTTATTCTTTTCCCGCGAAAAGAATAGGAAGCGGGGTCCGGGGCGGAGCCCCGTATTCAGCCCTGCGCCGCGAACTGGCTGTTGTAAAGGCGGGTGTAGAGGCCGTCCCGTTCCAGCAGCTGCTGGTGGGTGCCCTCCTCCTGGATGCCCTCCTCGGTGAGGACCACAATCTTGTCCGCCCCCTTGATGGTGGAAAGGCGATGGGCCACCACCAGGGTGGTGCGTCCCTTGCACAGCTCGTCCAAAGCCTCCTGAATCAGCAGCTCGGTGGTGTTATCCAGGGCGCTGGTGGCCTCGTCCAGAATGAGAATGGCAGGGTTTTTCAGGAAGACACGGGCGATGGCGATGCGCTGCTTCTGCCCGCCGGAAAGGCGGACTCCCCGCTCCCCCACCAGGGTTTCGTACCCCTGGGGCTGGGTTAGGATAAAGTCGTGGATGTTGGCGCGCCGGGCCGCATCCTCAATTTCCTCTGGGGTGGCGTCGAACCGCCCGTAGGCGATGTTCTCCCGGAAGGAACCGGGGAAGAGGAAGACATCCTGCTGGACGATGCCCACCTGCCGCCGCAGGGAGGGGAGGCTTACCTGAGTGATGTCCCGGCCATCCACCAGAATCTGGCCCTCAGTGGTGTCGTAGAAGCGGGGGACCAGGTGGCAAAGGGTGGTCTTTCCGCTGCCGGAGGGTCCCACCACCGCCACCTTCTGCCCGGCCTCCACCGTCAGGTTCAGGTGGCGCAGCACCGCCTTGCCGTCCTCCTCTCCCTCCCCCTCGTAGGAGAAGGAGACGTTTTGGAAGGCAATCTCCCCCCGGACCGGGGGCAGAGCAGGGGCGCCGGGGAGTTCCCGCTCGCTGTCGCAGTCCAAAATCTCCAGAAAGCGGGCGAAGCCGGTCATCCCCATTTCGTACATTTCGGCAAAGTCCACCAGGCGCTTGGTGGAGTTCATAAAAAGGGAGACGTACAGGATGTACTGCACCAGCATACCGGGGGTGATGGAGCCATAGAAGGTGAAGACAGCAGCTCCCGCCAGGGTGGCCCAGTAGAGCAGGTCGGTAAGGAGGTAGAGAAGGGTGTAGTACTCCCCCATGGCCCGGTAGCCGTACTCCCGGCTCTGGCGGTAGGTCTGGTTGGCGTGCTCGAACCGGCCGGATTCGTGCTCCTCCCCGGTAAAGGCCCGACTGACCCGGATGCCGGCGATGCTGCTCTCCAGGTCGGCGTTCATCTCCCCCACAGTGCGGCGCATCAGGGCGAAGGCCCGGTTCATTTTCCGTTTCTTCCATCCCGCCGCCGCCACAATGGCGGGGATGAAGGCGAAGATGATGAGGGTGAGGGGAAGGCTGGACCGGGAGAGGATGAGAAAGGAGCCGGTGAGGGTGACGGCGGTGATGAACAGCTCCTCCGGGCCGTGGTGGGTCAGCTCGCTGATGTCCTGGAGATCCCCCACAATACGGGACATGATGACCCCCGTCTTGTTTTTATCGAAGTAGGAAAAGGGCAGCTCCTGGAGCTTCTGGAACACCTGGCGGCGCATATCCGTCTGGATGCGCACCCCCATGGCGTGGCCGTAGAAGGTGACAACGTATTTGCACACCGCCTTGAGGAGGTACAGCCCCAACAGGGCACAGAGCCAGAAGACCAGCTGCTGGAGCATTTGCCGGGGGATGTAAATATCAATGATCTTTCCGGTGATGGTGGGGTAGAACAGGTCAAACCCCGCCAGCAGGAAGGCGCAGACAAGGTCCAGGGCCAGCAGCCCCTTGTAGGGCTTAAAGTAGGTTAGCAGACGCCGCAGCATGGCGGTTCCCCCTTTCTGGAAGCACAAAAGCCAGTATTAAGTATAGTGGATTGCCACCCGGAAATCAAGGTTTCCCCTTGTGCGGAATGTGCGGCAGTGTGATAAAGAAAGTTTTTTCGACAAAAAGGAATTGTACAAGGGGTGGGGAAGGGGATATAATAAAGCTAGGACAAAGCGAATCCAGTCCCAAAACACCAAAATTTCTGTGTATTTTTTGTACATAATGGACAACATGTAAAAGCGCCCTGGTGCATTTTGTTGGATAAGACAAGAAAACGCCTGTAAAAACGCCGGGATTTAACAATTTAACGTACAAAAAGTCACGATGTAGCCAATGATACAAAATGTCAGTTGCACCTGAAAAAAACGGGCCGGTTCGCTATAATGTCATTGGAAGGCCGCCAAAGGAATCCCCCCGGCGGCTGACAGGGTAAGTGTGTGTGACGCACGGCAAAAAACAAAGGCTGCCAGCAGAAAACCCGGCAGCCAAAAGAAAAGGAGTGTTGTATCCTATGGCAAAAGCACAGGCCGCACCGGAAAAGAAAAAAAGGGAATTCCCGGATGTTTACGCTCTGGTATTCCTCATGTGCATTGTGGCGATGATCGCCACCTGGATCGTCCCCGCCGGCAGCTTTGAGCGGGTTACCGAAGGGACCCTCACCAAGGTCGTTCCCGGCAGCTTCCAGTACATCGACCGTGTTCCCCAGACCCCCTGGGATATGCTCCAGGCTATCTTCCAGGGCTGCATCAACAGCGCCGGCACCATCTTTATGATTATCTTCTGCGGCGCCGCCGTCAACATGCTGGATGAATCCAAGGCCCTTACCGCTGCCTTCTCCACCATGGCCCGGAAGCTCCGGGGCAAGGAGGCCATCGCTATTGCCGCCGTCATGTTCGCCCTGGGCCTGGGCAACGCCGCTGGCGTCTTCGGCAATCTGGGCACCGCCATCATCCTCATCGGCGTCTTTATGGCCCGCGCTATGGGCGGCGACGCCTTCCTGGGCTTCCTCATCATCTACTGGGGCCTCCAGTCCGGTTTCTCCGTCGGCTTTGCCAACCCCGGTATCCTGGGCGTGGCCCAGACCCTGGCGGAGATTCCCATCTTCTCCGGCATGGGTCCCCGCGTCATCTGCTGCCTGCTGAACATCTGCTATCTGTATGGTCTCACCCTCCTGTATTTTAAGACCATCAAGAAGGATCCCACCCGCAGCCTCAACTACGAGGCCGGTATGGAGCTGAAGGATTACATGGGCCCCGTGGACGGCGCCAGCGCCGACGACACCAAGATGACCAAGCGCCAGGCCATCACCGTGGCTGTCTTCTTCCTGGGTGTTATCTTCTGCGTCACCTTCACCATCCTCAACAGCTGGCCCGCCAAGAAGATCGCTTCCTTCTTTGTCGGTCTGGCCGTGGTCACCGGCATCCTCTCCGGCTTCTCCATGAACGAGATTGCCCGGAAGTTCATCAAGGGCTGCCAGCCCATGGTCTACGCCTCTCTGGTTACTGGCTTTGCCAGCGCTGTGGCGGTTATCCTCAACAGCGGCAAGGTCATTGATACCATCGTCAACGTCCTCAGTATGCCTGTTGCCATGATGGGCTCCGTTTTGGGCGCCGGTTTCATGGTCATCATCAACGTTCTCATCAATGTCCTGGTGCCCTCCGGCTCCGGCCAGGCCGCCATGGTGATGCCCCTGATGGTCCCCATTGCGGACCTGGTGGGCATGACCCGCCAGGTGGCGGTGCAGGCCTTCCAGTTCGGCGACGGCCTGGGCAACCTCCTCACCCCCCTCAACGGTCCTATGATGGGCTGCCTCGCTATGGTGGGCGTCAGCTACTCCAAGTACATCAAGTGGGCCATCAAGTTCCTGGTCATCCAGTACCTTGTGGCAGCCGCCATCACCATGGGCCTGTCCGCTGCGGGCTGGGTCGGGTTCTAAGAACCAATAACACCGGTTTCTGTCCACAGGAGAGGACCCGCAGGATTCGCTCCCGGCGGGTCCTCTCTTCATAAAATTCAATCAAAACCAAGGAGTGAAACGCCATGATCGACGTCCGCAAAGCGGTGGAGGAGATCACCCCGGAGATCACCGCCATGCGCAACCACATCCACGAAAATCCGGAGCTGAGCATGAAGGAGTACAACACCTGCGCGCTGCTGGAGGAGTACGTCAAGAAGAATGTGGCTTACGACCGCCTGAAAAGGGTGGGGGAGACTGGCCTTTTCTTTGAGATTAAGGGCACCAAGCCCGGCCCCGGCCGCACCATCGTCTTCCGGGGGGATATTGACGCCCTGCCCATCCAGGAGGACCCCTCCATGTCCCCCTGCTCCAAGGTCCCCGGTGTGATGCACGCCTGCGGCCATGATATCCACGGCACCATCAACGTGGGGGCCGCTTCCATCCTCAGCAAATGCAAGGACCAGTTCTCCGGCTCCCTTTATTTCTTCATCCAGCCCGCCGAGGAGATTCTCCAGGGGGCCAAGCTCTTCCTGAACGACCCGGAGATTGACTTTGACAAGATTGATGCTATCACCGCCCTCCACTGCTCCCCGGAGATTGAAGCCGGGACCATTGGGGTGCGGTATGGGGCCATCCTGGCCAGCGCCGATGAGTTCCATATTACCGTCAACGGGGTGGGGGGCCACGGCGCCCACTGCCACACCGTTCGGGACCCCATTGTGGCCGCCAGCGCCATCGTCACCGGCCTTCAGACCCTGGTCTCCAGGGAGACCAATCCCGCCAACGCGGTGGTGGTTTCGGTCTGCACCATCCACGGGGGCCGCGCCCACAACATCGTCCCCGATAAGGTGGAGATTACCGGCACCGTCCGCACCCTTAACGCCGCCGACCGGGACCGGGCGGAAGAGAGCCTCAAGCGGGTGGCCGCCTCCATCGCCGAGGCCTACCGGGTTACCGCCGATGTGGAGTACATCCGGGGCGTGCCCCCCTTCGTCTGCGAGGACGAGTGGGTGGACCGGGCTATCCGGGTGGGGGAGAAGATGCTGGGCAAGGAAAATGTGGTGATGATGCCCTACGCCGCCATGGGCGGAGAGGACTTCGCCTTCATCAAGGAGAAGAAGCCGGGCGTCTTTATCCGTCTGGGTTCCCACACCCCCGGCGGCCCCTACGGCTCCGCCCATTCTCCCACCTACTACAGCGACCCCAAGAGCATCCCCACCGGTATGCTCACCATCATCGGCATGGCCGCCGATTTCCTGGGGTTTGAGCTCTAATTCGCTTTCTTCTATTTCCCTCCCTCGCTTATGGGGCCGCACCGGTTTAGGCGCGGCCCCATCTTGAAAGAACATGGTCTTCGTTATACAAAGGAGGTCTTCATATGGTACCCTTCCCCGCCAAAGAACGCCTTGGAAAACTGCGCCAGCTGATGAGCCAGGAGGGTTTGGACTTCTGCGTCCTGGCCGGGCCGGAGAATATGAACTATTTCAGCTGTTTTCAGGCCATCACCTATACCCGCCCCATCCGCTTTGTGGTGGGAGGCGATGAGACCCATCTTATCGTCCCCGCCCTGGAGGAGGAGCACGCTGCCAGCGCGGCGGCAGATGCCTTCCATGTCTATTACGAGCATCCCCCCAAGGCGGTGGAATGCCCCAGCGCCTTTGCGATACTGAAGAACATTCTTGCCAAAAAGGCGAATCCGGTGGTGGGGGTGGAATACGGCGTCATCACCCTGGGCAACGCCCAGATGCTGGAAAGCTGGGGCTGCCGCCTGGTGAACATTTCCCCCGCCCTGACCCAGATGCGGGCCATCAAGGATGAGTATGAAAAGGACTGCATCCGGGAGGCCGGGCGGCTCTGCCGGTACGCCATGGGGGTTTCGCTGAAGCACGCCCGCCCCGGCATCACCGAGCTGGAGTTTGAGCAGTACGGCACCACCGCCCTCTATGACCTTATCTCCGGAGAGGATTATCCCTATGTCTTTTCCTCCCCCACCTGCTTCACCCCCTCCGGGGTGGAACGGACCAACATGCCCCACGTCTTTTCCGGTCTGCGGAAGTTCCAGGAGGGGGATATGGTAATCCATGTCCGCAAGCCCGCTATCAACGGCTGCCACGGGGAGCTGGAGCGCACCTTCTTTGTTGGGAAGCCGAAGCCGGAGGCGGAGCGGGCCTTTAAAGCCATGGTGGAAGCCCAGATGGCGGTGCTGGATGCAATCCGTCCCGGCGTTGTCGCCAAGGAGATGGACGCCCTGGCCCGGCGGGTGCTGGAAAAGTACGGTCTGGGGGAATATGCCATCCATCGGGTGGGCCACGGACAGGGTCTGGGCCGCCACGAGGAGCCTTTCCTCATCTTTGATTCCGACCTGGTGCTTCAGGAGGGGATGGTCTTCACCGTGGAGCCGGGCATCTACATCCCCCATGTGGGTGGGTTCCGCCATTCGGATACCCTTATCCTCACCGCTGGCGGGTACGAGAATACCACCGATTTTGGGCGCACAATGGAGGAACTCACCTTCGCCTAAGACGAAGACAAGAGATGATGAATACACCGAGGGCTGTGTACGGCGGTCCCCGGTGTTTTCTTGCGGTGTGCCTTGTGATGTCACGCCTAAAAGGGAGCAGGTAAATCCCACAGTTCTTTCGCAGTCTCCAAAACATCCCACCGGGATGTTTTTGATGGGCAGCCCGTGCGTCCCCCTGGCACCG
>OFGD01001266.1_pt1 | contig 13158 bp, 8 predicted proteins | sample 1521671 | NCBI WGS metagenome assembly OFGD01 (sample SAMEA3504114, study PRJEB24116) | mouse gut metagenome | biome: mouse gut; feature: mouse-associated habitat; material: faeces | place: Denmark | collected 2011 | reverse complement strand
ACAGGAAACAGGACGAGACGTCCGCCACAAGAAGCTTTCCCTTTGTATCCGGCAGTTCCTTATATTTCGTCCCGTAAATCGTGTTATTCTCGCAAATATACACATAATCCGCATCTTCGGAAACCGGAAGACTGCTGACATCCGGGATATAGGAAAATGTCCGGTCTGCGGAAGAGGCTATGATATTCACCTTTCCGTACTTCTTCGCCTCCTCGCTGGCCTTCTTTGCCCACTGCCCGGTCACAATATAATCTGCCACACGGTTCTTCATCAGATTCATGGGAATCATGGCAAACTGCTGGGACGCCCCGCCTTGCAGGAACAGTACCGCGTAATCATCGGGGATTCCCATCAAATCACGCAGATCCGCCTCTGCCGTATCAATAATCTCCTGAAATGCCTTTGAGCGGTGACTCATCTCCATGACGGACATCCCAGTCCCCTTATAGTCTAACATTTCCTCTGCCGCTTCCCTCAACACTTCTTCCGGCAAAACTGCTGGTCCTGCTGAAAAATTGTACACTCTGCTCATCTTCATTCCTCCACTTTCTAACTTTTTCCTACTTACTTTCTTCCAAATCCTTCTCGTCGAACACTTCGCTGATTGCCTTCCCCGGCGCCACCATTGGCCATACCTTGTCGTCAGAATCAATCTGACAGTCAATTACCACAGGCCTTCCCAAAGTCAGCGCTTTTGCAAATGCATCCTTGAATTCTTCCTGAGTCGCCGCCCGGATTCCCACTGCGCCCATCGCCTCGGCAAGTTTCACGAAATCTACCGCGTCGTTTAACACCGTAGCCGAATATCTCTGCCCATAGAAAAGGTTCTGCCACTGGCGCACCATCCCTAGCACATGGTTATTGACCACTACTTGAATGACCGGGATGTTATGGCGCACTGCCGTCGCAATCTCATTCATATTCATACGGAAGCATCCGTCTCCCGCAATATTCACCACAATCTTATCCGGCATTCCCATCTTCGCCCCAAGGGATGCTCCAAGCCCATACCCCATGGTGCCAAGCCCGCCGGAAGTCAAAAGCGTCCTTGGCTTCGTGTAGCGGTAGAACTGTGCCGCCCACATCTGATGCTGCCCTACTTCCGTGACCACAATCGCCTCGCCTTTGGTCTGGCGGTACACCTCCTCCACCACGAAAGGCCCGGTCAGCACGTCTGGATGATAGGACAAGGGAAAACGCCCCTTATATTCCATGATTTTTTCAATCCAGTCCTTGTGTTCCTGCTGGGATAATCTGGCATTCAAGATTCCTAAGATTTCCCGGATATCGCCCACGACCCCGGCTGTAATCAACACATTCTTATCCATCTCCGCCGCGTCAATGTCAAACTGTAAGATTTTTGCATGGCTGGCAAATTTCTTCGCATTGCCGGTCACACGGTCGCTGAATCTTGCACCGATGACAATCAGCAAGTCGCACTCACTGACCCCATAATTGGACGTTTTTGTCCCATGCATCCCAAGCATCCCGGTATAGAGGGGGTCTGTTCCCGGAAACGCACCTTTTCCCATGAGGGAATCCGTCACAGGTGCATCTACCTTCCTGACAAATGTAACCAATTCCTCGCTTGCATCCGATAAAATGGCGCCGCCCCCCACAAAGATATAAGGTTTCCTGGATTTTTCAATCAACTTCAGGGCTGTCTCAATCTCTGCCTCGCTCACATCAATGGAATGAGGGATTGGTTTCGGCTCTTCCCTGTGATATTCCGCCTTATTTGCCGTCACATCTTTCGGGATATCAATCAGAACCGGTCCAGGCCTTCCCTTCTTTGCGATGATAAAGGATTTCCGTATGGTGTCGGCAAGGTCGTTTACATCTTTTACAATATAATTATGCTTTGTAATGGGCATTGTGATTCCTGCAATGTCGATTTCCTGGAAACTGTCTTTCCCCAGAAGGCTGACCCCCACATTACAGGTAATGGCCACGATTGGAATCGAATCCATATATGCCGTAGCAATCCCCGTGACAAGGTTGGTAGCCCCCGGACCGCTGGTGGCGAAACACACGCCCACCTTCCCGGTCGCCCTTGCATATCCGTCAGCCGCATGGGCAGCCCCCTGTTCATGGGAAGTCAGGATATGCTTTATCTCGTCGCTGTGCTTATATAACTCATCATATACATTCAGGATGGCGCCGCCCGGATACCCAAATACGGTGTCCACACCCTGCTCTTTTAAACATTCGATCAAAATCTCTGATCCTGTCAACTGCATATTCTGTCGTTCTCCTTCTATATTATATATGTTGTATTCTGAAAATTATCACGGCAAGCCTGCCATCTTCCGGTTCTGCAATCCGCTCGGCTTTCCTTCCGGACTTACTTCTGCCCTGGAATCTCAAGAATCGCCCCCCTGTTTCCGGAAGTCACCATTGCCGCATATCTCGCCAGATACCCTGTCGTAACCTTAGGTTCTCTCGGCTGCCATGCTTCCCTTCTCTTCGTCAATTCTTCCTCTGGCACGTCAAGCTCCAGTTTCAGGTTTGGAATGTCAATCTTGATGATATCCCCCTCTTCCACCAGCGCAATCGGACCGCCGACTGCCGCCTCCGGGGATACATGGCCGATGGAAGCTCCTCTGGAAGCGCCGCTGAATCTTCCGTCCGTAATCAGGGCCACGCTGGAGCCAAGTTCCATCCCTGCAATCGCAGAAGTCGGGTTCAGCATCTCCCTCATGCCAGGGCCTCCTTTCGGTCCTTCATAACGGATGACAACAACATCTCCTGCCACAATCTTACCGTCCTTAATTGCGTCGATTGCATTCTCCTCACAGTCGAACACCCTGGCAGGGCCTTCATGGACGAGCATTTCTTCCACCACGGCAGAACGCTTTACCACGCTTCCGTCCGGCGCAAGGTTGCCCTTTAACACCGCAAGCCCGCCGGTAGGCGTGTAAGGATTGTCGATTGGGCGGATGACATCCGTATCCTTATTTACCGCATGTGCAATATTTTCCCCAACGGTCTTGCCTGTAACAGTCATACAATCCGTATGGAGCAGCCCCTTCTTATTCAATTCTGCCATCACCGCATAGACACCGCCCGCCTCGTCAAGGTCTTCCATATAGGTGGGACCTGCCGGCGCTAAGTGACAGAGATTCGGCGTCTTCTCGCTGATGCCGTTTGCAAAATCAATCTCAAAATCCATGCCGATTTCATGGGCAATCGCCGGGAGATGCAGCATACTGTTGGTAGAACATCCAAGCGCCATGTCTACCGTCAGAGCGTTGAGTATCGCATTCTCCGTCATGATGTCCCTTGGACGGATATCCTTCTCTAATAATTCCATAACCTTCATGCCCGCCTGTTTCGCAAGCCGGATTCTTGCAGAATAGACTGCTGGAATGGTCCCATTTCCCCCAAGCCCCATGCCCAGGACTTCGGTCAGGCAATTCATACTGTTTGCCGTATACATACCGGAACAGGAACCGCAAGTCGGACAGGTCTTGTTCTCGAACTCGCACAAGTCTTCATCGGTAATCATACCCGCCGCATTGGCGCCTACCGCCTCGAACATACTGGAAAGGCTGGTCTTCTTGCCCTTCACATGCCCTGCAAGCATCGGCCCGCCGCTGACAAATATGGTCGGCACATTAATCCTCGCCGCCGCCATCAGAAGCCCCGGCACATTCTTGTCACAGTTCGGCACCATGACCAGTGCGTCGAATTGGTGTGCAATCGCCATCGCTTCCGTAGAGTCTGCAATCAAGTCTCTCGTCACCAGTGAATATTTCATGCCAAGGTGTCCCATGGCGATTCCGTCGCACACTGCAATTGCCGGGAACACGATAGGCGTACCGCCCGCCATGGCGACTCCCTGTTTTACCGCATTCACAATCTTATCCAGGTTCATATGCCCTGGGACGATTTCATTATAAGAGCTGACGATCCCCACCAATGGACGCTCCATCTCCTCCGGCGTAAGCCCTAACGCGTTAAATAAAGATCTGTGGGGAGCCTGTTGTTTTCCTTTTGTAACTGTATCACTTCTCATTGTTTTCCTCCTAAACCTCTTCTCTACCGGATAGATCCGGCAATCAAATCGCCCATCTTCTCTGTGCCAACCTGCTTCTTTCCTTCCGACATGATGTCAATCGTCCGGTATCCTTCCGCAAGGACTTTAGCGACGGCACGTTCTACCGCATCCGCCTCTTTGTCCAAATCAAAGCTGAACCGCAGCATCATCGCCGCAGACAGAATCGTAGCAATCGGGTTCGCAATGCCCTTGCCAGCAATATCCGGCGCAGAGCCGCCGCTCGGCTCGTAAAGACCGAATTTCGTATCGTTTAAACTGGCGGAAGAAAGCATTCCAATGGAACCTGTCACCATACTTGCTTCATCCGAAAGGATATCGCCGAACATATTTTCCGTCAGGATCACGTCAAACTGTTTCGGATCTTTGACCAGCTGCATGGCACAGTTGTCCACGAGCATATGTTCGCAGGATACTTCCGGATATTCCTTTGCCACCTCTTCTACGATTTTTCTCCAAAGCCTCGAAGAATCCAGTACGTTTGCCTTATCGACGCTTGTCACTTTTCGGCGTCGTTTCATCGCTATGTCAAATCCCCGTTTTGCGATTCTGCGGATTTCGTTTTCATTGTATGTAAGGGTATCCTCTGCCGTCACAACTCCGTCTATTTCTTCGGTTTTGCGCGCTCCAAAATATAATCCGCCGGTCAGTTCCCGCATACTCATCATATCAAAACCATCTCCGATGATGTCCTCCCGCAAAGGACACGCCTCTTTTAATTCTTCATAGAGATACGCCGGTCTTAAATTGGCAAAGAGGTTTAACGATTTCCGAAGTTTTAACAGGCCTGCTTCCGGCCGTAACTGCGGCTCTAATTGATACCAGGGGGAAGTTGCCGTATTGCCTCCGATCGACCCCATCAGCACGGCATCGCTTGCTTTTGCCTGCGCAATGGCTGCTCCCGTCAGGGGCACGCCCACTGCGTCAATGGAACATCCTCCCATTAAAATTTCTTCGTATTCAAATGTGTGACCGTATACCGTGCCGATACGATCCAATACTTTTTTGGCTTCCGCTATGATCTCCGGTCCGATTCCGTCGCCGGAAATAACGCCTACATGATAATTCATAGAAAAACTCCCTTCTGTCTGCATAGTATGTGAATCCAAAAACAGGAAACGCAGTCACACGTTTCCTATTTGGTAGCTTCCTTTATTCTGCGTCCGGTTTTTCCACTGCAGAGATCGCCGCTTTCTGCATGGGGATGCGGCAGTTCTTGTTGCTTCCGAATTCTACAATAACCGTATCGTCTGCAATATCGATAATCACTCCATAAAATCCGCTGGTCGTCAATACGGTATCTCCTACCGCAATGGACGCTAACATGGCATTTTTCTTTTTCGTCTCTTTCTGCTGCGGACGAATCATGAAAAAGTACATAAATATGAACAAAACAGCTAGAGAAATCAGCATGGGAAGAGAGCTGACCGTTTGTTGGTTCAATAAAATCGACATTTTTTTCCTCCTAATATGAATAAAATTACTTTGCATATCTAACACAAGCTTTAACTATTGTACACAAATCTCCTGTAAACGGCAAGGGGGATTTTTTTATTTCATTCATTTTTTATAAACTTTCCCCCGAAATCTGCTGCATGCCGTACAATTTTTCTTCTTTATAATTCCGGTAACGTCCCGCTTCGATCGCTTCCCGGATTTCTTCCATCATTGTATTATAAAAATACAGGTTATGCAGTACGCACAGACGCATACCGAGCATTTCCTTCGCCTTTAACAGATGACGGATATAAGCTCTGCTGTACCTGCGGCATGCCGGGCATCCGCAGCCTTCTTCGATCGGTTTTTCGTCTGCTGCGTATTTTTGGTTAAACAGATTTCGTTTCCCCTGATTGGTATACACATGTCCGTGCCGTCCGTTTCTAGTCGGATATACGCAGTCGAAGAAATCTACGCCCCGTTCTACTGCTTCAAGAATATTTGCCGGCGTGCCGACTCCCATCAGATACGTCGGTTTTTCCCTGGGAAGATGCGGTACGGTCACGTCTAAGATCCGGTACATTTCCGCATGGCTTTCTCCTACGGCAAGCCCGCCGACGGCATAGCCGTCTAAATCAAGTTCTGAAATCTGTTTTGCGTGGCCGATACGGATATCTTCATAAACGGCGCCCTGGTTGATACCGAATAAAAGCTGCTCTTTATTAATGGTCCGCTCTAGCGTATTCAGGCGCGCCAGTTCTGTTTTACAGCGAAGAAGCCAGCGTGCCGTACGGTCTACGGAATCCTGTACATACCTACGGTCCGCCGTGCTGCTGGGGCATTCGTCAAACGCCATGGCAATCGTCGACGCCAGATTGGACTGGATATTCATGCTCTCTTCCGGTCCCATAAAAATTTTTCTTCCGTCTACATGGGAATGGAAATGCACGCCCTCTTCTTTTATCTTTCTTAATTTTGCCAGGGAAAATACCTGAAACCCTCCGGAATCCGTAAGGATCGGCTTGTCCCATACCATGAATTTATGCAGGCCGCCCAGATCGTGGATCAATGCGTCCCCGGGCCTGACATGCAGGTGGTAAGTATTGGAAAGTTCTACCTGCGTTTTGATCTGATTCAAATCTTCGGTAGAAACCGCTCCTTTAATCGCTGCCGCCGTCCCCACGTTCATAAAAACAGGCGTCTGGATCACACCGTGAACCGTATGAAATTCTGCCCGTTTTGCCCTTCCGTCTTGTTTCAATATGTGATATCGTGCCATTTCTCTGCTCCTTTTACTTACTTATCGTTTTACGTTTTTTACTGCCGAATAGGGACCAACCGAAGTATTGGTTCCGGATGTTACGACTGCGCAGATTTTATAATAATATTTCTTGCCTTTTTTCACTTTTTTATCGGTATATTTTATGGTTTTCCCCTTTTTGATCGTTGCAATTGTTTTGAATTTTCCTTTTTTCCCGATTTTACGCATAATCTGATATCCGGTTGCCCCAGAAACCTTCTTCCATTTGACACGTATGTGTTTTCCGGCTTTTTTTACGGAAGAAAGTTTCGGCTTTGGAATGCTCACCGAAGTTGCGTTCCATTTGGAATAATCCGTATAATACCGCTGACCGTTTACGTCCTGATAAGCCCGGATTCGGAATGTATAAACGGAATTTCCGTCTGTTCCCTCGATTACGCAGGAAGTAACTGCGCCGCCCGCAACCGCAGCCGTTTTGTATGTACCGGATATGGAATAAGAAACTTCATAACCGGATGCATGGCTGACCGCATTCCAAGAGACGAAGATATTTGCCGCCTTACGGATTGTACCGAAAATCTGCGGAACTTCCATAGGCTTTGGTTTTAAAGGTTCTTTGGGCCTTTTCTCTAACCGCCCGGCTGCTCCGTTCAGCTTTTGAAGCGCATCGTCGATCTGTTCCTGCTGCGCGGAGTCATCCGAAAGAACTTCTTTTGCATTCATCAGCGCTTCTGAAAATTGACGATAACTTTCTGCCGTGTAATCCGCCGGATTCTTCTGCTCTGCCTGTGATATGGCGTTCGACAACTCAGCCGTATCCTTCTCAATTCTCTGTTCAAATAACCAGGGAAGAAGTTCATCTTCTGCATAAACGCCGGATGCAATCAGATGCCCGTCCTCATAGGTTCCTGCAGGATATTCCGTATAGCGGATCCGGTTGGAACCGGCTTCCTGCAATGCCGCCGCCATTACGGGCGTTGACGTTTCACAGGGAACCGTCGGATCGTCTGCGCCATGAAAGCACCAGATTGAAACGTCTTTGATATTCTCCGCCTGTGCAGGGTCTCCGGCTCCTGCGATCGGAACCGCAGCCGCCAGTAAATTAGGGTTCCGCATCATCAGGTCCCACACGCCAAATGCGCCCATGGAAAATCCGACCGCATAGAGTCGGTTTTGATTGATACTGTACGTTTCCATAAGGCTGGCAAGCAGTCCTTCCACCGCCTTCATTTCATTGCTTTTAGCAACCTCCTGCATTCGATAGCAGCCGTCTGCCCATGGCGTATCCACCCACTGCTCGTTATTGGGGCATTGAGGCGCGACGATGATCGCCGGATAGTCGTTCCGCTCAGAACCGAGCATTCGTTCAAAAAAGTCTTTGTTGGAATTGGTCAGCTGTGCCGTATTGGTACTTCCGCGTTCTCCCGCGCCGTGCAGAAACAGTACCAACGGGTATTTCTTTTCAGGAGAATATCCTTCCGGGAGATACATGCGGTATGGAAGAATCGTTCCGTCTTCTTCTGTATAAAATTTCCGCTGCATCGCTTTTTTTATATCCAAAACTTCGGTTTCTTTTTTCAGCAGGGATAAAACGGCTTCCCGCAGATTTTGGGACAGTACCGCCGCTTCCGCAAGAGAAAGATCCTCCTGCTCCATTCTCTTTTGTACTGCCTGCATATTTTCTCGAAACAGTTTCCACGCAGACGCTTCATATAATGTTTCATCCGTATAGTTCCGTTCGTATGCTTCGTAATCTGCCTGCAGGCATTCTCTGGCTTCTGCAGGCGACTGCGGCGTATATGCGCTTCCGTCCACACGAATTTCTGCAGCAGAAGAATGCCCTCCTGCCCCGGCTTTTGCCAGAATCTTCAAATGGGTTGCCGCCGCAGGCTTCTCAAATTGAGCCTGTTTCCAGGAGGCATCTGCATTCCAGGTTCCTTCCGCCGCTTTTGTATAGCTTTTTCCGCCGTCGTTGCTGATCTGGATTTCGTACTCTGTAATGATACCGTTCGTCGCCTTATCCTGACGCGGCAGATAACGGATGCCTTCCACAAGGCTTCGTTCCCGTAATTCCAGTATCAAAACATGATCCTGACGCGGCGCCGCCGGTTCCCATGCGCTGTGCCAGATCGTTGTGTAATCATTGTCTGCAGCATACAAGGCTTCGTTTCCGTGCTGCTGTGTCAATCCCCGAATATCTGCTAACGGAAGCGCTTCGGGCAGAAATGCTTCTCCTGTCACTGCCTCATACATGCACTCCGCTTCATAGAAATATCCGGCGTCGAGAAAATGCACGCCGTCGCTGTGATAGAGAAAATCTTTCTCTGAAGTGCGGGCAAACATGTCAATAAATTTCCATCCGTTCTCTTTGGCAAGTTTTCGCTGCATCGGCACGATCTCATCTTCAATAATATTTCCGCGAATGTCGGTTTTCAGCGCGTAAAGACATGCCGGTGAAGATGCAAATATAACTTCCGGTTTTGACGGAAGGTTTTGATATGTAGAAACGAGTTTTCTAGCATCTTCTGCAAATTTCTCCCGTCCGCCCTCCTCCCAGTATTTTGCTTTGGAATCATTTGTGCCAAGCATAATGATGACGATGTCAGGATCGGACGCTAAGCTGTTTTGGTACTCCTGCTGGTCTTCATAAGCCAAGTCTGTACCGGTCAGAAGCGTCGCGCTGTTTCGTCCGAAATTCATTACGGTATAGCCGTCGCCAAGCATCTCCTGCAGTCTCACAGGATATGACTTTGTCTGCGGATTGCTGGAAACATATCCAAACGTTAAACTGTCTCCTACACAGGCAATCCGAATCGTCTCGCCTTCTGTATGTGCATCATCCGAAACGAACGCAGCCGGTTCTGCAGCAAATACCGTCTGCATGAAACCCGTGGCTTTTGTGATGCAAAACACCATAACCCAAATCCACATGGTTTTCCATATGATTTTTTTCATACATTTCCTCCTGCTATTTGTTCCCAAAGGGGCTTTTTCACCTTTTTTCTTGTGATTTCTGCCAGTCCAAGCGCAGTAAAATCAATGAAGACTGCCGGAACGCTGTCTTTTGCCAGATGCTGCTTTAATGCCTGCGCCAGTTCCTCTTTTGCTTCGTTTGTATCCATATTGATAAAATCCACCACACAGATACCGGATATATTCCGCAGGCGCAGCTGCCTTGCAATTTCTTCTGCCGCCTCTAAGTTTACCTTCAGGTAAATATCTTTCCTGCCGCTTTTGATGCACCTTCCGCTGTTCACATCGATCACCGTTAAAGCTTCCGTCGGCTGTATGATCAGATATGCGCCGGACTTTAACCAGACACGGTCACGTAAAGCTTCTTCCAGCTTGGAATGCAGCCCATACAGAGCGGATAAAGATAATGCGGGATCCTGATAGAATAAAATCTGCACGTTTGCAATTGCCGCTTCTTCTCCAAATGTCTTTATCACCTCTTCATAAATCACCGGATCGTCCGTTGTAATCCTCTCCAAATGCAAAGAAAGATAATCCCGGACGCCTGCCATATAACCGGACGGAGCATGGTACAGACAGCTAAAACAGGTTCTATGGCGATAATGTTCCCGGATGTTTTCAAATGTCTCACACATGCGGTGAAATTCCGAAAAAATCTGTTCATCTGTATAATGTTCCGCGTTGGTCCGCACGATCATTCCAAACCGGTCGTCTTTTTTCTCCGTAAAAAGATCGTGAAAATATTTTCGTTTCGACTGTTCCAGTTTTCTGGAAACTCCAAGTTTCTTATCCTGCGTCGTAAAAATCAACGCATTTCCTTTTAAACTGATCTGCGTGGAAACCGTCGGATCTTTTGTTTTTACGGCTTCTTTTACTACCTGTACGACAAGTTCATCTTCTTCTGTCATCCTGCCGTTCCGGAGTTGTTTTACCATCAGAGGTTCTTTTGCGTCTTCTAACGGAAGATACGTCATCATACCGGGAGCAATTTCCACAAAAGCAGCCCCAATTTTTTCTACGATCCGCCGGATCTTACCGATATAGATATTTCCCAAAAGCGAATCTTCTGTTACGTCGTCACAGGAGACTTCTAACATCTGATGGTCTTCAAACAATGCAGTTACCCTGTATTCTCTGTCTTTGATCTTTTGTTTTGTAATTACGACTCTCTTTCCCACCGTTCTCTCCCGTCTTACTTATTTTACCGCGGTATCACCCGTCGCCTTAAAAACGGATTCACTACCGGAAAGAGCAGCCCGCACGGCATGTTTCTGACAGAAATTTCCTGCTCAGGCACATGTTTCATCTTATAGGCTGCTCTATCTTTTTATAAATCAAAATACATCTTAAACTCTGCCGGATTCGGTATCTGTTCCAGCATTTTTAATTCCTCCCGTTTCCGTAAAATCCATACGTCGATCAAACGCTGCGGGAATACGCCGCCTTTGGTCAGATACTCATGATCTGATTCCAATGCATCGAGCGCTTCGCCCAATGATTTCGGCAGACCTTTGATCTTTTTCTGTTCTTCCTCCGATAACGTATAGAGATTAAAATCATATGGTCCCCAGCCGTGCTCTGCCGGATCAATCTTCTGTTCGATTCCGTCCAGCCCCGCCATCAGAATTGCTGCGTAAGCATAATAGGGATTTGCCGTAGCATCCGGATTGCGGAGTTCAAACCGCTTGGTCTCGGGCGTTTTGGCATATGCCGGAATCCTTATGACCGCACTGCGGTTTGAGGTGGCATAGCCGACCGTTACCGGAGCTTCATATCCGGGCACAAGCCGTTTAAAGGAATTGGTGGACGGATTGGTAAAAGCGCACAGCGAAGCGATATGCTTTAACAGACCGCCGATAAAGTAATGCGCCGTCCGGCTTAAGCCGGAATAACCGTTTTCATCATAAAACAGGGGCTGTCCGTCCTTCATCAGCAGCATGTGTACATGCATGCCGCTGCCCGCTTCCTGATAAATGGGTTTGGGCAGGAAGGTGGCGGTTTTGCCTTCCTGTGCCGCCAGGTTTTTGATAATGTACTTGATGATCATGGTATTGTCCGCCATGTCGGGCATGTCGGCAAGCTCAACCTCAATCTCCATCTGGCCGGGTCCGCCTACCTCGTGGTGGTGGTACTTTACGCGGATGCCCCAGTCCTCCATCATCATGCACATACGGCTGCGCAAATCGTACCCCACATCCTGAGGCGCGGCCACGTGATAACCGCCCTTGTAAGACACCTCATAGCCGTTATTGCCCCGCGTATCCAGACTGTGGTTCCAGTCCGCTTGTCTGGTGTCAATCCGGTATCCGCACTGATGAGGCGTCACTTCAAAACGGGCGGTGTCAAACAGATAAAACTCAAATTCCGGCCCGATAATCATCTCGTCCGCAATTCCGCTTTCCTTCATATAATCCATTGCCCGAAGGCTTACATTCTTCGGATACTGGTCAAAGGGCTTGTTCTCGCCTTTTCCTATGGTGCACACATTTCCGCACATGGTAAGCGTGGGTACTTCGGCAAAGGGGTCAACATAAGCGGTATCCGCATCCGGCAGAAATACCATGTCGCTCTTTTCTATGGGCGCGTAACCGTAGTTGGAGCCGTCAAAGCCAATCCCGTAGGTGAAAATACTCTCCCCGAATCTTTCAACCGGAATCGTGATATGGCGCCAGCGCCCGTCAATATCCGTCATCTTAAAATCAATCATGCGGATATTCTTTTCCTCGCATAATTTTATAATTTCTTTACTCCTGCTCATTATTTTTGTCCCTTTCTTTTAAGTATAGTTTTTGCAGCCCTTGTATCGATGCGCATCAGCGCACTCTTTTACTGAGATTAATTATAGCATATACCTCCAGGGTTCTGCACTATCCTTTTGGGAAAAACAATAAGCTTTACTTTCGATTTTTCCGGCAGATATCCCATAATCCCGCCACCATAAGAATAATTGCAAAAATCTGAACTGCAATCTTTATTTCTCCCGAAACGCTTTCCTGAATCAAAAGAGCTACGCCGTTCAGAAACAGCCCTGCCGCCAGTATCGGTGATACATTTCTCCTTTTCTCCACCGGTATTCCGGTCAGTCTTTCTTTCAGGTTATTAATGATATTTGTGGTATGTATGGTTATCCTGACAAATCCTATTACAATTGCACCTATAAAAAAGGCCGCCGCTATGGCATAGGATACCTGGCCCACCGTTGCCGCCATAATTTCCATCCACAAACAGATAATTTCTATCACAGTGCATACTTTAAACATTCTGCGTATCTTCGAATAGTGCTCAATACTTGACTCCACGTCGGTATATAATTCAAATTTGCCCTCCGAAGCGAGCTTGCGCAGTATCACCCACCAGCCCCAGGCCTGAACGATTTCAATTCCGGCCTCCTGCATAAATTCCCTGTATTCGTCGCTCACCTTAAAAAGCT
>OFGD01001265.1_pt1 | contig 13163 bp, 15 predicted proteins | sample 1521671 | NCBI WGS metagenome assembly OFGD01 (sample SAMEA3504114, study PRJEB24116) | mouse gut metagenome | biome: mouse gut; feature: mouse-associated habitat; material: faeces | place: Denmark | collected 2011 | reverse complement strand
TCACATCCTGCACAGCCTGGTCCAGGAGCTGTTCAAGTTCCTCCTTTGTCATAGCGGTATTCATTCTGCTAATCTCCTCTCCTTGTCACAGGCTGATTAATTCTGTTCTTTCGGCACGAAAACACGATGGATTCTTTTGAGTAAATCATTGGAATGAAAGGGCTTCAGTATGTAATCACAGATGCCAAGCTTGGCGCTTTCCAGGACAAAATCCTTATCCTCCACGCCGGTAAGCATAATCACCGGTATATCAGCCCGGTTTTCCATAGCGCGTATTTCGCGCAGGGTTTCGATGCCGTTTTTTTGCGCCATCTGAATATCCAGCAGGATAAGGTCCGGTTTTGCCTGCTCCAGATATTTCAGGGCGCGTACCCCTGAATTGACGGTTATCACTTCATACTCATTATGCAGGGTATCTGAAATCCGCGTTAAGACAATTGCGGCGTCGTCCACCGCTAAAATCCGCTTTTTAGAAGCTCTGCCTCTTATTTGATTCATTTATTTTCCTCCTCCTTTTCAAGTATGCTCAAAAGCTGGCCAAGCAGTTCTTCCACATAGTCATCCTCATATAACCGGAGCTGTTCCCGTATCTGCAAAAGGCGTTCCTCAAGTCCGCCGGGCAGTTCATGAAGCAGCAGCGTCTCAACCCTTTCCGCGCACGCCTGAGAGCGGAAATGCTTTAATTCCTCCAAAGCCGCCGCAACCTGTTCCCGCGTGGCGGGCAAGTCCAGCCAAACGTGCCGGTCTGTCCCATGTTTGCTTATCTGTATCGAAAATACTTCGCTCACTCGGTCGCTCCTTTCTGATTACAGCACAAGGCCCCATCCAATCGGACGGGGCCTTGCGTCTGAAAATGTTATTGCTTTTTCCACTCCATGCGGAAATTGACGTACTTCCCGCCGGTATCGGCCAGAAGCACCGTGCCGTCGTAGGTCTTGCCGGTCTTGGGGGAGAACAGGCCCTTGATCTTCACCTTTCCATGTTTGAGCAGGGCGGCGGCGATCTTCGGGGTGAACGCCTTTTTCCGTTCCTCAAAGAAGCGGTCATTCTTCCACATGACGAACTGACAGGCCCGGTTGCCGCAGTAGTAATTTTTCTTGCCCTCGTAGACGGCTTCGCCGCACCGGGGACACGTCCCAATGGCGACACGCTCGGTCTGAAACAACTTCTGCTTGTCCTCGCTGATGCAGGAATAGGTTTTCACCAGGTCGCGGGCCTGCGCCTCGATACCGGCCATGAACTCGTCCGGGTCGGCCTCCCCCTTGGCGATCTCGGACAGGCGGGTTTCCCATTCGGCGGTGAGGGCCGGGGAGGTCAGGGCCTCCGGCAGAACCGCCGCCAGGTTGATGCCGTCCTTGGTGGGAAGAAGCTGTTTCCCCTTGCGCTGGATGAAGCCGGTCTGCACCAGCTTTTCCAGAATGGAGGCACGGGTGGCAGGTGTCCCCAGGCCCTTGCGCTCGGCGTCGTCGGGCATATCCTCCGCCCCGGCCCGCTCCATAGCCGACAGCAGGGTATCTTCCGTGTAGGGCTTGGGGGGCGACGTGAAATGCTCGGTGACGGAAGCGGCCACATCCTCGAAAACCTGCCCCTCGGTGATGGCGGGCAGCTCCGGCGCGGCCTCGCCGTCCTCGTCGGCGTCGGTTTTCAGGGAGGCCCGGAAGCGGCGGTCGATGTCTTTCCAGCCAGCGGCCAGGATGGTCTTGCCCTTGGCGGTGAACTCCTGCCCGGCGCAGGTGAAAACGGCGGTGACGGCCTCGTACTCATGGGCCGGGGCCACGGCGCACAGCAGCTTACAGCACACCAGGGACAGCAGTTTCTTTTCGCTGTCTGCCAGCCCGGAAAAGCCCTGTTTCACGAACTCCGCCGTGGGGATGATGGCGTGGTGGTCGCTCACCTTGGCGCTGTTCAGGACGCAGCGGATCTCCGCAGAGAACGCCGCCCCCTCCATGAACGGGAGAATGGGGACGATACCGGCCACGATGCCCGCCGCCGTCTGCTCCATGTCGTCGGAGAGGAAGCGGCTGTCCGTCCGGGGATAGGTCAGCAGGCGCTTTTCATACAGCGTTTGGGCGTAGTCAAGGGTCTGCTTGGCGGTGAAGCCGAAAAGCCGGTTGGCCTCCCGCTGCAAGGTGGTGAGGTCGTAGAGCTTGGGCGGCTGTTCGGTTTTCTTCTCCCGCTGGATGGAAGCGCAGACGGCCCGCGCTCCCCCGCAGGCCGTCTTGACGCTCTCCGCCTCGGCGGGGTCGGGGAAGCGGTCGCTTGCCGCCTCCACGCCGCCCCCGGCGATATGGACGATGTGATATTTCTCTTTCTGGAAGCCGGTGATCTTGGCGTCCCTGTCCGCCAGCATTTTCAGGGTGGGGGTCTGGACGCGGCCCACGGTCAGGGTCTTGTGGTACAGCACAGAGAAAAGCCGGGTGGCGTTAATGCCGATCAGCCAGTCCGCCTTGGCCCGGCACAGCGCCGATTGATGCAGGGGGTCATAGTCCCGGCCCGGTTTCAGGTGGGCGAAGCCCTCCCGGATGGCGCTGTCCTCCATGCTGGAAATCCACAGCCGCTTCATGGGCTTGGTACAGCCCGCCAGGTGGTAGACCGTGCGGAAGATCAATTCGCCCTCCCGCCCGGCGTCGCAGGCGTTGATGACCTCGCTCACTTCCTCGGAGCGAAGCAGCGTCCGCAGGGTGTCGAACCGCTCCCGCTTGTCCGGGGGGACGGTCAGCCGCCAGCTCTCCGGGATGATGGGCAAATCCTCGTAGCGCCACTTCTTGAAACGCTCGTCATACATCCCGGCGTCGGCAAAGGACACCAGATGCCCGATGCACCAGGACACGATGTAGCCGTTGCCCTGCAAGTAGCCCTCCTGCCGGTCGGTCGCCCCGATCACGGCGGCGATGCTCCGGGCCACGCTGGGCTTTTCCGCGATAACCAACTGATAGCTCATTCCTCGTCCTCCATTTCTTCATCCTCCGGCTCGTCCTCGTCGTCAAAGTCGTATTCGGACAGGTCGGAACTGCCGGACACATCGGCCTTGGGCTTGCGGAGCTTGAAGTAGTACAGCGCCCCGCCGCCGCCAGCCAGGGCCACGATCAGCAGCACCAGCAGACCGCCCATGCCGCCCTTGTTCTCCTTGGCCGGGGGTTCAGGTTCTTCCGGCTCCTGCGGCTCCGGCGCTTTCCCGGCGCAGGCGGTCATGTTGTTGGCGCAGACAGGGCAGGCGGTATTGACGGCCCCTGCCTCGCACTTCACAGAACAGGTACAGACGGCGGGCGGTTCTTCCTCCACCTCCATCAGCGCCAGCAAATCGGCCTCGTCCACCTGATTGAGAAAATGCACCGTGTTCTCGCCGTCCCCGGCCCGGTCGATGATGATGTAAAAATAGTTGCCGGTCTTGGAAACGACGGTGATAAACTGCTTATCCTCGGACGCCTCGCCGTCGATGTCGTCCACCAACGACATATTGCCCTCCGGGGTCAGGGGCTTGGGGTCAGGTGTGGACACCACTTCCCCGGTCGGCTCGGTGGGTATGACCTCCCCTTCCTCGTCGCCGCCCCCGGCAAAGGCCGTCGTGGTGAACATGGCGGCGGACAGGCCCACAGCCAGAATGACAGAGAGAAAACGGGTAATGATCTTATTCCTCATGGCCGGTGTCCTCCTTTTCGTGATAGGGCGTCAGGGTGGGGGCGGTCTGCAAGGCCCCGCCCCGCAGGAACGCCGCAAATTCCTCCCTCGTCATGTTCATGCCCCGGACAAGCTGGATGATCTGCAAATTCTCCTGCTCGGTTTTCTGCCCCTCCAGCTCCCGAAGCTGCTTGTTGTACTCCGCGATCTTGGACTTCACTTTCTGGATGTCCTTTTCGATGCGGTCAAGTTTGTTCGCCATAGTCAAAACTCCTTTCCGATGGATTTTTCATAGCGGTATTTCATCTGCGCCGGATATAAGTCCTCCTTGGGGCGGCGGCTCCCCGTCCAGCGTTTGCCGCCCGCCAGCCCAGCGCAGGCCCAGCCAGCGGCCCGCAGACTGGCCCCGCTCTCCGTGTCCAGAATGTAGGTGACGATCTTCCGATAGCCCATCGCCCGCGCCGCCCTCCACGCGGCGGCATAGAGAAAGCTGCAAGCGTTTTTCGTGCCGTCCGTGCAAAGACGGTTGACTTCCAGGGTATAGCCATCGTCCAAATAGCGGCTGACGGGTCGGCCCACGATAGCCACGCCAGCCAGCCGCCCGGCCTCGGTGCAGGCGATAGAAAACTTGTGGCCGGTGACGGGGCGGTGGTGGCGGTGATGCTGGGCGACAAAGGCGTTGGCGTCTCTCAGGGAAACAGGGACCAACCGGAGCATATCACCGCGCCCCCTGCTCCGCTGTCCGCTGTCCCTCCTGGGGAGGGCGGGACGCAACATCCCTCATGGCACTCTGGAGCGCACCTCGCAGAGAGGGTTTTGCCGCAGTCCGCTCGGAAAGCCGTTCCACCGCCTGGGCCGCACGAACGGCCTGCTGCTCCAGCACGTCCCGGTAGGCATCCATAACCACCGTGTTCAGCGCCTCACGCATGGCCGATGTGGTGGGGAAGCAGATGTCGTGGTGCTGCTTGTCCTTCCCGAACTGGCTGGGCATGGCGACAAACGGCCCCTCCTTGCCCTCCACGATCTTGATGCCGGTCACGGCGAAACAGCCGCCAATGTCGGCGCTGGCAAAGGCCAGGGTACTCCCTTTCTCCTGTTTGGGGTCTTTCACAGGGTAGACCTTGGCGCTCACATCCAGTTTGATCGTCTGGTCACGCTCGGTCTTAGTGACTTCGTTGCTCATAAATTTCCTCCAATCTTTTTAATGTGCGTTCAGAATCGACTTTGATACCGCTCCTGTCTTGAACAGGGAGAAGCACAGCAGGACGGTGTACCCTGCACACTTCCAGATGGCGATGTGAAGGTTGTCACCGTTCGTAATGCCGCCGATCAGAACAGCGTAGATTGCTACGCAGATCATAATGAAAAAGCCTTGCAGCCCAAGAGCCGCAAGACCGCGCAGATAGTTTTGGCCCATCTGTCCCCATTCCCGGTTGGTCATGGTGGCAAAGGGGATTGCCCCCACGGAACAGTAGATGTAAATTTCAATCATCCGGCCCACCAGCACCAGCATGACGCACAGGGACAGGATGGGCGTTGTGATTTTCAAAAGCAGGGTTTCCACCAGCAGGCCAATCAGTTCCCCGATGCCCATAGCGTCCAACTGGCTCTGCACATCCCCCAAAGCAGTTGCGAAATCTATGCTGGTGGTGCCGGTGATGATGCCCGCACTCTGCTGGACAATGTGTTGCCCCAGTTCAAATATCGCTATCGTAATGTCAAAGGTGTGCGTGACCAGATAGACGGCGACAAACGCCTTGAAAATCCACTTGTAGATGGTAAAGGTGTCAAAGTCGTGGAGATTGTTCCTGTCGATAATCATGGTGATAAGCTCATAGGTCAGGACAAAGGTTATTATCAGCCCCGCAACTGGCACCACCACGTTATCGCTCAGATTGCGTATCATGGAGAAAACCCCGGCGTTCCATGCCGCCGGGGTTTTCCCCACTTCTGCCGCTACCTCCCCGACCTGCGTGTTGATCTGGTCAAACATCCCGCTGAGATTGCCCATAATGCACTCAATCAGGATGGATTTGAGCCATTCTTGTATTGTGTCGAGGATATTCAGCATGGTTCAGCCCTCTGGCTTACACCGTGAACAGGTTGGACAGCAGGGGGATGAGCTGCATCCCGATCAGGGCCACGCCGCCGCCCGCCATGAGTTGGATGACAGGGTACAGGTGATTTGAAGTTCTTTTCGCGCCGGGGTTGTCGTTGCCGTACCCTTCCAGCAGGTTAATGACGCCCCACACGCCCAGGCCAGCGCCCAGCGCGATAACCAGAACCTTCAGAGTGCTGATAGCCGAAGTGAAAAATTCCATTAGATTACCTCCATTTTCGTTGTTAAATTGATTAGTGATGGGTGGTTGAGCATGAAAAAACCTCCCGGACAAGTCGGGAGGCGGTAATGTGCATCGGGGGGCGCTCTCACCATACGGGTCATATCTGTCATGGGCATCGCTCCTTCATATTTGGATTGAAAATAAAAAACCGCTTCCCGAACAGGTCAGGAAGCGGTATCATCGGGGTTAGGCGGCGCGTCCAGCTCACAACACTCATAGGCTTCGTTTGGCTGGACAGTAAGATAGCGGCTCAGATATTTCTTTACATCAAAGGCATTTTTCTTGCTGAAATCCAGCAGGTTCTTGTACTGTGGATGCCGGGTAATATCAAACTTATCGCTGAAAAAGGGCCTCACACCCTGCACTTGCAGGATGCACTTTCCGTTGTCCATAACGGCAAGTTCGTCCTGGCTCATCAATTCCTTCCCCAGCTTTTGATAGTTGATACCCATGCTCCGCTGGCTGCCCCTGGTGTCCGAAGTATTGAACAGGTCGATAGTTTCCCGACCCAGGGTTTCCGAAATCTCTTTTAGGGTGCTGCGCTCCTTGCCACCCAAGAACAGGACGCAGGAGCAGTTGCCGATGATGGTTTCAGCGTGGTCTTTATAGACGGCCTTGAGTTGGCTCTGTGTCTGCACCACGATATGGGCAGAAATCTCACGGCTTCGGATCACGCTGATAAGGTGTTGGAAGTTGGGTATCTTCTGGTTGGCGAACTCATCCAGCAAACAGGTGACGTGCTGTTTCAGTGCGCCGCCGTTTTGCAACGCTCTGTCGCACAGAACATTGAACATCTGTGTATACACCATAGCCGATATGAAATTGAAGGTCATATCTGTATCGGACACGATGCAGAACAGCGCCGTTTTTCTGTCGCCAATCAATTCCAACTCCAGATCGTCCCCCTCCATCATCTGCCGAACCTCCGCAATATCAAAGGGGGCCATCCTTGCGCCGCAGGAAATCAATATGCTTTTCGCCGTTTTGCCTGCCGCTAATTTGTATTTCCGGTACTGTCGAACAGCGAAATGATCCGGTTTTTCCGCTTCAAGCTGGTCAAAAAGCATATCCACGGCATTTTTGAATGTCTCATCTTCCTCCCGCACCTCAGAGGCATTGAGCATATCCAGCAGCATGGTCATGTTTTTTTCTTCCTCCGGGGCTTCGTACCAGATGTAGGCGATCAGGGCCTGATAGTAGAGGGCTTCGGCCTTCGCCCAAAAATCCTCACCGCCCTTGCTGTCCTCGCCCTTGGTGTTCTCCATGATGCAGTTGACCAGTTTCAGAATGTCATTCTCGCAGTAGATATAGCGGAACGGATTATATCTCATGGTCTGCTTAAAGTTGATGGTATTGAGTATTTTTATCTCATATCCACCCATTTGAAGCATTTTCCCACATTCTTCTACCACGGTACCTTTTGGGTCTGTGACAATATAGCTGGCGTTCATCTGCATCAAATTGGGCTTAATATGGAAGCGGGTCTTACCGGAGCCGGAACCGCCGATCACCAGCACATTTTTATTGATATTGTATTTAGGGTTTTTGTTGCGGCCCACCATGACACGCTCAGTCTGCGTCAGAAGAATGTTCTGGTCAAACTTGGGGTCGATGAAGGGCTTAATGTCCTCCGCCGTACCCCACCGGGCGCTGCCATACTCTACACCGTGGCGGTACTTCTTGGCGTTCTTGCCCTTCCAGTAGACGGCAAACCAAATCGCCGCCGCACCAATCAGACCCACCAGCAGATCGCGGGGATGGAGGCTGGGGAGCGGGTTGCGTGAGATCGCCGTACCCAGGTCGGAGATGGTAGCCATCAGTCGTGTTACCATGTCCGCCCCTGCCGCCAGCCGGTAGCACTCCCCAGCTTTATCAAACAGCCAGAGGAAAATGAGGTAGGGGAAGTAGGTCAGCACCAGCTTCTTGTAGTCCGGCTTCACAGCTCAATGCCTCCCTTCTGGCGGTGCTTCTCCGCATCCCGCGACTGGTTTTTTACGATCTCCTTGAAGTGGGTCAGCCGCGCCGAAAGAGATGGTTTGCTTTTGTCCCTTTTGAGCGTTTTGGCGGTATACTCGGCAAAAGCGGCGTTGAGGGCATCCGCATCCTTGGCCTTGAAAAAGACCAGGTATTTTCCCTCGCCGGGGTCCTTCTTCAAGGCGTAGTCCACACCGTATTTCCGGGCGATATGCTCAAAAGACTTGATATTTTTTTCGGTGATCTCAATATTCTGAACGCCCGCGCCCTGCTTCACAAGCTGTTTGACAGTCTGCTTGCCGTGGTGCAGATGCGGGTTTCTGGATTGCTCCATGTACTGCCGCATGGCCCATTTCAGCAGAGAGGCGGTCATTCTGCCGCCATTCTTGCCCACATTTATCACAAACGCTACCGATTTATCCCGTACTTCCTCCTGCATTGTGTTCACCTCCTGCTATGCGGAGAGGAAAGGCGGTCAGCGGGGTTCCCCGCCCCTGCGCTGTTCTTTGGAAACCGTTTGCTGGCGGACTTCCTGCATAGCGGCTTGAAGTTGTCCCCGCACGGATAATTTCTTGGGCGGCTCCGGTTCGGCAGGGGCGAAATACTTCTTTGCCTCCGTTTTCAGAAGGAGGTCACAGATGGGAAAACTATACGCATGATCGTTTTCCTCCCAGCAGCAGTAAGCCGCGTTCAGTGGGTCGGCAAAGTGCAGAAGGGCCTCCACCTCGGCGGCGTTGAACTCATGGGCGGTTTTCAGATAACAGTGAACTTCCGCCAGCCCTTGCAGGCGGTACACATCCACAATCCGGGGGCCGTCCCCAGCGGTCAGTTCCCGCGCATGATCCAAAAGGTTCTTGTCCAGCCGCTCCATCAGCCGCTTTTTCGCCTCAAATTCCATTATCAAATCACCTCGCTCTCGTCTTTGGGAATATTGGGGAAGTTATACCGCCACTGGTCGTATTCCTCTTTGGAAATCTCACCGCATAAGTATTTCTCCCGCAGTTCTCCCCATGTTTTCAGCATAACACGAATAGCCAGGGGAACATAGCTATCCTCCAGATCAAGCCGCAGTTCAATACTGTCTGTCTGCAAAGATACCAAAAAAATATAGGCATCCTCCAAGGCAAACAGCGTGTGCATTAGGTCTGCCGCATTTTCAAAATCGGGGGTGGTCAGGGCATCCACCGATACATGAAGCACATCGGCGATCTGCTTCAGCAGCTCCGGCTTTGGCGTCCTCGCACCGCACTCGTATTGGGCCATGCGGACAGAAGCTGTCCGGGGAGAAAAGCCAACAGCCTTGCCAAGTTCTTTTTGCGTCATACCGCGTTTCATGCGAAATCCGCGAATACGCCTACCAACAGGAATGTTCATTGTGCTGCGTCCTCCTTTGCGAAGCGTTCCTCCAGCCGTTCCACGCTCCAATTTTGCTTAAATTGCCCCAATGGACCAGGGCCAAACTGTTCCCGCGCTCGGTTGTCCATAGCCCGCAGCCGCGCCCACAATTCCGGGTGATGGGTCCGAAGTTTCCGCAGTTCATCTATCCTTTGCAGGGGACAGCACCAGCAGGATGCCCGATGATAAATTTCATACAGTCCACCGAAGTCAAAACCCCGGTCATAGCAGATTTGCAGCGCCTGGGCCTCGGTGATGCCCCATTCCACCAAAGGATAGCGATTTTGCGGGTCTTTGTTGCACCGCTCGGCTTCATCAACAGCGATACCAATATAGTGCAGGGCACTTCTCTCTTTCTTTAAGCGATCAATTTCCCCATCTAACAAATGGGCTTTGAGTTGGCCAGTACACCAACGCACCTTAAATCCTGGCCAGCCATATCCAGTCAATGGCTGACCAGCAGCGATCCGGCGGTCTATTGCCCTTTTTTGCTGCTGGGGCACATCAAACATCAGCCACTCAAAGCCGCGGGGATGCCGCAGGGTGGTGATATGGATGCCGCGCTCCCGGTAGAGAAGATCGTCCAGTTTGGCGATGTGCGCCTCCATCTCAGGGAACTCCATCGTTGTATCTGCGTAAAGAACGCAGTCAATAGGCATATCTTTTTCAAGCATCAGCAGGAACATAGCTGTCGAATCTTTCCCGCCGGACAGTGAAATCGAGCAGAAATTGTTGGTGTTTTCTTGCTTTTCCGTTGTATCTTCCTCCTTTGAGCAAAAGAAAAGCCCCGGAAGGAACAAAGTCCTTCCGGGGCAAAAGTGGGTTGATATTGACTTGGGAAATTGCCAGCCTTAATAGCCCGTCCGGGGCAGGGTGGTCTTTTTGCCGTAGATAGTCGTTACCCAGCGGGAAACGGCCTGAATCCACTCACCGTTATACACGCCGCCCACATCAGCCTTGTTTACGAAGGAACCAGCGGGCAGGCCAGGTCTGGCGGTACAGTAGATATAGGGCTTTTCTACCTGGGCAAACCCAGCGGGGGCCTGACCGAATACAAACATGATCTCGGTCACGCGCTCATTGGAGGCCAGCCCAAGGGCCACAGGGGACGCGGCCAGGGTATAGTTCTTCTGCGTACTCAGATTGTCGGCCAAGGTCTGGTACTCGCCGCCATTGACCCGGTACACAATCTTATAGTTGCCGGGACGGTTGTAAGTGCCGGTCACGACCTTATCCAGAATAACCTCGGCGGGCAGGGTGTCGCGCCAATAGAAGGAGGTGAGCATCACATTACTGGTGTTGGCGATGCCGGAGAACATATAGCGCACCGGCTGGCCGCCCATGACCTCCTTGGGGCCTGTCTTAGTGATAGACACGCCGGTGGTCAGGGACTTGTTCGTGACCTCGAAGGTAAGAATCTGTCCCTTATGCTCCAGATAAGCGTTGAGAACGGTATCGTTCACGCCGTAGTTGTCCGGGGCCTTGACCTCTTGATGGTGTAACGGCCCAGCGGGAGGGGCTTGGAAACTGCCAGTCCGCGGCTGTCGCTCTTGATGGTGTCCACCACGTTGTTGGCCTTGTCATAAATCTCAAAGACCGCGCCGGACAGAAGGGTTCCTTCCGGCAGGCCATTGGTGGGATTGTAGTCAGCGGACTTCTTGATGATCTGGATTTGGGCGGTGATGGGGGTGTTTTTCCACTCCACCAGCGTGGTTTCGCCAGCGGTGACATAGACGGTTTTCATCTGCGTGTCCACGATGTAGCCCTCGTTCTCCAATTCACGGAGATAGTACCGCCCGGAGGTAGTCAGTCCCTCAATGTAGACATAGCCGCTGTTGTCGCTGGTGTACTGGCCGATGGGAGTGTTGCTGGCATCGTAGAGCAGGAAGGACACGCCATAGATGCCCTTGCTGGTCACACTGTCGGTCTTATGAATCAAAATGCCGCTGAACGCCTTGTTGGTCACGGTCAGCGTGGTGGTCTTGCCGTCTGTCACGGTGAAGTAGTGAGGGGTGCTGTCCAGCTTGAAGCCCTTCGCCGCCTCGGTTTCCACGGCGTAGTAATCGCCAGCGTCCAGGTCGATATGCACCCGGCCATTGCTGTCGGTGGTGACAGTATCAATCAGGCCGCCGTCCATCTTCCTGATCTCGAAGCTGACGCCGGGGATTCGCTTGGATTTGTCGCTCTCACTAACCTTGATAAGCTCCAAGCCGCCCTCGGCCTTATTAAAGAAGGTCAGGGTCTGCGCCTCACCCGAACGGATGAGGATGCTCTGCGGGGTGGTGTCCAGCACATAGCCGCTGGCCGTCCGTACCTCCTTTGCGGTGACAGTGGTGCCAGGGGTCAGGTCGGTCAGCACAATGCGCCCGTTGCGATCCGTGGTGAACTCGCCGTTGCTGGAGCCAAGCACCGTACCGTTACTGTCGGTAATAAGGAAGGTCACACCCTGGATGGGGTCGGTGGTGCCGTCCACATACTTCTGGATGGTCAAAGTCTGCTTGGGCGCGTTGTAGAAGGTCAAAGTTTGCGTGTCCTGGGGGTTGACCTTCACCGTCTGCGTCTGTGTGGCCGGGTCAATGGTATAACCCGGAATGGTCCGGGTTTCTCTGACCACGATGGTGCCAGTGATGCCGGAAATGTGAATCTCACCATGGGCATCGGTGGTGTAGAGGCCGTTACTGGAGAGATGGCCGTTCGCGTTATCAACGTAGCCGCCGCCAGCGTAGGTCAGTTCAAACTCAACACCCGCCAGCGGTTCGCCAGTGGCCTTGTCCAGCTTGCGGATAATAAGCTCTCCCGCCCGCTTGTTCCAGAAGGTGAGTTGGGGAGCGCCCTCGCCCACCTTGATTTTTACGCTTTGGGGCGTCCCGTCAAGCACGAAGCCATCTACCGTCTTGACCTCCTGTGCGGTGATGGTGGTGCCGGGTTCCAGGCCCTCAATCACGATCTCACCCTTGTTGTCCGTGTAAAACACGCCGTTGCTGGGGCCAACGGGAGTGCCGCTACCGTCCACCACCTTGAAAGCGACACCGGCCAGAGGCTCGTTGATTGTGCCCTCAATGTACTTGTGGATGGTAAGGGTCTGCTTCGGGTCATTCTCAAAGGTCAGGTCGTTGCCGTTCCCTGTCCCGGAGCTGCCGCCCGGATTGGTCCCCGCGCTGCCGGGGCCGCTGATAACGCTGTTGCCCGTCCCATTTTTGACCGTAATGGTCTGCGGTGTGGGGTTGAGGACATAGCCGGAGGGCACTTTGCTCTCGGTCACAACAACAGTGCTGCCGGGAACGAGGCCGGTGACGGTCACAGTGCCGTCCCTGCCGGTGGTGTAGCTGCCTAGCATATTCCCGCTGCCGTCCTTTACCGCGAACACCGTACCGGGGACAGGCTTGCCCGTAACAGAATCCAGCTTGGTGATCGTCAGGCTGCACAGGGGGTCATTCAAAAAGATAAGGGTCTGCGTGTCCAGGGGGTTGACGGTGACGGTCTGCGTCTGCGTACTCTGGTCAATCACATAGCCGGGAGCGGCCTTGACCTCTTTTGCCACGATGGTGCCGGTCACGCCGGAGATACGGATTTCCCCATTCGCATCGGTGGTGTAGAGACCGTTGCTGCTCAGATGCCCGTTGTCGTTATCAACGTACCCGCCGTTGGCGTAGGTGAGCTGGAACTGCGCGCCGGAAATCAGAGCGCCGCTCACACTGTCTTTCTTCTGGATGACCAGGGTTCCGGCCCGCTTGTTCCAGAAGGTCAACTGCTGCACTTCGCCGCCCTTGATGAGAATGTCCTGCGGGGTCCCATCCAGCACGAAGCCCTCCACGGTCTTGATCTCCCGCACCT
>OFGD01001263.1_pt1 | contig 13164 bp, 16 predicted proteins | sample 1521671 | NCBI WGS metagenome assembly OFGD01 (sample SAMEA3504114, study PRJEB24116) | mouse gut metagenome | biome: mouse gut; feature: mouse-associated habitat; material: faeces | place: Denmark | collected 2011 | reverse complement strand
TGCCTGGACTACTGGCGGGAAGCGGGGCTGTTTGCCCCTGCCCAGACCCAGGCCCCGGCCCAGGCTGGAGATAATCCCCCCTCCCCTGCCCCTCCGGCCGCCGCAGCCTCTGCCCCTTCCCCCTCCCCCGTCCCCCTGCGGGAGGAACAGGTGGTGGGGGGACAGAGAATCACCACCCTCCATTCCCGCGTGAAGCTCACCCCCAGCCAGCAGAACCAGCTGATTCGCCAGGACCCGGAGATTCCCCAGCTGCTGGAGCTTTTGCAGGAGGTGCTCAGCCGCCCCCTCACCCCCTACGAGACCGAGGGCTTTCTTTACCTTTACAGCGGGCTGCGCCTTTCCGCCAGCTACCTGCTGCTGGCGGCCCAGTACAGCCGGGAGATTGGCAAGGACAGCATCCGGCAGATAGAACGGCTGGTCACCGGCTGGGTGGAAAAAGGGGTGGAGACCTACGAGCAGGCGGAGGCGGAGATTCAGCGCCTGGTCCGCCGCCGGAAGAACGAGGGGGTTATACGGGAGCTGTTCGGCATTGGGGAGCGGAAGCTCTCCTCCAAGGAAAAGGACTACATCGAGCACTGGTTCACCGACCTGGGGTACGGGCCGGAGCTCATTAAGCTGGCCTACGACCGGACGGTGGACAACACCGGCAAGGTGGCCTTCCCCTACCTGAACAAAATTTTAAACCGCTGGAAGGAAAAGGGGGTGTGCACCCCCGACGAAGCGGTTGCGGAGATGGAAAGCGGCCCCAAGGCCCCGGTTGGGGGCCGGGGCCAGAAAGCAGCAGCGGAGCCGGCGGAGACCTCCTTTGATTTGGAGAAAATCCGGCGGCTGATGGAGGAGAACTCCGGAGGATAAGCCATGTATTCCACCAGAGCTATACAAACGGCGTCGGGCATCCTGCAAAGGCGGCGGCAGCAGGCCCGCCAGGAGGCGGCCGCCCGCCAGGAAAAGCTGTTTGCCCGCTACCCGGAGCTGGAGCAATACGACCAGCGGCTGCGGAGCCTTACCCGGAGCATCGCCCTGGCGGCGGTTTCCGGCAAGGGGGCGGAGACGGAGCAGATTTTGGCCGAGATTCAGCAGCTGCAAGGGGAGCGCAGAGCCCGGCTGGAGCAGCTGGGCCTGGCCGCTGGCTGCCTGGAGCCCCAATACACCTGCCCCCTCTGCCAGGACACCGGCGCGGTGGAGGGAAAGCGGTGCCAGTGTATGGAGACCCTCCTGCGGGAGGAGAGCTGCCGGGGGCTGCCCTCGGTGGTGCTGGACGGCCGCAGCACCTTTGATACCTTTGACCTGGGCTACTACCCGGACACCCCCGTTCCCGGCGGCCGTTCCCCCAGGGAGCGGATGGCCAAAATACTGGAGCGGTGCCGGGACTACGCCTGCCACTTTGGGGCACAAAGCGGGAGCCTCCTCTTTTTGGGGCGGACGGGCCTTGGCAAGACCCACCTTTCCCTGGCTATTGCCGGGCAGGTGGCAAAGCAGGGGGCGACGGTGCTGTACGCCTCCGCCCAGTCCATCATCGACCGGTACGAGCGGCTGCGCTTCGACCGCGGCCCCACCCCCGACGACCGGGAGTTCGCCCAGATGGCCCCCCGGTGCGACCTGCTGGTTATCGACGACCTGGGGGCGGAATTTTCCACCGCCTTCTCCCAGTCGGTGCTCTATAACATCCTCAACGAGCGCATCACCGCCGGTCTGCCGGTAATCCTCAGCTCCAACCTCACCCTGGAGCAAATCAGCGCCACCTACAACGAGCGCATCGCCAGCCGCATCCTCTGCGGCTGCACCAGCTTCGTCTTCACCGGGGAGGATATCCGCTTTTTGCGGCAGATGGAGAAGAAAAAGCAGTAGTACGCAAAAGCCGGGGAGCCAACAAGCTGGCCCCCCGGTTTTTATCGGAATAAATCGCTATGGCTCCCCGTCCGTGTCAAGTGCAAAATCAGCTCATTTTGGTCAATTTGGTAAATAAGCAGCCAGTCGGGGGTTAATCAGCGGGAGTTTCATTACTGGTCTCCAACTCCTCCATCAGCTCTTCCACCGAAGAAAAAGCCCGGCTAAGCTCAATGCCTCTTTGAACATCCTCCATGGCTTTTCTTGTCTCCTCATTGGGGACATCCCCGCCAATTTCAAGCGCGCCGAAAATTTCTCCCGGTCCGCAGTACGCTTTCATATCTTCCCACTGCTCTTCTGCTTTAAATACTCGTTGACAAAGCCGTCCAAATCCCCGTCCATCACCGCCTGGACGTTGCTGGTCTCGAAGCCGGTGCGGTGGTCCTTCACCATGGTGTAGGGCATGAAGACATAGGAGCGTATCTGGCTGCCCCAGGCGATGTCCTTCTGGTCCCCCTTGATGTCCTCTATCTTATCCAGGTGCTCCCGCTCCTTTATCTCGATGAGCTTGGAGCGGAGCATATTCATGGCTACCTCCCGGTTCTGGAACTGGCTGCGCTCCACCTGGCAGGCCACCACAATGCCGGTGGGCAGGTGGGTGAGGCGCACCGCCGAGGAGGTCTTGTTTACCTTCTGGCCGCCGGCGCCGCTGGAGCGGTAGACGTCCATTTTGATGTCCTCCTCCCGAATCTCCACCGACATATCGGCGGTAATCTCCGGCATCACCTCCAGGGAGGCGAAGGAGGTTTGGCGGCGGCCGGAAGCGTCAAAGGGGGAGACACGCACCAGGCGGTGGACCCCGGTCTCCGCCTTCAGGTAGCCGTAGGCGTTAAGGCCCTCCACCAGGATGGAGGCGGATTTGATGCCTGCCTCATCCCCGTCCAGGTAGTCCAGAATCTTGTAGGTGAAGCCCTTCTTTTCAATGTACATGGTGTACATCCGGTACAGCATCTGGGCCCAGTCCTGGGCCTCGGTGCCGCCGGCCCCGGCGTGGAAGGTGAGGATGGCGTTGCGGCTGTCATACTCCCCGGTGAGAAGGGTGGAAAGGGTCATGGCCTCCATCTCCTTCTGGAGGGTGTCGGTGTCCCGAAGGGCCTCCTCGTAGACCGAGCCGTCCTCCTCCCCCATCCCCAGCTCCACCAGGGTGAGGGTGTCCTCGTAAAGAGCGGTGAGGCGGCGGTAGCTTTCCAGCTTCCCCTTCACCGCCCCCGCCCGCTGGAGGATTTTCTGGGAGGCCTCGGCGTTGTCCCAAAAGCCCGGCTCGGCGGTGCGCTGGTCCAGCTCCTGGCTTTCCACCTCCAGGCGGTCGATGTCCAGCGCCTGGCGCAGCTCCCGGAGCTGGGGCTCCAGGGCGGTGAGGCGCAGTCTCAATTCTTCCAGTTCCAATATTGCCATAGCAAAATACCCCTTCAATAGCGGACGCCGCCCCCTTTGGGGCCGGTGCCCGGCGTTTCCTTCGTGCTGTCCTATTGTATCCTATTTTTTCCCAAATGTAAAGATAGGCTGCCGCAAGGGGGACTTCTTTTTCTTTTCACGAGAAAAGAAAAAGAAGCAAAAAGAAAAGCGGCAAGGGCTATCAAGATAAAGGTGCAGAATCTTGGACTCCAGGCACTCGCTTACGCTCTTTGCTTAGGTGAGGCCGAAGGCCGTGTAGGGCGAGACACCGGCGGCACGCCGGTTCTGGCTGTTATTTTATCACATCTGCGGCAAATTTACCACTTTTCACCGCCAGGAAGACGGGGAACGGGTCTTTTACGCAAAACTTTACAATTATTTCATTGCAAACGGACGGTTCCTGGCCTATAATATGCTGTAGCTACAAAGTAGGAGTTGATACTGTGTCAAATTACACGGGATATCGCTGCCCGGTTTGCGGGAAAGCCTTTGCCCAGGGGGACGACGTGGTGGTCTGCCCCGACTGCGGCGCTCCCCACCACCGGGAATGCTACCGGAGCCTGGGGCGCTGCGCCTATGAGGAAAAGCACGCCGCGGGGGAAGCCTGGTCCCCTGCCACCGCCGCCGGGGAGGAGGAAGGCGCCCCCCAGCAGCCGGCCGCCATCCTCCCGGTGCGGTTCCCACAACCCGGCGGGGAATATCTTCTGCCAGGTGTGCGGGCAGCAGCTTACCGCGGGGCAGGCCCCTCCCCAGGATAGCCCCCAGGGCTACCACTCCCCCCAGGGCAGCGGCTGGGCTCCGGGAGCCCCCCAAGGCGCCGGCGCGCCGCCCCCCTGGGTGCAGGAGCTCTTCACCGAGATGATGGAGGAGCCGGAAATTGCCCCCGGCATCTCCAACCGGGAGGTCTGCGACTATGTGGGCCCCAACAACCTGGTGTTCCTGATGCGCTTCCAGCGCCTGCTCCGCTCCGGGGCCAAAATCTCGGTGAACTGGTGCGCCCTCTTCTTCTCCTTCCTCTACTGCTTCTACCGCAAGATGTACAAAATGGGGGTCATCCTGCTGTGCCTCACCATCGCCTCCATGGTTCCGGTGCTGCTGGCCTTCATGCCCCTGATGCCCACCTTTTCCGAGATGCTTCAGCAGGGCGCCCTTACCGTGGAAAGCCTAAACGCCCTGCTCCAGATGCCCATCGCCCAGCCCTATGTAATGGCCTCCAACATCGCCAGCTTTGTCCAGCTTGCCATCCGCCTCTTCTGCGGGCTGTTCTTCAACCCGGCCTACTGCAAGCAGGTCTGCCGGGGCATCCAGACGGTGCGGGAGCGGGGGCACTTCTCCTCCGGCTCCCCGGAGTACCGCTACGCCCTCATCCGCCAGGGCGGCGTAAACGCCAACGCCGTGCTGCTGGCCTTCTGCTCCCTGATGGTGCTGTATATTCTGGGGGCCTATCTCCTCCTTATGGCCAGCTTCCCTTCCCTGTAATCATCAACCAAAATAAGGACGGTTTTTTGCTATGAATGTGACAAAAGCTGTGATTCCCGCCGCCGGGCTGGGCACCCGTGTCCTCCCCGCCACCAAATCGGTCCCCAAGGAGATGCTCCCCATTGTGGACCGCCCCGCCATCCACTACATTGTGGAGGAGGCGGTGCGGGCGGGCATCACCGATATCCTTATTATCACCAGCCGTGGAAAATCCAGCGTGGAGGATTACTTCGACCGGGCCCCGGAGCTGGAGGAGCGGCTGCTTCGCTCCGGCAAGGAGGCGCTTTACCGCCAGATTATCGCCGTCACCCAGATGGCCAACATCCAGTATGTCCGCCAGCAGGAGGCCAAGGGGCTGGGCCACGCGGTGCTTTGCGCCAAGAGCTTTGTGGGCAGCGAGCCCTTTGCCGTCCTTTACGGGGACGACGTCATCGTCTCCCCGCCGGACAAGCCGGTGATTGGACAGCTTTGCGAGGCCTACGACCGGTACGGCCTGGGGGTTGTGGGGATGAAGGAGGTGACCCCGGAGCAGATTGTAAAATATTCCTCCCTGGCGGTGGAGCCCCTGGAGGACCGTGTCTACAAGGTCACCGACATGGTGGAAAAACCGGCGCCGGATAAAATCCTCTCCCTCTATTCCATCCTGGGGCGGTGCATCCTCCCCGCGGAGGTCTTTTCCATTCTGGAAAGCACGCCGCCGGGGGCCGGCGGGGAGCTTCAGCTTACCGACGCCATGCGCGCCCTTGCCCGGACCCAGGGGATGACCGGGGTGGATTACATCGGCAAGCGGTACGACATGGGCAACAAGCTGGGGGTGCTGGAGGCCATTGTGGAGGTGGGGGCCGCCCATCCGGAAATCGGCGAAGGGTTTAAGGCCTATCTCCGGGAATTTTGCAGGACACTGGGATGAAACGCTGGCGCTTTTGGGTGATTTTCTGGCCTCTCTGCTGCCTTACTCTCACTGGTGTGATGCTGTACCAGTGGTCCGCCGGGATGGCGTACCGGGACCCGGTCCACGCCGTCTTCCCTATCTTTTCCCTGCTGTTTTTCTTCATCGGCATGGGGATGAAGAAGAACAGCGCCAAACACCGGGAGGTTGCCACCCGCCTGGCCCCCGACGCCACGGTGGCCTATCTGAACACCCGCCGGGGGAACCACGGGACAGTAAAAACCCCGGTGTACCGGTACACCGCCGGGGAGATTTCCTATACCGTCTCCTCCCGGTCCTCTTACAGCCCCTGCCCCGTCCACACCGGGGAGGCGGTGGAGCTTTACTACTCCCCCAGGACCCCCGGACCATCTACGTCCCCAAGGAGGAGCGAACCCGCCTGCGGTGGGCCAGGCTCCTCTGCGGCATCGGGGTGGCGTTCCCCTTCTTCGCTTTGGCCGCCCCTTGGCTTACCCCCTGGGTGGAGAGTTTGCCTTAGCCTTAGGTAACGTCGTCACAAGTGTTCGCAGATGCCTTTCCGGCAAATTTAGCCGCTCAACTCATAACGACACTCCTTAAAAAACGCACTGGTCAAAAATCACCAGTGCGTTTTGGCTATTCTCTTTCCCCTCGCAGCCGTTCAAACAAGGCCCTTTGCCGTTTTGTCATTCCCTTGGTGCTGATTTCGTCCTTCTTAAGGTCCGCCCGGATGAGGGCCTTGATATATCCCTGTTTGCTGGGAACCCTGGAGAGCTTTTCCAATATGTCCCTATCGGTGTTGTGGTTCAGGTTCATTACGATTCGGGTGGTGTGGGCCGATGCCCATGCCTTCTTTGCCGCAGAATCTCCCACGATTCCCACCTCCCAGCAGATTTAATCCTCCAAAGTCTTTTGCAAATTATCAACGATTCGGTCAATTTTTTCTGCTCGCTTGTCCTCGTCTGTTTCTTCCCGCAATTCCTTCATATCATCTAAAATAAACCGAATAAAAGCCTTGAACTGGCTATCTGTTTGTCCCATTTCACTTTCCTCCTTTCTGCACCTACATTATACCATCGGTGTACACCGATGTCAAGGCGGATTTTTCCCAATTTTTTTGCTTTTCCGGCGGCGGAGGGCTTGACAAGCGGCCCTGGCGCCGCTATAATTTTAGTGTTATGCCATTTGTTGGCTTAACTCCTTGCCCCATGGGGATACCTGGGGCCTAATGTCCATAAGGAGGTGTAAAAAAATGAGCAAGCCCAACGCAAGCTATGAGACCATCATGGTGATCAGCACCAAGAACGGCGAGGACGCCACCACCGCGCTGGTGGAAAAGTTCAAGACCCTCATCCAGCAGAACGGCACCATCGATTCGGTGGATGACTGGGGCAAGCGCCGTCTCGCCTACGAGATTCAGGACGAGACCGAGGGGCACTATGTGCTGGTGAACTTCACCTGCCCCCCTGAATTCCCTGCCGAGCTGGACCGCGTCTACAAGATTACAGACGGCGTCCTGCGTTCCATCATCGTCGCCAAATAAGGAGGTATCGTTATGTTTAACAAAGCGATCCTCATCGGGCGGCTCACCGCCGACCCGGAGCTGAAGCAGACTGGCAGCGGCACCTATGTGGTAAACTTCCAGATTGCTGTGGACCGGCGCTTTAAGAGCCAGGACGGCGAGCGCAAGGCGGATTTTATCACCATTGTCTGCTGGCGGCAGCAGGCGGAGTTTGTGGCCAAGTACTTCCACAAGGGGGACCCCATCGGCATCGATGGGAGCATCCAGACCCGCAACTACGAAGACCGCCAGGGCAACAAGCGCACCGCCGTTGAGGTGGTGGCGGATAACGTCTTCTTTGTAGGGGGCAAGGGCAGCGGCGCTTCCCAGATGGCCGCCCCTGCTGTTTCCTCCCCCGCCCCCGCCGCCCCTGTGACCTATTCCAGCGGCGCCGACAGCGACTTTGAGGAAGTGGAGACCGATAACGACCTCCCCTTCTAACTGTGCTTTTCACCATCAAATTTACCTGAAAAGGAGGGTTTCATAACCATGGAGCGTACTGATAGACCCATGCGCGACCGCCGGCCCCGCCGGAAGGTTTGCGCCTTCTGCGTGGATAAAATCGAGACCATCGACTACAAGGACGTCCCCCGCCTGCGCCGGTATCTTTCCGAGCGGGCTAAGATCGTCCCCCGCCGCGTCACCGGCACCTGCGCCCGGCATCAGCGGCAGCTGACCGTCGCCATCAAGCGCGCCCGCCATCTGGCGCTGCTCCCCTACGTCAGCGACTGATTTTCCCTGCCCCCTCCTTTTGCGGAGGGGGTTTTTTCTGCGCCAAAAAACTCCGCCCCATCTGGGACGGAGTTCTTTTTATGTACTGGCAGAGGCTGGCAGTCCTTAAAGCCTATATCGCCTCAACAGGCCTTTTTGTGGCGTTACCCCGAAGGGCTTCCCGGTTTATTCGGGCAGCGTCACCAGCTTGCCTGCGGCGTAGTCAATCTCAAAGGCAGGGGTGCCGTCGGGGCTGAAATACGCCCTGGAGTCGGTAATAACCCCGTCCTCCGGCCAGAACAACCACCGGTTTACCCCCTCCACCTTCCCCAGGGGGTTCCCCTTCAGGTCGTAGGAGCAGACGGTGGAGGTGTTGTCCGGATCAAAGAGGTACAGGGTGCCGCCGGTAATCGCGGAGGGGATGCCAAGAATGGGGGAATCCCAGACCTCCTTGAGCTCCTTGTCCAAAAGCATGGTGTAGACCCGGTTGTCCGCCCCCTTCAGGGCGATGGCGGTATAGCCCTCGCCGGTAACGGAGACATAGGAGCTGGAGCTGTGCAGCTTATCGGCGTACTTTCCCTGATAGCGGGACCATTGGCCGGATGCGATATCATACCGGTAGACCGGGATGACCTGGGAATCGGATCGGTCGGTAAAGAGCATAACGCCGTCCCTGTGCCCCAAATAAAAGGGATCTTTGCCAATCTCCTTTGGGACGGTAATGGAGTTCAGAACGCCCTTGCTGTCCGCATAGGTATACTCTCCGGGGTTGGGGTTGCGGTTCTCCTGGTTGGAGGCGCCGCGAAGCATCATGATCCCGTCCTGGCAGAGAAGGTCCTGAAAAGCGGAGGTGTTTGTCATGGTAAGCTGATCCCGCTGCCAGACGTCGGCTTGCGCAAAATAAAGGTCGGCATACCGGACGCCGCGCCCGTAGTTGTTGCGGGCGGTGATCTGCTCCTCTGTAAACTCCTTGTCGGTGTTGGGGACGATGGCAAAGATCCCATCGCCCCAATACCCTAAATTGACGGTGCAGCCGTAGGAAAAGGAGGTCAGCTCCTTGCCGGAGCCGTCGTACAGGTGATAGACCCAATCCTCGGCGTCAAACCCGGCCTGGTGCTCCTCGATGACGAGGTAGCCGTCACCCAGGGCGGCAAAGAGACGCAGGTCGTCACCTAACGAATGGGTGGCCGCCTTGCCGTCGGGGCCGATGACAGAAACGGCATTGTTATTGCGGTTTTGGGTATAGATGTAACCGCCGGTGTTACGGTCGGAATCTACGGTGTTGCCTGCAAAATAGCTTTGGAGCTTTCCCTTGGCGTCAATGATGCCGCTGTAGGACTTGCCTCCGGCTGTATCGCGAAAATAGATGTAAGCATAACCGTTTTGGAAGCTGCTGGCATGGTTTACTGAATAGACAGGCTCCGGCTCCGGCGGGGTGGATTCCGACGAGGAGGAGGTGGAGGAACTTTCCGGCGTGGAGGAGGGAGAGGCCTCCGGCGCGGAGGAGGAAACGGAGGAGCTTTCCGGCACGGAGGAGGAGGCCGAGGAGCCGTCGGAGGAGGGGTTGGCTGCGGGCTTTCCGCCGCAGGCGGCAAGACTGAACATCAGCACAGCCGCAAGGAGGAGGGCTAACGCTTTTTTCATTGGCTTGTCAGATCCTTTCTTTTTAACAGCTTTTTTCGGAAGACCCGCAGAGCAGCTGTTTTACACCGCGGGGTTGCTACGATGTTTGCCGCGTGACAGCCTGATACATTATGCAGCCTGTTCCGGCGTCTGTAATCGGTCTAATCTGCGGCATAAAATCGCCTTCTTTGTACATGATTATAACATTTTTATACGCAAATCGCAAGAAAAAACTCCCCTGGCCGTTAACCAAGGGAGTTTTTCGTTACACAAAAGGCCCTATGTGAAGAAGCGGCGGGGGCAAGCTCCTACCGGCGGACCCATTTGCCGAAGATGGTCTTTTTGAAGCGCAGCAGGGCCTCCTGGGCAGGGGGATAGTTCCCGGCCTTTTGGAGGTACTCCACCCCCTTGCCGATGTTCTCCGGCACCCCCAGGCCGTCGGCGTAAATAAGCCCCAGGCCGTAGCTCTTCCGGTCGCTGCTGTACTTCGCCTCCTCAAAGAGGGCGCGGGCGCGGGCGGGGTCCCGCTGGCAGCCGTAGCCAAAGAGGTAGCAGGTGCCCAACATGTCGTTGCCCCAGGTATTTTTCTGGCCGTGGGCCTGCTCAAAGAGCTGGACGGCCCGGGCGTAGTCCTGGGGGATGCCGTCCTTCCCCTCAAAATACATCTCCCCGGCGATGTTGGCGCAGCCGATGCTGTCCGGGTCCGCCAGGCCCTTTTCGCAGCACTCCATGGCGTAGCGCAGGTCCTTCTGGACCCCCTTGCCCAGCTGGTAGGCCTGGGCCGGGTAGTACCAGGCGGAAAGCTGCCCCTTCTTCGCGGCGGCGATGGCCAGCTCCACCCCCTCCTTTTCCCGGCCCTTGGTGTTGGTGAGGGTTTTGGCGTGCCGCTCCATCCAGTCGGGGTAGCCCAGCTGGGCCCCCAGCTGCTCCAGGGCGGCGGCCTTCTCCTTCTGGGGCTCCACCAGCCCCTCCTCCCCGTCGTTATAGAGATTATAGAGGTTGCGCCCGGCAAAGCCCATGCCCCCCCGGAAGGCCTTTTCAAACCAGGGGATACAGGCCAGGGTGCATTCCCGCAGGTAGGCCCCGAAGCCATCCTTTGTGGGGAAGCTCTCCGGGCCCTTCCCCTCGATGCGGACGATATCCAGCCAGAAATAGGTGTTGCCAATCATGTTCTGGGCAAAGAGACAGCCGGCCTCGGCTTTCTCCCGCACCACCTCCCAGGCCTCCTTCAGGGTCTTAAAGGGCATGACCTCCTCCATCTCCGGGGTGAGCATCCCGCAGCGCATCGCCCCCAGGACGCCCATGGCGCTCCCCTGGCGGATGCTTTGGCGGACATAGTATTCCACCCCGTCGTCATCCTCCGGATAGGGGTGATACTTCCAGCTGTACTGGGGGCCGGAAAGGCAGCGGGAGGCGATGTAGGAGGCGTCCCCGTCCCCTGCCGCCGCGGCGGACTGGAGGGCTGCCAGGGCCGCCTTGGCCCGCTGGTTATCGTAGCAGTAATAGATATCCTCCAGGGCCTTATCCACCACGTCGCTAAAATACTTTCCCATGTTGCGCTTCTCTCCTTCTGTTTTTGTTTTATGGTCTCCTGCCCGGTTTCCCGTCAGGGGAGCTACTTTTTACCGCCTTTGTTGCCTCCCAGCGTCCTTCCCTGGTTCTCCTTGGCTTTCATCCGGCGGGTCTCCTCCGGGGTGGCGGCGCTTAGCCGCACCGGCTGCCAGCCCCCCTTAAAGTCCGGCAGCTCTCCCCTTTCCACCAGGGTCAAAAGCATCTCCAGGGCCTTTTCCGCCGTGGTAAGGGGCGCTTTGTGGTTCCCCTCCCCCCACTTGGGGGAGGAAAGGGTTTGCACATACCCCGCGGTGGGATGATCCTCGCCGGGGGCCTGCAGCATCACCACCAGCATCAGGCCGCTGCTTTGGGGCTCCCTGACGCAGTTAATGGCCATCAGCTCCAGCCCCTCCTCCGCCGGGATGGGGGGCTCCGGCTCGATGCGAAACTGCTGCCCCGGCTGGAGCTTTGCCAGCTGGTTTTCCACCACCCCCCGATCCACCGGGGCGATGCGCCGCTGTCCATCGGCATAATCAATCAAAACAAACTGCTGCTCTTGCATCCCAGTCCCTCCTGTTATCTCTTTTTGCAAACCGTGTTGGCAAGGAGGATGACAGCCGCCGCCACCAGCACCGCCGCCGCGGCGAAAACCCCGGCAAACTCCGCCGGAAGCTGTTCCTCCCAAATGGTCATCAGCGCCAGCAGGGCGCTTAACACCGCCATCCCCCCGCCGGTGACCCGGCAGAGGCGTTTTTCGTCGTACCGCTGCTTTTCCTCCCTTGGGGCGGTGTTATACCCCGCAATGAGCCAGCTCCCCTTGCCCAGCAGGAGGAGCAGCGAGAGGGCCGCAAAGAGGGCTGTCACCAGGTACAGCACCCAGTCCGGGCCGCTGGAGATATCCGCCAGGGTCTTACCACTCATCGCCAATCCCTCACTTCTTGCCCCCGCTCTTTTTCTTCTGCTTTTCCAGCTTTTCTATCCGCCTTTCCCACTCCTTGGTCACTTCCTTCCACTGCTGGAAGCCCTCCGGAAGCTGTCCGCCCAGGCAGCCAACGAACCACTCCGCCGCCTGGCGGCCGCTGGTTTTTTCCCGGAAGGTGCGGAAGGCCCCCTTCAGGGGAAGGGAAATTTGGATGGTGGCGCGGGCGTCGTTTTTATCCCCGGCGTCCAGCATAATGAGGCGGGGGGGCAGCCACAGGATGGCCTCCCGGTAGCTGCCATCCGCCACCTTCTGGGCGGCCAGCTCCACATCCCGCTGGGAAAACCGCTCGTATTTGCGGCTGGCTCCGGCGCCGTCGGTGATGTTAAGATAGGGGGCCTGCCGCTGGGCCGCCTCCTGCTCCGGCGCGGCCTGCACCTGGACCGCCTGCCAGCCCTCCCCAAAGACGTCCGGGGCCTGGCGGGTCTCCAGCAGCCGAAGCAGCACCTCCAGGGCCCTTTCCTTTTCCGCCCCTATCATTCCAAACCCCCGCATGGGCAGAGGGGAATTGGTGGTTTTGAGGATGGCAACCAGCCAAAGGCTCCCGTCCCCGTGGCGGACACAGTTGAGGGCCATCAGCTCCTCGGTGATGCCGGGGCCTATCTCCCCCATTCCCGCCGGGATGGGCGGGGTGGGGTTCAGGGTTATCCCCTGGCCGTTTTGGAGGGCCTCCACCTGCTGCGCCACCAGCTCCCCCGTCACCTGGGAGGTGCGCTGTCCATCAATGCGGGTAAGGGCAAAACCGGCGGCCACCCCGGCAGCGGCGGGGGTGGCGGCGCGCTCCGCCAGCTTCCCCTGGCGCAGGCGGAAATCGTGCTCCCGTCTATCCCAATCGTCCTGGGAGCAGCCGATGATTTTAAGGTAATCATTATAGTCCCCAAAGGCGGCGGCGGGGGCCCGCAGCCGCAGGCACTGGACGGCGGCGTCCAGCTCCCGGTAGTCCATCATGTCGGTGATTTGGCTCTTCTGCCGGTGATCCACGATGAGCAGCTGGGTGATATGCCGGTTGCCGCCGCCGCTGCGGTAATGAATCTCGTGGCGGCGGGACACCCCCCGGATGTTGGGAATATA
>OFGD01001258.1_pt1 | contig 13224 bp, 15 predicted proteins | sample 1521671 | NCBI WGS metagenome assembly OFGD01 (sample SAMEA3504114, study PRJEB24116) | mouse gut metagenome | biome: mouse gut; feature: mouse-associated habitat; material: faeces | place: Denmark | collected 2011 | reverse complement strand
GTGTAGCCGGTAGCCTGGGCCGTGGCGGTCATTTCGATGTGGCTGTCGTAGTCAGGCAGTGTGGGGAGTGCTGTCCGCATATGGGACCCGGTGTGGCCGGTTATGCGGAGGGCGCTCTGAAGGTCTGGCATTTCCGGGTCCTGTAGCGGGGGGAGCCTGGTGTTTGCCCTGCCCCGGCCCATGAAGGGGACCAGGTAGAAGGCAGCGCCGGGGAACTCCGGCTCCAGGTTTGGCAGGGTGGTCTTGCTGCAGGTTTCATGGAAGTCCGGCGTCATATAGACGGTCGCTGCCTCCATGGTGGTGCTGGTGATAATGCTGTCCATCCAACTGGACAGGCGCTTCACACTGGCCACAGCCCGTCTGAATTCGTCCAGGGCCTCCGGGGTGATGGTGGCCCCGTCGCTGCCGACAAAGGCTCTGAAATGGTGCGGGTCGCCGTCGTAGCTGAACCAGTCCTCCATGTGCCCTTCTCCGAAGATGGAGCGAATGATCCAGTTGACTGCCGCCGGGGTTCCAAGCCTTGCATAGAAGGGTAACGTCCCAGCGATTAGGCGGCGCTTTACGTCGAGCGGGAAGGTGTCTTTGTATGCGGGGGTCCGAAGCTCCACGGCCAGGTAGTCCAGGACCTTTTCGTCTGCGCTGTCAATCAGGGCCAGAAGCCGGGTCCTTGCCAGCAGGTCCAAAAGGCGCTGCTTCTCCTGAAGGATGGCGTAGCCGATGGAAATGGTTTCCGGGTTGTACCTCATGCCGTTGTTCAGCAGGTCGGTGATCTGGCCGTCGTGAAGATTAGTCATCCTCCATCCCCCCGTATGCCACAGCCTTAGTGCCGAGCTGCGCCACCTGAGTTTCGGAAATGACGGCGAAGTCCGGGGCCTCCAGGACCACCCGCTTTGCCCCGGCTTCCTGTACCCGGCGGATCAGCTCCGTGGGGTTTAGGTCCCTGCCGATTTCGGTGGTCTGCCAGGTGATGAAGTCCTGGACGGCGGCGGCGACTTTTTCCTGAATGGTAGTTGCGGACGCCTGGTTGGATCGGGCGATGTAGTAGGTCAGGGAAATATCGAAGGTCTTTACCTCCGGGGCGGAAACCGTCACAAGGTCGGTCATAGGCCGGATTTCCTCTTGTGCGAGGAAGTCCTGGAGGCCGTCTATCACTTCCGCCCCTGGAAGGGTTCCGTCCTGCATAAGAATGTAGACGGTCACCTTCCCCGGCTCCGGCGTTGTAGGCCGAACGGAGCCGATGTCGGTGTTATAGGTCCGCACCCAAAAGGTATAAGCGTCCTGCGGTCCCGCTGTGCTGTAGCCGGAGGGGGCCAGGAAGGTCCGCTCTGCGAGGCTCCGGTCATCCTCCAGGTCTGTTCCCCCGGCTGTGGTGGTGGTGTTTGCGACGCTCTCGACGTAGGGAAGCGGGTCCACAAGGATGTTGATTTGTCCGGGCAGGAAGTTGTTCCCCTCGATGCCCTGGGCTGTGCATTCCGCCTCCACGTCCACATAGCTGCTCCCGGCGGGGGCCTCTGTGTATTCGCTTGTTTGGAAATAGACGCCGTCGCCGTTGGTCAGGCGGGTACCCGCTGGGATGCCGATGGCGTAGTCACGGACAGCCGAGAGGGTAAAGCGGATTGTGGTCCGGGCCGCTGCTGCCTGTTGCCGGGTAACGCCACGGTTCCCGGCCAGGTTATCCAGAAAGCTGTCATAGCTGTATTTGAGAAGGTCCTGCTTCCCGGCCCGGTCGACATATTGCTCTATCTGGTAGAGGTCCAGGGCGATTGCATAGAGCTGAATCCGGGCGGGGTCCGCAGCTCCAAGGCTGACGGTTTGCCCGGTGACCTCTTTATATCTCTTTTCATAGTTGGAAACGAGCCGGTGCATCATAGCGTCCAGGGTGTCGTTCTCTATGAAGGAAATGTCCGGGAGGTCAAAGACCGATTTCAAAATATTATCCATCTGCGATCACCACCTTTGCTTTCATTCGGCCCTCTGTGCCGTCGGCCACGAAGGAAACGCTTATTACCCGGACCCGTGGCTCCCAACGCTCCACGGCCTCCATCGCCGCCACGGCGAACAGGTTTTGGGCCAGGTCCAGCGGGTGGTCCAGATAGCTTACATCGAGGCCGAACTCACGGTAGAGGGGGCAGGTGCCCAGCGGCGTGGTCAGGATGGTCTGCACGTTGCGGACGATCTCTTTTCGCTCCGCCTCGGTGCTGTCGCCGTACTCGAACGAGATTTCAATGCCCGACAGATCCATGCTGCTGTCCCTCCCCTCAGACGTATTCCTCCATAGTCACGTTGACCTTTGCCCGGTACAGCTCCCCCCGGTTGTAGATGGTTTCCCAAGCCTCGCTCACGTCGGTCATCCGCCACTTGCAGCGGCCCAGCCGTTTGCCTCCAATTACGAAGGGGAAAACATGGCCCAGCTCGGAGTGGCGCTCCAGCATATCCAGGACGGACCGGGGCCGCACTCCGAAGGAAGCATTTAGGTCGATAGTGAAGGTCAGCTTTCGGAGCTTTGGCCGCAGATACTCCACTTGATCCTTCTCCCCGATCCGGCTGTGGGTTGCCCACTCGGAGCCGACGGTCTGGTTCATATCGTCGAAGGTCAGGACCCGGAGGTCGCTCACGCTGAATACTACGTCCATCCCCCAATTTCCGATTGCCACGGCTGTCGCCTCCTTCAGTGCGCGTCGCTGGTTTCCCCGTGGACGCCGGTGTGGGTGTGGTCATCCAGGCTGACGCCTCTTGCGATCACGTCCCCGGTCACGGTGACTGTGGGGGCGTCGATGCTTATCCCTGTGGGGGCGGTGATGGATATGCTGCCGCTTTTGTCCACGGTGATGGTGCAGCCACCCACCTGAAGGGTCCAGGTGTCAGTGGGCTTGATGGTCATGGTGCCGGTGACTTCCTCACTGTATGCCTTCCCTTTGGCGTCGTACCGCTCGAAGGCCAGCCCTGCCTGGTGGTTGTAGTCCTTGCGATATAGGCCCTCGAAGCCCTCCGGGGGCCTGTGGCCGTCGTGCCAGACCGGCCCCAGGATCACGGCAGAGCAGGACCCGTTGGAGAGGTGGGCCACCAGTACCTGGTCGCCCACTTTCGGCATCCAGTATTGCCAAGCGAGGAATGAGAACATAGCTGTGGTGCTGTCGCTCTTGTCCTCATAGGTAATTCTGGCGGTTCCCTTTTGGTAGTTGATGCTTGATATTTTTCCGATACGGTTGATATCTTTGCTGGCCATGCTCATCCTCCCTCTGCCACGGTGCTGGAGATCGACGTGGCTCCGGTGATCCGTGCCTCCACCCGGCGAAGGTCCAGCGCCATGGTGTACTTGCTGCCCAGGCTGTGGGTGATCTGGACGATGTAATATTTCCCGTCCAGCCGCTTCAGGCCCCGTATCTCTACGCAGTCCGAGGCGATAAGCCCCGGCCTGGCCATCATGGTGATGCTCATGGTGGTGGTGCCCTTGTTGGCGTTGTTGACCGCCGCCAGGGCGATTGCCGTGGCCTCTGTCAGGTTGTCCGCTGGGGGTTCGTTGACGGTAAGTATCCGGTCGCCGCTCCCTGCGGTCACGGTGAAGGTCTTGTTTTTGTCGCTGTTGGTGTACTGGTATTTGACGCCGGTATAGGTGCCCGTAACGGACGTGTCCCAGCTCCAGCCAGGTTCAAAGTCTGCCGGTGTCAGGATTGCCTTGGGGGCTTTGGCCTCATAGACCGCCTCCGAGAAAACGACCACCTTGTCGTTGTAGATTTTGATGGCCAGCCCGTACTTCTCCACCAGGTCGGTGTAGAAGGCACAGTCGTTTTGATTGCTCTGCTCGACCTTCTCAATGGATACGTCCGGGGCCTCGAAAAATAGGGAAATGCCGGAGCGCCCGGTGATGGTCTGGCCTATCTCCTTCAGAGTGGTGGCCTCATAGGTTTCTGTGCGGTCCGTGGCCTTGAAACCGCTGTTTTCGGCGGGGACGGCCACGGCGTCCAGGTGTAGGCGGATGGGGCCTCCGTTGAAGCCGAAGTCATCCACCCGGAAGGTACCGCAGGGGAAGTTTAGCTGCTGCCCCTCTCCGGTCCAGTTCCGGGTTTGGATGGTGGGCTGGAGCAGGTCCCCCTTTTGGGGGAACCATGCTCCGATCCACCTGTGGTCCCGGTCGTTCAGGTCCAGGCCAATGCTGTCGCTGGTGCCGGAGGCCACGTCCTTGTACTGGAAGGCCGACAGGTCGCTGCCGATCTGCCCGGAGGCGTTTGCCCCGTTGTACTGAAGGGAAATAGTTGCCTTGCGTGGGTCCATGGTCACTTCCTCCATTCGGGCAGGTCATCCGCTGCCGCCGGTGTTTCGACCTCCGGGGTGGCCACTACAACGCCAGCGGGGAATACCTGGTGATCCAGAAGCCGGATGTTTTCCCTCGCCTCCATGAGGTCCTGCGCCCTGAGGACACTGCCGTATACCCGGAAGGCGATAGTGTCCCAGGTGTCTCCCTGAACGGTGGTTATCGTTTTCATGGGCTTACTCCTTCAGGCTCAGTCTGGCGGCGTCCTTTTGCCACTTTGCGGCCATGCGGTTGAATTCCTCTTGCGTGATCTTCCCGGCTTCCACGATGTCCTCCCGGCTGGGCGTTCCGCCCTCGAAGTGGAGGTGGGGCTGGTAGTAGATCACCAGGGGCGGGGGTGGGTCGCCGGTCGGGCCGGGGTTGCCTCCATCGCCGTCCCCGTCGTTGCCGTTGCCCTCCGGGGGATCGTCGTCCCCTACGAGGTCGCCCAGCAGGTCCGAGATGGGCATAGCCCTGTTTCCGGCGCTGTTCGCCATTTCCAGCTGCTCTGTCACGGCGGCGAGTTGGTTGCTGTACCCTCCGAGGGCGTCCGCCATGATAGATTGCATATTGCTCCAAAGCTCCGGCAGGGGAATGATAGCTTCGTCCCCGGCCTCTCCGGCCTCCAGGATAGTGGGGCCAGTCACGATGCCGCCCTCCGCCATCTGCGGGATGGTGGGGAGGTTGAAGCCGAGGGTTTTTCCGCCTACTCCGGGCACCCAATCGGGTATAGTCACGGAAATTCCGTTGATTTTTTCGAGGACAAAGTTGATTGCTGAAATGACGCCGTTGATAGGTGCTTTCGCCAAGTTCACTATTGCCCCGAACAAATTCCCGAAGATGTCTTGGATATTCTGCCAAGCCGCCGACCAATTTCCGGCGAAAACGTTGCCTATAAAGTCGATTATCGACGAAAAAACGGCCTTTATATTGTCGATTGCTGCTGAAATGCTCGAAGCCCAGCCCGTGAAGATAGCGCCCAGGAAGGGGACTTTTTCCTGTAGGAAAGCGCCGACTGCGTTCAATCCGTTCTGTATTCCGGCGAGAAGCAGCTGCATAGGCAGGTTCGCTACGGAGGCGATTGTGGTGAATATCCCCTGCAAAATACCGAGGACGTTCTGCCAAGCCGCCGACCAATTCCCCGTGAAAATGTTCTGAATAAACCCAATGATATTTTCGAGGATGGTCTGTATCCCGCTGGCCATAGCGCCGAGGGCGGGGACCGTAGCGGTGGCGCTCTCCCAGGCTCCGCTGAAGAAGCCGGCCAGTCCGTCCACAAAGTCGCTGCCGAAGAAAGCGCCGAGCAGAGCCGCTATGATAGCGGGGACAGCCTGTATCACGGCCGAAACGATAGCGGGTAGGTTAGCGGCCAGGGAGCCGAGCAGGTGGACGCCTGCCTCTGCCAACATGGGTGCCGCTGCCGCCAACGCCAACGCCAGGTTTTCTACAATGACCGGGATTGCCTCTATCAGGTCCGGTATGGCTGCGATCAAACCGTCGCCCAAGGCCAGCAGTATGGCGAGGGCGGCTCCTAAGAGGGCGGTCAAGGTGTCCGGCCCTGTGAGTGTGTTTATGATCTCGAAAACGGCGGCGAGGACAGCCGGTAGCAACTCCGGTATGGCGTCGGCTATACCGAGGGCCAGCTGAAGGAGCATCTGCGTCCCGCCCTGCGTCAGTGCCGGGAAGGCGGTCACCAGGCCGTCGACCAGCATTAGGGCTATGGTCAAGGCCGCTGAGGTGATAGTGGGCAGGTTGTCGAGTAGGCCCTGGCCCAAGGCTCCCAGCAGCCGCATTCCGGCCTGTGTAAAGCCTGGGACTTGTCCGATTATCAGGTTCAGGCCGTTGCTCAATATGCCGCCCATGGCGTCCATGGCCCCGTCTAAGCCGCCCTCCTGGAAGGCTGTGGTCAGCTCTCCCAAGGCTCCGGAGCCGAACTGTACGAACTCCCGAAGGCTGGGGGTCAGTTGGTCGGATAGGGCGATCTGCGCCCCCTCCAGGGCGCTCTGGAACAGGGTAACGTCCCCGGCCAGGTTATCCAGCTGTGTCGCTGCCATAGCGGCGGCGGCTCCTTCGCTGTTGTCTATGGCGGCGGCTACTTCGTCCCATCGTTCGGCGGTTGTACCGAGTAGGGCATTGACGGAGGCCAAGTCGGTTTTATTGAAGATCGTGCTCAGAATATCCGACCGTTGCTTCTCTGTCATGCCGTCCATGCTGGCCTGGAGGTCCGAAAAAATGCCTTGCATATCCCGGAAGTTTCCCTGACTGTCGAACGCCTGAATTCCGAGGTTGGCCATAGCCGCTGCGGCCTTATCTGTGGGGGCCTGAAGGGCGAGCATGACATTTCGCAGGTGTGTTCCGCCCTCCGCCCCCTTGATGCCGTTGTCTGCCAGGATGCCGAGCACCTGGGACAGCTCCGCCGTTCCTCCGGCGGCGCTCTTGCCGGTTGCTCCGATGGTGAGAATGGCGTCGCCCAGCTGCGCCACTGAGGTGTTGGTGGTGGAACTTGCCTTTGCCATTTGGTCTACCATGGCGGCTGTCTGTTCGGCAGTCAGCCCCAGGGCGGATTGGGCGTCCGTTACCATATCGGAGGCCCTTGCAAGCTCCATTCCTCCAGCTGCCGCCAGGTCCAGTACCTTTGGCAGCATGGTCATACTCTGTTCCGCCGAGTATCCGGCTAGAGCCATATAGTTTAGGCCCTCCGCTGCCTGTGTGGCGGAGAAAGCCGTCGTGGCCCCCATCTCCTGGGCGAAGGCCCGCAGGTCCTGGACTTCGTCCACGGTCTTGCCCATGGTGGCGGCGACCTGGGACATGGCGCTGTCAAACTCCATCCCGGTCTTGACCGAGCTGGCAGCGAAGGCCCCGACGGCGGCGCTTGCCGCCGCTGCTGCCTTCATAGCAGTTCCCGCCGCCTTGCCCAGGGCGCTCAGTTTGCTCTGTGCCGCTCCTACGGAGGAATTGAAAGAGCTTGCTATGGTACCGGCGATTTGGATCGCCAGCTTATACTCTGCGCTTTTTCCTGCCAAGGCTTTCCGTCACCTCCTTCGCCTCTTGCGCCACGTCCAAAAGTTCAACGATGGGGGTGTGCGTGAAGCCGTGATAGTCCGAGCGGAGGGCGGTGGAGAGGCGGACGCACAGACGCCGGAATAGTGCGCCGTCTCCGGTCCTTATTCCACGCCGTAGAAAAAACCCGTCACCTTGTTCTTCACCCGGTTCATATCCCTGGGGGAGAGGCCCATGAAGAACTCAATGGGCTGGTCGGAAATGCGGGAAGCAATGAAGCAGACATAGCCGACGGCCTGGTCCGGCAGAGCCGAAACGGTCCCGGTCTTGAACAGGTACTTCTCCGCCTCGATCATATCCTTGGCGGTCAGGTTATCCATTCCGGCCAGGTCCACCTCGCTGTAGGTCTTGCCCTCGAAGTTATAGCTCCGGCTGAACTTGACCAGGGTGTCCGGGGTGATGTCCTCAACGGGAGCGGGGATGTTCTTTTCCTTTTCCATGGTTTTTCCTCCTTTAAGTCAGCTGGCGGGTTTTCGCCAGGATGTCCACGCCGTTGATACGATAGACGCTGTTGAACTTATCCAGGGCCACCCGCTCCTTGCCGTCCAGCTCGACGATGATCCGAGTAAGCTCCGGGGTGATCTTGCTGTCCATGCCCTCCCGCTGCTTCACGGTACCGATGGCGAAGGTCTTGGGTCGCCCGGACATAACCACCCGCATACCGACCTCTCCGGTGCCGTGGGTGGTGGGGTCGGTATACTGGATGGAGCCTCTCAAGGTAAGCTCGATAGGCTGCGTCGGGTCGATCATCTTGAAATAGTCCTCGTTGATGCAGCGGAAGGGAATTTCCGGGGCCATGCTGGGGAAGTGGCCGGGGACGGCCACCTCGTACTCGCCCAGAATGCCGTTGCCGGAAATAGTGGCGGTGATGGCCTCGAAGTCGGGAAGGGGGACCTCCCCGGTGAGGCCAGCCAGCCGGTTGCCGCTCAGGTACAGGTTGAAGTCACGAATGACTTCGGGAATTCCTGCGATATTAGGCATTTTTTATCAACCTCCGTTCAGCTTGCTTTCCAGGGCGTAGGGGTCGAACTCCAGGACGTTCAGAATATCCTCCGCCGGGGTGTAGGGGGTCAGGTACTGGTGGAAGCGGAGCTTGCCGTCGATCAGGCTGGTCACGGGGTTCTCGCTGGCGATGAACTCGATCTCTGCCCTGGCGCACTTTTCGTCTGCGACGTAGGCTGCGCCACGCTTGTTCTCCGTGTCCACGATGGTTTCGATCAACCGGCGGTTTGCGGGGTTGTCTACCTTCTGGAAATAGGTCAGGATGAAGCTGTTCCCCCACCAGCTGAAGAACCGGCGGCAGCAGAAGAACATATCCTTCGGGTCGGTGTTGGCGGGATAGGCGGCGGTCCGGTTGCCCCAGGTGCGCCAGCCGTTGACGTTGATCGCCGTGGTTACTCCGAAACTGTTGACGGCGTTCCCCTGGAGCTGGTCAAGCACGACCTCCGTCTCCCCGTCCGCCAGAACGGTGCCGGTAACGCCGATCAGCTTATTGGAGGGGGAAAGGTTGGGGACGTCGTCGTTGTTGGCGTCAACGTAGGCGGTCAAGGCCCCCATGATTGCGCTGTACCAGAACCAACTGGAACCAACGGCGATACAAGGCCAAAGGGCCATAATGTGCTTGTTGGTGCATCCGGCGGATTCCTTTGCGACCTTGACCTTATCGTAGGCGGTGCAGCCGTCGGCGGTGCTGTCAATGTCAACAAAGCCCTCACAACGGAAATAGCCGTTGATTTCCTCTGTCTTTGCGGCCATGACAATGCCAACGTCCGGGATATGGCTCCAACCGGGGGCAAGGATCAGGCCGGGGGTCATGCCGAGGCGGGGGTAAATCTGCCGCAGGACCTCCATGCCCTTTTCGCCGCCGGTTGCGCTTGCGCCGATCACGTCGCTTTCATCCACGGCGGTGGGGTCGATGGAGGTGGACTCCACGGTGACCTGTGTTGCCGCCGCCCCGGCTCCGCCGGCGGTCAGGGTTACCAGCAGATTCCCGTCATCGTCAAAGCCAATCATGTAGTCCTTGTTGATGCCCAGCGGCATGTCCGCTTCACCTTCTCCGCCGGGAACTTTGACGGTCACGGTGTCCAGCAGAATGCCGGTAATGGGTACCGTGGCCTCCAGTTCCTCCACGGAGACGGTTTTTGCCTCGTTCTTCCGCTTGTGCTTTTTGGGGTCCAGGACATTGACAAAAATGACCGGCGCGATTCCGAAAAGCTGAAAACTTGCGTACATGGACTGGCAGAGGGTGTACTTTTCGTAGTCGTAGGAAAAGCCGAGCTTGCCCACGGCCTCCGACCACGAATAGGCAATGACCGGGGTATTGGTCACGCTGTAGGGGTCATCCGCGAGGTTCACGGGCGCAGTCCCGAAGACCACCTGAAGACCGGCAGTCCCCAAGATAGGGGCTACGATACTGGTGGCCTGTTCCTGCACCCGGACGCCATGCTGATATGCCATAGTTAGTTCTCTCCTTTCTGAATGATGGCGCTGTCAGCCAGCGCCTGATTGTACAGGTTGTAGATGCTGCCCTGCTTGCGGTTGATTTGGGCCAGCGCAGCGGCCAGCCCGGAAACCGGAACACAAAGATTGCCCAAATAAGGGAACTGCCTGATCGCCGCTTTCAGCGGTTTCGGCAGTTCCTCATAGGTCGTATTCCGGGTGGCCACGCCGATGATGGTGGGACCAACATATACCGTTTTCTTCATACGAGATCACTCCATTTCGGTGTCGGCGGGGGAAGTTCAAAGGTCAGATTGGCGGCTCCGAAGTAATAGGGGTAGCTGTCCTCATCCTGAAGCACCCATTTGAATGGGACTTTATAGACGAACTGATTCGCCAGCAGAGGGGTTTCCTCATAGTGGCGCTGTATCCGTTCGATGATTTCCAGCAGAGCCGTATTGCCGTGGTTCCGGGTGTCCATTCCGTTCTCATCCGGCTCCCCGGCGGGTTCCCGGTTATCCCTGACACCATCATCGAAGATGCCGATCATCAGGATCACCGCTACCCTGTGGGGATCAGTCGCTTTCTCAATGCCGCCGCTGTCCAGCCGGACGATGATGTATGGGAAGGGATCATCAATGGTTTGGGCATCCCTTGGCGGGAGCCACTGTTCGTATGCCTTTGGCGAGGCCATCCTGTGATCCGGGGTTTTGAATTGGTCTTTTCTGAACAGATCCTCCAGATCCTGCATCATGGCCTTTTGCAGTTCCCTTGCGTTCATTTTTTCAGGGTCCTTTCTATCTGCTTCATGATGTTGTCCAGAAGGTTGGAGTAAATGTGCGGCTCCACCACGCCATAGACTTCCTCTTCGTTCCCCACCATTTTGGGGATGCTGTTGGAAAGGAGCTTCTTCAGCGGGAAGCGGCTGTCGGTTTTCCTCTGAGCGACCGAAACATGGCCGCTCTGGAATTTCACCAGAAACGCCTTTGATCCGGCCTCCAGCGGCTTCATGCTGCTGGAGAGCTTCACCTTTGCCTTGAGGATATCCGGCTTCGCACTCCCGGTTTTGTAGGTGGCCGGGGACACTTTGAAATCCTTCAGCTCCAGCTGTTCGCCAGTCACATTGATGGTGGCTGTGGGCTTGGCAGTGGTAGCGTTCTGCGTCTGCATGGCCTTGGTGAAGCGGGTACCCTTGACCGCATAGGTGGTCTGAGCCTTTTTGGCGAGATCCCGCTTTGCCTGTTTGGCCGTGGCGTTCACAGCATTTTTCAAAACCTGCCGGCTTTGATCCTTCAGATTGCCAAGCGCCGCCTGGATCACCTGAAGCATGGCCTCATCGTATTCAAACTGGATCATGCTGTCGGTTGTGGTGATCTTCATCTGCGGGTACTCCTGTTCGCCTCGACCGTGATGGCGTACATTCCAGCCTCATCGGTGGCCTCAAGCACGACATATTTCTGGCCATCCAGATCAATCAGCCCTTTTGGAGCGGGGAGCGGTCCGAAATCCTCGGCGCTGACATAAAAAAGAATCTGACGGGCATGGATGCCATCCATGTTAGATTTCATCTTCTTTTCTCGCTCGATGTTTTCCAGATCATCCGATACGATGACCATGGGCTTTCCCTGCACCATGTGTTCCTCTCCATATTCTTCCGGGTTGAGAAACACCTGCTTGACATCCCGCTGAATGAGTTCCTTGAAGGTGGGGGTTTTCACCTGTGCCGCCTCCTTTCATATGTGGCAGGTATTCTGCCGACCAAATTATCCCCGAAAACTTCCCCGCCTACGGCGAGACCGGGAAGGCCGGCTTCGGCTGCGGCTCTCTTAGCCGTTGCCCATTTGGGCGGCGGATCGTCAGCTCTGCGCCACATGGCGGAGCCGCTTTCCACCCAGGCCGCGGCCTCCGGGTGATCCGGGGGAAGAAGTTCTCCCGGCTGATATTCCCGGAAGCCGACCTGAATGTGTTCCAGAGCGACCAAATCAGCCACAGAGCTTCACCAGAATGGTGGCATCCCCGGCGGTGGGATATGCCGCCTTTTCGCTGCCGCTCTTGCCGTTGTCCGCGGCGGCGGTGATTCCAGTGCCATCAAAATAGACGGTAGCGCCCATCTCAATGGCGGTGGAGCCAGTCTTTGCGATCTCAAACACGCCCACCATGTGGAGGCTCCCAGTCTTGCCGGGAGGAATGGGGCAGCCGGTCACGCCGATGTGGTTTCCGACAGCAACGACCGCCCCATCGGGAATCAGGGTATCAGTGGCATTGGTGTAGTCCAGCGATTCGCCTCTCTGCAAATATTCAGCGATAGTAGCCATGTCTTATGCTCCTTTCTGCGTTTAGCCCAAGGGACTGTTGATGGCGATGCCGGGGTTCTTAATGGCCCCGCGGAAGTCCATCACATTGATGCCCCAATCCAGATAAATGTCCCAGACAAAGCCCAGCTGTCCGGCAGTCTCCATCCGGCGGATGGTGGGGACTTCCTGCCCGTTGAGGTAGTCCACCTCAATGAAGCCGGAATCAGCGGAGTTGGCGGTCATGAACCAGGGCATCACATTTCCGAAGCCCCCGGCCAGCGTGTTGAGGGTGGGGTCGGAAATGATCTGCATATCCCGGTACTGGTAGAGCGGGTTGACCGCCTGGGTATTGCCGGAGGTATGGATGGTGGGGCTGTTGAACAGGGTGTAGATGGAGAAGTCCAGCCCAACGGGGACGATCATCTTTCCGGGCCGGACAATGATAGGCTGGCCGAATTCGTCCGTCTGGGTGGAGAGGGCCAGAATCATGGCCTGAACTGCTTCCTGGGTGATGCCCGTCCCGGCAGACAGGACATTCTTGTGAGAGGAGTGGAAGAGATTCTTGCCATCATAGATGGTGGGATTGCCCATCAAAATCCGATAGCACTGGGTGTTGATGGTTCTCCGGGCCGCAGCGGCGTACCGGGCGGGGATGCGGGTCACCAGGTCGATGTCATCGTTGATGAATGCCTGACGGGAAAGGGTGAACTGCTTCCCGTAGGTCTTGATGTGCCGGGTGGGGAGTTTGGCATCGGTGGGCTTGTCGTTCTTCAGCTCACCGCCCTCCGGCACTTCCAGAAAGTCTCCCACAGGCCCCGCCAGATAGTTGTTATCATGAATCTTGAAGTCCTTCAGGCTCCCCTTGCGGGTCCAAAGGTCAAAGGTCACGGCGGCGGTGCGGTGGCCCTCCACATATGCCTTGTTGATGGCGGTGTCGAGGATTGTGGGGAATGCCGCGGTGGGGTTGTAATACTGCCGGGAGAACAGTTCCTGCAGAAGCTCATCGTTGCTCATCCTCCGGGCGTTCGCCATGCCGGATCGTTCCAGGCACTCAATGGCCAGATCCCGCAGGGTCATATGCGCAAACTGCGCCGCTCCCTGGGAGGGCTTCTCAAGTTCAACGCCGCCACGGAGCAGAAG
>OFGD01001254.1_pt1 | contig 13244 bp, 12 predicted proteins | sample 1521671 | NCBI WGS metagenome assembly OFGD01 (sample SAMEA3504114, study PRJEB24116) | mouse gut metagenome | biome: mouse gut; feature: mouse-associated habitat; material: faeces | place: Denmark | collected 2011 | reverse complement strand
CCGCCACTGCGGCTCCGCGATAGGCCCGCACCGATTGCGCGATGGGATGGGTGGAAAAGGTCTCGGCCGCCGCGGCGATGTCAGCAAGCTCGGCCTTGCTTACGCCGGGGGCACAAACGAGCTCGGTCACGGAGAACGTGCCGTCGGTCAGCGTGCCGGTCTTGTCGAATACGACGGTCTCGGTGGAGCCGAGGGCCTCCAGGTAGTTCGACCCCTTCACCAGAATGCCGAGGCGCGAGGCGCCCCCGATGCCGCCGAAGAACGACAGGGGCACCGAGATCACCAGCGCGCAGGGGCACGACACCACGAGGAAGGTGAGTCCGCGCAGCACCCAGTCGGACCACTGGCCGCCGAACAGCAGCGGCGGCACGACGGCGAGCACGGCGGCCACGCCCACAACGATGGGGGTGTACACGCGGGCGAACCGCGTGATGAAGTTCTCGGTGCGGGCCTTCTTCTCGGCGGCGTTTTCCACCAACTCCAGGATGCGGCTCACGGTGGAGTCCTCGAAGGGCTTGGTGGCGCGCACGACGAGTTTGCCCGTCAGGTTCACGCAGCCGGAGATGACCTCGTCACCCGGGCGCGCCGTGCGGGGCACCGACTCGCCGGTAAGCGCCGCGGTGTCGATCTGGCTTTCGCCGGTCAGCACCGTGCCGTCCAGCGGGATGCGCTCGCCGGGCATGACGATGAACTCGTCGTCGGGGGCCAGCTCGAAGGGATCGATCTGCTTCAGCTTGCCCTCTTCCATGACGTTGGCGTACTCCGGCGCGATATCCATCATGTCCGCGATGGACTGGCGCGACTTGTCAACCGCATAACTTTGGAACAGCTCGCCCACCTGGAAGAACAGCATCACGGCCGCGCCTTCGGCCATGTGCGGTTCAGTGTTGGGGAACAGTACCAGCGCAAACGCGCCGAAAGTGGCCACGGTCATGAGGAAGTCCTCGTCCAGCGCGTGCCCGTGCACAAGGCCTCGCAGCGCGCCGGCGATGACGTCGTAGCCGGCGATGAGATAGGGGATGAGAAAGAGCGCGAACTCGGCGTACACGTCGCCGGGGGTGCCGAAAGCGGCGCGCAGGATGCCGGTTTGGGTCGCCACTTCGATGGCGACGAACAGCACGAGGGCGACGATGATGCGCGTGAGGAGTTTTTTCTGCTTCGGGTTCATGGGGAATCCTAACGGACGATGCGGCAGTCTTTCTCGTAGCTGGTGCAGACGGCCTGGGCGGCGTCGACGATGGCGGACAGGGCCTCGGCGTCGGCGGCGTCCGCGTCAATCATCAGCTTGCTCGTCATGAAGCTGATGGATGCCTTGTTCACGCCGGGCAGCTCGTTGATGCCGGCTTCCATTTTCGCGGCGCAGTTGGCGCAATCGAGGTTCTCCAGTTTGAATGACTTGCGCATGATGGTTCCTTTCGGTGTTGTTCCCACTCGCTAGGGGCGGCCGGTTCGGTGAATCGGGGGGCAGGGTTACTCGCACACGTGGGTCATGCCCTGGGCGAGCATGGTGTAGACGTGGTCGTCGGAGAGGGCGTAGATGACGTTCTTGCCGTCGCGGGTGGCCTTCACGAGACGCGCCTGCTTTAGCGTGCGCAGCTGGTGGCTCACGGCGCTTTGGGTGCAGCCGACGACGGCGGTGATGTCGCCGACGGATAGGCCGCCGCCCATGAGCGCGAACAGGATCTTGATGCGGGTGGTGTCGGAGAAGGCCTTGAACAGGTCGGCCACGTCGAACAGCAGCTCCTCGTCGGGCATTTCCGCGAACAAGCCGGCCGTGGCCTCGCGGTTGCAGCCGCAGGGGCAGGCCTCCAGCGATGCGCAGGCGCCTTCCACGATTTTGCCGGCTTCTTTCTCTAGGGCTGTCGGTTCGCTCATCTCGGCTCCTTGCAAACTATTAAACATATGAGCAACTGTTCATAAGTATAGGCACCGCCACCGTTCTGTCAAGGGGCGGAATAAAAGATTTCGTTTGGAAGAGCAACGGAAGGGGAAGCGTAACGGCTCCGTCGCCATCGGAAGGCGCGCCAAAGCTACCATTGAGGGCAGAAAACGCGATAGGACGCAGTGCCGCATGCTTTTGTCTTACATGATCCGGCCAATTCCCAATCATTGATATGAGCTGGGGAAGAAGGCGCGGTCGGTCGTCCCGTCACGCCCGATGCGAATTTGAAAGGTGTTGCAATGAAGGCTTACCAAATCGTCGATGCCGACTTCGTGAAGCGCGAGATAGGGCGCATGCCCATCGTGGACGTGCGGCCGCCGCTGCGCTACGACACGGCCCATATTCCCTCGGCCATCAACATTCGGCTCGATGTGGCCGCCGCCTCGGAGGATCCTGCCGAGGAGCTGGCCGAGATGTTCCAGGACAACGGCATTTTCCCCGAGGACGCGGTCATCGTGTACTGCCAGATGGGCGTGCATGCCAAGATCGCCTGCGATTACCTGGCGTCGGCGGGTTACAGTAGACTGTATCTGTACGCCGGCAGCATGAACGACTGGATGCGCGACCCGGCGCGTCCCGTGGAGGCCTCGTCGGTTGCCTTCGCGAAGGCGTCGTAGGAGGGCGGGAAGACCTGCGGGCCGGACGTCTGGGGCTGCCGGTGCCGATGCCGATGCACCCGTCGCGACGAAACGATGACAAGGGTCGTCTGTCCGTGGCAGGCGGCCCTTCGCTGTCCTACCATAGGCGGGAGACATCGACGCGGGAGGCCCGCGTTCGCGAAGACGGGAGGCTGCCATGACTACGGAAGAGAAGCGCATCGACGAGGAGAAGTCCTCGCAACTCGATAGACCCGAGCCCATTCCCGGGTTCCCCGAATTCGGGCACATTCCCTTCGAGGGGCTGCACAACACCCGCGATTTGGGTGGCCTGCCGACGGCCGACGGGCGCACCATCGCGCCGGCGAAGCTCCTGCGCAGCGGCGCGCTGCACAAGGCGAGCGAGCAGGATCTGGCGCGGCTCGTGGGCGACTACGACCTCGCCGGCGTCATCGACTTCCGCACCCAGCTCGAGCGCGACAAGGAGCCCGACCCTCGCGAGCTTATGGAAGGCGTGGTCTTCTACGACTTCCCGGCGCTGTCCGGCGAGGCTATCGGCATCACCCACGGTGCCGGCGTGGCCCAGGACCTGAAGACCCTCGCCAGCTACAACGCCGGCCCCCACGAGTTGGTGTGCGGCATGTACCCGCAGATCCTGCTGGACGAGGCGGGGCGGGTCGCCTACACGTCGTTCCTCGGGGTGCTTTTGGAAGGCGACGGCGGAGCGTATCTGTGGCACTGCACCGAGGGCAAGGATCGTGCCGGTTTGGGCGCCGTCATCGTGGAACGGGCGCTCGGCGTGCCCGAGGCCTACGTGCGCGCCGATTATCTGGCCACGAACCTGTTCGTCCGCAACCGCGCCGAGGGGATCATCGACGCCATCAGCGAAAAGCTGCGGCTTGCGCGCGGGCTCGATGCGGACATCGACTCGCTGGTCTACGCCTACAACGACTACTACGATTGCGCCATGGCGGCGGTGAATGCCAACTACGGCTCCTTCGACACCTACCTCACCGAGGCCCTGGATTTCGGCCCCGAGAAGCGCCAGGTCCTGCGGGCGAAGTACCTCCGATAGTTCGCCCGCTCCGCGTCGCGCCTGCTTGCGCGGCCTTGAGCCATCTCGCTTGTCCGCCCGTAGGGGCAGACCTTGGTCTGCCCTAATCTCCCAACCGCCCATTCCGCACTTTCTCGATATTTCACCTCGTAGAAATACCTCAGCGCGCGGGGAGGTGTAAAATCGCCCTCGAACATTTCGCGACCCAAGGAGGCATTGTGGCCGAGTCCGCTACCCCGGAACAGAAGGTTATCGTTGTCGATTTCGGCGCCCAGTACGGGCAGCTCATCGCCCGTCGCGTGCGCGATTTGCACGTGTATTCCGAAATCGTGCCCTGCGACATCACGGCCGAGGAGGTGCGCGCCATTGCGCCCGCGGCCATCATCCTGTCCGGCGGCCCGGCGTCGGTGTACGCGGAGGACGCCCCCTCCATCGATCCCGAGATTCTTGCCCTGGGCATTCCCGTGCTCGGCTTCTGCTACGGGCAGCAGGCCATGGCCGTGGCGCTCGGCGGGGAAGTGGGCCACACCGAGAAGGGCGAGTACGGCCCGGCGGTCATCACGCGGGCGGGCGAGTCGGCGCTGTTCGACGGCACTCCCGGCGAGCAGACCGTGTGGATGAGCCACCGCGATGCCGTGAGCCGCGTGCCCGAGGGCTTCTCTGTCACGTCGCGCACCGAGGTGTGCCCGGTGGCGTCCATGGAATACCCCGAGCGGCGCCTGTTCGCCACGCAGTTCCACCCCGAGGTGCGCCACACCGAGTTCGGCCAGACCATGCTGCGCAACTTCCTGTTCGGCGTGTGCGAACTTGAGCCGGATTGGACGATGGACTCCATCATCGACGACTCCGTGGAGGCCATTCGCGCCGAGGTGGGGGACGACCGCGTCATTTTAGGCCTTTCGGGCGGCGTGGACTCGTCCGTGGTGGCGGCCCTGTGCGCTCGCGCCATCGGCAAGCAGCTGACCTGCGTGTTCGTGAACCACGGCCTTCTGCGCAAAGGCGAGCCCGAGGAGGTGGAAGAGGTGTTCACGAAGCAGTTCGACGTGGACTTCATCCACGTGCACGCCGAGGAGCGCTACCTGGAGCTTCTGCGCGGCGTGACCGATCCGGAGCAGAAGCGCCGCATCATCGGCACGCAGTTCTGGAAGGAGTTCTTCGCCGTGGCGGAGGATCTGGCTCAGGACGGGCGCCCGGTGAAGTACCTGGCTCAGGGCACCATCTACCCCGACATCATCGAGAGCGGCGCGCGGAAGACCGGCGGGAAGGCGAGCACGATTAAGTCGCACCACAACTTGATTCCGTTCCCCGAGGGCGTGCATTTCGATTTGATTGAGCCTCTGGACCACTTCTTCAAGGACGAGGTGCGCGCGCTGGGTACGGCGCTCGGGCTGCCCGACTACATCGTGCACCGCCAGCCCTTCCCGGGGCCGGGCCTGGCCATCCGTATCATCGGCGACGTGGACGCCGAGAAGCTGAGCATCCTGAAAAACGCCGACGCCATCGTCCGCGAGGAACTGGACGCTTACAACGAGCGCCTGTTCGCCGAGACGGGCGAGCGCAACAGCGAGCACAGCGTCTGGCAGTACTTCGCCGTGCTGCCCGACATCAAGTCCGTTGGCGTCATGGGCGACGAGCGCACCTACGCGCGCCCGGTGATCCTGCGCGCCGTAGAAAGCTCGGATGCCATGACCGCCGACTGGGCCCGCCTGCCCTATGACGTCCTGGCCCGCATCTCCGGCCGCATCGTAGCCGAAGTCCCCGGCGTGAACCGAGTGGTGTACGATATCACCAGCAAACCGCCTGCGACTATCGAGTGGGAATGAGAATATCGCAGTTGAGAATGATGTTTTTGCACTATCGTAAGGTATGTAGCTGGTAATGAGCTAATGAGATATGTCGTAAAGTGTGCACATCGTTTGAGGTGGTGGCGCGAGAGGCAGCGCTTTCGGAAGCTTTATAAGCAGAAAAGCGTTAACCATCCAGAACGTTTTCTATATGCTCGGCATCTTGAAAAGAAGAACTGCATTAAGACTGCAATGCATTATGTTGAAGTGTCTGATGTGCTAGATAACAAATCGTTGAATCGTGCTCTTAAGCGTTTGAAAAAGATAGAACGATATGACAATGTGCGAGATTTTCACATGTCATTTAGGGTTAGGAAGATTGGAAAATTTGACTACATTAGATCGAATTTATTTGGAACTAGCACCGGCCTCTTATGCGAGTTTTCTCTGTCAGAAGGAAGTATTAGAGAAGTTATCGTCTCATATACTCCAATAAGCGATTCTCTTCTTTTCGTTACATATAAGTTCTATTTTCGAAAAGTCTTAAGAACTCATGCCGATATGGTTGAAGTGGTTAACGAGTGGATTGATAGGATTCGGCTCAATCCTTCTTTTGTTACTTACGCAGATAAGAAGATAATAAGGTCTGAAATGTCAAATCGAGATCTTCTCCGATTGGATTCAGAGATATTTTTCGATGTGTTCCAAGGACTCGTATGCACGTATTCGTATTCGTCTATTGGATATCGAAATGGTCTGCCAATCACCCTAGGCCATTTCTTGCTCCGAAGTAATCGAAAAGTATTGCAAAGAATAGAGAAGCTGCCTTTTCGATCGGCATTACATAAGCGAGATGGGTCAAGCGTCCTGAGCATAGAGTTGTTGATGCCTCGAACCATTTGCGAAGTTTTCAGCATTGGAAGACGAATCGAGGATTCTCCGATATTGAGTTACGCGTCCTACTATGGATTTGAGTTCTACCTGACCTTGTTCTCGCGCTATGAGTCGGAAGAAGTAGAAGTGCGATTTGCACCGTACTACAACGGCTCTAAAAAAAGAGTGAGAAGGAAAGACCTTAGATGGCTAATCCGCAGGTTACATGATGTCCGCAATAGGCGGAATATGATTGCCGAATGGGAGCAAAATCAGCAAGAATGTCCTGTTAGACAGTGGAAAGACGATCCAAGGTTCCCGGTGTTCTCGTTTCCTCGCTACTCTGACAAATTTGAAAACATCTATCAGGAAAACCTGAGTTACATCGAAGCAATCGGCGGCCTACAAAATTCTTCGATTGTTACCACGATTGCCTCCCTGACATTAGTGGCTACGATTCTCGGAATAGCTGCAACGGTTTTCTGCTCTATAATGTTTGCATAGCGTTCCCCTAATGTGCCTCTGGCGTATCGACATGCTCAGCGGAGCTATTCTTTTGTAGTCAGTTTATTTGCCGAAGATTGGATTTCTATGCGACGATCCTTTGCTCCGCTTGGACTGAGACCACCATCGGCTATCGCTCGAATAAGCGCTATTTCGGGATTGCTCTTTCGGAAGGTATTTCCTCATGAGTTCCCTGGGGATGTGGCAGTAGTCGTTGGGGAACTTGTCCAGGCGGTTCTGGTGCTCCTCGGCGCTCGGGACATAGCGGGCAAGCGGCAGCACCTCGACGCGGATCCGGTCGCGGTCGGGCCTCGCCCGGATGTAGGCCTTCGCGTCGCGCAGGTGGGAGGGGTCCTCGCTGTAGACGCCGGTGCGGTACTTCTCGCCGACGTCGGCGCCCTGCCGGTTCACGCTGTAGGGGTCGATGATCTCGAAGAAGTAGCCCATCAGCTCGGCCACGGTCACGCGGCCCTCGTCAAACGTCGCCTTGACGCACTCGGCGTACCCGTCGTTGGGCCCCTCGAGGCTGCCGGTGGCCCCGTTCGCCCGCCCCGCCTCGGTGGCGACGACCCCGGGCAGCGTCTTGACGAACGCCTGCACGCCCCACAGGCACCCACCGGCAAAGTAGATTGTCTGCATACGTTGGCCTCCTGGAGTTCACGAGCACGCCAGCTGACTAACGACAGGATGCGTCGCCAGCCCCGCCGTCAGCTTCCTAGCAGCTCATTATCGCGTTAAAGCGTCGCTAGGCCGTCGGCAAAACCGCGGGTGGGTCACTCTTCCAGAAGGCCTGAGCATGAGCGCCTGGGGTATCGCAGGAGTAGCTACTCGTTCTCCTCCACGATGCGCTGGTAGGGCTTCGTGTCGGCGTAGATCTGGTCCTTCAGCGGGTTCAGCTTCAGCTTGCGGATGCGATGGAATTGGTAGGCCGCCAGCGCCACGTTCGACGCCAGCGCGATCAGGCTCACCACGAAGAACGCCGTGGGGTTGTGCGTGGTCGGAATGGGGGCGAGCACGTCGGCGAACTGGGGTACCGTCATCACGAACATGATCCAGAGGGCCAGCGTCTGCGCCCGGTGCTGCAGCCATGCGCCGCGCTTGATGAAGAACGTCGGGATGGTGCACGCCAGAAGCAGCGCCAGCCCGCAGTAGGCGGAGTGATCCGAGATGCAGTTGTAGGTGTAGGCGAAGTTCCAAAGATCGTAGGCGATGACCCAGGCCCAGATCATGTCCGGCCAGATCATGTCCTTCGAGGAGTCCTTCGAGATGAAAATGCCAAACCAGCCGCAGATCGTAATGATGTTCAAGATGCCCGCGATGCCGTTCATGATGTTCCACGGACCCGAAATGGTCCAGAGGTTCTCGACGACGCCGCCCTCCCACAGCGCGAAGCCGAACACCTGGAAGTCGCGGATGACCGCCTCGGCGATGTTGATCGCCAGGATGAGCGGTGGGAAGCACAGCGCCCAGCGCTTCTCGTACAGGTAGTGGGTCTTGCCGTCCTTGCCACGCCATTTCACGAAGCGCAGGGCTATGAACCCGAGGCCCCCCGCCAGTGCGGAATAGGTCTTCACCCAGTTGAACCAGGTGCCTGTGCCGTATTCGTTGCCAGGTGCGGCGGTTTCGGGCCACACGAAGAGCGTGAGCGCGATCGGCACAAGCGCGAATAGGACGAGCCCGCACCACAGCTTGACGCGCCCCAGCTCGTTGAAAGCCATCAAAGCGAAAAGGACGAACAGCCAAATGACCCAGTAAATCGGATCGGCTGCCTGGTAGAGGATGCCCATGAGGTCTCCTTTCGTCGGCATGTGCCCGCGCGTTTCAGAAGCGGGAATGCGGCTTGCGATGCGCCCGCGTACGGGCCGGTTCGCATGCAGTCTAGCAAATAGCGCTATCGCAATATTTCACAAAAGGCTATGATTTGTGAAGGACATTTCGCGGAGGAGAGACGGGGCGTTCCAGGGGATGACGACGATGCACGATTATGGGAAGATGACGCCGCTGCAGGCGGCCGGTTGCGTGCGGGAGAGACGCCGCGATCTGAGAGAGTCGCGGCGCCTGACCGACACGCCGGGTGCGATTGTGGCCACGGCGCGGAAGCTCTTCGAGCTGAGAGGGGTGCGGGCGACCTCCATCGCGGCCATCGCGAATGAGGCGAACGTCACCCGCGAGCTTATCTACTACCACTTCGCGAACCGCAACGGGCTGATTGAGGCGGTCATCGACGACTATGTGGAAGACTTGGTCGAAAGCGTGATCGTGTGGAACGAGGCGAGGGTCTTCGGCGACACGCCGGGGTCGCTCAAAAAGTGCATCCGGACGTTTCGGTACTCGCTCTACGACGGGACGGGGCGCCCGCGCCCGATGATAGGCGTGTTGGAGGAGCTGGGCGTGCGGGACGCCTTCGACGTGCGCGCCACGCGAGAGACAGCGGACTGCCTGGCGAACCACATCGCGAAAGAGTACGCGGCCTACCATCGGATCGAGATCGAGCTGGTGCACGAAATGTTCTGCGTCGTGATATTCGGCCTGGTGGGCCTCGTGAAGATGAACCCCCGGATAGAAGACGACGTCCTCATGAAGGTGATAGAGCAGACCCTGCGCCTCGACATGGTGCCGATTGGGAAGGGGGAGGGGTGAGCGCTCTACGAGTATCCGCAGACAAAGTAGATCGTCTGCGTGTGTCGTCTTCGCTTTTATGATTCGGCGTTTAGCTTCAGTTGCTTTCTCTAGGCTGGTCAATAGATGCGAACGAGGGGCAGGATTGCTCTTGTGTCCATGTCGGCATTGTCGTAGTTGTCTGCGGTAAGGCGAACGAACTGACCGAGGTTGAGCAATTTTATCGGCATGAGTGCCCGGTCTGCCCTTATCGAAACGTGTTAGCCGAGGCCCCCGAGCCCTAGCGTTCAAACAAGGAGCGGTGCATGTGCAGAAGTCCACGGACGCAAGCATGGGGAGGGTCGACACAATAGTGGCCAAGCTGGGTTCGAGGAGGGAGCCAAGCGCGTGCGACGGGGCCGCGGAGACGCTGGCCTGCATTGGGCTTCCCATGGGGCGCTGGTGGTGGATCCGCGTCAACAATGTCGACGAGATCCTGAACTGGGAGATCAGAGCTGCATCTTCGTGGTCGACACCTTTCTGGACGACAAGAGCGCGCTCACGCTGTGGAGGTTAGGCTGATGTACGTGGTCGACCGCGAATGGAAATTGAGGCGTTGTTTTTGCTCTGCACGCATGGGAGAATGCGGTATGGGCAAATTATTGCGTTTTGTTGCGGAGGGTTGCGTTTGTGGCAAGCGAGAGATTGACAGAGGGAACATTCAAAAAGTGCGACATGCATGTCCATTCGAGTTCGTGTTACAGCAGGAGCTATGATGAGAGCGCTTTTCTTTCAAGCGTGCTGAATTGCGACCTTGACGTCCTAGCGGTGACGGATCACAACAGCATCGATGTCGAACTGCTAACGAAGTTGCGTCCGGCTTTAGCTGAGAAGGGCAAGGTTCTTATAGGTGGCGTTGAAATTAATGTCAAACTCAAACGGGAGACGATTGACGCATTCCATTTAGTTCTTGGCGACGGCAAGAAGGGCGAATACTTTCATGCAATAGTCTGGTATGCGCTTGATAATGCAGTCGATATGTCTGAAATCATAGACGAGCTGTTCATTGCGGCGATACTATCTGCAGATAATCACGACGGCTTGAATGAGGAGGATCTTCGAATCCTACCGCGAAAGCAATTCTCAGAGAAGACCAGTGGGATAGCAATCTATCTTGAGGACTTCCAGGAGAAAGCAGCGTCTATACCGCATTTCTTCATTCCGCACGAGAACAAGGACAGGAGCTTATCGGATTATCTGCCGAATGGATCTCGTTCGAGCCCGCTGCATGCGAATCAGATATACAAGGACAGGCTCTTCTACTACAGTCATGCCATGGCGGTCGAGGGAGGAGAGAAGAGCCGAAAGCACATTACGGAAGGCCTGGCGCAAGAGCTTAATACTACGGTTGCGTCTCTTCTGTTCAGTGATGCACAGATCGCCAAGGAAATTGGTTCGAAGTACACGTGGATAGATTTCGACGGTGATCTCGATTCACTACTGCTCGCAATCAGCGATCCTGAAAGTCGTATCAAGACCTCTGACGAACACTCGACCCTGCCACAGTCAAATACCACGATGTTTCTCGAGTCCGTCACGTTCAACACGCTCGGTGCTGACAAGACGGAGGGCGGGCGTGAAATAACACTACAGTTTTCGCCTGGGTATAACGGCATCGTTGGCTCAAGGGGTAGCGGCAAGTCATTACTCGCGTGCCTGCTTGCGGGAAGGGGCTTGGACACATATACCCAGCTTGTGGATAAAGACAGCGTGAAGTTCAAGACGTGTGGCGGCATTCCAACCGGTAACCATCCTAAATGTCTGTACCTGGCTCAGGGAGAGCTTGAGAGAATCTACGCGGACGGCAGCTACGAGGAAATACCGTTTCTAAGAGAGCATGTTACTCCATTGAGAGAGATCGCCGAAGAGGAAACGGCCTCGGCGAGGGAACGATTGTCTCAGATATTCGAACTCGAGAAGAAGCTGCTTACGGCATTCCGCGAAAAATACGGTTCTGGTCTTGTTCGCCTGGATTACCTTGAAATGGAGATGCCGTCTGGCATCACGATAACATCACCGATAATCCCACAAAAGGATTTTCCCAAGGTAGAACAGGCAAAAGAGGCTATAGATAGGGCCGTGAAGTCGCTTCAAACCGCCGAAACTGCTGTCGGTGCAGCTGCTCTGAAGAGTAGCTACCCAGAGAACGCGACACTTTTTGGTGCCCTGGAAGGCGAAATCCGGGCAACAGAGGCGGTTATGCATGCCGCCACAGCCAGAGCAAGCCGACTCGCTCTTCTTCTTAGAGCGGTCAATGAGGGGTGGTTCTATGGGCGCGAGCAGCTGGTGTCGATGTTCGTCGCCACTCTCAACGTGCATAACAGGGCTAGCGATGCGACCACGCTTACCCAGTATAGCCAGCAGGCAGTGGAGGCCGCATCGTTCTTAGACGATCTTCTGGAGCTACGGTGGTTTTTGGCATACCTGAACGACGAGGCTAAGGTCGCCTACGAAAAGATGCACAGGCCAATCAACCCGCTCGAGCTGAGCAATGGCGAGGAGTCAATCGTCATTGGCCTCGTGCACAGCGAGGGCGACTCCTTCGAGGATAAGGTCGCCGCGTTGCTGAGCGCCTCTTCTTGCAGGAGCCAGCAGGCTCTCGCCGAAGGCCTGCTCTGTCAGAATGACAAAATGCGGCTGCACGGATTGTTCAACGGCACGAAGTTCAAGACTTGCAAGAATAAAGATTATTCAGCACATCATGCCAAGTTTTTTGAGCTACTTGAAGAGTCGATAAGCGGCTCTAGTGGACTAGAGACCGAAATTACGATAGACGGTAAGCCGATAGCCAGCATGTCGCCGGGCATGAAGGCGCAAGCGCTCCTCAAGCTGTTCCTTAACGACGGGGTCACGTCTGGCGAATGGGCATATATCGTGCTAGACCAGCCGGAAGACAACCTCGATGTTGCGACCATCAAAGACTTTCTTATCGACCGTTTGAAGAAGCTAAAGCTCGACATCCAGTTCTTCGTTGTGAGCCATTCCGCTCCCGTCATCGTGAACGGTGACGCTCGCACGGTCATCGTCTGCGAAAACGACGATGGTACAATCAGTTATACCCACGGCGCAATGAACGAGGTGTCCGTCAAGCAATCGATAGCGGATGTGCTCGATGGCGGAGAGAGGTACTTGAAGATGCGCTTAAACAAATACAACTTCCAGATAGGTGACGAGCGATGATAAAGACTGACGCAGACGGCGGAATTGTCGTTGAGGCCAACGGAACAACTTATAATTTGTCGAACGCGGAGTCGTATACGGCTTTCCTGATGTGGATCACATCGCCCAACGAAGCAAACGCCGTGCCCGTCAGCGCATTCGAAGTTGAGTTGGACTTGCATGGTGATCTTGCGGCAAAGGCGACACGATACTCCGAGTTTCTGAAAGACTTCGCGCAGCGGAGGGCAATCAAGCTTGAACAGCTCGGGGCATCGCTAACGAGCGCGCAACGTGAGAGCGCAATCGACGAGTTCATTGCTGCATTGAAAGGTGAGGACAAGTGACTCCGCTTCAGGCGCAATCATGCTGCAGAGAACTGATTCCAGCAATAACACTGAATTCGTTCGAGGTTTGACACCTTGCCGAGCACGACCATTGTCTTTGCCATCTCATGCTGTGCATCGGTAGCCTCGAACATGGCGGTCGCTGGTACCGGCGTCGATCCTGACTATGAAGCGTGCCCTCCCGAGGTGCATTGGAGTGTCAACACTTATCAGAACAAAGAAACCCAAAGAGGCAAGCGCGACGAGTCGGGCAGCTAGCGTGTGTCAGCGCAGCGCGGAACGGCGGGGCATTTCATCTGCAATAATCATTGGCCCCCTCCTAGGGTCTGC
>OFGD01001235.1_pt1 | contig 13446 bp, 13 predicted proteins | sample 1521671 | NCBI WGS metagenome assembly OFGD01 (sample SAMEA3504114, study PRJEB24116) | mouse gut metagenome | biome: mouse gut; feature: mouse-associated habitat; material: faeces | place: Denmark | collected 2011 | reverse complement strand
CGGCCAGTTGGTCAGCACCACCACCGGCTATGAGCAGCAGCAGATTATTCGTCAGCACTGCATTGAGCGGGGAAAGAAGGGCGCTGCCCCGGAGAAGAAAGCCACCAAAACGAAGAAAAGGAGTTAAATATGTCAGTCAAAATCACACAATTTGAGGCGGAGAACGTCAAGCGCATCAAGGCGCTGACCCTCACCCCGGCGCCCTCGGGCCTGACGGTGATCGGGGGCCGCAACAACCAGGGCAAGACCTCCAGCCTGGACGCCATCCTATGGGCGCTGGGCGGGGACCGGTACCGGCCCTCCCAGGCCCAGCGGGAGGGCTCGGTCCTCCCGCCCCGGCTGCGCCTGGAGCTGTCCAACGGGATCATCGTGGAGCGGGCGGGCAAGAACAGCGATTTGAAGGTGACGGACGCCTCCGGCCGCAAGGCGGGCCAGCAGCTGCTCAATTCCTTTGTGGAGCAGCTGGCCCTTGATATGCCCCGGTTTATGCAGTCCACCAGCAAGGAAAAGGCTACTACCCTCCTGCGGATCATTGGCCTGAAGGACCAGGTGGAGGCGCTGGAGCGGCAGGAGAAGGAGCTGTACGACCAGCGTCACGCCATCGGCCAGATCGCCGACCGGAAGGCCAAGTATGCCAGGGAGCTGCCCCGCTATGAGGGCGCGCCCGCCGAGCCGGTTTCCGCCTATGACCTGATCCAGCGCCAGCAGGACATCCTGGCCCGGAACGGGGAGAACCAGCGCAAGCGCCTGCGGGCCGCCCAGCTGGAGGCGGAGCGGGACCGCCTGGGCAAGGAGCTGGGCCTGCTGGAGGAGCGGTACAAGGCCCTCTGCGCCGACTGTGAGGTCGCCGCCAAAGACGCCCTGGACCTGCTGGACGAATCCACCGAGGAGCTGGAGGCCAGCATCCAGGAGATCGACGCCATCAACGTGAAGGTGCGCACCAACCAGGACAAGGCCCGGGCCGAGGCGGAGGCCGAGGCGTACAGCGGCCAGTACGACCAGCTGTCCGCCCGGCTGGAGCGCGTACGCCAGCAGAAGACCGATCTCCTGCAAGGCGCGAAACTGCCCCTCCCCGGCCTCTCCGTGGAGGATGGGGAATTGACCTATCAGGGCAAGCCCTGGGACTGCATGAGCGGCAGCGACCAGCTGAAGGTGTCCACCGCCATCGTCCGGGCGCTGAAGCCGGAGTGCGGCTTTGTACTCCTGGATAAGCTGGAACAGATGGACCTGGAGACCCTGCGGGAGTTCTCCGCCTGGATGGAGGCTGAGGGGTTGCAGGGGATCGCCACCCGGGTGTCCACTGGCGGGGAGTGCTCCATCATCATTGAGGACGGCTGCGCCAGAGACCCGGTGGTCCCCGGCCCGCCGCCTCCGGCAAGAACATGGAAAGCAGGTGAATTTTGATGCAGATCATTACAGGCGTACAGAAGACCGCCCTGAAGGTGGTGATCTACGGGCCGGAGGGGATCGGCAAGTCTACCTTCGCCTCCCGGTTCCCCCGGCCGGTGTTCATCGACACGGAGGGGAGCACCAGGCACATGGACGTGTCCCGCACGCCCAGGCCCACCTCCTGGGCCATGCTGATGGACCAGGTGGGGGCGGTGGAGAAGGACCCCGGCCTGTGCGGGACGCTGGTGCTGGACACAGCGGACTGGGCGGAGCAGCTGTGCTCCGCAGAGCTGTGCACCAAGAATCAGAAGAGCAGCATTGAGGAGTTCGGCTACGGCAAGGGCTACACCTATCTGGGGGAGGAGTTCGGCCGGCTGCTGAACCGGCTGGAGGGGGTGGTAGACCGCGGGGTCAACGTGGTCATCACCGCCCATGCCAGGATGCGGAAGTTCGAGCAGCCCGACGAGATGGGGGCCTATGACCGGTGGGAGCTGAAGCTGTCCAAGCAGACGGCCCCCCTGGTGAAGGAGTGGGCCGACCTGGTCCTCTTCGCCAACTATAAGACCTACCCCGTCAAGACCAAGGAGGGCAAGGTGAAGGCTCAGGGGGGCAAGCGGGTGATGTACACCGCCCACCACCCCTGCTGGGACGCCAAGAACCGCCTGGGCCTGCCGGAGGAGCTGCCCTTCGAGTTTGAATCCATCCGGTCCTGCATCCCCTGGGAGGCGCCGGAGGCAGAGACTGCGCCCCCGCCCGCCCTGGTTCCGCAGCCTCCCGCGCAGGAGGAGAAGTCAAAGTGGCAGGCCGCCCCTGAGCCCCCCGGCCTGCCCGCCTACTTAAAGCCCCTCTACGACCTGATGAACGCCAACAACGTGTCCCCCGACGAGGTGGAGGCGGCCTGTGTGGCCAAGGGGTACGCCCCCCAGGACCTGCCCCTCGACAGTTACCCGGAGGATTTCGTCACCGGCGTGCTGGTGGCCGCCTGGTCCCAGGTGTACGGCATGATCCTGGAGAACCGGCCCGTTCCGTTTTGATAAAGAAAGGAGAACAAAGCTATGAGCGATTTTACCGAGACCCTTCAGGGCCGCGCCCTGGACTGGGACGACGAAATTTCCAACGACGCCCCGGAATATGTTACCCTCCCCGAGGGGGAGTACGACTTCACCGTCACCGGCTTTGAGCGGGGCCGGTATCAGCCCGGTCCCAACGCCAAGCTGCCCCCCTGCAACATGGCCCAGCTGACCCTGGAGGTCCAGACCCCCGACGGCATGAGCGTCCCGGTGCGGGACCGGCTGTTCCTCCACTCCTCTACCGAGGGCTTCCTGTGCGAGTTTTTCACCTGCATCGGCCAGCGCCGCCACGGGGAGCGGGTGCGGATGAACTGGGGGGCAGTGCCAGGGGCCAAGGGCCGGGCCAGAGTGGGGGTGCGTTCCTACCAGAAGGACGGCGAGACCCGCACCATCAACGAGATCAAGAAGTACCTGGAGCCCAAGGAGTCCCCCGCTCCCGCCCCGGCCACCCCCGTTACCGGGAAGCAGACCGCCATATCCGGCTTCCAGGCGGGGAAATTCTGATGGAGCTGCGGCCCTATCAGCAGGAGGCCCGGGAAGCGGTGGAGCGGGATTGGGAGGGAGAGTTCCCCCGCACCCTGCTGGTGCTGCCCACCGGCTGCGGCAAGACGGTGGTGTTCTCCAAGGTCATTGAGGACCGGGTCCGGGCGGGGGACCGGTGTCTGATCCTGGCCCACCGGGGGGAGCTGCTGGACCAGGCGGCGGACAAGCTGAAGAGGACCACCGGTCTGGGCTGCGCCCTGGAGAAGGGGGAGAGCAGCTGCCTGGGCAGCTGGTACCGGGTGACGGCGGGCTCGGTCCAGAGCCTGATGCGGGAGAAACGGCTGGCCCGGTTCGCCCCGGACTATTTTCAGACCATCGTAGTGGACGAGGCCCACCATGTCCTGTCTGACAGCTACCAGCGGGTGCTGGACCACTTCTCCGGCGCCCGGGTGCTGGGGGTGACCGCCACCCCGGATCGGGGGGACATGCGGAATCTGGGGCAGTTTTTCCAGTCCCTGGCCTATGAGTATACCCTGCCCAAGGCCATCCGGGAGGGCTACCTGTGTCCCATCAAGGCGCTGACCATCCCCCTGAAGCTGGACCTGACCGGGGTGGGGGTTCAGGCGGGGGATTTCCGATCCGCCGACATCGACACCGCCCTGGACCCCTATCTGGAGCAGATCGCCCGGGAGATGGAGGAGTACTGCCGGGACCGGCGGACGGTGGTCTTCCTGCCCCTGGTGAAGACCTCGCAGAAGTTTCAAGCAATCCTCAGCGCCCGCGGCTTCCGGGCGGCGGAGGTCAACGGGACCAGCCAGGACCGGGGGGCGGTCCTCCGGGACTTTGAGGCGGGGCGGTACAACGTGCTGTGCAACTCCATGCTCCTCACCGAGGGGTGGGACTGTCCGCCGGTGGACTGCATTGTGGTGCTGCGGCCCACCAAGGTGCGCAGCCTGTACAGCCAGATGGTGGGCCGGGGCACCCGGCTCGCCTCTGGCAAGGACCACCTGCTGCTGCTGGACTTCCTGTGGCACACCGAGCGCCATGAGCTGTGCCACCCCGCCAGCCTGATCTGCGAGTCGGAGGAGGTGGCCAGGAGGATGACCGAAAACGTACAACTTGCGGGGGCTCCCGTGGATATACAGGAGGCCATGGAGCAGGCGTCGGAGGACGTGGTGGCCCAGCGGGAGGAGGCCCTGGCCAAGCAGCTGGCCGAGCTGCGCCGGCGGAAGAAGCGGCTGGTGGACCCCCTCCAGTTCGAGATGTCCATCCAGGCGGAGGACCTGACCGGCTACCGGCCCTCCTTCGGCTGGGAGATGGGTCCGCCCAGCGACGCCCAGCGGACCGCTCTGGAGAGGCAGGGCATCCGCCCCGACCAGATCGAGAACGCGGGCAAGGCCAGACTGCTGCTGGACCGGCTGAACAGCCGCCGCACCGCCGGACTGACCACCCCAAAACAGATCCGCTTTCTGGAGGGGAAGGGCTTCCGGCATGTAGGCGCCTGGCAGTTTGACGCGGCCAAGCGCCTGATCGACCGGATCGCCGCCAACGATTGGCGGATACCGGCTGGCGTGGACCCGCGGACCTATGAGGGGGTATAACGATTGGAGCATGAGATCGACCTGAGGGAACTGCTGCCCTACATAGACCCAGCTCAGCTGTCCTACCAGCAGTGGCTGGAGGTGGGCATGGGTCTGCACGAGGCGGGTTATACCCCGGAGGACTGGGAGGACTGGAGCCGGAGGGATATGAAACGCTACCACCCCGGGGAGTGCGCCCGGAAGTGGAACACCTTCCACGGTGCGGATTCCCCCGTCACCGGAGGGACTTTGGTGAAAATGGCTAGGGACCGGGGCTGGCGGCCCGCCGCCTCCGGCCACGAGCTGGGCTGGGAGGACGTCATCGGTCCCTCAGACGAGCTGGTGGTGGTGGACCGGGACTGGCTGGAGCTCCGGGAGGTACACACCCCCCGGAGCTGGGACCCGGCCCGGCAGCTCATCACCTACCTGGAGACCCTGTTCGAGGCGGGGGAGAATGTGGGCTACGTGGTGGAGACCTGGGAGAAGGACGGCAAATTCCTGCCCACCAGGGGCTGCTGGGACCGCACTGCCGGGGAGCTCATCGAGGCGCTGAGCCGCTGCGGGGGCGACCTGGGCTCCGTCCTGGGGGACTACGATCCCCAGGCGGGGGCCTGGATCCGGTTCAACCCCCTGGACGGCCAGGGCTGCAAAAACGAGAACGTCACCGACTTTCGCTACGCCCTGGTGGAGTCGGACTCCATGCCTGTGGAGGAGCAGAACGCCGCCCTCCGGGCGCTGGAGCTGCCCATCGCGGCCCTGGTCCACTCGGGCGGGAAGAGTCTCCACGCCATCGTCCGGGTGGAGGCGGGCAGTTATGAGGAATACCGCAAGCGGGTGGATTTCCTCTACGAGGTGTGCCGGAAAAACGGCCTGGACATCGACCGGCAGAACCGGAACCCCTCCCGGCTGTCCCGGATGCCGGGGGTAGAGCGGAAGGGGAACCGGCAGTTTCTGGTGGAGACGGACCTGGGAAAGCCCTCCTGGAACGAGTGGAAGGAGTGGATCGAGAGCGTAAACGACGACCTGCCCGACCCGGAGGGGGACCTGGAGACCGGCCTGCCCCAGCTGGCCCCCGCCCTCATCAAGGACGTGCTGCGGCAGGGCCACAAGATGCTGCTGGCCGGACCCAGCAAGGCGGGCAAGTCCTTTGCCCTGATCGAGCTGGCCATCGCCATTGCGGAGGGCCTGCCCTGGCTGGGCTTCCCCTGCGCCCAGGGGAAGGTGATGTACGTCAACCTGGAGCTGGACCGGGCCTCCTGCCTGCACCGCTTCCACGACGTGCGCCAGGCTATGGGGGCGCCCAGCCGGAACAGCGTGGATATCTGGAACCTGCGGGGCAAGTCGGTGCCCATGGACAAGCTGGCCCCCAAGCTGATTCGCCGGGCGGCAAAAAAGAACTACATCGCCATCATCCTCGACCCCATCTACAAGGTCATCACCGGCGACGAGAACAGCGCCGACCAAATGGCCCGGTTCTGCAACCAGTTCGACAAGGTGTGTACCGAGCTGGGCTGCGCCGTGATCTACTGCCACCACCACTCCAAGGGACGGCAGGGGGATAAGCGGTCCATGGACCGGGCCAGCGGCTCGGGAGTCTTCGCCCGGGACCCGGACGCTTTGCTGGATATGATCGAGCTGACCGTCAGCGACGCTCTGCGGAAGCAGGAGATCAACAACGCGGTGGGCCGGACCTGCGCCCAGGCGCTGGCGGCGGCGGGGAAGCTGGAGGAGGCGGGCCAGGACGACCTGTGCAGCGAAGCGCCCGCCCTGGCCGCCTGTGAGACAGCCCTGGAGCCCCAGGCTTACCGGGACCTCCTGGACCGGGCGGAGGAGGCCAGGAGGTCCGTCCAGGCCCGCACAGCGTGGCGCATCGAGGGCACCCTGCGGGAGTTCCCCCGCTTTGCCCCCGTCAACGTCTGGTTCGACTACCCCATCCACAGAGAGGACGGGAACGGCGTCCTGGCCGACATCGACCCGGATGGGGAGGAACCAGGCTGGCGGCGGGCGATCGGAAAACGCAAGCCAAAAGCCGTCAAGGAAAAGGAGCGAAAGGAAGCCGTCGAGACCGCTTTTGAAGCCTGCGGGATCGAAGGAACGGTGACTGTAAGCGCCCTTGCGGAGTACATGGGCGTGACCGAAAAGACCGTCAGAAACCGGTTGAAAGAGCACGGCGGTTTCTGGATCGATGACAATGAGGTGGGGCAGAAGTGAGGGAAAATAACAGAAAATTTCCCTTCCCTGGGGAAGAAAAAAACGCAAAATTTCCTTTCCCTGACAGGGAAAAAAACGAAAATTTCCCTGTTTCCCTGGCAGGGAAAAAAACGTAACATTCTGTTTTTTTCCCCAGGGAAGAAAAAGTACCCCCCTAAAGGGGGGTAAATAGATCATTTCCCTGCGGTCAACGGGGGAAGTAGTCGTGCGTCAGCTCACGCACGACGACTCCTTCCCCGGATCGTTGACAAAAATTTTTCTCAAGACAACACACTTTAGTGAGGTGAAGCGAATGGAATTTTTCATGCCCATGCTTCCGCCCACCGCCACCCACCAGGAGAAGCAGGTGCGGATGGTGAAGGGCAGGCCGGTGTTCTACGACCCGCCCCAGGTCCAGGCGGCCCAGTCCAAGCTGACCGCCCATCTGGCGGGGCACTGTCCGGCGGAGCCGCTGGAGGGGGCGGTGCGGCTGCTGGTGAAGTGGTGCTTCCCCAGAGGGGAGCATGCGGACGGCGAGTACCGGACCACCAAGCCCGACACCGACAACCTGCAGAAGCTCCTCAAGGACTGCATGACCGCTACGGGCTTTTGGAAGGACGACGCCCAGGTGGCCTCGGAGATCTGCGAAAAGTTTTGGGCCGAGGTGCCGGGGATCTACGTCTGTGCGGAGGAATTGCACAGGAGAAAACAGGGAGAGCAAAAAAATATTTGACAAAACAAGTAGATATTGCTATGATAAAAACGAAATATAGTTTTAGAGATCAGGTAGACAGAAAAAGAGAGGACCAAATGGTCAGCTGCCAGTGTTTTTGGCAGCTGGCCTTTCATTTTGCGGAGAGGTGGCGATATGGCCCGTGGAAAGTTTGAATACTGGCTGACGGAAGACGGGCTGCTGCTGCTGGAGGGCTGGGCCCGAGATGGGCTGACGGACGAGCAGCTGGCCGAAAAAATGGGCATCGGCGCCCGGACGCTGTACGACTGGAAGCTCAAGTATCCGCAGATTTCGCAGGCCCTAAAAAAGGGCAAGGAGGTCGTGGACATCCAGGTGGAGAACGCCCTGCTCAAGCGGGCCCTGGGCTACGAGTTTCAGGAGGAGCGTGTGGAGCGGTCCAGCAAGGACGGGGTGAAGGTGGTGCAGACCATCAAGCACATCCCGGGCGATACCACCGCTCAGATTTTCTGGCTGAAGAACCGCCGGCCGGACAAGTACCGGGACAAGCCGGAGCCCGCCCCAGCTGACGGAGGAGGCGTTCAGATCATTGACGACCTGTAAGCTGTCCCAGCTGGTGTCCCCAGCCTTTTCCGAGGTGCACCGGGCCATCAAGGCGGGGGAGATCAGCGAGCTGGTGCTCAAGGGCGGGCGGGGTTCGGCCAAGTCCAGCTATCTCTCGGTGGAACTGGTCCTCCAGCTGCTCCGGCACCCGGACTGCCACGCCGTGGCCCTGCGGAAGGTGGGCAACACCCTGCGCACGTCGGTGTACGCCCAGATCTGCTGGGCCATCGCGGAACTGGGGCTGTCCGACCGGTTCAAATGCACCGTCAGCCCCATGGAATGCACCTACCAGCCCACCGGCCAGAAGATCCTGTTCTTCGGCCTGGACGACCCCGGCAAGCTGAAGTCCATCAAGGTGCCCTTCGGCTACATCGGCCTGGCCTGGTTCGAGGAGCTGGACCAGTTCGACGGCCCGGAGCAGGTGCGGAACGTGGAGCAGTCTCTGTTCCGGGGCGGGCCCTACTCCTTCTGCTTCAAGAGCTTCAACCCGCCGGCCATGGCCCGGAACTGGGCCAACAAGTACGTGCTGGAGCCCAAGGCGGGCCGTCTGGTCCACCACAGCACCTACCTGACCACCCCGGCGGCCTGGCTGGGCCCCCGATTCCTGGCGGACGCCCAGCACCTGAAGGAGACCAACGAGACCGCCTACCGCCACGAGTACCTGGGTGAGGTGGTGGGCAGCGGGTCGGCGGTGTTCGAAAATCTGCGGCTGGAGGCCATCTCCGATCAGCAGATCGCCGCCTTTGACTACCTGTACTGCGGCCAGGACTGGGGCTGGTACCCCGACCCCAACCACTTCGCCGCCTGCTCCTACGACAGCGGGGCCCGGACCCTGTACATCTACGAGGAGTTCCGGGGCTGCCGGCAGTCCAACGGGGCCTGGGCGGAGAAGCTCCGCCACCACATGGACGACCTGATCCTGGCCGACCCCGGCAGCGGGGGCGACCGGAACGCGGCCGACTTCCGGGCCTACGGGTTCCGGATGCGGGAGGCCCAAAAGGGGCCGGGGAGCGTGGCCTACGGGATCAAGTGGCTGCAATCGCTGGCGGCCATCGTCATCGACCCGGAGCGGTGCCCGGAGACGGCCAAAGAGTTCAGTGAGTACGAGTACGAGCGGGACCCCAAGACCGGCGAGGTGCTGGAGGGCTATCCCGACGCGGCCAACCACAGCATCGACGCGGTGCGCTATGCGATGGAGCCGGTGTGGAAACGACGGGGGAGGTAATCATGAGCAAAATCAAGACCTGGCTGCTGGAGCGGTTCCTGCCCGCCTGGGCCAAGGACACCGTCTATCAGGACAACAAGCGGCTGCTGGCCCAGCTGGAGGGGCGGCGGCAGGAGCTCCGGGAGCTCCACGCCTACATCGACGGCCTGGAGGCCGGGCTGCGGGCCCTGCGCCGGGTGGTCATCAAGAATGAGGTGCGGCCGTGAGCATTGTTTCCGCCCTGCGGGGGGCCTACAGCTGTGAGGACGCCTTCCAGGCCAGGGACTGCACCACCCAGCCCATGCGGGAGGCCGTCCGGGAGTGGTTCCGGCTGTACTACCACCGGGAGGCCAGCGAGGAGTCCGACCCCTGCCAGCAGATCGCCTATACCATCGTCCACAAGCTGACCAAGACCGCCTTCGGGGAGTACAAATCCGCCAGCGATGACGGCTTTGCCCAGGGGGCGCTGGAGGGACTGGACCGGGTGAAGAAGAAGGCCATGCAGCTGGCCCTCATCGGCGGGGAGGCCTGGCTCAAGCCGGCGCCGGTGGGGGAGGGCTTCACCTTCTCGGTGGTGCGCCGGGACAACGTGCTGATCTTCGGCCGGGACAGCGGAGGCCAGCCGGTGGACATAGGCACGACGGAGTGCACGGTGGAGGGCCGGTACAATGCCGCGCAGTCCTGGTACACCCTGCTGGAGCGGAGGACCCTGGGGGCGGATGGACGGCTGACCATCCGCAACCTGCTCTACTGCTCCTCCATGCAGGGGAGCCTGGGCCAGCGGGTCCCCCTGGCCGCCCTGGCCCGGTACGAGGCCCTGCCCGAGGAGTACACCTTCCCGGAGCCTCTGGGCGGTCTGGGCCTGGCCCGGCTGATCACCCCCCTGGAAAACTGTGTGGACGGCTCCCCTGACGGAGTCAGCGTCTACGCCCCCGCCGTGGGTCTGATCCACAACATCGACCGCAACGAGGCTCTGCTCAACGGTGAGTTCGAGCGGGGGCAGTCCCGGATCATTGCCTCCGCCGACCTGCTCCGCAAGGGGCGGGACGGCCGCCGGAGGCTGACCGACAGATTGTTCGTGGGCATTGACGACGATCCGGAGTCGGTGGGGCTGACCATCTTCTCCCCGGAGCTTCGGGAAAAATCCTTCCTGGCCCGGAAGCAGGAGTACCTGCGCAGCGCCGAGAACATCATCGGCCTGAAGCGGGGCTTGCTGTCTGAGGTGGAGGCCGCCGAGCGCACCGCCACGGAGATCACCTCCAGCGCGGGGGACTACAACCTCAGCATTATTGACTTCCAGCAGATGTGGGAGAGTGCGGCCAAGGAGGCGGTCCGGCTGTGCGGGGTGCTGGGGCGGCTTTACAAGGTCCCCGGCGCCCACGGGGTCGATCCGGAGGCCGTCTCCATCGACTGGGGGAACGGCATCCTCTACGACGAGGACAAGACCTGGGCGGACTATCTGGACATGGTGGCCCGGGGGCTGCTGAAGCCGGAGATCGCCCTGGGCTGGCGGTTCGGGATGCCCGCCGAGACGGAGGCCGACCTGGCCGCCATCCGGGCCAAGTACATGCCGGAGCTGGACCGGCTGGCGGAGGGTGAATAATGCTCACCCCGGACCAGATCGCCGCCCTGGGGGACGCTGCGAGAAAGGTAACGGACCCCATCACCGAGTATCTGCTCCAGGACATCGCCCGGCGGGTGGCCGAGGCGGGCCAGCTGACCAGCACCGCCCAATACCAGGTATGGCGGCTGCAAAACCTGGGCCTGTCCCAAACGGAGATCGAAAAGCAGTTGCAGCAGCTGCTCCAAGCGTCTCAGGGGGAGATACGCCGCATCCTGTACCAGTCGGCCCAGTCGGGCTATGACCTGGACGTGCGCCGCTTCCCCACCGCAGCGGCCATCCCCTTTGCGGAGAACCTGGTTCTCCAGCAGATCGTGGCCGCCGCCGTGGAGCTGGCGCAGGCGGACTTCACCAACCTGACCCAAACCCTGGGGATGGTGGACCCCTTCGGCAACGCCCTGCCCCTCCAGAAGGCGTACCGCTCCTGCACCGACTTCGCTTTTAAGCAGGTGGTCACCGGGGCGGCCAGCTACACCGAGGCTGTCCGGCAGGCCACCAGGAATCTGGCGGAGAAGGGCGTGCGGGTGATTGACTACGAGAGCGGGGTCCACACCTCCCTGGAGGCGGCGGTGCGGCGGAACATCCTGGGCGGTCTGGGGCTGATGCAGGAGCAGGTCAGTCAGGCTGCCCACGACCAGCTGGGCTGCGACGGCTGGGAGATCACCGCCCACGCCAACAGCGCCCCCGACCACGAGCCCATCCAGGGGAAGCAGTACCCCGACCGGGCGTATGAGGCGCTGAACAGCTCCCTCCGCCGGCGCATCGGGACCCTGAACTGCGGCCACGCCGCCTTTCCCATTATCCTGGGGGTCAGCCAGCCCCAGTATTCCAAGAGGGAGTTGGAGAAGTTCCGGACGGACAACGAGAAGGGGGTCACTGTGGAGGGCAGGCATTACACCGGGTATGAGGCCGCCCAGATGCAGCGCAGGCTGGAGCGTGCGATTCGGACGCAGAAGCGGCGGGTAATGGTGGACGAGGCCGCCGGGGACACGGAGAAGCTCGCCCAGGACAGAACCCGCCTGAACGTTCTCCACCAGCGTTACCGGGAGTTCTCCAAGGCCGCCGGGCTAAGGACCCAGTACGAGCGGACGGAGGTGGCGGGATTTGGGGAGAAGCCAAAGCCGGTACTGGAACGACTTAATTTTGCTCAGGGTACTGCGGAAGTGGACCGGTTGTCTGTCGAGCAGGAGGTTGCGCAAATACCGCAGCGGGCCCGAGAACTTGCGGAGCCATACATTTCCAAGGTCTTTGTGACCGAGGAAAATCGAAGCGGATACCGTCCAGCGACCGGAGAACTGTTTTTGAACCGCAACAGAGCACCAGGGACTGTGGCGCATGAATACGCCCACGCTCTGGAAACGGCCCTGAATATCTATGAGGACCCAGAGTTTTTGAAAATCCGGGCCAAGGGCTTTGAAAATTTGTCAAAGGCTGATATAATCATTGATAGTGAAAATTTCTCAAAAGAAATTTTACGTGTGCAGCATCCTAAATTGGTGAGTATATACCAGGGACGTCTTTATGAGCGTTATGGTCGCGGTATCTATGATGGGAAACAAGTGTATTTGGATGGTATGCGTGAATATTTTAGTGAAGGGTTTATGTTTTACGCGCATGCCCCAGATGTCTTGAAGCAAAAAGACCCCGACCTTTTTGATTATATCAGGAGGCTCTTAGAATGAAAACGAAGGAAGAGATTCTAAACGCTAAGAAGTCAAGTGATGTTTGGCGCTGGATTGTAGCAGCACCAAGTCCTTTGGATTCTGACCCTGATGTGCTCAAATATTTTGAAGAGTTGCGGGAGAAGGAATTGAGAGAGTACATTGGTCCTGATTATGACCCGGAAATGCACTATGACATTTCTAAGTGTAAAAAGGAGAAGGATCGTGATTAAAACCATCCATAACCGCCCGTGGTACTGCTGCCCCCACTGCGGGAAGGCGCTGTTCCCCGTCCGGGCGGACACCAAGATCCAGAACATGCCCTTCCGCTGCAAGGCGTGCAAGCACGACCTGGAAGTGAATATCGCGTAAGAGCCAAGAGCCTGTGAGCCAAGAGCCATGAACTACTCGAATTTTTTGAGTAGTTTGTGGCTCATTTATTTTTGCCAAAGGAAAGGAGCAAGCAATGAAACCGGAATTTTTGCAGAACTTCAAGGTGGGGGACGCGCCCCTGCCCAAGGAGGTCATCGACGCCATCCTGGCGGAGAACGGCCGGGACGTGGAGGAGGCCAAAAAGCCCTTTGCCGACTACGAGTCCATCAAGGCCCAGCTGGCTACCGCCACCGAGGGCCTGAAGGCCTTTGAGGGGGTGGACGTGAAGGACCTCCAGGGCCAGGTGGCCAAGCTCACCAAGGAGATGGCGGATCAGGCGGAGGCCCACAAGCAGCAGCTGGCCGGCCTGGCCTTCGACGGAGTGCTGAAGGACGCCATCACCGCCGCCAAAGGACGGAACGTCAAGGCCATCCGGGCCCTGCTGGATGTGGACAAGCTGAAGGCGTCCAAGGACCAGACGGCCGACATCAAGGCCGCTCTGGAGGGGCTGAAGAAGGACAGCGGCTACCTCTTCGACACCGGGGAGACCCCGCCCCCCTACGCCGCCGGGACTGGGACGGG
>OFGD01001226.1_pt1 | contig 13544 bp, 8 predicted proteins | sample 1521671 | NCBI WGS metagenome assembly OFGD01 (sample SAMEA3504114, study PRJEB24116) | mouse gut metagenome | biome: mouse gut; feature: mouse-associated habitat; material: faeces | place: Denmark | collected 2011 | reverse complement strand
TTTCTGGTCTTTTTCTCCGATGATATTTTTAGCGATATGGGTGCCAATTCGTTCACTGTGCCCCATTTTCCCAAATACGCGTCCATCAGGGCTCAAGATCCCTTCTATCGCCATGCAGGAACCATTTGGATTATGTGCCACATCCATAGATGGGATTCCGGCGAAATCTACATATTGGGTAGCAATCTGACCGTTTGCCGCCAGTTGTTCCAATAAACTGTCCGAGCACACAAACCGTCCTTCACCGTGGGAAATTGGAATGGTGTGCAGATCTCCCACTTCCACCTTGGAAAGCCATGGTGATTTCACGGAAGCAATCCGAGTTGTCACATAGCGAGACTGATGACGGCCAATCCGGTTGAAGGTCAATGTCGGACTGAAAGCATCGGTATCTACAATTTTACCATAAGGCACCAAGCCTAATTTGATCAAAGCCTGGAATCCGTTACAAATTCCTAAAATCAAACCATCATTTTTATATAGCAGCTCATGAATGCGCTGTGTCAAAATAGGATTGCGCATGAAAGCGGCAATAAATTTCCCTGAGCCTTCTGGTTCATCCCCAAAGGAGAAGCCACCGGGGAAAATCATCATCTGTGCGTCCTTTAAAGCCTTTTCCATACGGGCAATGGAATCCTCCAGCATAACCGGCGTCAGATTGGCAACATTGACAATCTCTGCATGTCCCCCTACCCGCTCTAAGATACGGGCCGTATCGTATTCGCAGTTTGTGCCTGGGAATACGGGAATAACTGCTTTTGGCCGAGCAATTTTTGTTTTTGCTGTGTAGTCAGGACGTGCTGTGAAGCTGTATGCTTTGACTGTGCCATGATCTTCTGTGCGAGTTGGATATACATCCTCCAGTGTACCTTCCCATATAGCAGTCAATTCGTCCAGGGAGATGCTGGTGTCTCCCAACACAATTTTCGGCTGGGCAATGGTGCGGCCAATCAACACTGCACCATTGATGGGCGCAGTCGCCTCTACTACAATGGCACCATAATTTTTCTCAAACAAGGCCGGCAGATAAATGCTGTCCAGGCTACTGAAACCAATTTGATTTCCCAGCGCCATTTTAAATACAGCTTCTGCCACGCCGCCTTTTCCCAACGCCCAGGCAGCTGCAACTTTTCCTTCCATGATGGCATTGTTCACCAACTGCCACATTTCTTTGATTGCAGTCATCTTTGGCTGACCGTTCTGATCATAAGGCGCTGCAAATAAATATACTTCATGATCTGCCGCTTTGAATTCGGGAGATACAACCTTATCCGAATCAATCGTACCAGCAGCAAAGGAAACCAATGTCGGCGGAATATCCAAATCCATAAAGGAACCGGACATGGAATCTTTTCCGCCAATGGCACCAACGCCATAGGCCATCTGTGCTTTAAATGCGCCCAAGAGAGCCGATACAGGCATCGCCCAGCGTTTGGCATCCCCGCGTAAGCTGGGGAAATATTCCTGGAAGGTCAAATAGCAATCTTCTGTCTTGCCTCCGGCAGCCACAATACGAGCCAGAGATTCTGTCACGGCACACATAGCACCTAAGTGCTGATTCTTTTCGGATACATAAGGGTCAAACCCATAAGCAAAGAGGGATGCGGTATAGCTCTCGCCATCCAATACAGGAATTTTCGCTGCCATAGACTGGGTGGGAGTCAACTGCGTTTTCCCGCCAAAAGGCATCAATACGCTGCCAGCCCCGATGGTGCTGTCAAAATACTCCACCATTCCCCGTCTGGAACAAATATTTAAATCACCAAGCAGATCTTTCAAGGCAGCTTCCGCGTCAAAATTTTCTTCCGGCTCTGTCATTTCCACTGCCGGGAATGGCGCAACATTTACAGCAGTATACTTACTGTCCCCTGCGGAATCCAAAAAGGCACGGCTTAAGTCTACGATAGTATTGCCTTCATATTCCATTACTAGGCGAGGATTTTCTGTTACGTAGGCTACGACTGTCGCTTCCAGATTCTCGCTCTCTGCAGCGGCGATAAATTGCTCCAAGCTCTCTGGAGCCAGTACCACTGCCATGCGTTCCTGCGATTCGGAAATTGCCAGCTCTGTAGCAGATAAGCCTTCATATTTCTTTGGCACGCGGTCCAGATAAATGTGCAGGCCTGCTGCCAATTCTCCAATTGCCACCGACACACCGCCGGCGCCAAAGTCATTGCAGCGTTTAATCAATTTGCTGACTTCCGGGCGGCGGAACAAGCGCTGAATCTTTCGTTCTTCTACCGGATTCCCTTTCTGTACTTCTGCACTGCAGGTAGCCAAAGATTTCTCTGTATGACTCTTGGAAGACCCTGTCGCTCCGCCGCAGCCGTCACGCCCTGTGCGACCGCCCAATAACACAATCACATCATCAGGAGCAGGTACTTCCCGCACAACATTTTCAATTGGCGCTGCACCCAACACGGCACCAATCTCCATACGTTTTGCAACATAGCCAGGATGATACAACTCATCCACTAAGCCTGTTGCCAGGCCAATCTGGTTGCCGTAGGAGGAATATCCTTGTGTTGCGGTGGTTGTGATACGGCGCTGCGGCAATTTACCAGCTAAAGTTTCTTCCAATGGCTTGCGCGGGTCTGCTGCACCGGTCACACGCATTGCTTGATAAACATAAGAGCGCCCCGACAGCGGGTCACGAATTGCACCGCCCAGGCAGGTAGCGGCACCGCCAAAGGGTTCAATCTCTGTCGGATGGTTGTGGGTTTCATTTTTAAACATGAACAACCATTTTTCAGTCCCTTTATCGGTCTTTACATCTACCTTTACGCTGCATGCATTGATTTCTTCACTCTCATCCAGATTCTTCAAGATACCGCGTTTTTTCAAGGTTTTTGCAGCAATGGTTCCCATATCCATCATCGTAATAGGTCTGGTTTTGACCCCTTCGCCATACACTTCTTCTCTGGCTGCCAAATATTCCTCATAGCTTTCCTTTACCAGCGGATCATCCAAGGTAATATCGGTAATCTGCGTCATAAAGGTTGTATGACGGCAATGATCGGACCAGTACGTGTCAATCATTTTTAATTCTGTGATGGTCGGATTTCTTTTTTCCTCATCGCGGAAATAGCTCTGCATAAATCGCAAATCACCTAAATCCATCGCCAATCCGTATTTTTGCCGTAAAGCATCCAATTGGGAATCGTCCGCATTCACAAATCCATCCAGATAAAAAACAGGTTCCGGTTCTTCCACTGCGCTGATTAAGGTATCAGGTTTTTCCAACGATGCTTCTCTGTTTTCCACCGGATTGATTAAATACTGCTTCATTTTCTGCAAATCTGCATTGCTGATCTCGCCTAAGAACGCATATACCTTCGCAGCCTGTACCACCGGACGTTCCTTTGTAATAATCTGCACACACTGTGCAGCAGAATCGGCTCGTTGGTCATACTGACCAGGCAATGCTTCCACTGCAAAAATGGTATGTTCTCCAGCAATCTCCGGTAATTCTTCTCTGTACAGCTCATCGCACTGCGGTTCGGAAAAAATCAAGCGACCGGCTGCCTCACAATTGTCTTCTGTCAGACCGTCCACGTCATACCGATTAAAAATGCGCAATCCCGTCAGCCCTGTAATATGCAGGTAGCCCTGTAAGGTAGCTAACAGCCCTTGTGCTTCAATGTCGAAACCCGGGCGTTTTTCTACAAAAAAACGATAAATAGTTGCCACAGATTCCATCCTCCTATAGAAATGCTTTTTTGCCAATATCAGTACGATATTGCATATTTTCAAACTTGATCTTTTCTACACCTTGATATGCGTTGGCAATCGCCTGGGCAATATCTTTTCCCAAAGCGCTGATTCCCAGAACACGACCGCCATTGGTCACAATCTTGCCGTCTGCCTCTTTCGTGCCGGCATGGAAGACAATGGCACCGGTGGCGCTGGCTTCTTCCAGGCCGGTTATTTCGCGACCTTTGTCTGAGCTTTCTGGATAGCCGCCCGATGCCATCACAACGCACACTGCGGCTTCCTCATGCCATTCAATTGTCATTTCATCTAAACGGCCATCAATAATTGCCAGAAAAATATCTACCAGATCGGATTTTAACCGAGGCAGCACGGCCTGAGTTTCCGGATCTCCGAACCGTGCATTGAATTCCAATACCTTTGGACCGTCATCTGTAAGCATCAAACCAGCATATAAAATACCTGCAAAGGGGCGACCTTCAGCACGCATGGCTGCAATTGTCGCTTCCAACACCTGCGGCACTACAATGGCGTTTATCGCATCTGTATAGACCGGAGCCGGAGAATATGCACCCATTCCGCCAGTATTTAATCCTCTGTCGCCATCCCAAATTCGTTTATGATCCTGTGAGGAAACCATGGGAACTACCGTTTTACCGTCAGTAAATGCCAACATGCTGACTTCCTGACCTGTCAAAAATTCTTCCACTACCACGCGGCTTCCCGCATCCCCAAATTTGTTGTCCACTAAAATATCATCAATTGCGCTTTCTGCTTCTGCACTGGTTTCACAGATCAGCACACCTTTGCCTGCTGCCAAACCATCCGCTTTTACTACGCAAGGAAGACCTACCTCCTGCAAAAATGCTTTTGCCTTTGTAGCATCGGTAAACGCCCCGTATTTTGCAGTAGGAATATGATATTCTGCCATAAGATCTTTTGCAAAGGTTTTACTGCCTTCGATCTCTGCCGCTTTTCCGCTGGGGCCAAAAATTTTCAGTCCTTTTGCCTGGAATTTGTCTACAATACCCAATGTCAACGGTACTTCCGGCCCTACTACTGTCAAGTCAATCTGATTTTGCAGTGCAAATTCCAAAAGCCCATCCAAATCGTCAGCTTTAATATTCACACATTCTGCCAGTTGATTGATACCTGCATTGCCTGGTGCACAAAATATTTTATCTACTTTAGAGCTTTGACTGATCTTCCAAACTAAAGCGTGTTCTCTGCCACCGCTGCCAATTACTAATACGTTCATGTTATCCCTCCACAAAATTCAGCTGCTTAGTGTTTGAAATGACGTACACCGGTAAATACCATTGCAATCCCATGCTCATTGCAAGCATCAATGGATTCCTGATCGCGTACAGAACCGCCAGGCTGAATTACTGCGGTAATTCCTGCTGCTGCCGCTGCGTCAATAGTATCACGGAATGGGAAGAAAGCATCGGAAGCCAATACAGCGCCCTTACATTTTTCTCCAGCCTGTTCAAATGCAATATTGGCAGATCCTACGCGATTCATCTGACCTGCCCCTACACCAAGGCTCTGACCATCTTTTGTCACCACAATTGCATTGGATTTTACATGTTTTACAATATTCCAAGCAAAAATCAGTTCTTTCATCTGCTCTGCCGTCGGTGCTTTTTCCGTAACTACTTTGACATCTTCAGCTTTTAGAACATGATTATCTAATTCCTGTACCAAGAATCCGCCGCTTACCTTTTCAATCCACATATCATTGTTAGGTACTTTTTCTCCAATTTCCAACAAGCGCAAATTCTTCTTGGTACGCAAGATATCTAAGCTTTCTTCATCAAAGGACGGCGCAATCACAGCTTCCATAAAGGTCGTCACAATTTGTTCTGCAGTAGCTTTATCCATGGGACGGTTTACTGCAATAATTCCGCCAAAAGCAGATACCGAATCCGCCTCATATGCACGATGATAAGCTTCGGCCAATGTTTCTCCGATGGCAGTTCCGCAAGGATTGGTATGTTTTATGATAACAGCCGCCGGCTGTACAAATTCATTCACTAACTGCCATGCTGCATCCACATCTACAATATTATTGTAGGACAATTCTTTGCCATGCAGCTGTTTGGCATTGGCCACTGTGCCGCTGGCAGGAATTCCAGAACGATAAAATGCTGCTTTCTGATGGGGATTTTCCCCATAACGTAGTTCCTGTATCTTTTGACCGCCAAAAGCAATTTCCCCGGAAAAAGGATCTGCACCAAAAGCATCGCTGAGATAGTGACTGATAGCCGCATCATACTGTGCTGTATGTTGGAATGCTTCCAATGCCAGGCTCCGTTTCGTGGCCAAGCTCAATGCTCCTGTCTCTTTCAGTTCTGCAATCACACTGTCATAACGTGCGGGATTTACCACAATTCCTACACGGTCATGATTTTTTGCTGCAGAACGTACCATGGTAGGACCGCCGATGTCAATGTTTTCAATAGCGTCTTCCAAAGTCACGCCCGGCTTTGCGACAGTTGCCTGAAAAGGATACAAATTCACCACAACCAAATCAATAGGGGTAATGTTATGCTCTGCCAACACTGCCATATGCTCTGCGGTACCTTTAGCCAAAATTCCGCCATGTACAGCTGGATGCAACGTCTTTACCCGGCCCTCCAAAATCTCTGGAAAATGTGTTACATCAGAGATGCCAGTTACAGCAACCCCTGCTTCTTTTAATGCCTTTGCAGTGCCGCCTGTAGAAACAATTTCGTAATCCAACATTGTTAATTCTCTGGCAAACTCCACAACACCTGTTTTATCCGATACACTGATTAATGCTCTCTTCACGGTTTTATTCTCCCTTCACTTTTACAATGCGTCCACAGACTTCCAAGCGTCCCTGCGCGAACAATTGAATTGCCTCCGAATACGCTTTATGCTCCTGCTCCAAAATGCGTGCCGACAAAGTATCCTCTGTATCATTGTCTAATACCGGAACAACCTTCTGCAGGATGATAGCGCCGCTATCCATTCCTTCATCCACAAAATGCACAGTGCATCCTGCCACTTTCGCCCCATATTCCAAAGCCTGTCTCTGTCCATGCAGACCAGGAAAAGCTGGCAGTAAAGCCGGATGAATATTCATCACAGGGCAGTGTGCCTGACTGATAAAATATGGACTCAAGATACGCATATATCCTGCCAAACAAATAAGCTGGCAATCTGCCTCTCCAATAATGCGCAGTAATTCTTTTTCATAGGCTTCCTTTGTATCGTATGCTTTAGGATTTACATGATATGCGGCAATACCAGCATTTTTTGCATGTTCCAAAGCTTTCGCTTCCTCTTTATCACTGAGTACTACCGCAATTTCTCCGTCAATTTTGCCTTCCGCGATAGAGTGCATAATCGCCACCAAATTAGACCCCCTGCCTGAGGCCAACACCGCAATTCTTATTCCCATAATCCGCCCCCCTTTTTATCTGATTCAGTTATATCTAATTTCTATTCTAAGAAACTGGAAAAAGGACTGCCGCAGGAATTACGTTATTTCCTTTTGCAACAATCCTTTCCTCCTTTGCATCACTACTTACAGTTCACAGCTTTTATCAATAACCACTTTTTTCTCACCGCTGACCACGTTTCCGATTTCATATACAGGCTGTTCCATCTGAGCACATGCTTCTTTTACTTTTGCAGCATTTTCTTTATCACAAATAAGCACAAAACCAATACCCATATTGAATGTACGATACATTTCTCGTTTTTCCACATTTCCTTTTTCCTGAATCAGCTGGAAAATAGGCAATGCCGGCCATGCGGTACTGTCAATCTGTACCTGACAATTTTCAGGCAGTACCCGCGGAATATTTTCCAACAAGCCACCGCCAGTGATATGTGCCATGCCTTTGACCTCACACTTTTGCAATAACTCCAAAATTACTTTCACATAGATTTTTGTTGGAGTTAAGATTACATCACCCAACTTTGCACCCAAAGAAGCAACCTCTTCGTCCATTTTTAATCCAGCATATTCTAACAATACTTTACGAGCCAAGGAAAAGCCATTACTGTGTACGCCAGTTGATGGCAATCCCAAAACCACATCACCAGCACAAATTTTACTGCCATCAATCATTTTCTTCTTATCTACAATTCCTACAGTAAAACCAGCTACATCATATTCCCCTACCGGATAAAAGCCCGGCATTTCCGCTGTTTCGCCACCAATCAATGCACAACCTGCTTGGCGGCAACCTTCAGCAATTCCGGAAACTACTGCGGCCACCTGCTCAGGCTCACACTTTCCTACTGCAAGGTAGTCCAAGAAAAATAGTGGTTCCGCGCCATTTACCAATACATCATTAACGCACATAGCTACTGCATCAATCCCGATAGTATCATGTTTTCCCATTTCAAAAGCAATTTTTAACTTTGTACCAACACCATCGGTGCCAGAAACTAAAATTGGTTCTTCATATTTATCTTTATCAATCGCAAACAAACCGCCAAAGCCACCTAAATCCGTAACAACTTCCTTACGGAAAGTTGATTTTACAAGGGGTTTCATCAGTTCTACAGCCTGATTTCCTTTTGTAATGTCCACACCAGCTCCGCTGTATGTCAAGCTCTGTTCTGCCATCACCTTGTCATCTCCTTTTATTCTAAAGCTGCTTTCACATTGTCATAATTTGGAGTTCCCATTGGGTATTCCCCGCTCAAGCATGCAGTACAAAAACCACAACCGCTCCACTCTACCGCACGTAAAATCCCTTCCATACTCAAATAATGAAGGCTGTCCGCGCCAATATATTCACAAATTTCATCCACACTTTTCTTCGAAGCAATCAACTCATCGGGATTTCCTGTATCAACGCCGTAAAAGCAAGGATATTTTACTGGCGGTGCACTGATGAGCATGTGTACCTCTTTTGCACCGTATTCCCGCAACAGTTTCACTAACTTACGGCTAGTCGTTCCCCGCACAATAGAATCATCTACTACTGCAATCCGTTTTCCTTCTAAAGCATCTCGAATTGGATTCAGTTTCAATTTTACCATTTGTTCCCGCATTTCCTGAGTAGGCATAATAAAACTGCGGCCAGTATAGCGATTTTTTAAAATGCCTTGGGTATAAGGAATACCGCTTTCTTCTGCATAGCCAATTGCTGCTGTTGTGCCTGAATCTGGTACTGCAATGACGGTATCCACATCCAACGGTGCTTCTTTTGCCAACTCTCTTCCCATCAGGCGACGTGCCTTGTTTACATTGATTCCATCAATATTACTGTCAGGACGGGCAATATAAATGAATTCAAAAATGCACAGTGCATTCTTTTCATGATTAAATAGTTTTGTAGAGTGCAGCCCATTCTCATCAATTGTGAGAATTTCACCTGGCTCTACATCCCGCAAGAAGGTTGCGCCGATCGCATCCAACGCACAGGATTCAGAAGCCACTACATAACCGTCCTCTCCAATTTTCCCCAGACACAGGGGACGATTTCCATAGGGATCCCGCACTGCATATAATTTGTTCTCTGTCATAATTACTAAGGAGTAAGACCCTTTTAAATCAATCATTGCTTTTAGCATAGCCTGTTCCATGTCATCCTGTCCATGACTGGCAATCAATCCAACAATCTGCTCAGAATCAATTGTGGTGTGAAACAGGGAACCCCGTTCCATTAAATGATTGCGCAGCTCTGCAGCATTCGTTAAACTTCCGTTGTGCGCCAAAGCAATTTGCCCATGTTGAAACCGCGCTACAATAGGCTGGGTATTTTGCTGTGTTTTGGATTGTCCACTAGTGGAATAGCGTACATGACCAATTCCTAAATATCCATTTAGGCTATCTAATGTCGACTGGTTGAATACATCTGTCACCATACCTAAATTTTTATAGTGATTTATGGCTTTGCCTTCGCTGACTGCAATCCCACAACCTTCCTGTCCTCTGTGCTGCAAAGAGAATAAACCTAGATAAATTAACTCTGATACAGAGCGTCCCGGCGCAAAAATTCCAAAAACGCCGCATTCTTCATTTATTTTTTCCAGTCTGTCATCAAACACGATTCCATCCTCCTAAAATTCTTAGTTTAATACCTGTCTCAAACGGCTCAACACGGTCTGATAAGCTTCTTCTACATTGCCGAGGTCCCGTCTGAATCGGTCTTTATCCATTTTCTCATTTGTGGTCGCATCCCACAAACGGCAACAGTCAGGAGAAATTTCATCAGCTAAAATAATTTCACCATCCGTGGTCCAACCAAATTCAATTTTGAAATCAACTAAAATCAAATTACATTTTTGAAAAATATTTTTCAGGATCTCACTGAGGAGCAACTGGCTGGTAGGAGAAAAGAGGAAGTACTGGCCTGCCCACTCTCATTTATTTTCACTGTCTGCGCCTTAATTACGGCAAGATCCTCTTCTGTAGCGATACCCAACGCTATAATATGCGATTCATTTAACATCGGATCATTCAATGCATCATTTTTATAACAGAATTCCAGAGTAGGCTGTTTCAAAGGGGTTCCCTCTTCGACACCATAACGTTTGGCAAAGGAACCAGCTGCCACGTTACGTACAATCACCTCTAAAGGAACAATCTTGACAACCTTTACCAATTGTTCCCTGTCATTCAGTTTTTCTACCAGATGATGTTTGATACCGGCTTTTCCCAGTTCATTGAACAACAGCGTCGTGATTTCGTTGTTCATCACACCTTTGTCTGTGATGCTTCCCTTTTTCACACCGTTGAAAGCGGTCGCGTCATCCTTATAACGAATCAAATACAGCGATTCGTCATCTGTTTTAAATACTTTTTTCGCTTTGCCTTCATATAACTGTTCTAAAACTTCCATTGTTTTTCGCTCCCGATGATCAATTTATTGTATTCCTGTGCTGTTAAATGTATCTGCTTTGTTTAAAGCAAGCCACAACGTTTGAAAATATAGTCTACATTTTTAGTATGATAGCTGTAATCAAAGATATTGTCCAACTCTTCTTTTGTAATATATTTCATGATATTTTCATCCTGCAACACCAAATCTTTAAAAGGCGTCTTGGTATCCCACGCCTGCAACGCATTGGACTGTACCCATGGATATACAATATCTCTTGGAACGCCTTTGCCTACGATTGTCAGCATCAGTCTCTGAGAAAATACCAGGCCCAAGGTTTTCTCTACATTTGCCATCATTTGGTCTTCATGCACTTCCATATTTTTTACGACACCGATTGCCAGCTTCAAAATATAATACAATAATGTTGTACTATCTGGGATAATAATTCGTTCTACTGAAGAATGCGCCAAATCTCTTTCATGCCATAATACAGAATTTTCAAATGCGGGCACTACATTACCGCGAATAACACGAGCCAGACCACAAATACGTTCACAGGTCATTGGATTGCGTTTATGGGGCATTGCAGAAGAACCCTTTTGCCCTTTTTTGAATTCTTCCATCACTTCAAAAATTTCCGTTCTCTGCAAATTACGGATTTCCGTCATAAACTTTTCTAAAGAAGTGGCCACGATTGCCAAAGTTGTCATATATTCATTATAATGGTCGCGGGAAATCACTTGCGTGGAAACCAGTTCCGGTTTTAGTCCCAAATGCTCACAGACATATTCCTCTATACGAGGGTCAATATTTGCAAAAGTACCTACTGCACCGGAAATTTGCCCTACACTTACAGTTTCAATAGCTCTTTCCATACGTGCGATATTGCGCAGCATTTCTTCGTACCATACAGCCAATTTTAAACCAAAGGTAATAGGTTCTGCATGCACTGCATGAGTACGACCAATACATAAAGTATCTTTGTACTGAATTGCTTTTTCCCGCAGTATTTCTGTAAATAGTTTCATTTGCTCTAAAATTGCCTCACCGGCCTGTTTCATTTGTACTGCTTCTGAAGTATCTAGTACATCGGAGGAAGTCATCCCTGCATGCATATATTTAGCATCATCGCCAATATACTCACCAACGCAGGATAAAAAGGCAATTACATCATGCCGTGTGGTTTTTTCTATTTCATTTACTCTATCTACATCAAAATTTGCTTTTGCTCTGATATTTTTTGCAGCTTCCTCAGGAATTTGACCAATGGCAGCCATCCCCTCACATGCCAGCACTTCCACTTCCATCATAATTCTTAGTTTGTTTTCCTGAGACCAAATCTTTGCCATCTCTGGCTGCGTATACCGCTCAATCATAAAACCCAACTTCCTTCCTCACATATTTAATTTTTTATTACAATCCGTTTTTATATAATCAACGGAACTTGTACTATAATAATTGCTATTCAATCACCGTTTCCTGCACCCGTTTATTCTTTTCTTCTACCTGCTGTGCCATTTTCTCTTTATAAGCTTTTAGTTTACTGCGCAGCTCTGGCTCTCTGCAAGCCAATATTTGAGCAGCTAAAATGCCTGCATTTTTGGCACCATTAATGGCAACAGTGGCCACCGGAATACCCGACGGCATCTGCACCATCGCATACAAGGCATCCACACCATTAAGCGCAGTGGCATTAATCGGTACACCGATCACAGGCAAGGTAGTCACAGCTGCAAGAACTCCACCCAAATGCGCCGCAGCACCTGCACCTGCAATGATTACCTCCAAACCCCGTTCTTCCGCACTTTCAGCATATTGTAAGGCTTTATACGGCGTACGATGCGCTGAAGCTACAACTAATTCACTTTCTATTCCAAACTCCCGCAATACCTTCACTGCATCCTGCATAATCTTTAAATCAGAATCACTGCCCATTACAATTCCTACTTTTGCATTGCCCATAGTATTCCTCCTCAATCCATCTCAACTTGTTAACCAGAAAATAATATTATATAACAGAAATTCCTGATAGACAACCTATTCTGTCATAATTTACGCTCATCTCTAAAATAATCTATTATTCTTGTATTGCCGGCATCCAGTAATCGTCAATAATACTCTCTCCATAGCCATTGCCTGGAATTGCCCAACGCCCATTTAAATCTGTCCATCGCTCTGCAATCCCTCGCTTCACATAAGCAAATCGACTATCCAATAAATCACACCCTTCAGGTAATGGTTCCTTTGAAGCATACGCATAAAGGTGCTGAATGTGTGCTTCTACTCCGTCGGCAACAGTTAAAAAAGATAATCCATGCAAGCCCGGAATCAAATACACTCTGTGTGGGTCTGCACCGTTTAGAGCCTCCTCTCCAGTATTTTCTACGCCTGAGGCCCCTAATCCGCAAAAGTTATTTTGGAAATCCTTTACAGAGCCATAAAATTGAAAATAGCCTGTTTCTTTTAATGCCTGTGCAAAAGCCAAGTCACCACGGATATTATATTTTTTCCCAATTTCAATATATAGTTCTGCAATATTTTCTGGGAACGGCAAAAACTCCCTATCAGGATAATTACGTTTCATCATGGCCCGTACATCATCTTCTTTACGTTGCAAATAATCATTCAGCTGTGCTGCCGTAGCAATAGAATCCCCTTGAATAGTAAGCGTGTAATACTTATTTTTCACATCCACAGTTTCATTCTGCTCTGTCGCATCTTCAGCCGGCAATATCTCTGCTCTTTTTTCCACAATCACAACGCCGTCCTGCCACTGCACATTACACCGCAGCGCCTCCCCTACCAACCGCAGAGGAACCATTGTTTGCCCGTTTTCTGCGATAAAAGGCGCCCCCAGAGTTTCATCTGCGGCCAACGCTTCTCCATTCAGCCAAATTGTAACAGGTGTATCTTCTGCTACCCGAACCCCATCTCCGGTTAAATTCAAGGTGCTATTTACATCTGCAATGTGTACTTGCCGTTTTATTTCCGACCATCCTACCTGATATCCTAAACTTT
>OFGD01001223.1_pt1 | contig 13579 bp, 8 predicted proteins | sample 1521671 | NCBI WGS metagenome assembly OFGD01 (sample SAMEA3504114, study PRJEB24116) | mouse gut metagenome | biome: mouse gut; feature: mouse-associated habitat; material: faeces | place: Denmark | collected 2011 | reverse complement strand
GGGGAGCGAATTTTACTGCGGTTTATGCCCGGACGAAAGCGATGGGATATCGGAGCATTTCTCTGCCAGAGGGGCATACCTGGGAATCTTACACTAAATTTCTGCTGGATACTCTGCCAATACGGATTCGCAATAATTATGTTAAAAAATTCATGACTTCTATTAAATTCTGGCATGAGACGGGAGGAGGGCTATCAGAAGAAACCATTCAAGAACTGATAGACCGGGGTTATCATATTCAGAGAAATGGAGTTTCTAATTATACCTTAAATAAAAATTCCAGAGTTATTTTTATTGGGAAGATACCAGATCATACGGATGACATTAAATCCACGAAAGATATTCCGAGCTGGAAGAGAATGTGCTACTGTATCTTGAAGAATGACCATATCTGCAGATTTATGGGATTTGGCTTGTCCAAGAAAGAACAGGAACAGATTGATCTTATACGAAGAAAGTATGGAGGATTTGTAAATGAGAGATAGTGTTTATAAAAGCCCTGCCTATCAAGTGATTTCGGTGCCAGTAGAAAAAATCGTCCCCAATACATATAATCCGAACGCTGTTGCGCCGCCAGAAATGCGGCTCTTATATGACAGCATCAAAGAAGATGGCTATACCATGCCCATAGTTTGTTACTATTCCAAGGTTCAGGACGTCTATGTGATTGTAGATGGCTTCCATCGCTATCAGATTATGCTCAACCATAAAGACATTTATAAACGAGAAAATGGAATGCTTCCAGTGACGGTAATTGACAAGCCGCTTTCTAACCGAATGGCGAGCACGATACGGCATAACCGTGCCAGGGGCAGCCATGACGTGGATCTGATGAGTAACATTGTCAAAGAGCTTCATGAAATTGGCAGGTCTGACGCCTGGATATCCAAACATATGGGGATGAGCCGGGACGAGATACTGCGTCTAAAGCAGATTACGGGATTGACAGAGCTGTTCCGGGATATTAAGTTTGGTCAGGCATGGAAGCCTGCAGAAGATATGATACAAAAAACAAAGAGGCGGGGGCGAAAACAATCTGAGGAGACAATGGAAAAGCAGCCAGAACAGGGAGAAAGTATTACAGATCAGGAGGAAGGATAGAAGATTCTCTAATAGGACGATGCCGACGAGTTCCTATTAGAGAATCTTTTTACCTTTTAATAAATTCTTTTAACGAGTGAGAGCGAGAAGATCCTCGTAGAAAGAAGGGTAGGAGATAACGGTGCAGTTCCTGTCGTCCAGCGTAGTCTCTCCAGTGGCGTTAAGCCCTGCGATAGTAAATGCCATGGCAATACGGTGATCCTGGTGTGTGCGGATCAAGGCTCCGTGCAGCGGTTTTCCTCCTTCGATAATCATGCCATCCTGCGTGGGGGTAACGGAAGCGCCCATGGCGGTTAAATTTTCTGTTACAACAGCAATGCGGTCAGATTCCTTTACTTTTAATTCCTGGGCATCGCCGATCACCGTGGTGCCGTCGGCAAAAGCAGCCATCACAGCGAGAACGGGAATCTCGTCAATCAAAGCAGGGATCAGGCTGCCGTCGATCGTGGCGCTGTGCAAAGAACTGCTTTTTACTAGAATGTCTGCCACAGGCTCTCCAGAAACAGTCCGTTCATTGTGCAGTGTCAAATTTCCACCCATCGCAAGCGCTGCTTTCAAAATGCCGTTTCTGGTGGGATTAACGCCCACGTTTTGAATTAAAATCTCTGAGTGCGGCGTGATCAGTCCCAAGGCGATAAAATAAGCTGCAGAAGAAATGTCTCCAGGTACATGAATCTGCTGTCCTTCCAGTGCAGGTTCCGGCTTGACAGAGGCGGTTGTGCTTATGGAGGTGATTTCTGCGCCAAAGCCAGCCAGCATCCGTTCCGTGTGATCTCTGGACAATATCGGTTCTGTGACGCTGGTTTCTCCCTGGGCGTACAGGCCGGCAAGAAGAACGGCGGACTTCACTTGGGCGGAAGCGACGGGGGATGTATAATGTATGCCAGTAAGCTTGCCTCCTTTTATCGTAAAAGGGGCGCAGCCAGAAGCAGCGGGCTTTTTGGATGCGGGAAAAACAGCAGGTTCCCAGCACTGAAAATCAGCCCCCATTTGAGAGAGCGGGGTAAAGATTCGTTTCATGGGGCGCTTGCGAATAGAGGCGTCTCCATCCAAGATGCTTTCAAAGGGCTGTCCAGCGAGGATGCCGGAGATCAGCCGCATGGTAGTCCCGCTGTTGCCCACGTCTAAGATTTGGGCAGGCGCTTGTAACCCGTGGAGGCCTTTTCCATGGACCAGAACGCATGTCCCCTGGCTTTCCATGGAGATCCCAAGCTTCTGAAAACAGGAAATGGTAGAGCGGCAGTCTGCTCCCTGCAAAAAATTTGTGATTTCCGTCAATCCGTTGGAAATAGCTCCAAACATGATGCCTCTGTGTGAAATGGATTTATCACCGGGAACAGATAATTCTCCCCGAAAAGAATAAGAATTTGTAATTTTCATGTTGATTACCTCGCAAACATTGTCTTATCGTTCATATATATGGTATTGGCAGTCCCGCAACAGGGAAACAGCCTGCTTTCTAGCGCTTTCCTCATAAAAATCAACGTGCAACACGCCCTCTTGAAACTCCCGGTTATGGAGGATTCCAATATTTTTAATGCTAATGCCGTGCTCAGAGAGAATGGTGGCAAGCGTGGCGATTTCTCCGGCTTCATCTGCCATATCGCAGTATATTTCATATATTTTTGAAATAGATCCACGAGTGCTGATGGTAATGGAATCACGATAGTCTTTTGCATCTTGAAAGTAGTCAAAGAGTTTTCTGCCGCAGGAATCAGCAATCTGGTCTTTCATGTCCGCCAAAGAATCCATAAATAAATCTATCAGCTTTATAATCTGCGTCTTGTTTGAAAGGCAGATTTGCTGCCACATCACTGGAGAGGAGGAAGCGATTCTGGTAATGTCCCGGAAGCCCCCGGCAGCGACAGTCTTCATAGTTTCCGATTCATCGTCAATGGATTTCACCAGATTTACCAGACTGTAGGCAAGAATGTGCGGCAGATGGCTGATGGCAGCGGTAATGTAATCGTGTTCTTGATAGTCAAGCACCATGGCGATTGCCCCCAGGGAGCGGATAAACTCTTGAAATTCGGTCACCGTTTGCGGACGGATTTCTGCAGAGGGCGTAAGGATATAATAGGCGTTTTCAAGAAGATAAGAGCTGGCATGTTCATACCCGCTTTTTTCCGAACCTGCCATCGGATGTCCGCCAATGAAATAAGGCGCAATCCGGGTGTTGGAAATCTCTTGGTGGATCGGCGTTTTGACGCTTCCAACATCTGTGATGATGCAGCGCTCCCCAGCAAATTTTGAGATGGCGCGGAGAAGTTGAGAATTTTTTTGGACAGGCGCACATAAAAAGATATAACGGCAGCCTGCAAAATCTTCTGTGATTTCCTGGAATCCCTGGGAGATTACCTGTTCTGCTAACGCAAGGCTTAGGGCTTCTGCGTCTATGTCATATGCAATCAGCGTGATGTCTGGATGAATGCGGTGGATTGCCTTGGCGATGGAGCCTCCGATGAGGCCAAGGCCAATAAAGCCAATTTTTTCAGGTTTCATAATGTCCTCCTGAACTTTTATTCGAGGTTGTCGCACTAAGATATTTACTTGTTCAAAAGGTTTGCATTGCAAAGCAATGTAAACAAAATGCACAAAGATTATCTTGGGAGCTAGCTTCCCAGAATTATTTTGTGCATTCTGTCTTTGCCGCATAAGCGGCAAGACCTTTTGAACAAGTAAATATCTTAGTGTGACAGCCCCGTCTTACTAATCCTAAGGGATAAATGATTAAAAGTCAACAGATGAAGCAAGGATTTGGCTTTGAAAGATCAGAAAAATCCAGAAAGATTTGTAAAAAATGAATAAATAGGTTGTAAAATTACAGAAATTTTAGTAAAATATAGACATTGAAAAAACTTGTATTGGAGGGAAATACTATGAATGTGTATACAACTGACAAAATAAGAAACATCGTTCTTTTGGGGCACGGCGGAAGCGGTAAGACGACTTTGGTGGAAGCAATGGCATATCTTTCTGGCATTACCAAGCGCATGGGGAAGATCAGTGACGGAAATACCATCAGCGATTATGACAAGGAAGAGACCAAGCGTCTTTTTTCTATTAATACTGCCGTGGTGCCGGTGATATGGGAGGATACTAAGATAAATCTTTTGGATGCTCCTGGATATTTTGGCTTCGTGGGCGAGGTCGAGGAAGCGGTCAGCGTTGCAGACGCAGCGATTATCGTGGTATCGGGCAAGAGCGGAATTGAGGTTGGGACCCAGAAAGCGTGGGAGATTTGCGAGAAGTATAAAATACCGCGCATGGTATTTGTGACAGAGATGGATGATGATAACGCAAGCTTCCGACAGGTAGTGGCAGATTTGCAAGAGATGTATGGAAAACGGATTGCGCCGTTCCATCTGCCAATCCGTGAGAACGAGAAGTTTGTCGGCTATGTAAATGTGGTTGCGCAGACGGGAAACCGCTGGAATGAAAAGGGAGAAGTCGTAGAGGCGGACATTCCGGAATATTCTAAGGCAAATTTGGAATTATGCAGAGAAGCGCTGATGGAGGCTGTGGCAGAGACCAGCGAAGAATTTATGGATCGTTATTTTGCCGGGGAAGAGTTTTCAGAGTTTGAGATTCGTTCCGCACTGCGCACCAATGTGTCAGATGGCAGCATTGTTCCGGTTTCCATGGGCTCTAGCACCTTAGTGCAGGGCGTATATACCTTGTTGGATGACATTGTGAAGTATCTTCCAAGTCCTGAGAAGCGTCCCTGCAAAGGCATTAATATGAAGACTAATGAAGTTTTTGACGGCGATTATGATATTGCAAAGCCTAAGAGCGCATACATATATAAGACGATAGCAGATCCGTTTATCGGAAAGTATTCCCTGGTCAAGGTCAATTCCGGTGTTTTAAAGACAGACGATGTGTTGTATAATGCCGATAAAGATTTGGAAATGAAGATTGGCAAAATCTATGTGATGCGCGGAAATAAGTCTGTGGAAGTGCCAGAACTGCATGCCGGGGATCTTGGAGCGCTGGCAAAGCTTAGCAAATCTTCTACCAGGGACACGTTGTCTACCAAGGCTGCTCCGGTAATGTATGGAAAGACGCAGATATCAACGCCTTATACTTACAAGCGTTACAAAGCTAAGAAAAAGGGCGACGAAGATAAGATCTCCCAGGCTTTGCAGAAACTGATGCAGGAGGATTTAACGCTGCGGACAGAGAATGACAGCGCAAATAGCCAGACGCTTATTTATGGAATCGGCGACCAGCATCTGGATGTCGTGGTAAGCAAGCTTGCGGAGCGTTATAAGGTTGAGATTGAGCTGAGCAGGCCGAAGATTGCATTTCGGGAGACGATCCGCAAGAAATCCGACGTGGAATACAAGTACAGGAAGCAGTCCGGCGGACACGGACAGTACGGCCATGTTAAGATGAAATTCGAGCCTTTGGGCAATCTGGAGGAGACCTATGCCTTTGAACAGCAGGTAGTGGGCGGCGCTGTGCCGAAGAATTACTTCCCCGCAGTAGAGAAGGGATTGCAAGAATCTGTCTTAAAAGGACCGATGGCGGCTTATCCGGTCGTGGGCGTAAAAGCAGTACTTTACGATGGTTCTTACCATCCAGTGGATTCTTCTGAAATGGCGTTCAAGATGGCGACGATCCAGGCGTTTAAAAAAGGCGTTATGCAGGCTTCTCCAGTGCTATTGGAGCCTATTGCAACGATGAAGGTAGTGGTGCCCGACAAATTTACCGGGGACGTCATGGGGGATTTGAATAAACGACGGGGACGTGTTTTGGGCATGAACCCTGTGGAGACTGGCAAGACAGAGATCACGGCAGATGTGCCTTATATGGAAATTTATGGTTATATGACGGATTTGCGTTCCATGACGGGAGGAAGCGGATTATTCTCCTATGAATTTGCCAGATATGAGCAGACTCCGTCAGATATTCAAGAGAAAGAGGTGGCGGCAAGAAGCAGCAAGCTAGATAAGGACGAGGAATAAAAAGAACATAGTGTCAGGTTATTGTTTCCAGGAGTAAGGCTTCCTTGCATTTGCTTTGGAAATATAGAAGGGTGGAAGATGACAGATGAAAAACAGCGGCAAAAGAGATAAGGAAACTGGAGAGAAGAGGGGGCAAGTGGCGGGATTATTTGGCATACAAAAACTGAAACAGACGTACCATGAGACGATTAAAGGCAAGATTACGATATCGGTATTGCTTTTGGTGCTGGTTTCTTTGTCGCTTTTGGGGATTATTTCCAGCATATTGAATAATCATAGTACGAATTCTGCCCTGGAACGAAGCATGGAGGCTACGGCGAAGGTTTGTGCCGAGCGAGTGGAATGGGAGATTACTTCCTATAAGAATATTGCAGAAGACCTGGGGATGACGGCGCGGCTTGCCAATGATGCAGCGAGCACGGAGGATAAAATGGCAATCATTAACGAGCGTGTGAGAGTCAACGAACTGACGGCGGGAGGAATCCTTGACCGCGCAGGCATCGATATTTTTACTGGGGAAAGCTGCAGCGGTGAGAAATATTTCCAGGAGGCAATCAAAGGTCAGACATATGTAACGGAGCCTATGATCAGTGAAGACCAGTCTTCCATAGAGATCAGGATTGCCGCGCCGTTGTGGAAAGAAGGGCTTCATGGGACCGAAGTGACAGGGGTTATCTACCTAGTGCCAGATGAAGACTTTTTGAATGATATCATGGTGGCGACCAATGTCAGCGCCAATGGCTCTGCTTATATGACAAATGGGCAGGGAGTGGTGATCGCCCATAAGGATCATGACCTGGTGAAAAAAAGGGATAATAGCATAGAGGCGGCTAAGACAGATTCATCCTTAAAGACTTTGGCGAGATTGGAACAGAAAATGATCGCTGGCGAGACTGGCTTTGGAAGCTACCGTTATGGCGGCGTGAGAAAAATTATGGCATATACTCCGGTGGGAAACAGCAATAATTGGAGCATTGCCATCACAGCTCCCGTTTCTGATTTTAATAGAGAGACAATTGTTGGAATCATCATCACCATTTTGATTGTGCTGATTTCCATTGCAGCGGCGGTTGTGATGGTGAGAAAACTGGCAGACAACATTGGGACGCCGATTCATCAGTGCGCAGAGCGACTCACGGCGCTGGCTCATGGAGATCTGCATTCTGGAATCCCTCAAATAACTACCAAGGACGAGGTCTTAACTCTTGCAAATGCAACAGAGGACATCGTGTCTGGGATGAGGAAAATCATTGGCGACGTCCATTATATTTTGGAAGAAATGAGCGGCAATAATTTTGCAGTTCATTCCAAGGCAAGAGAGTCTTATGTCGGGGACTTTGAAAATATTCTTCAATCTGTCCGTGGCATTAAGTACTCCTTAACAGGGACGCTGAACCAAATCCGGGAATCTGCAGACCGGGTTGGGCTGGGCTCTTCGCAGCTTGCAGATAGCGCCCAGTCCCTTGCAGAAGGTGCCACAGATCAGGCTGCTTCCGTGGAGGAGCTGCTTGCCACGGCGACCGATGTTGCACAACAAGTAGAGCGGAACACCGAAAATGCCATTTCCACTAGCAAAAAAGCAAGGCAGATCGGAAATCAGGCAAATGCCAGCAGCGCATATATCAGGGAAATGATGTATGCAATGGGGAAAATCAATGATGCATCGATGCAGATTTCTAACATTATCCAGACTATCGAAGTAATTGCAGACCAGACTAACTTGCTTTCGCTGAATGCATCCATTGAAGCGGCAAGGGCGGGCGAAGCAGGCAGGGGGTTTGCGGTGGTAGCAGGAGAGATCGGCAACCTCGCAACTCAGTGCGCCGAGTCCGTGGAAGATACCAGGAAGCTGATCGAAGCCGCGCTATGCGAAGTGGAAGGCGGAAATAAGATCGCAGAGAAGATGGCGGAAGAACTTCAGAGAGTGATTAACGGCATCGACGGGATCGTCAAGGCTGTGGAAGAGGCTGCAGAGAATTCCAGTGAACAGAATCGCTCTATGCAAAAGATCAACGAAACAATTGGGATGATTTCAGAAGTGGTGCAGACAAATTCAGCGGCAGCGGAGGAAAGTTCTGCAACTAGCCAGGAGCTGTCTGCGCAGGCGACAGAATTAAATGGCCTGATCGGCAAATTCCAATTGTCGGATGAGACAGAATAAACGATATATGCATTTCATAAGACTGTCGCACGAAGCGCTTCGTGCGACAGCTTTTTCTGATTTTATAGGAAAATTCGTTGAATTAGTTTTTAAATAGAGGGACAAAAGGTGTAAAGTTCCTTTGCAGGTCGATTTTTCCAGCTCCGCATCACAATCTTGAGAATTATGTCACCGCCTGGATGGCGCCACAGGCAATTTTGGCTCCTGAATTGCCAGAAGGCTGCGTAGTGAAATCATCGGGATTGCTGTGAATGATGATGGTTTTTCCTATGACGTCTGGAAGCGTGAAACGGTCCGTAAAGTACATCATCCAAGCAGAGCCGTTATTTCCAAACAAAGGGGGGAGGTCGCCCATGTGCGCCGGATGGGGGCAATTTGCTGGATTGAGATGTCCGCCTGCATTTGCGTAGGGATCACTTGCAGTTCCAGTGCAAGAATTCCCTTCGTGGATATGAAAGCCAAAAATAGCGGGACCGCAGTTTTCAGAGGAAACGGGAAGCCCATAAACCTCTGCATTGACCAGAACGCCGTCGCCGACAGGATAGAAACGGACGATGCCAGTAATTTCTGCGTTTCCAGGATTTCCAGTTAATTCTGCATAGGCGGCAGGCATATAATGGAGGGCTGTTTCTAAGAAATGCAGCCCAGGGTTTTCATATGCTTTATTTATGTTTGATTGAGACATAGGAATCTCCTGTTATAATTCTGTTACATTTATAGTATTGTACTTTGGAAAAATGGTGCAAAAGGCAGTTACAAGCAGTCAGTACGATGGTTGCAGGGAATCATGGGGATGCAATCATTAATAAACTTGACAAAAACCTGCTGTGTGATAGAATTTTAGAAGTAAATGATTTCTAAATTATTGGAATTTATATGAGCTTTTGTAAGGTTTAGGAGGATAAAATATGGCAGCACCATACAATCACAGGGCATTAGAAGAAAAATGGCAGAAAATTTGGGATGATGAAAAAGCGTTTGCGGCAACGGATGATTATTCCAAGCCTAAGTATTACGCATTAGTAGAATTTCCTTATCCGTCGGGGCAGGGACTCCATGTAGGGCATCCAAGACCCTACACGGCGCTGGACATCGTGGCAAGGAAGCGCAGGATGCAGGGATATAACGTGCTTTATCCCATGGGTTGGGATGCGTTCGGGCTTCCCACAGAGAATTTTGCGATTCAAAATAAGATCCATCCCAAGGTGGTCACAAAGAACAATGTGGAGCGTTTTAAGGGACAACTCCATGCCTTGGGATATTCATTCGACTGGGAGCGGGAGGTAAATACTACGGATCCGCAATATTACCATTGGACCCAGTGGATTTTTCTGAAACTATTTAAAGAAGGACTGGCCTATAAGACTGAGATGCCGATTAACTGGTGTACCTCCTGCAAAGTAGGGCTTGCAAATGAAGAGGTGGTAAACGGCGTCTGCGAGCGCTGCGGGGCGCCAGTGGTCCGCAAAGTCAAGAGCCAGTGGATGTTAAAAATTACCGAATATGCAGACAAGCTTTTGGAGGGATTAAACGGCGTCGATTATATTGAGCGGGTCAAGGTCTCACAACGCAACTGGATTGGAAAAAGCCAGGGGGCAGAAGTAGACTTCCCTATTGCTGGCAAAGAGGAGAAATTGACAGTTTATACCACAAGGCCCGATACGCTGTTTGGAGCTACTTACATGGTAGTTTCCCCAGAGCATCCGATATTAGACAAGTATCAGGATCAAATAAAAAACTGGGATCAAATTCTGGCATACCGGGAACAGGCGGCGAGAAAATCAGATTTTGAGCGTTCGGAACTCGCAAAGGAAAAGACAGGCGTGGAGATTGACGGATTAAGTGCCGTTGATCCAGTAAATGACAAAGAAATTCCGATCTGGGTGTCCGATTATGTTTTGATGAGCTACGGAACCGGGGCGATTATGGCGGTTCCGGCCCATGACACCAGGGACTGGGAATTTGCCAAGAAGTTCGGCCTTCCAATTATCGAGGTCGTGGCAGGCGGCGAAGATGTGCAGAAAGAGCCTTATACGGACGTTGCCACTGGAAAGCTGGTCAATTCTGGCTTTCTTGACGGGCTTGAGGTAGAGGAGGCAAAAAGGAAGATCATCGCATTTTTGGAGGAGAAGAAAATCGGCAAGGGAAAGACCAATTATAAGCTCAGGGACTGGGTATTTTCCAGACAGCGTTACTGGGGAGAGCCGATTCCTGTCGTGCATTGTGAAAAATGCGGTTATGCAGCCAATATTGAAATCGCTCCCTGCCCAGTTCCAGAGGTGAATAAAGAAAAGGAAGCGCAGTTGCCTTTGGAAAAAGTTTATACGCCGGATTCTAAGACGATTGAAGCAGTAGGAAATTATTTGCAGGTTCCTGCAGAGAAATGCATCAAGACGTTATTCTTCCAGGCAGATGATGAACTGATTTGTGTGTTGGTTCGTGGAGACCATGAAGTAAACGATGTAAAGGTTCAGCGTGTACATCCTTGCTTTGCTTTGGAGATGGCAGAAGAGGAAGATGTGGTGAAGGCTGTAGGATGCAGCTTTGGCTCTTTGGGGCCGGTAGGCTTATCGAAGGTGAAAATTTATGCAGATCTGGCAGTAGAGCAGATGGTGAATCTGGTTTGCGGTGCCAATGAAGAAGCGTATCATTATATCAATGTAAATCCTGGTCGTGATTTTCAGGTAGCTGGCTATTATGATCTGCGTATGATGCAGGAAGGGGAGCCTTGTCCCAAATGCGGTCAATTGACGAGTTCTGCCCGGGGAATTGAAGTGGGTCAGGTATTCAAACTGGGTACAAAATACAGTGAAGCCATGGGCGCAACCTTTTTAGATGAAAATGGTAAAACACAGATTATTCACATGGGATGCTATGGTATTGGCGTAAGTCGTACTATGGCCGCTGCTGTGGAACAGCATAACGATGAAAACGGAATTATCTGGCCCAAAGCCATTGCACCTTATCATGCAGTAGTAGTACCAGTTTCTGTAAAGGATGAACAGCAATGCGCCATAGCTGAACAAATCTATGAGGCCTTGCAGAAGCGGGGCGTGGAAGTGATGCTGGATGACCGCAATGAACGTCCCGGTGTTAAATTTAAAGACGCCGATTTGATTGGTTATCCGGTACGTATTACAGTAGGGAAAAAAGCGGTAGAAGAACAGACTGTGGAATATAAATTGAGAGCAGAAGCAGACTCTGTTTTAGTATCTGTTGATGATATCGTTGAAAAGACTGTCGCTTATATTTTTTCCTGAATTTAAAGGGATGTGAGCGTGATGATCTCCGATTTCTTGTATTTTGATAATCAGATGTGGTACCTGGAGTTGATTTTTATTACGCGCTTATTGCTTGCCTTGCTGCTAGGTGGACTCATTGGGATGGAGCGGCAGCGCAAAAAGGGCAAGAGTAATTCAGCGGGATTTCGTACCCATATTCTTGTGACAGTGGGTTCCTGTCTTTTTATGCTGGTATCTATTTCTATGCCTATGGTGGTGGATTCTATGCCCAATGGCATCGTAAATAATGCCGATCCCGGCCGTATCGCCGCTCAGGTTGTCAGCGGCATTGGTTTTTTGGGTGCCGGTGCCATCCTACAGGGAAAGAGCCGCGTGCATGGGCTGACCACTGCTGCTTCCCTTTGGGTAGTGGCAGCCATTGGCCTGGCGGTCGGTGCAGGATTGTGTTTAACTGCAACGGTGGCGACATTGATGACATTCATTATTCTTACATGGTTTTCTTATTTAGAAAATAAAGCGGAAGCAATTATGGAAAAGCAGGCAATGATTCGCAGAAACAGATGTCTGACAGAGGAATGTGAAGAAACTGCAGAAATAGAAGATGCTGCCACGGAAACAACACAGACGCCCCTTTTAGATAAAAAAGAATTAGGAAAGACGGAATTTTTGTAATACAGCCGAGAAAACGGCAGGAGGCATTATGGTACTGGATTACAGTTGCTTTCAAGAACAACCAAATAAAGATGTGACTGCATTTCTGGAGAAGGCAAGCATTCGCAAGATTACAATCTCACAGCAAAGTAAGGCCTGTGAGATTTTTCTTGCTTGTCCACAATTACCAGACTCTGCGTTATATTTGCAGTGTTTGCAGTTTTTTTCAAATAATATGCAGCAGGCCAATGGTTTACGATTGGTTGTACAGCCTGTAACGTCCCTTTCTGGGCAGGCATTTTTAGAGAACAATTTTTCGTTGTTTGTTACAATGCTGCAACAGCAGCATCCCACTATCAGCGGTTGGCTTTACAATAGTTATTGGCAATTAGATGAGGAATATTTAACAATTTTCGTGGGACAGCAAGGGGCAATTCGTTTTCTGCAAAAAATGCAATTTACTTTACAGGCCAGTGCTTTGCTGGATGAGATTATACAAGAAAAACACATTGTGCGATTGCAGTTTGACGAAAATATTAAATTGCCAGAAATAAAAAAACAACCAGACAGAATCGTATTTTCTCCAACAATTGCCGCTGTCAAATCGAACTTTGACAAGGCTACAGAAACGACAGGCGATGATACAGTCCTTTTAGGGAAAAAAATTAAAGATGCACCAAGGCCCATTGAATCCTTTGAAGAAGAGGAAAAATATGTAGCGATTGAGGGGCGTATTTTTGGTCTGGATGTACGGGAGCTGAGAAACGGGAAGCAGGCCTTAACATTTAAAATAACAGATGAGAAAGACTCTATTATCTGCAAAGTAATAAAAACAGCCGATGAGATTAAAGAACTAAAGGGCAAACTAAAAAAAGTAAAAGCATTGAAGGTGAAAGGGCATATTCGGCAGGATAACTTTGCAAGAGAACTTACTATGATGGCTTTTGATTTAAATCTTGCCAAGCCGAAAAAACGCAGCGATGCGGCAATAGATAAACGGGTGGAATTACATTTACATACAAATATGAGTGCCAATGATGCGTTATGTGATGTAGGTGATCTAATTCAGTTGGCTGCAGATATGGGGCATGAAGCCATTGCAATTACAGACCACGGTGTGGTGCAGTCTTTTCCGGAAGCCTATCATGCTGGACAGGCAACAGGCGTAAAGATTATATATGGCTTGGAAGGTTACATTTTTGATGACGACTTACCCAAAGAGGAACAACGAACCTATCATTGCATTATTCTGGCGAAAAATAAGGCAGGATTAAAAGCCTTATATCAGCTGGTGACAGAATCTAACTTGAATTTCTTTTATCGACGTCCCCGTATTCCGAAAAGGCTGTTAGCGGCTGTACGGGAAAATCTGGTGCTTGGCAGCGCTTGCGAAGCCGGTGAATTAATTCAAACTTATATTAAGACTAACAAGGATCACGATGCATTGGTAAAGA
>OFGD01001217.1_pt1 | contig 13627 bp, 14 predicted proteins | sample 1521671 | NCBI WGS metagenome assembly OFGD01 (sample SAMEA3504114, study PRJEB24116) | mouse gut metagenome | biome: mouse gut; feature: mouse-associated habitat; material: faeces | place: Denmark | collected 2011 | reverse complement strand
TTTATTGCCGCTCCTAACTATATCCCAACCGCACAGGTGGAAAAAATTTCTTTATACCATCAGCAACTGGAAAAATAACTGGGCAGGTGTCAGTTTCTTTTTCCAGTCCTGATTCGTTTTAATCGCCATATACTTAACCACTATAATCTTCTACTTCGGCAAACAATTCGTCAAAAGTAATTTCCACGTTTGGAAAATGAACGATTTCCAGCTCATCCTTATTATCATGAGTAATTACTTTCCATAAATAATATTGTGGCTGACTGTTTTCATCATAATCCAAATTATAAATTTCAACTTGTTTTTTGCGCAAATCGACAATCCAATACTCATCAATCTCTTGTTGCCGATATAATTCTTTTTTTTCGCCACGATCATATTCTTCTGTGGAATCTGATAGCACTTCCATTACAAAACGGGGGGCATCTATGAATGTACCTCCACGCCTGGACTTTATACGACAATTAATAGAAGCATCAGGAATGACTGCCTTATTTTCGCCTTCATCTGTTTTAAACCGATATTGAACATTATCTGAATAGACATAACAAGTGCTATTCATCAATTGTTTTCTCACAGCTGCGACAAAATTTACTATAACAGTTGAGTGTTCTGGCCTGGCGCCTGCCATGTCTAAGATTTGTAGATCTAAATCCATATACTTACCTGCTTTCCTTTTAATCTAAGGATATTATACCAATTTTTTTCCAGGATTGTCACCATCTAATGTATCCGCTATCTCCTTTACATTCCTTTTTATGTACTTTCCTCCGCCGTCTCCACCATCTTCTGGTACTCTTGGGCCAACGGCACTATAACCTTGGCACAGGCTGTTCCTGGAGTATTGTTTTAATACCCATTCCAGACAAATTTTTCACAAGCCAAACTCCTGGAACAGCATCTCCTGGTATGCCGTTTCCTGAATGGAACGCTCCAGATCGGCGATCCGTTTCTGTGAAAGCAGGATGGCGGTGAGCTTATTCGCACGCTCCATCCCCTGCTGTTGACCTTCCAGACGGCCCTCTTGACGCCCTTTCAGGCGTCCTTCCCTCAATCCAATCTCTATTCCCTCTTTTCTTATGGTTCTCTCATACTTTTCCGCATCAAATTCTTCCAACAGCATTCCCAATACCTCCCCTCTGTGTATCCTGAGGATCTCCGACAGGATCCCATGGCTGATACAGTAGTCCACCGCTCTGTCCAGGGCCTCCTGCATCGTGCTTCCTTCTCTTTGGCACTGCCTGCAGGCTTCAACAAACATAGCGTATTCCTCCAACAGGCGGCACTTTCCCAGCAGCTCCTTATTATGTCCGTAATTAATATTGTATACACGGACCTTCAGCTCTAAATCAGGCGTGCCTTTCCGCTTTCCAAAGGCATCAGAGAGCCGCAGCTCCTGCTCCTCCGGCATCTGTCCTTTTCCATTGTAGAATACCACACACCGGGGCGCAGGCAGAAGCAGAAGTTTTGAGCCGTACAGGCTTTCCTCCGCCGTCTCCACCACTTTCTGGTACTCCTGGGCCAGGTATACCAGCATGCGCACCGGCATATTGGGGTTTATGGTGCTCTGGTGCTCGTACAGATTCAGAGTTCCTGCCAACACAAACGCCAGGTCATTTTTCATCACCATATACACCGTTCCCTCAATTGTCGCCACTTGTAGCAGAGATGCATCCCGATACCCGGTTCCGTTCAGCCCGTTGTACAGCTGCAGCAGCGCCTCCCTGTCTTTCTCAAACAGGAAACGGAACAGCCTGTCCTTCACCTGCCGGTTTCCTTTCCTCCCTGCACTGCCCGCTGCCCTGCTCACGCTGCCCCTTCTCTGGGATTTACTTCCTCCAGATGCCTTCCCCCTCTTTCGTCTCTTCTGCATTCTCTTTCCTCCCCTGTTTCGGCAGAATACAGAAAATGCGGATACCTGGCCTGAGCCGGGAAAACTGCCCACTGCTGTCCATCCTTTTCCGTTCCTGCCCCATTGTCCTTTCTTAAACCTGATTGCTAAAAATAGAAAATCTGGCCATCATAAGACACATCCATGTGCCTGTCAAGCAGGAAAATAAGATTTTCTGATATCTTTCGGAATTGTGTATCCATATAAAATGAACTTACGGCCTTGCCTCCCCAAAAACCGGAAAAAGGGCAGACTATCCCTGCCGCAATAAAATTCGGAGGTCTTCAGGTGTCAAGGTTCTCATGCTTTCATTCCAGTTGTATTGCAAGCTTCCTTATATTGTGAAAGGTTTCAAAAACCTCTTCTTTATATGGGCAGCTGCTGCACAGCTTGAATTTTATATACCTGCCGCTATGTACAACCCTTGCCGCTATTTTTAAAAGCTTCAGCCTCACCGTATCAATCAGGTTTTTGCTCATCTGTTTTGGCAACACAAGGCGGCGGAACCAGTTGAAAATGTTATACACCAGTGCATGGAGCTGCAGCCGGTTGGCATTGACAACCCTGCTCCGGGAGCTTACGGACGCAAAATCAAACCCCTGTTTCCCTTCCCTGATAAAGTTCTCCATGCGTCCACGGTTGCAGTAGTAATTATGACCTGCCAGTGTCCCAATTCTTCCATATTGGTGACAATAAATGTGTACATGTGTGTCAGCTGATTATAAGGCTTTTCGATTTTAAACACCACGCGGCGCGGGGTGCGCCAGGATGCCGCCTGGTACCAGAATTCCCCATAGGTAACGGCATAGTCCACCATGTTCAGCCGGGTAGCCTTTGTCAATGCGTCATCCTGTTCCCGCGCTAGGGAAAGGAGCGTCTTGTTGATCTTGAGACGGATGGCATACTTCACATCGGTATCCTCAAACAGGTCGTAGAGTTCCGGTGTGGCAAAACCGCTGTCTCCCCGGGCATAACGCTGTATGCCGGGATAGTATTCCCGGTATTCGGCGATGATGGGTTCCATGAATGCCGCCGCGTCTTTGGAACAGTAATCCGTGCCGTCACGCAGCTGTGCCCCAATCAGATCCCCGGTCAGCCCGTCGTAACAGAGAATGGGGTGGTAACCGTGCGCCTGATAATGGTAATTGAAACCCTCGCCCTCCTGACTGCCGTAAGTCGCAAGCAGCGTGGTGTCAATGTCAAAAAGTACGAATTCCGGCATCCTGACGGAATAAATCCGCTGTCTGAGCTTACGCAGGATGGCGTCAAACTGCCGGAGGGTATCATCGTCCATCCGGTTGAAGAATCTGGACAGGGTAGGCTGGGAAGCAAGAGCCTCTTTCCCGGGGAAGGCAGACAGCACAGGATCATGGCGAAGTTCATCGGCGCAGTTGTCCTCATAATAAGTGCCAAAGATCTGGCAGATCATCTGCAACAGATTTTCGTCATCCTGGTGGATACGGAACAGGGCATGGTCATTGGTTTTGAAATTATTTTTGAGCAATGTTTCAAAACCGAGGGCGTGGAGGAATTCCTTTATCAAAAGAAGACCTCCGTCGGAAGAAAGCTCCCCGCCGTCAAAATTTACGATAAATTGCTTATTGCATTTGAGTTGGATTTCCTTTAAACTATACATAGGGCTTCTCCTTTGCTTTATGTATGGTTGTCGCCAACATAATTATAGCAAATCGGAAGCTCTTTGTATAAATTTGTTTCACCGATTGAGTGAAAATACCAAAGGGCCAAAAACACAATACTTAAGCGGCTTGACATGGTATAGAACATGTCGGTGTGAATAATTCAGGTTTAGTGTTAAAAACGGCAAAAGAGGATGAGAGCATTCGCGCAGTAACCATGTGTGGCTCCAGGGCAAATAAGGACTGTCCCCCAGATGTGTACCAGGCCACTTACTCTGATGCAGATTATGACAATATGTGGAAGGGGGCATTTGAGATGCTGTATCTGTTCGGAGAGGTGGCAAGGATGGTGGCGGCTGAACTGGAATTTACCTATGATGAAGGGGAGGAAAAAGGAATAGAGGGTTATATGGAGCTTGTCAAGGCAGGCAAAAGGAGGGAATTTTGAACAGATTGAGCAGGGATTATTTGGGATATACATTTCTGATATTACTCTTAGGTTGGGGAACCTGCGTCATATGCAGCTGGATTGGGATATCGTTAAAGGATAACAAATTGTTGTATGTACCCTTCCTGCTGGGTGGGTGGTCCCCCACCATTGCCTCTTTTCTTGCGCTGAAGAAGCATAATCGGGTTACGGGTATCAAAAACTGGCTGGGTAATATATTTGATTTCAGACATGGGCTTTTCGCATATGTCATGCCGGTGGTTTTTGCCGCTGCTTTTATTCTGCCCCAGTGTGTTATCTCCGGCTTTGAAGAAGGAGCTCCGTTTTTTGCGATTATCTTTATGGCGCCCATGATGCTGCTGGGGGGCGGGCTGGAGGAAGCTGGCTGGAGATATATACTCCAGCCAGAACTGGAAGAGAAACATTCTTTCGTTCTGTCAGCCATTGTGGTCAGCTTCATCTGGTGGATATGGCATCTGCCACTTTTCCATATAGAGGGAGCTTCCCAGTATGGGCAGAATTATTTTGCATTTGGGATAAATGTCCTGGGATTAAGTTTTGCCCTGGCAGCCATAAGGAAGAAGACAGGAAGTGTATGGCTGTGCGTATTCTTTCACTGTATTGTGAATTCCCTCTCGGGCATATATCTGATTCACGATAATATCTGGGGAAATGTGGCGGCAACAGCCCTTCTGATTCTGTGTTCTTTTGTCTCTCTGTAGATCGAGAAGGGACAAAAAGCCATATAATGGCGACGTCTGACACGCGATAAAAAACGGCCGGGGGGTTAGAGCCTGGAAGCAAAATGGCCCATTGCCTTCAGAACCTCCCCCTGGGCTTCAGGCTTTATGACAGCCAGTATGGGGGGGTGAACTGCCTCAAAACAGGCCCGGTCAAAAGTGCCGGCGTTCTGTTTCTCAAAACATGTTTCAAGAATTTCTCTGGCATCTTCATGTTGATCTTCTAATGTGCAAACATTTCTTGTCCTGGATTCATAAGTTTTTCTCCTCTATTTAAATATATTCTTTCCTGAACAGGATACCACAGAAGCCAGGACAAGTATACACATTCTATGTCAACCATGCCGGGAATCCTGTGATTGTCTTTGAAAGGTATGAGATTGCCCCCGGCGCTGCAGGGCAGCAGGAATTTGAGATTGCAAGGTAAAAATCCGGGGAAAATCCAGAGAAGATATAAACAAGTTGACAGTTCAACGTCTGTGCGGTATAATGCCAGAAGTTGAGCTGTCAACTTTTTTGTGGATTTCTCATGAAATAAAAGGAGACTTTTATGGTGGACAGATTTGAACAGTTTTCCCTTGCCATTATGGAGATCTCCAGGCACTGGCACAAGATGGCGGCGGATGAGATGGAGAACCATGGACTGAAGGGTTCCCATGCTGTCTACCTCCTGACAATGTACCGTTATCCGGAAGGCATTACCGCGCCCAGGCTCTGTGAGATCTGCGGCAAGGATAAATCCGATGTGTGTCGGATGATGCCCATTCTGGAGGAGAAAGGGCTTGTAAAAAAGGAAGGGGTTCATCAGAATCTCTACCGGGGAGGCTATAAGCTGACCCAGGAGGGAAGGACGGTGGCGGAATATGTACGCCGGAGGGCGGCTCTTGCCGTGGAGCTTGCAGGCAGGGACATTACCCCTGAGAAGCGGGAGATTTTTTATGAAGTACTGGGAACCATTGTGGGAAATCTGAGAGAGATAATCAAGGATGGACTTCCCAGGCAATGAATGCCGGATGGAGTACCAGTGTAACCCACAACAATTACCACTGTGTTCCACGAAGGATAAATTTTCAGTCTGCAAGGGGGAGGAAGGAGTCGCAGCGGGCTGGGATGACTGACGGTGCTGTGTGCCAGTGGCACACGTTCGGCACGGACCGTAGCGGAGCGTTGACCAACGACGCAGATGGAAATTTAGACAAGTGAAACGTGTGGTTAATTTGGTGGGGGTATACTGGGGGGCAGAGAATAGAGAAATAGGAGAATGGCAGGGATATGAGCATGGAGATAGACCAGATCCTGGACAGGCAGAGGAAATTCTTTCTGACCGGGGCCACGCTGTCGGTGGATTTACGCATACAGATGTTGAAAAAGCTGCGCCGTACCGTACAAAAGAATGAGAAAAGAATTGCAGCCGCTCTCAAGGCGGATCTGGGCAAAAGCGATTTTGAAAGCTATATGTGTGAGACAGGGCTTGTGATGGCGGAGATCAGCTATATGATCGGACATGCCCGCAGGTTTGCGGCAGAGCGGAGGGTGTCCACGCCCCTGGCACAGTCCTTTTCCCGGAGCTACAAAAAGCCTTCCCCTTACGGGAATACGCTGATTATGAGCCCATGGAATTATCCCTTTCTTCTGACCATGGATCCCCTGGCAGATGCCATTGCCGCAGGAAATACGGCGGTTGTAAAGCCCAGCGCCTATTCCCCGGCCACCGGTGCTGTCATCAAAAAGATACTGTCAGAGTGCTTTCCGCCGGAGTATGTGGCGGTGGTCACAGGGGGCAGGGAGAAAAACGCGGCTTTGCTGGAGAAGAAATTTGACTTTGTGTTTTTTACCGGCAGTCAGGCTGTGGGCAGGGAGGTGCTGCGCCATACGGCGGAAACTCTGACTCCGGCGGTACTGGAACTGGGGGGCAAAAGTCCCTGCATTGTGGACAAAACCAGCGATCTGAACCTGGCCGCGGCAAGGATTGCCTTCGGCAAATACCTCAACTGCGGGCAGACCTGTGTGGCCCCGGACTATGTGCTCTGCCACAGCAGCATAAAATACCGTCTGCTGGAGGAGATCTGCAGGCAGGTGCGGCGCCAGTACGGGGAACAGCCTCTTGACAATCCGGATTATGGAAAGATTATAAATGAAAAGCATTTCAGGCGTCTCTGCCGTCTTATGGACCGGGAGAAGATTGTCCTGGGCGGGGAGGTGAGGGAGGAAACCCTTCAGATTGCCCCGGTGGTAATGGAATGCGCCGGATGGGAGGAGCCCGTGATGCAGGAAGAGATATTCGGCCCCATCCTGCCGGTGCTCACTTTTGACAGTTTTTCGGAGCTGTATGCGCTTCTGGCCGGAAAGCCCAAGCCCCTGGCCCTGTATCTCTTTTCCTCAGACAGGAGACGGATTCGTCAGGCGATGGAGCGCTGTGCCTTTGGGGGCGGATGTGTCAACGATACTGTCATTCATCTGGCTACCAGTGAGATGGGCTTTGGCGGCGTGGGGGAAAGCGGCATGGGGGCTTACCACGGCAGGGAGGGTTTTGAGGTGTTTTCCCACACCAAGAGCATTGTGGACAAGAAGACCTGGCTGGACCTTCCCATGCGGTATCAGCCTTATCAAAGAAGCCTGTACGGAGGGCTGCTTCGTCTGTTTTTACGATAAAGGACTGTGTATGAGAGTCGGATAAGGCTGGGGAGTTTTGTCTTTTATCCGGGAACTTCTGGCTGGAAGCGGCGGCAGGGACGAAGAAGCAGATGTGAGAGAAAGGAAAAATATGCAGAACAGGGAAAGAGAAAAGAAGTCCGGAGGGTTGTGGAAGAAGGTCCTGTTGGGAGCGGCGGGTGTGCTTCTGGCAGCAGTCCTGGTGGCGGGAATCGCGGTCTATGCAGTGTGGCACAATGAGATTTCTGCAGTGGCCAGCATGGAGTTGCTGCGGGACAGAAATGACGAACACCTGGACGGGGCAGTGTATAAAATGGAGGTCAAGGGAGGGTTCTATCTGGATGATTTTGTGGCCCAGGGCGGAGTGAAAAATGACACTGAGCTCATCAGTTTTGTGACGGACAAGATCACCAAGGGGCTGATAGACATGAACATCAGCGATCCTGAGATTGGCTGTTCCTCCTTTACCGCAAGAAGCCAGGAGGGGGATGTGCTGTTTGGGAGGAACTATGATTTTTCCAAAACAAATACCTGTATTGTCTTTACAGAGGGCTACAACGGGCGTCACAGCACCATTTCCACGGTGGATCTGCAGTTTCTGGGCATTGATGTGGAGAAGAACATAGAGGGACTTATGGACAAGATCACCTGTCTGGCCGCCGCCTATGCGCCTCTGGACGGTATCAACGACGCAGGAGTCAGCTGCGGCATCTATATGACCTATCAGGGAGCGGAGACGGTGCCCACCGACCAGGATACTGCTAAGCCAGACCTTACTTCCACCACATTGCTGCGGCTGATTCTGGACTATGCGGACAGTGTGGAGGACGCTGTGGAGATTGCCTCCGGCTATGACCTGCACGATTCCGCAGGGACCTCCTATCACTATATGGTTGCCGATGCAAGTGGAAAAAGCGCCATTCTGGAATGGGTCAGCGGCACGGATTCCACAGACAATGACGGCTCTGCAAGGCAGCTTGTGGTAACATATAATGACGGGGATGCCCATATCGGGGAGCGGGAGGCGGAGAGCGACTTCCAGTGGATTACGAATTTTATCATACAGCCGGGCTATTACGATGGCTCACCGGAGGCCGACAGAAAAGGCTATGACCGGTATGAAAGGATTTACCAGGAACTGGACGGCACAGAAGGCGTAGTAAAGGATGAGAAGGCAGCCATGGACATTCTTGCCATTGTGGGCAGGAGAACCTGGAACAATGACGATGGAAACGGCTGTACGGTCCACAGCGCAGTCTATAATCTCACCAAGAAGACGGTTATGTGGGTTCCCAACGAGAATTATGACGATAGCAGCGCCATATTTGAATTTGGTTTTGAGGATTAAGGCAGGATATTGAAGTTCTAAAGGGCATGTAGAAAAGCTGTAATGACTTTTCTACATGCCCTTTTTCAGGTGTTTTTCCAAATTCCTACCCAATCAAAACGGTTTTCCCCTGAAAGGCAAATCCATATTTTCTGATCCGTTCCGCCGGAATGCCTTTTGCCAGTAAGGAAGCCTCATACTGCTGTGCATCAATCTGTTTCAGCGCAGTCTGTAGGGTATCTTTCAGGGTTTTTTCTTTTCTGGGGTTGAATACCTTAAATTCTATGATGATTGCCTTATCCGGGCAATCCTTTCCATCACCGCCCTTGTTTGCGTCTGAGTTCAGAACACCCGGAGCCATTTTTGGCTCAAGCATGATATCGTATCTTCCAAAGCCGCTTTCTCTGTTGGAAACAATCATATAACGATCGGATAAATCCACCATCAGGCCCAATACAAAACCATGATAGAAACGCTCCGGTTCTGCCTGATCGGAAGGTCTTCATACTGCCCTCCCATATCTGCCACAATATGATTATATAATTTTGTGTTGGGAATGGCAAATCATTTATTGTTCTTTTTTGGCTGCTCTGCGCTCCGCCAGTTCCCGGTTCATCACGTCATATTCCTTTTCTGCGGTGTAGGGAATCATCAGGAGGATCTGCAGCACCGCCACAATCAGCGGCATAATGACATAGAGCCCTTTGATGACAGTAATCGCCAGGTCCGGCTGAAGGTCCAGTTCTCCATTATAACCGCCCCAGTCCAATAAGGCTCCAATGAAGAAATTTCCAAGCCCCATGCCCACCTTGCAGCCAAAGCTCTGGGCGCTGAACACCAGGCCCTCGGAGCGGACACCGGTTTTCCACTCGCCGTATTCCACACTGTCACCGATGATGGCAAACTGCACGCCCATAACACAGGCGTAGCCGATGCCTCTGACAACGGAAGTTCCAATCAGCAGGGCCACATGCTCCATGCCGAAAAAAAGAGGGATATAGCTGACGATAATGGCGGCCCAGCCTGCCAGGTTGGTATTTCGCTTGCCGATCTTTTTGACAATCGGCGCCATAAGGAAAAAGAACAGGATCATGGGGGCAATATAGGCCGCGTTGATGGTTCCCACCAGAGATTCATCATGCATAACCTGTTTGCAGTAATAGGTATTGATGGTGGATATTGCCATATAAAACAGGCAGGTACCCGTTCCCAGCAGCATGGAGATGATCCAGCATTTGTTTTTTAGCAGCCCAAGGAGGGCTTTTTTTACCGGGATCGTTTCCCGTTCTCTGGCCTCTACACCCACTTTCTCCCGAGTGCCGGCGAAACAGATCAGGAAAAGGACTGCGGCGACGGCGCCGAAAATGCCGTATACAATGCTCCATGCCCTGCTGCTGCCTCCAAGGAGGCTGACCAGAGGGAGAGTGGCGGCCGTGATAATCAGGCTTGTAATCTGGGCAAAAATCTGTCGGAAAATATTCAGCACGCTTCTTTGATAAGGGTCTGCCGTCATAAGAGTGCTCAGAGAACCATAGGGCAGGTTGATCATGGTATACATGGTCATGAGCAGATTGTAGGTGACAAAGATATACACCAGCTTTCCCTTGCTGCTGAAATCGGGAACCGAAAACATGAGAAAGGTGGCAAGGGCGAAAGGAATGGCTATGCGCAGCAGCCAGGGACGGGCTTTGCCGTATCTGGATTTTGTCCGGTCCACAATCAGCCCCATAATCAGATCAGACGCACCGTCCAGAAAGCGGGAGAGCAGCATAATTGTGCCCACAGCGGCGGCAGAGACATGGGCCACATCAGTATAGTACATCATGGCAAATGTTCCCATGGCCGCCCACACTACGTTGCTGGCCGCATCACCGCAGGCATAGGATATTTTTTCACTTAAGCGCAGTTTCGGATTTTGCTGTTCCATGGTATTACCTCCATATTCCCTTCATCTCATAGATTTGTATTTTTTCCACATGATTCTGAAACTGGAAGGCGGCATGAAAAACCCCGCTGCCTTCGTCCTGATAGAACAGTTTTGTTCCGGCCAGCTCCCCGTCATTGACATATACCTCAACCAGTCTCCGGTCAACAAAGATTTCCAGCTTTGCAATCGACTCCACCATGGCGGAATAGTTGATTTTCTGGGAGCGCACACCCTCTGTTTTAAGGCACAGTCTGTCTTTTTCCCGCAGGAGACGCAGGCGGCCCTGGGCGGATTCGCCCAGAAGAATGTCAAAATCTGTGTCCTGCCTGAAATCAATCCGGGCGAAATAGGTGTTGTGGTTCAGATTCCGCAGCGTGAGATTCTGGCCGGATACATTGCAGATGGTGTCTCCTGTCAGGGAATAAATTTCCGCTGCAGGACGCTGGATCAACCTGCCGTCTCTGACAGACAGTTCCCTTGGAATTGTCATTCCGCCGCAGGAACCTTTTTCTTCCGGAATATGTTCCTCGCAGCAGTCCGCCGTCCAGGCGATGGCAATCCGCCGCCCGTCATGTTCAAAGGACTGTACCGCATAGAAATTGCCGCCAAAGTCATAGAGACCGCGGGATTTAACCAGGAATTTTCCATTCCTATAGTCTCCAAGATAGTAGTATGTGGGCTGGAAACGTCCCTGCGCATCTGTGTACTTCATCCAGGAACCCACTGCCACAAATGTATCGTTAAGGGGGAAGAAATCAGGGCATTCAAAGGTATACACCCCTTCCTCCCGTTCTTCCAGCAGGATGCCCTGACAGGTCCAGTCTTTCATATTTGCCGAAGTGTAGCGGACCAGGGAGGGAATGCCGTTGACTTTTGCGCCCAGCACCATCTGCCAGGCTCCCTCCAGCCAGAGTACCTTTGGGTCACGGAAATTATAGGAGAAGGATTCGTCGGGCTTTTCTATAATTTTCACTTCCTGCCCAAATCGGATACCGTCCGCCGATGTAACCATGGCCTGATATTGTACCGTATCTTCCTCCGTGTCCTCAGGCGGGCCAATATGGCGCGTAAAATAGAACACGATCTGATCCTCAAGAGGTACTGCGCAGCCGGAGAATGCGCCGCCTTTTTTGTCATCGCTTTCCAGAATTTCCTCCTGTGGTTCCAGAACATAGGGGAGGTGAATCCAGTGCACCAGATCTTTGCTGGCCCCGTGGCCCCAGTACATATGAGCCCAGTTCTGGCCGTGGGGATTGGCCTGATAGTACAGATGGTAGAAGCCTTTGTACCAGCATAACCCGTTGGGATCGTTGATCCAGTTTCTGAATGCATTGAAATGGTACTGCTCTCTGTTTGGGGTGTCATACCAGCGCTGGAGGTCCTTCACTTGGCAGCATTCTCCGTTTTGAAAGTCCAGAAAGCGGATACCTGTTTCCAGCATATTGGCGGAACCGGACAGATAAGCCACGCTTGCAAGACAGTTGGATAATTCCAGCTGATAGTGCGTATGTTCCTCCAGGGGGATTTTTGTCAGGCGGTATTGATGTCCTCCCGCAGCATATTCCAGCCAGTCCTGGCCTTCCTTTCGGAGGTAAAGCCGCCCTGCTTCCCCCTGATGTGATTTTAAGAAGATTTCCAGCCAGCGGAATCCTTCTGAATAAAATCCACTCATGTCATCACTCCTCCTCTTTGTCGAACCGGTTCGATAAAATAGTTTTGATAACCGGTCCTTTTATCGAACCGGTTTTATGCTGCAATGCTATCAAAATATCTCTATTCTGTCAATCCTTTTTCGTCACTTTTCAGCCAATTCTCTATACCGCACAAAAGGACAAGCGTTATATTGGCATTATTTCACAAAAATCAGTCCTTTTTGGAAGGAAACAGGAAACATCTGCCTCATGCAGGGAATGCTCTCTCCTTTTATCAGCAGGTCTATGGTCTCGGCACAGGCATGTGCCATTTCCTCTATTGGCTGAACCACAGCGTCCAGGGTCTGCGCTCCCAGTCTGGTGACATAGGTGCCGTCATAAGCCATCAGTTTCAGCTCTTCCGGGATTTTCTTTCCTCTCTTCACGCCTTCTTTCAGGCAGGCCAGAACCAGTAAATCCGCACCAAATATGCCGTCTGCGTCCGGATACAAATCAAAGACAGCCGCCGCTGCCCGGGCAAAATCTTCTTCTCGGAAAGCATTGTGAGGCATTTCCAGATTATGAATTTCGATTTTGTTTTTTCGCAGTGTTTCTTCAAAGGATACATGGTATTGATGGGCGGGAGTATCCACAATCATGGCCCCGCTGACTTGAACCACCTTCCGGCAGCCATGGCGCACAAACAGTTCCGCCGCCCTGCGTCCGCCGTAAACATGATCGGCCTGAATCAAAGGGATCTCCCGTCCTAAGTCTCTGTCAAAGGCCACCACCGGCTGCTTCAGCTGTAAATACTGTTCCTGAAGCAGGGAATGGGCGCCCATAATGATGCCGTCCATAGTGTGGCTTTTTAACATATTGATAAATTCCTGCTCCATATTTTCCTTTTCCATGGTTGCGCAGAGCATGGTTTTATAGCCTTTTTGGTAAAGGGCTTCCTCCACGTATTTTACAAAAGACCCGAAAAAGGGATGGGAGACATCTGGAATAATGACCCCAATCAGACCGGTTCTGTTTCGGGATAAATTCCGCCCCAGCTGGCTGGGAGTGTAGTTTAATTCTTTGATGGCCTGCTCTACTCTGGCACGAGTTTCGGCTGAGACGTAGCCGCTTTGATTCAAAACCAAAGAAACCGTGCTCTTGGCCACGTTGGCTTTTTTTGCCACATCGTTGATGCTTGCTATTTTTGTTTCCTCCCTTTAGTAAATCTAATTACGAATGAATCCATTTTTCCTCAGAACTGCAGTTAGTTCTCCCAGAGGCACTCCTAAAGTCTATTTTCCCCAGGAGCATATTTCTTAATGAACACCTTTTCGCAGGGAAGTGTCTGGAATAATTCCTCCATAACTCTGCCGC
>OFGD01001214.1_pt1 | contig 13644 bp, 10 predicted proteins | sample 1521671 | NCBI WGS metagenome assembly OFGD01 (sample SAMEA3504114, study PRJEB24116) | mouse gut metagenome | biome: mouse gut; feature: mouse-associated habitat; material: faeces | place: Denmark | collected 2011 | reverse complement strand
CCCTTTGTGGTGGCGGGCATCATCTACCTGGTGGTCACCTACCGCCATTCGCCGGCCCGCGCCAAAGAGGTGCTCATTCAAGCCTTCACCTGGCTCTGCGGCATCCTCAGCGCGTTCTTCGCCCTGGCCTCGGTGTACGCCTTCTTCGACAACGCCCCGGCCGTGCTCGACCTCACCCTCAGCTTCCTGGCCGTCACGCTGGTCGGTCTCGGCATCACGCGCCTCGCCAACCGCCGTTTCCTGAAGCACAACCCCAGCTACCGCAAGAAGCGCCTGGCCGCCACCACGAAGCGCCGCCCGCCCTGGCAGCGCTAGGAATGTTTCGTAATTCCGCTGCTGAACTGGCCGAGTTCTTTTATACAATAATAGATATTTGTATGGACTTCGTTACCGATTTGTGTATGATGGGTTGACTAAACGGGACGTCATGGCGCGGTGTGAAGAGGTGCATGTTGCCAACTGCGAAGGAACAACGGTTCACGATTCTGTCGGTGGTGCTGTCCGTTGCGCTCGTAATGTCCGGGGTGCCTGCGGGCGTCGCCCATGCAGATGAGCCGGCCGGCGAGGGTGCGCCTTCTCAGCAGGAGCCATCCCAGCAGGAACCGTCCGAGCAGGAGCCGGCGGTTCCGATCAGCATTGCCGGAGCCGCTGTTTCGGGTGTCGATAAGGCTTACGGTCAAACAGGCAAGTCCATCAAGCCCGTCCCCACGGTAGTGCTCGACGGGAAAGAACTCAAGGCGAAAACTGACTATCGTGTCACCTACAAGAACAACGTCAAGCGAGGCACTGCCACAATGACCATCGAGGGCGTTGGTGACTACACGGGCAAGGTAACGAAGAAATTCAAGATTCAGTACCGCATTAAATATGTGCTGAATGGAGGAAAGAATAGTAAGAAGAACCCGGCCAGTTATGCGGGTAAAGCGAAGAACGGCGTAACAGCGAAGCTCGCCAAGCCCAAGCGAGAGGGCTACAAATTTGTTGGGTGGTTCACCGACAAGAAGTACACCAAGAAGGTGACGGAGATCGCGGGCAAGGGCGACAAAACCTACTACGCCAAGTGGAAGAAGTCGACGTACGCCATCAAGTATAAGGGGCTGGGTTCCACGGGCAGCAATGCCAAGGCCAACCCGGCCACCTATACCAAATCGAGTAAGACGATCAAGCTGAAGAGTCCCGTGCGTGCTGGCCGTTACCGCTTTGCTGGCTGGTATTCCGACAAAAAGTTCAAGAACCGCGTGAAAACGATTCCCCGGGGCAGCACCGGTGATATCACGCTCTACGCCAAATGGGTCAAGAGCAAAGATTTCACGACCGGTGACAAGAAAGTCGATCGTGAGGTTAAGAAGCTCGCAAAGAAATACAAGACATTGAAGAGCGCTTTCAACTGGGTGAAGAACCATCGCCACAAGAATTTCTCCAAGCGCGTGTATCCGGTGGGAAGCACGAATTGGGGCCTCAAGGAGGCGAAACGCTTCTTTTTCTCCGACCAGCGCGATTGCTATGGTTTTGCAGCGGCGTTCTATTACCTGGCGTTGTACCACGGCTATGATGCCAAGCTGGTCTCGGGCAAGGTTCCGCGACGCAGTGGCGGTCTTGCTTCCCACGGGTGGGTCGAAATCAAGATCAAGGGCACGACTTATGTGTTCGATCCTGATTTGCAACGACAATATCCCAGCCATAAGTTCTATAGGGTCACCTACGCCAAAGCGCCGTTGCGCTACCACAAGAAGTAGGTCTTCAGCAGCGCAAATGCGGCGCCCATTGCGAGAATAATAACGATGGGCTGTCGAGATAGGTAGCAGGAATCAAACAGCAAGCGAGGTAACAGTGGAGTATTTGGAGAAAATCAGCGAGTATGCCCGGCACATTCCCGACCGCAAGGCCGTGGTGACCGATAATGGCGTCGAGATGACCTACGGGCAGCTGCAGGCCGCCTCTGAGGCCATTGCGTCGTTTATCGAGGAGCTATCTACGAAGAAGGGTCTCGATCCCCATGTGCCCATTCCTGTGTATGGGCACAAGAATCCTCTCATGATCGCCACGTTCGTGGGATGCTTGAAGAGCGGTCACCCCTACGTGCCTATCGATCAACACTCGGTGCCCCTGGAGCGTGCTGTAGGCATTATCGGCCAGATTGGCACCACCATTGTCTTCGATCTGTCGAGCGAAGACGAGCAGTCCGGCGCATCCGCCCTGCAGGCTGCCGTGGATAGCTCTGACGTGACGTTTGTCGGCTACACTGCCGTAGCCGATCTGGCGTGCAACGAGGAGCACCGCTCCAGCAACCCCGAGCATTGGGTGACCGGCGAGGATCTAGCCTACATTCTGTTCACCTCCGGCTCCACGGGAACGCCGAAGGGTGTGCAGGTTACCTCCGACTGCTTCGACAATTTCTGCCGCTGGGCCCTTACGCTGGGCTCTGATGCGGCTCCGCGCGATGGGGCTATCTATCTCAACCAGGCCCCCTTCTCCTTCGACCTGTCAGTGTACGAGCTGGCTCAGTCGCTCGCGGCTGGCGGCACCTTGTTCTGCCTGACGAAGGCTTCGCAGGATGATGCCCGCCTAATGCTCGAATCTCTGGGAGCCTCCCACGCCACCATCTGGGTATCTACGCCCTCTTTCGCCGAACTCTGTCTGGCGAACCCCGAGTTCAACAGCGATCTGCTGCCCTGCTGCAAGGTATTTCTCTTCTGCGGTGAGGCGCTGCGCAATACGACGGCGGCCCGCCTGCAGGAGCGTTTCCCCGAGGGGGTCATCGTGAACTCCTACGGGCCCACCGAATCCACCGTGGCCGTGACTGCCACGGTCGTCTCGCCTGCCATGGCCGCGGCCGCCGAGCCTCTGCACTGCGGCGTCCCTCGCTCGGGCACGCGTATCGTCATCGCACGTGACGAGGAGGGTTTGGCGGAGGCTCCCGTCGGCGAGTTGGGCGAGATCGTCATCGTGGGCGACACGGTGGCCAAGGGCTATTTCGGTCGCGATGACCTGACGAGCAAGGTCTTCTCCGAGACCGAGCTCAACGGCAAGGCCGTGCGTGCATATCGTACCGGCGATGAGGGCTTTCTCGATGAAGAGGGCAATCTCCACTGCCGCGGTCGCATCGATTTGCAGGTGAAGTTGAACGGCTTCCGCATTGAGCTGGGCGAAATCGAGCAGAATCTCGTCGAATTCCCCGATGTGAAGGAGGCGGCCGTTGTCATGGTCACGAAGGAAAACGGCGCGGCCCACCTCGAAGCCCATGTGGTCTCGGCCGGCGAACGCACCGAATCCGACTTTCGCGAAGGCCTGGCGCTGAAGAACCGGCTGAAGGAGATACTACCCCACTATATGATTCCCAAGAAAGTCGTGTTCCACGATGCATTGCCCATGACGCCGAACGGCAAGCTCGACCGCAAGGCGCTCGCCAACAAAGGCTAACAGCTTTCAAATAGCGAAAAAGATGCGAGAAAGACACAGGAGGTAACGAGTATGGCGGAATCGGTTGAAGCGAAAATGCTCGACTTGATCGAGGAGATCTGCGACGACGAGGTGATTCGCGAAGAGCGCGACATCGACTTGTTCGAGGCCGGTCTGCTCGATTCGATGGCGGCCATTGAGCTGTTAGTGGCCATCGAGACCGAGTTCGGCGTGGTGATCGCCCCTACGGCGGTGGAACGCGAGGAGATGAACTCGGTGAACAAGATCATCCACCAGGTGCAGATTCGCGTCTAGAAGCACCGATACCGCGCGAGGCCGTTGCGGATGGGCGATGGCCAACCGCACGACGAATTGCTCGTGCGTGTGACAAGAACGACCTATCAACGAAAAGTAAGGAGATACCCATGATTGCACAGTGCAGTTCCTGGAAGAAGCTCACCGCAGTGTTCGCCCTGGCGGCCCTGGTGCTGAGTTTGACCGCGGTTTCGGCCGAGACCGCCTACGCCGCCGACAAAGGGACGGTGACCAGCTATACCGCCACGACGAGCAAGGCGAAGTTTGCGACGGCCAAGATGGGCAAGACGGCGGGCAAAGCCTCTAAGAAGGCCCCGGCGGTTACTCAGGTGAAGATGAAGTTGAAGGGTGCGAAGGGTTCCGTCAAGTACACTGTGTGCACCAGTGGCAAGTGGTCCAAGGCGGCTAAGGATGGCAAGGTCGCCGGCAAGAAGGGCAAGGCGACCCAGGGGCTGACCGTGAAGCTGAGCGGAACCGCCGCGAAGACCTACGATGTGTACTACCGCGTGTACATCAAGGGCTACGGCTGGATGGGTTGGGCCAAGAACGGCGCCAAGGCCGGCACCAATGATAAGAGCAAGGCCATGACTGCCTATCAGGTGAAGCTGGTGGCCAAGAAGGGCGGCAAGGCCCCGAACATGGACCGCAAGGCCTATTCCTCCAAGAGCGGCTTTATCAATAAGATCACTGGCGTGGCCAAGGTGGACGACAACATCAAGAAGTTCTGCCAGAAAAACGGCATGGACCTGAAGAAGTGCTTCGCCGCGCTGGATAAGAAGTACCAGTATGCCAACACCGGCTACTCCGCTATCAAGGGGGCTTTCAAGAGCGATCGCTTCAAGAAAGAGGCGCAGCTGTTCTTCAAGAACTTCAAGAACGGTGTCAAAAAGTCGGGTACCCAGGGCGACTGCTATTCGGCGGCTGCTGGTCTTGCGGCTGTCGCGCAGCACCTCGGCTACAACGCCACGGCTGTGACGGGCAAGGCTGAGCTCAAGAACAAGAACACGGGCGAGCTGACTATCCTCAACACAGCCTGGACTGAGATCAAGGTTAACGGCAAGAAGACCGTGAGCACGCTGCTGTACCATGTGTATGCCGACCCCTACGATGGGGAGCAGGGCGCGAAGTTCAAGAAGAACTAACGAAGCGCAACATTCAAAGAGACGCATAGGCGTTGAACGGAGGGCCGAGAGTAGTCTCGGTCCTCCGCATTTTTCGGCCGCTCTTTCCCGTGGCGGGGTAGAGCCAGTGCTCTCTTCAAATGAAAAAGCACCTATTACCAGCATTTCCGCAAAAAAAGTTCGCATATAAACGAATTTCGCTATATACTGTGCCCACTCGATAATCAGACGGTTGCGCTTCATTGGGGAAATGCGGCGCGACGGCAATGCAAACGAATGGGCGCCAATGGGAAACGGTGCCATTGCGGATGCAGCAGGATGAGGAAAAGGAGAGAATGCATGATGAAGAAGGTGGCGGCATTGGTGGCTGCCATGGCCGTTGCTGCCGTGGCGCTGATGGCGGGATGCTCCTCGCCGGCGGGTATCGTGGTCGGCCAGGAGGCCGAAGGTTCCCCGTCATTCGAATTGAAGAACGAGACGGGCCAGGCTATTACAGCGATTGCTGTTGACCCAGCGGGCGCTGATGCCTTCAAAGCCCTTGCCCAGACGGGTGAAATTGCCGCCGATGGCACGGCGACGGTGTATGTGCCGGCAGATGCCGCCGAGAACGCCTCGGTGAAGGTTACCTTTGCCGATGGATTGTCCTGCGAAATGTACGGCGTCAATCTGGCCGATGTGAAGGATGCCGCACTGAAGATGGATGGCGCTACCGCCTACATGGCTTACACGAGCATCGCTTCGGGTTCTGCGGTGGACACCAAGGGTGCCCAGCCGACTGCGGCCGACGATGAGGCCGAGCAGAAGGCTGCCGAGGAAGAGAAGGCCGCCAAGGAAGCTGAGGAGAAGGCCGCTAAGGAGGCCGAGGAAGAGAAGGCCGCCAAGAAGAAGGCCGCCGACGAAAAGAAGGCCGCCGAGGAGGCCGAGGCTAAGGCGAAGGCTGAAGCTGCTGAGGCCGAGGCCGCCGAGAAGGCTGCTGCTGAGGAGAAGGCCGCTCAGAAGGCTGCCGACGATGCCGCCTCCGGCGCAAAGATTCCCGAGACCTTTAAGGATTATGTGGAGAAGTGGGTTTACAGCTGCGAGGATCAGGCCGCCCTGCTGGACAAGATCGGCGGCCGAGGAAAAGAAGGCTGCCGAGAAGAAGAAGGCCGCCGAGGAAAAGAAGGCTGCCGAGAAGAAGAAGGCTGCCGAAGAGAAGAAAAAGAAGGCTGAGGAAAAGAAGAAGAAGGCTGAAGCCAGCACCGGCAATCAGAAGCAGGAGAACTGCGACGATTTTGAGCTCTAGGCGAGTTGGGCCGACAGGCGAGGGCAGGATGGGGCGACGGGCCGCATTCTGCCCTTTTAAATCGTAGCAGTAGGTTGTCGGGGAGGAAGAAGGCGGTCGTGCCGCCCTCTTCCCGGGTATGTTAAAGGCGGTAAGAGTCAGCATGAGCTTCTATGCGGATCCAGCATTCTTCGTATTTCTTGCAGTAGCCCTTATTCCCTCGGTGATTTTGGGTGTGCTTGGCAAGCCGATCCAAAAGTACGGGTTGGTTGTATCGGTGGTCTTTCTGGGGCTGCTTTTCTTTCGCGATCTTTATGGGGCGTGTTCGTTCGCGCTGTTCCTGGTTATCTCTCTCGGGGCGATGTTCCTCGTCAACCGATGGTTCCAAAAGGAAAGCCCCCATGCGGTTGCCTATTACCGCATCGCATTGTTCGTTGTGCTCGTGCCGCTTATCTGCGCCAAAGTATCGGGGGCGTTCAACACCAACGTCTTGGGCTTTGTGGGCATTTCGTATTTGACATTCAAATCGGTTCAGGTGCTCATTGAAATTCGGGACGGGCTCATCAAGAATCCCTCGTTTTTCGACTTGCTGTACTTCCTGCTGTTCTTCCCCGTTTTCACGTCGGGCCCCATCATGCGCAGCCGGAATTTCAGCGAGCAATTGAGCGAAGGGCTCACGCGTCAGGAGTACGCCGAGCTGCTGTCCCAGGGTATACTGTGGTTCATCAAGGGCGTGATGTACACGTTCGTGTTGTCCAGCTTTGTCCAGTGGCTGATGTGGTTCGCCCCCAGCGCGCTGGGCGATGCGACCACGGCAGCGTTCGTCGGTGGCCAGCTAATCTACGGTTTGGCTTACGGGTTGCATATGTTCTTCGACTTCGCTGGCTATAGCCTGCTCGCCATGGGCGTGGGTTCCTGCTTGGGCATTCGCGTGCCTCAGAACTTCAATGCGCCGTTCCGCAGCATCGATATCAAAGACTTCTGGAACCGTTGGCACATGACCCTGTCCTTCTGGTTGCGCGACTACGTGTTCATGCGCGTAACGAAGGCGAGTCTGCGCCGCAAATGGTTCAAGTCGCGCGTGACAACGGCCTGTGTCTCCTATCTCGCCATGTTCTTTCTCATGGGTGTGTGGCATGGCCTGAACCTCGATTGCGTGCTGTACGGTATCTACCACGGTATCTTGCTGTGCGCGTGTGAGATCTTCCAGAAGAAGTCCAAGTTCTACAAGAACCATCGCAAGAAGACCTGGTACAAGGTGGGCTCGTGGGCTATCACGATGATCGCTGTGTTCTTCGGATTTGCCATCATCGGCGGCCAGGTCGCCCTGCTTGTCTTGGGTGCCTAAACCGAAGAAAGTAACTGACCGAACGAGACCCAGCGCGGTCGCGCAATGAGGAAGAGACAATGTCGATGAAAGAGAAAGAACAACATATTCAGCCGAGAGTGGTGTTCATATCCACAGCTATCGGTGTACTGCTATTTGTAGCCGCCTTCTTTGGGCTCGAGGCCTACCTACCCAGTCAAGATGTAGTAGGATCCGATGGTCAGGGCTATGTCAAGAACTACGGCTACGTGGCTTCGGGAGCCAAATCGTCGAGTCCGGCCTTTACCATGAAAGGCGCACCCGACGATGCCATGCTGCTGTTCGGCTCGTCGGAGCTTTCCACGCCGGCGAGCATTATCCCCGAGGTGCCGGCCATGGTGTTCGGGTTCGGAAACTATGGAGTGAACCTGGCCTACGTTGGAGAGGCCTACGACCAGAGCCTGTGGCAGTCCATCGCCGTGGGAGCCTACGCCGAGCGTACAAAGAACAAGAAAATCGCCATCATCGTATCGCCCGGCTGGTTCGAGGACGGCGGTCTTGATAACGAGACCTTCAAGCTGCGCTTCTCCTACAACTTGTATCGCCAATTCTGCAAGAATCCGCAGATCTCCCAAGCAAACAAGGAATATGTGGCAAAACGCCTCGCCGAGCAGGGCATTGATGACACCGCCATTAATGCGGGCTTAGGCAGCACGCCTGTCGACTGGGTCAACGATTTCGTGCTGGGAGCCATGAACGACCTGCAGATTCGAAAGGACCTCAAGGACATTCGTCCCCTCGGCATTGAGGAGGCGGACGTGGACGGCGACATAAACGCGGAAACCTACCCCTTCGCCGAGCTTCGGGAGGAAGCCCTTGGTGAGGCCGAAGCGGCTTCCACCAACAACGATTGGGGTATGGAGGACAGCTACTACACCGAGAACGTTGCCGACAACTACGACCGCCTGAAGGGCCTGCGCGCCGACCAGACATTCTCTCGGACTCCCGAGTACGCCGACTTCTCCCATCTGCTCCAGATCTGCAAGGAGGCCGGTCTCGAGCCGCTGGTGATCATCTCTCCGCTCCATGGCCCGTTCAACGATCACGTGGGCATCAGCCAGGAGACGCGTCAGCAATGCTACGACCATATTAAGGCGATTTGCGAGAACGAAGGCGTGCAGGTAGCCGACTTCACCGATCGTGAGTACGAGAAGTACTTCCTCTTCGACACCGTGCACTTCGGATGGACGGGTTGGGTGGACGTTGAAGAGGCTATTTACGATTTCGTCAATCAGGCACAAGAATAGAAGGATGGATACGATGGGCGAGAGAAAAGGAAACCACGCGGCCAAGGCTGAGCCGAAGGGGCCGCTCAAGGGGCGCGCTACTGCATTCCTTGTGCGCCATCCCTGGCTTACCGGCACCATGCTGGCGGTGTTGACGTTCCTGTGCCTGGTGGTGCTTTTGTGGTACACCATTTTTTCCGGCTTGGCATCTTCGGCCGATTTTATTTACAGCAACTTCTAGTTGAGGTTGGGCTTCGTGCAGGCAAGGAGGTGAGAAGGTTTTATGGGACGGAAGAATATGAGACGCAATGTACTGAGCGCGGGCGTGGCCCTCGTTCTCGGTGCGAGTTTGTTCCTTTCCCCGGCGACCGCCTCCTGCGCCTATGCGACTCAGCCCAGCGTTGACGCGTTCACGGGGCTGCCCGCTATCGACCAAGGTGCCCTTGAAGACACCATGGCGAGCGGCTCCGTAAAACATGGCTGGGTCGTCAAAGGAAAGCACACGTACTACTATCGCTATGGCATGAAGCTGGTCGGCAAGCAGCAGATTGGCAAAAGCTATTACCTTTTCGGCAGCGACGGCCGCATGAAGACGGGCAAGGTTGTATCTCAGGGTGTTACCTACTATCTTTCCCAAAACGGGAAAATGGAGGCCTACGTCAAAAAGGGCGCGTACTACAAGCCCACGGGCAAGAAGATGAGCTCGGATGAGAAAAAGGACTACAAGGCCCAACTTAAGGCCCGCAGTATCGTCGATCGCTTGACGACCAGCCGCATGACCAAGTCCCAGAAATTGCGCGCGTGCTACAACTGGATCTCGAAGACCTCTTACCATATTTACCATCGGTTCAAGAACGTGAGGGGCTGGTCCTCCGACTTTGCGAACGACCATTTCGTTCGAAAGTTCCAGGGGAAGAGGTGCAGTGACTGCAACGCCGATGCGGCGGCGCTCGGGTACCTCGCCCTGGCCATCGGCTACAAGGATGTGCGCGTGCACATCAATAAGAAGAACCACGGATTCACTCAGATCGACGGGAAGTTCTACGACCCCTACTACGCCAAGAGGCGCGGTCTCTCGCAGTACTACGGCGTGCGTCGCGGATGGTCTAAGAAGTACACGGCAAAGCTGCTTGTTCCCTCGGCGTCGAACAACTACACCACCGTCAAGTACCTGGGCGCAAAGCCCAAGGCGAAGAAATCGTCGTCGAAGGTGTCGGCTAAGAAGGGGCTTGTGAAGGAAAAGGGCTCCTATGTGTACTATGCCAGCAATGGCAAGAAACTGAAAAGCACTTGGAAAACGGTGGGCAAGCACAAGTACTACTTCAATAAAAAGGGCAATGCCGCAACGGGCCCGGTTTCCATCAAGGGCACCTATTACGTTTTCTCAAGCACCGGCAAACTGCAGAAAGGTTCCGGGACGCGCGTCGTGAAGGTTGATGGCGAGAAGTATCGCGTTTCGGCTTCGGGCAAGGCGAAGTCGGGCTGGGACGATAAGGACGGCAAAAAGGTGCTCTACCTTCGCAACGGGCGTAGGGCCACGGGACTTTCCGTATACAAGGACAAGCTCTATTGGTTCGACGCGTCGGGCGCCTACGACTTGGAGAAGACCCGGAGTATTCGGGCAGCGGCTGCGCCGAGTCGGGATGCCTCCGAGCTTATCGCCCTCATCGGGGATCCGCTCAGGCGGCAGTCATCGCCGAGCTGTTTTCCCCTTGTGGAGGAAACGGGTGGCGGCGATGATGTGACCTACCTGTTCAAGAATGCGAAAGTCGTGTTGTTCCGCGCTCCCGATGGACGCATGTTCTACGAATCCTGCGATTACAACGCCTAATCGATAGAAGAAAGAAAGCTCAGAAGAAGAGAAAGGAAGCACATGGGCAAAGAGGAAATGTACCGGGGCGCTGGGGCGCGTTCCGCGCAGCTGTTGCTGATGACGGCTGTGGCGATGGCGCTTGCGGTGCTGCTGGCGGCTCTCGCGCCGCAGGCGGCATGGGCCGAAGAGAACGGTCTGGTGGAGAAGGGCGACAGCTACCAGTACTTCGAGAACGGCAATGCCGTCAAGTCGACGTGGAAGACCGTTAACGGTAGCAAGTACTACTTCGACGCCAAGGGTAACGCTGTGGTCGGCAAAGCGGCGAAGATCAAAGACAAGTACTACATTTTCGGCGACAACGGCAAGCTGCTCACCCCGAAGAAGAGCAAGGTGTATCAACTGAAAGGCGGCGTGTTCTACGTCAACAAGAAGGGCCAGCCGGCCGATACGGGCTGGTGCGTTGTGAAAGACCAGCTCTACAAGGTGGGCAAATCGGGCAAGTGCGTAACGAACAAGACGGTCCAGGGCATTAAGCTCAAGGCCAATGGCGCGGCGAAGAACGACAAGACGACCGAGCTGAAAATGTACTGCATGCTCATCATCGACAAGGTGAGCACCGATGGTATGTCGAAGAAGCAGAAGTTGCGCAAGTGCTTCGACTACGTGCTCAAAAGCATGAAGTACGCCAATTCCCAGGAGCCGAAGGATATCGGCAAGAAGGGCTGGGCCCAGCGCGCTGCTCTGAAGGTGTTGCAGCGCAAAAAGTACGACTGCTTCGGCTTCGCGTGCACTATCTCTGCGTTCGCTTACGAGCTGGGCTACCAACCCACCATTCGCGGCAAGGCGCTCAAGCACGCCTATTGCCTCATCAACGGCAAGGCCTACGATATGGTAGGCCCTCGTTTCGGTACCAAGCCGATTAAGGTTAAGGGTGCTCGCACCTGGAAGTTCAACACGTGGGACGCCTCGCAGCCAGCTGTCAAGCAGAAGGGCTGGGTTGACAAGGGCGGTGCCCGCTACTATTACGGCTCTAACAGCAAGCCTTACACCGGGGCTCACAAGATTAAGGGTGCCTACTATGTCTTCGACGCGAAGGGCAAGCTGCTGACGGGCAAGAAGACGCGCACCGTGAAGGTGTCTGGCGACACGTATCAAGTCGACAAGAACGGCAAGGCCGTGAAGGGCTGGACGAAAAACAAGAAGACTCTCTATCTGGACAACGGCCGCAGGGCCACGGGTCTGACGGTTTACAAGGGCAAGCTGCACTGGTTCTCGAACAAAGGCGTTTTGGATAGCGCCAAGACCAAGAGCATCCGGGCGGCGGCCAAGATTAACAAGAATGCCAGCCAGCTGATTAAGCTGATCGGCAAGCCGGTAAGCAGCAAGACCGAGGCCAGCTGCAATCCCACGTTCGTCGAACGTTATCCCAAGGGCAAGGATATGATCATGACGTTCAAGAACGCGAAGCTCGAGTTCTTCGCATGCCCAGACGGCACGAAGTACTTGACGAACGTTTCCGCATATCTGGGCTAGCCAGTTCTGATATATGAGAAAATACGGGCACCCGATAATCGGGTGTCCGTTGTGTTTCTGGAGGAGGAGTTATGGCTGTGGCGATGGGCAGATGCCGGGCTGACCGGTTGTGGCAGCGCAGAGGGTTCGTCGGGCTTGCCCTGGCGGCAACGCTCGCGCTGGGGTGGGCGGTGTCGCTGGGCCATGAGACGGCCTGGGCGGACAATTCCGGCCTTACTGCCGCCAAGGGTACGTACCAGTACTTTTCTAAGGGAAAGCCGGTGACTTCTACGTGGAAGACCATTGAGGGCAAACGCTATTATTTCGACGAGAAGGGCTATGCCGTTACCGGGGGCGCGAAAAAGATCAAGGGGAAGTACTATATCTTCGGCAACAAGGGCGTTCTGCTCAAGCCTTCTAAGAGCAAAGTGTACAAGTTGAAGCGCGGGGTGTACTACGTTAATAAAAAGGGCCAGCCTGCAGGCAAGGGCTGGTGCCTGGTGGGCAAGAAGCTCTACAGGGTGGGCAGCTCGGGTCGGTGTGTGACGGGTAAGACGATAGATGGAATCAGGCTGACAGCGTCGGGGGTTGCCCAGAACAATACAGCGTCTCAGTTGAAGATGGCCGTCATGAAGAAGCTCAGTAAGCTGACTCATGATGGTATGTCGAAGAGGCAGAAGCTGCGCAAATGCTTCCAGTACTGCCTTACGCGTGGCTGGCAAGCCAGCGCCGAGCCGAAGGATATCGGCAAGAAGGGATGGATGCAGCGGTGCGCTTTGCGCATGATCACCCGAGAGAAGGGCGAGTGCTTCAGCTTCGCCTGCGCCTTTGCCGCTTTTGCCTACGAGTTGGGATATAAGCCGGTGGTGCGGGGCGCACCGAAGGCGCATGCCTATGTGCTTATCGATGGCAAGGCCTACGACAACATGGGGCCACGCTTCGGCGGCTCACCCCGGCGAATTGCCGGTGCGAAGAATTGGAGGTTCGCCTCTTGGAGCGATTCAGGCTCCAAGGGCACGAAGGCTGCGGAGAAGAAATCGACTAAGGTCGGCTTGGCGCAGGAAAACGGCTCCTACGTGTACTACCAGAACGGCAAGAAGCTAAAGAGTGCATGGAAGACCGTGAAGGGCGCGACGTACTACTTCCAGAAAAACGGGAAGGCGGCCTGCGGCCCGGCGAAGGTGGGCGGAAAGCGCTATGTGTTCTCGTCCAAGGGCAAGCTGCAGACGGGGAAGAAGACCCGCGTAGTGTCGGTGTCCGGCGACAAGTACCGGGTGACGAAGGCCGGTCGCGCCAAGGCCGGGTGGACTGCCAACAAGAAGGGGCTGTACCTGGAGAACGGACGTCGTGCCACGGGGCTGTGCTGCTACAAGGGCAAGCTGTACTGGTTCTCGAAGGGCGGCACCTACCATAAGACGAACACGGCGAAGGTGCGTGCCGCCGCTCGCGAGAAAGCCGAGGCTGCGGCGCTGCTCGCCCTGGTTGGCGATCCGGTGAAGAAGCGCACGTCGTCCAGCTGCCATCCGCTCACGGCGGTGTACGGGGGAGGCCAAGACGTGGTGTATACCTACAAGAACGCTACACTCAGCTTCTTCCGCGCTCCCGACGGCACCATGTTTTACCTGGGCTGC
>OFGD01001212.1_pt1 | contig 13660 bp, 15 predicted proteins | sample 1521671 | NCBI WGS metagenome assembly OFGD01 (sample SAMEA3504114, study PRJEB24116) | mouse gut metagenome | biome: mouse gut; feature: mouse-associated habitat; material: faeces | place: Denmark | collected 2011 | reverse complement strand
CTTGCATGTGTTAAGCACGCCGCCAGCGTTCATCCTGAGCCAGGATCAAACTCTCAATAAAATGGTATCTAAACGGCCTTGCCGCTCAAACCAAAATACTGAAACTTTTCCAAGCTTCTTTTAGAATTGATGAGACCCTTCATTTCACTGTTTCCAGTGTCCTGAAGGACTCAAGTCCTTCTGGTGCTTTCTCGTTTCTTCGTTGTTTAATTTACAAGGTGCAAGCTGCGCTCCGCTCAGCGGAACTCCGTTAGTATATCACACCGTCCGGAGCTTGTCAAGAGGTTTTTTCGTTTTCCTGCAAATTATTTTTTGCTGGCTTTCTGAACCTCTCGCCCGTCTGTCGAGCGCTTTGCTAATATAACAGACTCCGGGCCCTTTGTCAACACCTTTTTTCGTATTTTTTCATCCTTTTTTCATTTTCTTCCTCCCACCACAAAATGTGGGATTCTTTCTCCAAATCACCCACTATTTATTCCCTCTGAGTGGAGCCACCGCCGATAGAACCGCCAGCGCAACGCCCCCCAGCGCCAGTCCCTGAACCGGCAGAGAAAGCCCCGTGAACGCCAACCCCAGCGCGGCGGCGGACGCCACCGCCGGCCTGCGCCGCTCTCCCCACGCCCGAGACAGCAGCCCCGCCAAGGTCAAATCAGGCAGCAGCCACAGGGCGGAGACCAGCCCCTCCAGACGCGCGCTGTCTCCTAACAGCCCCGCTGCGGCAAAAAATGGCCCGTCCAGCTTGGCTGCTACCCCTGGGCTGAGCAGCCCCTGGGCGACCAGCCCCAGCACCGCACTGAGAACGCCCAGCATCCCCAGCCACACCGGCCCCCGCCATATTCCCTCATTCACTTCCGGCTTTACCTTATATAGATGTGGCAGAGCGAACAATCCCGTGGACATGATCAGCGCCCCCGCACCCAGGGACTCCTGCCAGCTTCCCACCGGCTCCACCGCCCACCGCCAGTCCACCCGGGGTATCCCCAGCAGCAAAATAGCCGCCACAGTCACCACGGTTGCCAGCCAGAAGATCTCCACCGCCCGAAAGAAGGCCGCCGCCTTCCCCCAGCCCATCCAAATCAGGGGCAGCGCCAGCAGCGCCAACAGCCACGCCGCGTTTCCCCGGCCGCCCGCCGCCCCTTGGATGCGCTGTGCCGCCCGGCGCAGCACATCCGCCATCAGCACCACCGACCAAGCGCAATACAGGGTGTTCACCACCGGATGCAGAGTCTTTCCCTCCAACCGGCGCAGCAGCAGCCATCCCGCTAACGTCCCCATCGCCGCCGCCGGCAGCAGCCACCGCCAGTCCGCCCGGCCCGCAGCGGCCGCCCCAGTGGACAGCCCTCCGGTGATCACCGCCACCCGCAGCTGCCTTGCCGACAGCGTCTCGTTTTTCATGCCGCTATCCTCCACTCCTCCCAGTCGATCAACCCCGGCCCCGCCCCATCCAGTAAGGGCAGGATCAGGCTGTCTCCGCCATACAGCGCCGCCAGCGCCTCCACCACCGTGGGGGTCTCCACCCCCCGGCGCTCCAGCAGCTTCAGGGCGGCTGCCGGGTCCTGGCAGCCGTCCAACAGCGCCGCCGCTCCATTTTCCGCCAGCCAGACCGTACACGCCGCCCCCAGCTCCTCATTACGCAGCGCCCCCAGCAGCACCTGCTCTAAGTCCACGTCCCGCCCCACAATGAGGTAAGACACGCTGGTGAGGGACAGCTCCTTCTTCCCCGACCAGGGCAGGCATTCCAGCGCCCGGGCGAAGCTGCCCCCGGCGCACCGTCCCCTGCTTTGGTCCCCCTGGTCCTCTCCGCCGCACACCGCCGTCAGCGTAACCGGGTTCGAGCCGTCAACCCCCAGCACGCGCACCAAAGCCAGCCCCTCCGGCTCCTTGGGGGCGGGGCGCCACCCCGCCAGCAGCACCGCCAGCCCAATGCACACCAGCAGCCACTTTCTCACCCCTGGTTCCTCCTGTTCTCCGTATTCAAATAGTCCGGCCGGGTCTTCACATCGGGCAGCGGCTCCCGCAGCACTGTGTGCCCCTCCTTCTGCCGCCCTGCGTTGGAGGCGAAGGGGGTGAGATACGCCACCCCCAGGCTGGAAAGCCCCGCCAGCCGGTACACCAGCGCCATACCCGCCAGCACCAGTCCCGTCAGCCCCAACAGTCCCCCCGCAATGGTCAGCCCGAACCGCCACAGCCGCAGCGCCCCGGCAAAGTCCTGGCTGGGGGCGGTGTACCCTGCGATGCCCGCAATGGCCACCACCACCAGCACCGCCGGGGACACCAGCTTGGCCTCCACCGCCGCCGAGCCCACCACCAGTCCGCCTAAAATGGACACCGTCTGCCCGATGGAGGAGGGCAGGCGCAACCCCGCCTCCTGTAAGACCTCAAAGGCCAGCAGCATCACCAAAATCTCCGTCAGGGTGGAGAAAGGCACGTCCGCCTTGGCTGCGATGATGGACAGGGCCAGCTTCACCGGAATGAGCTCCGGGTAAAATAGCACCGCCGCCGCATACAGCCCCGGCAGAAACAGAGTGACGAGCATACATAGATAGCGCAATACGGACAGCGCCCCCGCCACCGCCCAGCTGGTGCTGCGGTCCTGCCCGGTGCGGAAAAAGCTGTCCAGGGTGGCGGGAAACAGCCACCCCATGGGGATGCCGTCCACAATCACCCCCACCCGCCCCTCCGCCAGCCCGGTACAGAACCGGTCGGGCCGCTCGGTGTAGGCCGTCAACGGAAAGGCGGTATGGCCCTCGTTGGCCACATACTGCTCCAGGTTCCCCGTCATCAAAAGGGCGTCGATGTCGATCTGCTCCACCTTGGCCTTCACCTGCCGGGCCAGCTCCGGGTCGGCGATGCCCTCCACATATAATACGTCCACCGGCGTGAGGGACTGCCGCCCCACAATCTGCTCCTCAACCTTCAGCTCCGGGGCCCGGAACCGCCGCCGCACCAGGGACGTATTGGTGCGCACGCTCTCCACAAAGGCGTCCCTGGCCCCTTTCACATCGGGCTCGTTCTCCGGGTTGGACACGGACCGCTTCTCCTCCGTCCCTGCGGACAGGGTGAGTACCCTCTCCTTCCCCGGGAAAAACAGAGCCACCGCCCCGTCGATCAGGTCAAAAATCACCTGGTCGGCCCGGTCCCGGCTCTGGACCACCAGGGAGTACAGTCCTCCCTTTTCCATCAGGTCGAAGGCCGCGTCCATGTCGGGGGCGGAGCGCAGCGCCTCATTCTGGGTCAGCGGCCGCAGCACATAGTCGCACGCCCGCTCGTTGCGCACCTGCCCGGCGATGAACAGCATCTCCACCTGCCGCGCCGGGTCGTTGTTTAGGTAGAGGGTGCGCCGGTTGAAGTCGGCGCAGCGCTCAAACACTGCGGCGATGGCGCCCGCAGTCACCGGGATGTTATAGCGCGGCTCCTGCCGCGGGTGGGGGGGCGGCGTGTGCTTTTTTGCGCCAAAAATACCCAAGGAATCCGCCTCCTTTTCCACCAGTATGCCATGGCGGGGATAAAACTATGCAAAAACCCGGCAAATCCCCATTTTTTGTCCGATTGTTTGGAAAATCGTAAATTGACGCTGCCACGTTACCGTGCTAAAATATAAATATGAAGCCTGTCGCCGGGCTTCCCTTTAAAACACTGCAAAAAGAGGGGTCAGCCTATGTACCGAATCGTAACCAAGCGCCCGCTCAATCCCACCGTCACGCTGATGGAGGTGGAGGCCCCCGCCGTGGCCCGCAAGGCGCAGCCCGGCCAGTTCATCATCCTCCGGGTGGATGAGCAGGGCGAGCGCATCCCCCTGACCATCGCGGACTTTGACCGGGAAAAGGGCACCGTCACCATCATCTTCCAAGTGGTGGGCGGCACCACCGAAAAGCTCAACCATAAAGAAGCAGGGGACTTCCTCCAGGATTTCGTGGGCCCCCTGGGCCGGGCCACGGAGACCGGCGGCCTGAAGCGGGTGGCCGTGGTAGGGGGCGGCGTGGGCACCGCCATCGCCTACCCTGTGGCCAAGAAGCTCCACGACGTGGGCTGTCACGTGGACCTGATTGTGGGCTTCCGCACCAGGGATCTGGTGATTTTGGAGGACGAGTTCCGCGCCGCCTCCGCCCAGCTGCTCATCGGCACCGACGACGGCTCCTACGGCCGCAAGGCCCTGGTCACGGACCTGCTGCGGGAGCAGATTGAGGCCGGCGCCCAGTACGACCGGGTGATTGCCATCGGCCCCATCCCCATGATGAAATTTGTCTCCCTGCTCACCAAGGAATATAACATCCCCACCGTGGTATCCATGAACCCCATCATGATCGATGGCACGGGTATGTGCGGCGGCTGCCGGCTCACCGTGGGCGGGCAGACCAAGTTCGCCTGTGTGGACGGTCCGGAGTTCGACGGCCACCAGGTGGACTTCGACGAGGCCATGGCCCGGGGCGCGGTTTACCGGGACTTCGAGCGCCATGCCCACGATGCGGCCTGTAACCTGTTCCGCCAGGAGGTGCAATAACCATGCCCAACATGAGACCGGATAAAAACCCCATGCCCCATCAGGACCCCCAGGTCCGGGCCGGCAACTTCGGCGAGGTGGCCTTGGGCTACACCCCCGAGCAGGCCGTGGACGAGGCCCGGCGATGCCTGAACTGCAAGCACCGCCCCTGCGTGTCCGGCTGCCCCGTGCGGATCAATATCCCCGATTTCATCGCCCGGATGGCCCAGGGGGACTTTGAGGGCGCTTATCAGATCATCGCCCAGGACTCCGCCCTTCCCGCCGTATGCGGCCGGGTGTGCCCCCAGGAGAACCAGTGTGAGGCCAAGTGTGTCCGGGGCGTCAAGGGGGAGGCCGTGGCCATCGGCCGGCTGGAGCGCTTCGCCGCCGACTGGCACAATACCCACGCCGTGGACCAGCCCCAGAGCCCCGCCCCCAACGGGCACAGGGTAGCCGTCATCGGCTCCGGCCCCGCGGGCCTGACCTGCGCAGGGGATCTGGCCAAGAAGGGCTATGACGTGACGGTCTTCGAGGCCCTGCACCTGGCCGGCGGCGTGCTGGTATACGGCATCCCTGAGTTCCGCCTGCCCAAGTCCATCGTCCAGCAGGAGGTGGACACCCTGAAGGAGCTGGGCGTGAAAATCGAGACCAATATGGTGGTAGGCCGGTCCGTCACCATCGACGAGCTGAAGGAGGAGCAGGGCTTTGAAGCGGTGTTCATCGGCACCGGCGCGGGCCTGCCCAAGTTTATGGGCATCCCCGGCGAAAACCTGAAGGGGGTCTACTCCGCCAACGAGTTCCTCACCCGAATCAATCTGATGAAGGCCTACCAGGACGGCTCCGACACCCCCATCCAGCGAGCCAGGCGGGTGGCGGTGGTGGGGGGCGGCAACGTAGCCATGGACGCCGCCCGGTGCGCCAAGCGCCTGGGGGCGGAGGTGACTGTCGTCTACCGCCGCAGCGAGGCGGAGCTGCCCGCCCGGGCGGAGGAGGTGGACCACGCCAAGGAGGAGGGCATTGTCTTCAAAACCCTCACCAATCCCACCGCAATTTTGGGCTATCACAACCCGGACGACCCCCGGGACCCCAAAAACGGCTCGGTGCGCGGCATCCGCTGCGTGGAGATGGCCCTGGGCGAGCCGGACGCCTCCGGCCGCCGCCGCCCCATCGTCAAGGAGGGCAGCGAATTTGAGCTGGAGCTGGACTGCGTGATCATGGCCCTGGGCACCAGCCCCAACCCCCTCATCAAGTCCACCACCCAAGGGCTGGACACCGAGAAGTGGGGCGGCATCCTGGCCAATGAGCACGGCCTCACCAGCCGGGAGGGCGTATACGCCGGGGGGGACGCGGTAACAGGCGCGGCCACGGTGATCCTGGCCATGGGCGCGGGCAAGACCGCCGCCCAGGCCATCCACGAGGCCCTTTCCAAATAAGAGAAACTGTGCTATAATAACTGCCGGGGTTTTACGGCCCCGGCAGCTATTTTTTGAAATTGCGGGTGATCAAATCATGGGCTATTACAAGCCATGTAAAGAATTTGACCAGTGTAACCGTCTCATTGAGAAATATTTCAAAACCGGGCAGTATGAAAAATGCTTCCAGGGCTATCTGGTGCTGGCCGAGGGCGGCTACCCGCTGGCTGAGTGTCAGGTGGGGGATTTCTACCATGAGGGCTTAGGCGTGGAAAAGGATCTGTCCCAGGCGTTTGCCTGGACGAAACGAGCCGCCGAACACGGCGACTGGGACGCGCAGTATAACCTTGCCGAGTTCTACGAGGAAGGCATCGGAACGGCAGCCGACCTCGCGCAGGCAAAATACTGGTATCAACAGGCGGCAGGGCAGAATCATGCGTTTGCCCTGAAAAAGTGCCAGGAGCTTGGTATAATACTCGATGAACAGAAAGGCTGATCTCATGTTATCCGTTATCCGCACCGCCTCGCCGGACGACCTCCCAACGCTGCAACAGCACGACCGCCATATCTCCCCCCGGGAGCTGGAACACAGCGTCCGCCTGGGCCGCGTATACGTTGCGGAGGCGCAGAGTGTGTTTATCGGCTGGTTGAGATGGAATCTGTTTTGGGACAACACCCCCTTTATGAATCTGCTCTATGTTCTGGACGCCCACCGGGGCCAAGGCTTTGGCCGCTCACTGGTAGAGCACTGGGAAGATCAAATGAAGCAGGCGGGCTATGAAACGGTCATGACCTCCACCCAGTCCGACGAATACGCCCAGCATTTTTACCGCCGGCTGGGCTATGCCGCTGTGGGCGGCTTTCTGCCTCCCGGCGAGGCATATGAGCTGATGCTGGCAAAAAAATTGTAAAAGGACGGCCACTCCCATGATTATCTGGCTCAACGGCGCCTTCGGCGCGGGCAAGACTCAGACCGCCTATGAGCTCCACCGCCGCCTGCCGGGCTCCTATGTCTACGACCCCGAGAACGCCGGGTTCTTCATCCGGGACAATCTGCCCCCCGGCCTGGAGCGGGACGATTTCCAGGACTTCCCCCTGTGGCGCTCCTTCAACCTGGAGCTGCTGAACTACATCGCCTCTCGGTACGGCGGCCCCATCATCGTCCCCATGACCCTCACGAACCGAACCTATTATGACGAGCTGGTGGGTTCGCTCTCAAAAGAGCACCAGGTCAACCACTTCATCCTCTGGGCCAGCCGGGAAACCCTGCTGAAGCGGCTGGCCTCCCGCCTGGAGGGGCCCGGCTCCTGGGGCGCACAGCAGATCGACCGCTGCCTGCACACCTTTGAAACGGATATCACCGAGCGCAAAATCCTCACAGACCAGCTCACCATTTCGGAGGCGGCGGAGCAGGCGGCAGCCCTGTCCGGCCTGCCCCTCTCTCCCGACCGCCGCTCCCCTGCCCGCAGGCTGGCCGACCGCCTCATCACCCAGATCAAATACATTCGATGAACAGAAAGGCTGATCCCATGTATTACAGTTACGTCATCCTCGCCGTCCTCCTGATCCTCGGCGACCAGCTCACCAAGCTGGCCGTTCGCACGGGCATACCCCTGGGCGGCTCCGTCCCCTTCATCCCCCACGTCCTCGACCTGACCTACGTGCAGAACACCGGCGCGGCCTTCTCCATCCTGCGCACCCACACCTGGCTGCTTACCCTCATCTCCGCCGCGGTGGTGCTGGCCATGTGCGCCCTCATCATCAAGGGCTTTTTCAAGAACGCCCTGGGCCGCTGGGCCGCCGCCCTGGTGCTGGCCGGGGGAATGGGCAATCTCATCGACCGGGTGGTGTTCGGCTTTGTCACCGATATGTTCAAAACCACCTTTATGGATTTCGCCGTGTTTAACGTGGCCGACTGCTGCATCACCGTAGGCGTACCCCTGCTGTTTTTATACGTGTGGTTCTACGTGGGCCGGGACGAAAAAAAGGAGGGCGAGACGGATGACGCTGCCCAGCTTCCCCCTGACGGTCCCTGAGTCCGGCCGGGCGGACGCCGTGCTGGCCGCCGCGCTGGACGGCCTCACCCGCTCCGCGGCGGTGCGCTGGCTGGAGGAGGGCCGGGTGACGCTGAATGGCGCGCCGCTGAAGAAAAACGCCCGCCTTCAGCCGGGGGACACTCTGCTCATCACGCCCCCCCAGCCCCGGGCGGTGGACCTAATTCCCCAGAACATCCCCCTGGACGTGGCCTACGAGGACGGCGATGTCATCGTGGTGAACAAGCCCGTGGGCATGGTGGTCCACCCCGCCCCCGGCCACCCAGACGGCACCCTGGTCAACGCCCTGTTATATCACTGCGGAGATTCCCTCTCCGGAATCAACGGGGCGCTGCGCCCCGGCATCGTCCACCGCATCGACCGGGACACCTCCGGCCTTATCATCGCCGCGAAAAACGACCGCGCCCACCTCTCACTGGCCGCTCAGCTCCAGGACCACTCCCTGTTCCGGCTGTACCACGGAGTGGCTGTGGGGACGTTTCGGGAGGACTGCGGCACGGTGAGCGTCCCTATCGCCCGGCACAAAACCGACCGCAAGCGCATGGCCGTCTCCCCCGACGGCCGGGAAGCCGTCACCCACTGGCAGGTGCTCGGCACCCAAAACGGCCACACCCACCTCACCTGCCGCTTGGAGACGGGTCGCACCCATCAGATTCGGGTGCACATGGCCTACCTGGGCCACCCCCTTTTGGGCGACACGGTGTACGGCGCGAAAAAGCCGGTGCCGGGGCTGGCGGGCCAGTGCCTCCACGCCGCCCAGCTCACCTTCACCCACCCCGCCACCGGGGCGCGCATGACGGTGGACGCCCCCCTGCCGGACTGGTTTGCCGCCATTTTGAAACGGTACGGTTTGCAATAAGAAGGCGCACGCCGTGAATTTGAAAAAGGCACACAAGATTTTTCTGACCCTTATCTCTGTAATGGTAGTCTTGCCGTTTATTCTCAACTCGATATTCCCTTTCCTGTACCCGCTTTGGATCGTGCTGCTCATCGGCCTTGGCGCGGCGGCCATATTTGTCGATATCAAGTTTTGGCGCTGTCCCCACTGCGGGAAGAACCCGGGCCGCAGCATCCCCAAATACTGCTCCAACTGCGGCCACAGGCTGGACGAACTTTTGTGAAGGAGGAAACCGCCATGCCCACCCTATATGACCGCGCGGATATTTACGACCTGATTGAAAATGAGGAGCGCTATGGCTGGTACAAACGGCACTGGGAGCACCTCCTGCAAGGCGCGGACATTCACTCCCTGCTGGACGTGAGCATCGGCTCGGGCAGCGTCACCCTGCCCCTGGCCCAGCTGGGGGTGGCGCTGTCCGGCTCCGACCTGAGCGAAGCCATGCTGGACAACTGCGCCAAAAAGGCGGAGGGCCGCGGCTTTGACCTGGAGCTGAAGCGCAGCGACTTTCGGAACCTGTCCTGCTGGCAGGGCCGGCAGTTCGACTGCGTGGCCAGCACGGGCAACTCCCTGGCCTATGTGACCAACGATGAGATTCCGGGCGTGCTGACCCGGATGGACGCGCTGGTCAAGCCGAGCGGGTATCTCTACTTCGACACCCGAAACTGGGACGCCATCCTTCGGGACCGCCCCCGCTTTTACCTCTACAACCCCTTTTTCCACGGGGAGGACCGGGTGAATCTGGTCCAGGTGTGGGACTACGCCGCCGACGGCTGCGTGGTGTTCAATCTGCTCTACACCTTTGAGCGGGAATGCAGAATCTTCCAAAAGGAGACCTTTGAGGAGCGCTACCACCCCGTCTCCCGGCAGCTCCTGCTGGACGCCCTGGCCGGGCTGGGCTACAGGGACGTGAAGCAGTTCCCCTTCCCCGCCTTTGCAAGCCGGGACCCGGAACAGGCGGAGTGGTACTGCGTGCTGGCCCAGAAGCGATGAAGCAAGGAGCACGGGTGATGAAAAAACAAAATTCCTGGCCTCTTTATCCCTCCCTCTGCTGCTTTGCCAGCAGCATTCTTGCATTCATATCGGGAGGCTCGGTGGCAGGCGTATGGCGACAGCGGCATATCCTACCTCACCTCTTTTATCGCCCTGCTGTCCGGAATACGCAATTTCCAAAAGTGGCGGGAAAGCAGCAAGTAGCCGCGCAGTCATGAAATCTATCAGCCGTGAAATCTATATTTTTAAGGAGGAAAAAACACATGAAACGTACCGGCACAGCTCGTCCGTTCGTCTTTCGAATCGCACTGCTCATTGCGGCATTGATCCCTCAGTTCATCTGTGTGTGCAGTCTTCCCTCTGGCGCCTGGCCAATCTTGCTGTATACGCTCAAATGTCTCAATGCCTGCATTTTAATCCTGCTTGCCTTCTCCCTTTTCTGCATATGGAGAAATCGCGCCTATCCCTATATATGCATCGTATTGGACGGTATCGGCCTGTTTATCTCATTTTTCGCGTACCAAAATTTCATAGAGGGGTTTTCCGGCACCGATTTGAGCGGACTTCAAAAATTCATACTCGGGCCGTATCTGATCTGTTCCATTCCCGCCTGGGCCATCTGGCTCGCGGCCCAGCGCAAAGGCTGGGGTCTGATTGAAACGATGGTCCGCTCGCTCTCCGGGCACAAGGATCATCTGAAGCGGGTCCTTTCCTATTTCCTCATCATCTTGTCCGTTGTATTTCTGCTCACCGGGATATATCTTTTCACCCTGGAGAGCTTTTTGTTGGCGGGCTGGGCGGTTCTGACCTGCGCCTTAATGTTTTACGCCGCCCGCAAGGCAAGATAGCAAAAAGCAGCTAAGTGTTAAAGGCAAATGCCTTTAACACTTAGCTGTTTCAGTAGTATTTAAATCATATTTCCACTTTCGCTTAATCTTATTGTTACCTCAAAATTTTTTGTTAAGCCAATCCATTCTAAATCCAGTTTATACGTTGCATACGCAAATTTGTTGAAGACCCATCCATATTGCCCCGTTCCTTCTGTTACTTTTTCCGACACTACCTCCCAATTTGAAGGATGCCAATCATGGCCACCGCGGCTTTGTGATATACTTACATCACCATTTCCCCAAACAAAATAGGCTTCTACAAAATAGGTCGTGCTTTTCCTCCCGTTATCCCAGCCAGTATAAGTTTTTTCATTTTTGTACCAACCTTCGCCGCTTTTTTCACTGAACATGGTTGACTCGGCCGGCGCAAAATATATGCGTTCAGTGACTTCAGCGTCAAGTTCTTCATCATAGTAGGTAGTTTCTTGAATGGGGTCCCCATAATCAACAGGCGGCTCAGAAGCGAATGAAAAATCGTCTGTGGCATAGGAAAAAGAACACAGGGTAAAGCTCATACAGACAGCTAACATTACGGATAAAACTCTTTTCATGTGGCAGGTTCCTTTCATTTTAGAATTATCAAACGATTTTCGGTTCGAATGATTATTATAGTATACCACAAGTTTTTTATATATTCAATACATAATTTTCTGTTCCCGGCTGTCTTTCGCCAAGCCCTTTTGTTCCGGGCACGTTATCCCAAAATAAGCGGCGGCAAAGCAAAAAGGGATAACGCGCATACCCCCTTCCATTCCGGGCACACTAAGCCCAAAACGGAAGGGGGTTTTCCCATGCTCAACCACCGCAAGGCCGCCGTGATTGGCTGCGGCTTCGTGGGCTCCGCCTGCGCCTTCAGCCTGATTCAGCGGGGGCTGTTCAGCGAGCTGGTGCTCATCGACGCCAACGCCGACAAGGCGGAGGGGGAGGCCATGGATTTAAGCCACGGCCTGCCCTATATCGCCGCCATGGACGTGCGTGCCGGCACCTACGACGACCTCAGCGACTGCGCCCTCATCGTCGTCACCGCCGGGGCCAATCAGAAGCCCGGCCAGACCCGGCTGGACCTCATCGGCCAGAATGTGGCCATCCTGAACTCCATCATCCCCCAGATCACCGCCCGCCCCTTCGAGGGCATTCTGCTCATCGTCTCCAACCCGGTGGACGTGCTCACCTACGCCGCCTTTCGTATCTCCGGCTACCCCGCCCACCGGGTGATGGGCTCGGGAACAGTGCTGGACTCGGCCCGGCTGAAGTACCTGCTGGGGGAGCACCTCAACGTGGACAGCCGCTCCATCCACGCCGTCATCATCGGCGAGCACGGGGACAGCGAGCTGGCGGTGTGGAGCGGGGCCAACGTGTCCGGCGTGCCGCTGGACAATTTCTGCGAGATGCGGGGCCGCACCGGCCACCGGGAGGCGGAGGAGCGGCTGTACGCCGAGGTGCGGGACAGCGCCTATGAGATCATCCGCCGCAAAGGGGCCACCTACTACGGCATCGCCATGGCGGTGGCCCGCATCGCCGAGTGCGTCATGAAGGACGAGCGGGCGATCCTCCCCGTGTCGGTGGTCTTAGGCGGTCAATACGGCCTGCGGGACCTGGCGCTCAGCATCCCAGCCATCGTAGGCCGCCGGGGCGTGGAACAAATTCTGGAAATCCCTCTGGCGGATCACGAGCGGGGGGCGTTGAACGCCTCCGCCGCCCAGCTCCGGGAGGCGGAGGACGCATTGTTTGCCATCCGCACTCTGGGCGACGACCTTGGGGAACTGTTCAAGCGATTGGAAGAGCTCCGCTGTGAAGCCTATGACCTTGCTGAGACGATTCGAGACAAGCGGACGGAGTTTGACTTCTCTCCGGCGGAGCTGGATGCGGTGGAGAGCCGCGCCGACCAGTTGTACCGTCTGAAAAAAAAGTACGGCGCCACAGTGGAGGAGTGCCTGGAGTATCTGGACAAGTGCCGGGCGGAGCTGGACGCCATTGAGACGGCGGATGACACGCTGGCGCGTCTGGAGCAGAAGCTGAAAAAGGCGGAAAAAGCCACAGTGGCCGCCGGAGCGGCCCTGACCAAGGTTCGGAAAGAGGCGGCAAAGGCCCTGGAATCCCGTATTCAGACCGAGCTTCGGGAGCTGGACATGGGGAAGGTCCGCTTCTCCATCGATTTCGGGACCAGAGAGCCGTCCCCGGACGGGTGCGATGTCATCCGTTTTCTGATGTCCGCCAACGCCGGGGAGGACCTGCGTCCCATCGCTAAGATCGCCTCCGGCGGTGAGCTGGCCCGGATTATGCTGGCGCTGAAAAATGTGCTGGCGGAGCAGGAGGCCATCGGGACACTGGTGTTCGACGAGGTGGACACCGGCGTCTCCGGCCGGGCCGCCCAGAAGGTGGCGGAGAAGCTGGCCCAGATGAGCCGCCGCAAGCAGGTGCTGTGCGTCACCCATCTGCCCCAGCTGGCGGCCATGGCGGACACCCACTTCTCCGTGGAGAAGGGGGAGCGGGACGGCAGGACCTACACCCGGGTGGCCCGCCTGGACCGGGAGCAGCGGAAAATGGAGCTGGCCCGGCTCACCGGCGGGGAGAAGATCACCCCCGCCATGCTGGCCGGGGCGGAGGAGCTGATCTCCGGCGCGGAGGAGTACAAGCGGGGACTGTAGACGTGTATTCTTTTGTGTACAAAAGAAAAGGAAGAAAAAACGCGAGAGGCTATGACCTGCCGGATGGAGAAGCGCAGTGCTGAAACACAGAATTGCGCAACAGAGCGTGCCCGCAGGGCGTCTAAAAGTTCTTTTTGGGTACCTTTTTCTTTCAAGAAAAAGGTATAGAGAAAAATAAGGAATGAAAGTATGAAGGATATTCAGGACATCAAGAAATACCTGCTGACGGTCCACCCGGTGCGCAGGACCAGCGGACAGAAGGCGGAGTGCCGCCAGTGGCTGATG
>OFGD01001204.1_pt1 | contig 13757 bp, 10 predicted proteins | sample 1521671 | NCBI WGS metagenome assembly OFGD01 (sample SAMEA3504114, study PRJEB24116) | mouse gut metagenome | biome: mouse gut; feature: mouse-associated habitat; material: faeces | place: Denmark | collected 2011 | reverse complement strand
AAAATTATATTAAAAAGTTCATATACTAATAATATTCTTATCACAGTCAATAGTAAAGTAACTCTATAAAATATGAATAATGCCTAAGCAAACGCTTAGACATTATCTATTATTTTGTTGAAAGATATTCATCCATTGCCTGAGCTGCTGTTTTACCAGCACCCATTGCAAGAATTACTGTAGCTGCTCCAGTAACAACATCACCACCAGCATATACACCATCTTTACTTGTTTTCATCGAAGCTTCATCAACAATAATTCCACCCCATTTTTGAGTCTCTAACCCTGGTGTAGTCTGTCTAATTAATGGATTTGGACTTTGTCCAATAGAAACAATTACTGTCCCTGTTTCTATTATGAAATTTGACCCTTCTTTAACTACTGGTCTTCTTCTTCCGCTTTCATCAGGTTCACCAAGTTCCATTTCAACACATTCCATTGATTTAACCCAACCATCTTCACCTTCAATTTTAACAGGATTGGTTAGAAGTTTAAAAATAATTCCTTCTTCTTTAGCATGATGTACTTCTTCAGCTCTTGCTGGAACCTCTTCTGATCCACGACGATATACAATATAAACATTCTTAGCTCCCAAACGTTTAGCTGTTCTAGCTGCATCCATTGCGACATTACCAGCACCAATTACACATACTGTATCAGTTATTTTAATTGGTGTTGGATGTTTAGGGAACTCATAACCCTTCATTAAATTAACCCTTGTTAAAAACTCATTAGCAGCATAAACCCCATTTAAATTTTCACCAGGGATATTTTGGAATCGTGGCAATCCAGCTCCACTTCCAATAAAAATACCTTGATATCCTTGTTCTTGAAGTTCATCAATTGTAATTGAACGTCCAACAACTACGTTTGTTTCAAATTTAACACCTAAAGCAGCCACACTATCAACTTCTTTTTGTACTAAATCTTTAGGTAATCTAAACTCTGGAATTCCATAAGATAAAACCCCTCCTGTTTTATGAAGCGCTTCAAATACAGTTACTTCATATCCTAATTTTGCAAGGTCTCCTGCACAGGTAAGGCCTGCCGGACCGGAACCGATAACAGCCACTTTATGTCCGTTAGTATGCTCTGCCTTCTCCGGTTTGATGTCATTTTCCAATGCATAGTCTGCCACAAATCTTTCCAATTTACCAATCGATACCGGTTCGCCCTTAATGCCACGAATACATCTTCCTTCACATTGAGATTCCTGTGGACATACGCGGCCGCAGACTGCCGGAAGCGCAGATGATTTACCAATAGTTTTATATGCTTCCTCAATATTTCCTTCTTTCACTTCAGAAATAAATTTTGGAATATTAATGGATACCGGACATCCTTCGATACATTTTGCATTCTTACAATTAATACATCTTCCTGCCTCTTCCATTGCTTCTTCTTTATTATATCCAAGACACACTTCTTCGAAGTTCGTTGCACGAACCTTTGGCTCCTGCTCTCTGACTGGTACTTTCTTTAATACGTCCATTATTCGTCACCTCCACAATGACCACATCCACCATGATGGGTATCGCCTTCCTGTAATTTCAACAAAGCTCTTCCTTCCTGTGTCCGATACATCTGCTGTCTTTTCATTGCTTCATCAAAGTTTACAAGATGTCCGTCAAACTCAGGTCCGTCTACACATGCAAACTTAATTTCATCCCCCACACGTAAACGGCATGCACCACACATACCTGTACCGTCAACCATGATTGGATTCATGCTGACGATCGTAGGAATTTCCAGCTGTTTTGTCATAATGCAGACAAATTTCATCATGATCATTGGTCCGATGGCAACACAGACATCATATTTCTTTCCTTCTTCTTTTACAAGCTGTTCAATCTTCGTTGTAACCATACCCGCATGACCGTAAGAGCCATCATCGGTACATGGATAATAATTACCTGCAACCGCTTTCATCTCATCTTCTAAGATAAGCATATCTTTCGTCTTAGAGCCGACGATGACATCTGCCTGAATCCCATGTTCATGAAGCCATTTTACCTGCGGATATACAGGCGCTGCTCCGACGCCGCCGGCTACAAACAAGAATTTTTTATTTTTCAATGCTTCGATATCTTCCAAGACAAACTCAGACGCACATCCAAGAGGTCCTGTAAAATCACGGAAATAATCTCCTGCTGTAAGTTTCGCCATCTTTTCCGTAGAAACTCCGATGGTCTGAAGCACAATCGTAACCGTACCTTCCTCTCTGTTATAATCACAAATCGTAAGCGGAATGCGCTCTCCCTTTTCATCTATTTTCACAATAACAAACTGTCCTGGCTCGCAGTGCTTTGCTACTCTCGGTGCTTCCACATCCATCAGATAAATCTTATCTGCCAGCTTTTCTGCTTTACGTATTCTATACATGATGTACCTCCTAATTTTTTTACGTTACTATGATAAAGCTTTTTGCTGAAAAAATCAAGTTTTGTAATAATATTGTTATTTTTTATTGAATAATCTGCAATTCATAATTGCGTATTGTAATATCGCTCGCCTTGCCACGGCTGTTTACCAGAATTGCACTAAATATCGTATTGCCTTCCGGCATATCGATTGGTCCGGTATATTTCACTGCTTCCGGAGAATCTTTCGTAAACTCTGTTACATTCAAGGCGTAATATGCTTCATAGCCTTCCGGAACGATCATGCTGATCTGTGTTGGCTTTGTATAGCGGCCACTGGATGGCTTCACTGCCGGTGCGTCTTCAACAGGAAGTTCTACCGTATATGTTCTTGACAGACTAAGGCTTGGAATTCCCCTCTTATTTATTGCTACTGCATTGACTGTAGTCTCGCCTTCTCCAATCTGAATCGGCTCACTATATTTCGTACTAGACGTCGTCGGTTCGCTACCATCTAATGTATAATATATAGTATTGCCGTCTGAATCCAGAGCGAGTTCCTGCACTTCATCATAGGCATTCTTATCAAGACTATATGTCGGTGCACTGCAATAATATTCAGGCAATGCCTCAAGTACAGAATCATATCCGCATTCATCCAAAATCACAGGGATTTTCTTTGGCTGCTTCGTATTTTCCAGAAACGCAAGAAATGCCCTGTAAATCTGTGCATTGTCCGGCTGTCTTTCAACCGCATCTTTAAATACTTCTTCTGCTTCGCTTTCATCATCTTTTGCAAGATATACATTGGCAAGTCCGGTATATGCTTCCGGTCGCTTTTCATTTTTGTGGATGGCTTTTTCAAAACGTATGATTGCCTCTTCATATTCCGAGCTATTCAGAGCACGATTTGCTCTTTGCATATATCCTGTATAAGAATTATAATACAAAAGAAATGCTGTGAGCGTCACAGCCGCAATCGTAACACTGATAAAAATCATTCTCCTTTTTCTTTTTGCCTGTTGCCTTGCTCTTCTTTTTTCTTTCCGAAGCCTGGATTCCTTTTGCAGTCCGGCATTTTCCGTACGCATATTTTCCGCACTTCTTAACGCCATTGCACGTTGTCTTTCCTTCTCTTCTCTCTCACGCTGTTCTCTAAGTGCACGCTGTCTGGCAATATATCCACTCCCCTGCCTTGCATACACTCTTGTGTTGTCGTAATATGTATTTCGGCGCTGCTCCTGCTCATAGACAGATCCTTTTACATGTGCAGTCAAAACATCTTCCAACGGATTATAATCCGGAACAATCTGAACTTCTTTTCCGCAAACTTCACAATACATCACTCCATCCGGAATGATCGCACCGCAATATTTACACTTCATTCTTTCTCCCCCTATTTAACGTACTGCTTCTACGCAATTCTCCATCAGCATTGCGATGGTCATCGGTCCTACCCCTCCTGGAACCGGTGTGATTGCACTTACTTTCTCCTTCACATCCTCAAAATCTACATCGCCGCATAATTTATTCTCGGCATTTCTATGAATTCCTACATCGATTACAACTGCCCCCTCTTTGATGTAATCTGCAGTAATAAATTTCGGTTTTCCAATCGCTACGATAAGAATATCGGCTCTGTTTGTTATTTCCTTCAAATCTTTGGTCCTGGAATGTGCAACGGTTACTGTTCCATTCTCTCTAAGAAGCAACAGCGCCATTGGTTTTCCAACAATATTGCTTCTTCCTACGATGACACATTCCTTGCCCTCTATCACAACACCGGAGCGCTTTAAAAGCTGAATGATTCCTGCCGGCGTACAAGACAAAAATCCTTTAGAGCCAATACACATATTTCCGACACTCATTGGATGGAACCCATCCACATCTTTTTTTGGTGAAATTGTCTGGATGATCGTATCTTCGTCAATATGCTTTGGAAGCGGAAGCTGCACAAGGATTCCGTTTACCTTCTCATTTTGATTCAACTCTTCAATCAAACTTACGAGCTCTTGCTGCGTCGTACATTCATCCAACTCATAAGCCAAGGATTCTATCCCTATATAAGCACATGCTTTTTTCTTATTATTAACATAAACAGAAGATGCCGGATCATTTCCAACCTGGATGACTGCCAGGCAAGGAGCGATTCCTTTCTCTTTCATCGCGGTTACTTCTGTTTTTAATTCTTCTTTTATCTGAGCAGATATTGTTTTTCCATCTATAATATACGGCATTTTATACGCACTCCTTTTTAAAATAAACCTACAATTGTTCCGTTTTCATTTACATCAATATTGTTTGCCGCCGGTACTTTCGGAAGTCCTGGCATTGTCATAACCGTTCCTGTAAGAGCAACGACAAATCCTGCCCCGGCGCTTACATAGGCTTCTCTGATATGGATTATAAAGTCTTTCGGTCTCCCAAGAAGCGTTGCATCATCAGACAACGAATATTGATTTTTTGCCATACATACCGGCACATCTTTAAATCCCATAGAAGTAATTTTCTCCAGCTGTTTTTTTGCCTGCGCACTGAATTCCACATCGTCCGCTCCATAGATTTCCCTTGCAACCGTTCTAATCTTTTCTTCCAGCGAAAGTTCATCTTTATACAGCACTTCAAAGGCGCTTTCTTCATTTTCATCCAAAATCTCTAAGACTTTTTTTGCCAGCTCCATACCGCCTTCTCCGCCGTGTTCCCATACCTTTGACAACGCAAATTTACAGCCTCTCTCTTCACAGAATTTCTGAACGAACGCCGTTTCTGCTTCCGTATCCGACACGAAAGAATTCAGCGTCACAACGACTGGCAAATGATATTTCTGAATATTTTCTATATGTTTTTCCAGATTTACAATTCCTTTTTCCAGTGCAGCAAGATTTTCTTCCGATAAATCCTTTTTTGCCACGCCTCCATTATATTTTAAAGCACGAATAGTTGCCACAAGTACGACTGCATCCGGTTTTAAACCAGCCTTACGGCATTTAATATCGAAAAATTTCTCTGCGCCTAAATCCGCGCCAAATCCTGCTTCCGTAATCGCAATATCAGCAACCTTCAAAGCCATCTTTGTTGCTCTTACACTGTTACAGCCATGTGCAATATTCGCAAACGGTCCGCCATGTACCAATGCAGGTGTATGTTCCAAAGTCTGAATCAGATTTGGTTTGATGGCATCTTTTAAAAGCGCTGTCATAGCGCCTACCGCATGAAGGTCTGATGCAGTAACCGGTTCTCCCTGGTAACTGTACGCGACGATAATATTACCAAGACGCTCTCTTAAATCATTGATATCATCGGCAAGACAAAGGATTGCCATAATTTCAGAAGCAACGGTGATCACGAAATGGTCCTCTCGTACAACGCCGTCTGTTTTTGCACCCAGACCGACTACCACATTACGCAGCACACGATCATTCATATCAAGACAACGTTTCCACACAACCTGTCTTGGGTCAATTCCAAGCTCATTTCCCTGTTGGATATGGTTGTCCAGCATCGCTGCCAATAGATTATTCGCAGAAGTAATTGCATGGAAATCACCGGTAAAATGAAGGTTCAAATCTTCCATCGGTACAACCTGCGCATATCCGCCTCCGGCAGCTCCGCCTTTTATCCCAAAGCAAGGTCCAAGGGATGGCTCGCGAAGCGCGATGATCGCTTTTTTCCCAATCTTTTCCATAGCCTGTCCAAGACCAACCGTTGTTGTCGTCTTTCCTTCCCCTGCCGGCGTCGGATTGATTGCTGTCACAAGTACAAGTTTTCCGTCTGGCCGCTCCTTGATCTTCTCATATAGTTCATCAGAAAGCTTTGCTTTGTATTTTCCATAAAACTCCAAATCATTTTCCTGAATCCCTATTCTTTCGGCGACTTCTTTGATATGTACCATCTTTGCTTCCTGAGCAATCTGAATATCCGTCTTCATATCAATTCCTCCTTCTCTTCTCTCGTCTTAATGTACTACTCAAACTTTCTGTCTGTCAGACATATTCTTCCACATATCGCTCAAATTCTTCCATACTCATAAGTATCTTTCTTGGTTTGGTTCCCTCCTCTTCACCGACAACACCTGCTTCACATAACTGATCCATAATTCTTGCTGCACGGTTAAAACCTATTTTAAACACACGCTGCAGCATTCCGATAGATGCCTTATCTTTTTCGATGATAAATTTTCCGGCATCCACAAAATATACATCCTTTTCATCAAAAGCTCCGCCTTCGCCGCCTATGTTGCCTGCACCGGAAGCCGTGCTGTTTATATGTTCCGCTATCTCATTATCGTAGTTTACCTCACCATTTCTATGCACCAAATATTCTACTACACTTTGTACTTCTCTGTCAGACACAAAAGCCCCTTGCACACGTACCGGCTTTTGATATCCGGATGGGTAAAAGAGCATATCTCCTTTTCCAAGCAGCTTTTCCGCACCATTCATATCAATAATCGTTCGGGAATCTACACCCGAAGATACGGAAAATGCAATTCTCGATGGCATATTGGCCTTGATCAATCCGGTAATTACATTTACGGATGGTCTCTGTGTTGCCAGTACAAGATGAAGTCCCGCCGCTCTTGCAAGCTGCGCCAAACGACAAATAGCTTCTTCTACTTCTCCCGGCGCTACCATCATAAGATCTGCAAGCTCATCCACGATAATAACAATCTGAGGTAATTTTACCGGCTTTCTTTCCTCTTCAATATCTTTGATGCTTTCTATCTTATCATTATATCCTTTCAAATCCCGCACATTATATTCCGCGAATAATTGATACCGTTTTGTCATCTCTGCCACAGCCCAATTCAATGCACCTGCTGCTTTCTTCGGATCTGTTACGACCGGTATCATCAAATGAGGAATTCCATTATATACGCTTAATTCTACCACTTTCGGATCAATCATGATCAATTTTACATCATCCGGCTTTGCCTTGAATAAAATACTTATGATCAATGTATTGATACACACCGATTTTCCGGAACCTGTTGCACCCGCGATTAAAAGATGCGGCATCTTCTGAATGTCTGTAACGACAACCTTTCCGGAGATATCCCTGCCGGCTGCAAATGCAATATTCGATTCATGCCTCTGGAACTCATCTGTCTCGATCAAATCTCTTAACATAACTGCCGAATTCTCTTTATTCGGAACCTCGATACCAACTGCCGCTTTTCCGGGAATCGGCGCCTCGATCCGAATATCTGCGGCAGCCAGATTCAGTTTAATGTCATCGGCAAGCCCTACAATTTTGCTTACCTTCACGCCTTGTTCCGGCTGTAACTCATATCTTGTCACACAAGGACCGCAGCTTACATTGGTAACCGTAACTCCTACTCCGAAACTTTGCAGGGTCTGTTCTAATTTCAACGCTGTTTCCCGCAGATGTGTATCTGAATCACCGCCGGATTTTTTTCCTCTCTTTAAGAGAGATAATGGCGGCGTATGATATACGGCTTTCGGCTTTTGATTATCTTTCGCGATTGCCGCCTCCACACCTGCTGTTTCAAGCGCTACCTCACGTGCGCTTTCTTTCGTTTTGCGTGGCCTTGCATGGGTTTCCGTTACTGATTCCGGCAATACCTGCGAAGTTTCTTCTTCGATTTCTGACAAATCATTATTTCTATCCTGTGCAATCCACTCTTCCTTCACATCGTCCTGTGCCGGAATCACCCGATTGATTACAAGTGGTCTTTCCGGCTCCGACGGATCATTACTATTAAATTCTCCAAACAATTCCTCCTGAGAAAACGATGGTTCCATCTCTTCTGGGTGCAGTTCTTTTACCCCTGGAACCCGTTTCTTTAAGGTCGTATCAAAAGATACTCCCGACACTGTTCTTGTCATTCTTGAGGAAGGATCTATATCCTCTTGCTCTCGATATCTATTTTTCTCCTCTTTCGCTTCTGCATTTCTTGCTTCCTGCTCTGCCAGACGCCGCTCCTTGTTTTCTTTTCTGCGTTTTACATCTTCTTTTGCCGACTGGTATGCTTTGGCCCCCCCTTTTTTTATTCCTGTAAGAAACGATTTTTCCGTAATGATAATCATACAGATAATCGTAGCAAACACTACGATAATATATGTAGGGACAACTCCGATGGATGGGCAGAACATTTTTACAAAAATTCCTCCAAGGATTCCCCCATCCGTTTTATAGCGGCTGGCAATCCGGTAATAGTCGAAAAGAGAAGTTCCTTTATGATACCCATCCAATAGAAGCTGCAGTAACGTACAAAGCATGCAGATCAATACGATTCCGGAAACCGTTTTCGCATAAGCGACAGAGTTTCCTTTATTCGATATAAAAAATGTAACCCCGATAAACAGAACGATTGGAATAATATATGCAATAAATCCAAAAATTCCAAACAAGATCGAAGAGACTCCCTCGCCCAAAAAGCCGCCTATCCCAAAATTGCTGAGCAGCAAGATAATACTAATGCCCAATGTAACCAGAATGATTACCTCATCTTTCAGGAACGTGTTCTGATTTTTTGCTGTTTTTGCAGATGTTTGTTTTTTCCCCTTACGCTTTGCAGCAGTGGTTTTCTTTCTGTTACTTGTCTTTGCAGCAGTATTTGTTTTTCTGCTGCTTGTCTTTGAAGCCATATAACTTCCCCCTTATTACGTATAGACATACATGTCCCATTATAACATCTGCAAAAACTAATGTCATCATCTTTTTTTTGAATCAATCATCTCGTGAAGTTTCTTTAAGGCATCCTTGATTCCGCCGACTTCATCGATCAATCCTTCTTCCACCGCTTCTTTTCCTTCCAGCATAGTTCCTACATCTTTCACGAGCTGACTGGAATCCAACATCAATTCTTCAATCCGTTCCTGCTTTATCTTAGAATGTTTTGCTATAAATCCAGTAATACGATCTTGTGTCTTTTCCATATTGCGAAGGCTTTGTATCACACCGATAAACATCCCGTTTGCCCTTACCGGATGAATGATCATCGTTCCGCTTGGTACGATAAATGAATAGTCTGCCGATACTGCCAGCGGTCCTCCGATCGAATGGCTGCCTCCAAGCACCAGTGACACGGTAGGTTTGCTAAGAGATGCGATCATCTCGGCAATCGCAAGCCCGGCCTCTACGTCTCCGCCCAGCGTGTTTAATAGAATCAATACACCTTCCGTCTCTTCATCATTCTCAATCTGTGCAAGCCTTGGCAGAAGATGTTCATACTTGGTTGCTTTCCCATTCCCGGATACTGCCTCGTGGCCCTCAATCTCACCAATGATCGTTAAGAGCTGTATATTATGGCGTCCTTTTCCCTGATATAAAGGAATATTTCCCATTTCTTTGATCTGTTCATTTTGTTTTTCTAATTCTTCTGTTTTTTGCTCCTGCATCTTATTTTCTTCGCCCATATCTAACCTCCCAAATTTTTGTTAGTATGTGCGAAACAAACATAAAATATGAAAAAGACCTGACATTTAATTCAGATCTTTCTCTCCTAACCTTACCTGTTCCATCTTTTTGGCAAGCGCTTCATCCAGATGATCAAAAAGATAATTCTTTGCACTTTGCCGTCTTTCTCTGATTTCTTCTTTAATTTCCGCTCTTGCCTCTTCCATCTCTATATAAAATTCCCTGGCAGATACCAGAGAAGCTCCCTGACCGACCGTGATCACCTGCTCCAAGTTATCCGAGGTCGCCACGCGCACCCGATAACGTCTTCCGATTTCATGGACAACCTTTTCGATATACTGGTCTGCCGTCTCAGCTTCCTTCGTATAGACAACATGGATATTGTGGTATTTTTGTATCTCAATCATATTTCCTTCTACTTTGTATGCATCAAACACAAGAATCAATGTACACTTTTTATATCCCTGATAATTACTCAAAATATCCATAAGTTTTAATCTTGCAGCTCCAATATCAATATCGGCGAGCTCTTTGAGCTCATCCCATGCAAAAATGATATTGTATCCATCTACCAGAAGATACTCTCTTTCATACTCTTTTTTCTTTCGTGTGTACGTCTCATCATCACTTCCTACGTTCCGTTTGGAGTAACCGGATTTTCGCTCGATCTTTCCATAGGTACGCATGAAAATTTCTTCTAATTCTTTTTCCTCGATACTCGTTTTGCCAACCGAAGATAAAATTTCTTTTGCCTGCTTTTTTACAGTTTTTTCTTCACTTGATTTGCCTGAATTTTTTATCTGGATATGCATATGAGAATCCGCCTCATTCCACGGCACATAATATCCTGCCCCATGAGAACAAAATACCGAGCCTGTCGGATTATCAATGTCCCCTTCAGAATCATAGCCAATGGATGACACCACTTCTTCCTGATTATGACAAGGCGCATATCCTTTTAATGAGCAAAAGAGCTTTCCCTTTCCTTTTGTATATGTGATAACTTCCATCTGATAGGCACGCATCTCGGATACCGGAGCGCTTCCGGTAAGAACAGATATCTCTTCTTCTGTAAATGGCGTTTCAAAATTTCCGCACATTTTTTGAATATCTGTCATGGCACGTCCTACATATTCAGGCGGTATCTCTAATCGAAATTCATAATATGGCTCTAACAGCACAGAATTTGCCTTTTTTAATCCCTGACGGACAGCGCGGTACGTAGCCTGTCTAAAATCCCCGCCTTCCGTATGCTTTAAATGTGATTTTCCTGCAAGAAGCGTAATCTTCATGTCGGTAATCGGTGCGCCTGTAAGGACGCCTGGATGTTCCCGCTCTGCAAGGTGTGTGAGAATTAATCTTTGCCAGTTTCCACTCAACATATCTTCACTGCACAGGGTATCAAATACAAGTCCGCTCCCCGCCTCCAAAGGCTCCAGAAGCAAATGCACCTCCGCATAATGCCGCAGTGGTTCAAAATGACCGGCTCCTTCTATCGGTGCAGCAATCGTTTCTTTATAGACGATATTGCCGGTTCCAAATGTAACCTCCACTCCAAAGCGCTCTTTGATTATGCTCTGCAAAATCTCTATCTGCACTTCTCCCATCAACTTGACATGAATCTCCTGTAATGCTTCCTCCCATACAATGTGCAGCTGCGGATCTTCCTCTTCCAGTAGTTTAAGGTTTAAAAGCATTTTGTGCACATCGCATCCTTCCGGAAGCTGTATCTGATAAGATAAGACCGGTTCTAAGATTGGATGCTTCGCCTCTTTTTCAAATCCAAGTCCCTGACCTGCATAAGTATCGGTAAGACCGGTCACAGCACAGACAGAACCTGACACCGCGCATGGCACTGTCTCAAATTTTTCACCGGAATAAATACGAATCTGATTTACCTTTTCCTCGCTTTGGGTGAGCACCTCTTTAACATTTAGTTTCCCACCTGTGACCTTTAAATAAGTTAGTCTCTCGCCTTTTGCATCTCTTCCTATTTTATATACCCTGGCGCCAAAATCTTCCCCATATTCTTTGCTTTTCATATAAGTGTTCAAGCCTTCTAAAAATGATTCGACACCTTCTAACTTAAGCGCGGAACCAAAATAACACGGGAACACTTTTCGCTTCGAAATAAGAGTTTGAATCTCTTCTGTCTCAATGATTCCATTCTCAAGATAATGGTTTAATGCATCTTCCTCACTCATTGCAATACTTTCATAAAAGACGTCTTCCTGCGCTCCAAAGTCCATACAATGCTCGTCCAACTTTTTCTGCAGCCTGCAAAGCAACGCTTCCCTGTCACACCCTTGCTGATCCATCTTATTTATAAAAAGAAATACCGGAATCTCATGTCTCTTTAAAAGCCGCCAGAGTGTCTGCGTATGTCCCTGTACTCCGTCAGCGCCATTGATGACCAGCACTGCATAATCCAGAACCTGCAATGTACGCTCTGTTTCTGCTGAAAAATCCACATGCCCCGGCGTATCTAATAAAGTTACTTCATAATCCGTTGTCTCAAATACCGCCTGTTTGGAAAAAATCGTGATTCCCCGTTGTTTTTCCAACTCATAGGTATCAAGAAAGGCATCCTTATGATCTACCCTCCCAAGGGTTCGAATCCTTCCGCTCGCATACAAAAGACTCTCCGATAACGTAGTCTTTCCGGCATCCACATGAGCCAACAGACCAATGCTAACATGCTTTAATGGTTTCTCATTTAATTTATCTTTTTTATTTTTAGACGTATCTTCCATAGAAAATACCCCTTTCTGTTCTATTGTTTTATAATAATTAACCATTATCATATCATAGAAAGGGGTATTAGTCGATATATCTTCTTTACCTGTCTGCTTTTGGAAATAAAAATATAATCCGAAAGGAATCCTTGTCCTTCTCAATAATACAATTTCCACCCATCTGTTTCATCATATTTTTTATGTTCTGTATCCCAATCCCAGTGCTCTCCACCTTTTCTTTCAAATATCGAATTTTATTTTCAAACATAAAACCAACCCTTCCGGATTCCTCTACAGATGAAATCTCCACTGGTTCGGAACATTTTTAAGCCTACATGCAATCCATTTGCCCGGAAAAAAAGCTCTCCTATAAAAATAATAACCCATGTCTTCAAAATCTGAGGGATTTTAAAGTAAAATGCATCTTCATTTATAAAGAAAAAATGGCTAACGACAATCATCTCCTCTCCGTTACATGTTTCTGTTTTCCCATTGCTATATATCCTTCTCTATAAATTCAAATACTTTACCCTCTTGTGCCCTAAGAAAATGCATGAGCATATAGGCACACATGATTGCCACCCGCTCTTCTTTTAGAATCCGCTTTACTTCTTCTCTATCCGCAAGCACGATTTCGATTTCTTCCGTCTCTTCCTGACCTGCTTTGGATGGAACACCTGACGCATAACCATATACGGTACCGCAGGATTCATCCGTCATACCGACAGTCGTAAAAAATGGCTTGCTATACATATCCGGTGCATCTATCGCCTCAAAATCAAGTCCGGTCTCTTCTTTTAACTCTCTCTCACCTGCCGTCTTATAATCTTCCCCTTCATCCACAAGTCCTGCCGGGAACTCATAGATATAATCATCGATCGGGCAGCGGTACTGACGAATCAGAACCACTTTTTCTTTTCCGTCTTTCTCGTCTTTGTAAATGCTGTAAATAATAACCCCGTCTGCTTTATTCTCCCTCGTACTGATTTTTAGATCTTTGATTTCTTTTGCTCTTGACGATACATAATATGTACTTTCTTTTCCGGTATCGGAAAGCATGGAAAGTTCATACATATTTAAAAATCTGTTTTTTGTCACTTGGATAATTTCTTTTACTCTTCTCATAAGAATTTCTCCTGTTTCGATTTTGTTATTTTTTACTCACTCGTAGGCAGAAAATAGCATATTACATCCTTCTTGCCCACATGGATATTACACGAACTTCTGGTGAACCACCCATCGTCTAAAGCCAATGGGCTTCCTGCTTCGCAGACCTCGC
>OFGD01001200.1_pt1 | contig 13770 bp, 12 predicted proteins | sample 1521671 | NCBI WGS metagenome assembly OFGD01 (sample SAMEA3504114, study PRJEB24116) | mouse gut metagenome | biome: mouse gut; feature: mouse-associated habitat; material: faeces | place: Denmark | collected 2011 | reverse complement strand
CGTCGCTGGAGCCAAATTATGAGAATCTGCTGGTACTTGGGGTAACGCCGGAGAAAGCGCCGGATGAAGGCGAATATGTTACCATGACCTTTAAGAAGGGTGTTCCAAAGAGCATTAACGGCGAAGAGATGAAAGTATCCGACATTATCCGTAAATTGAATGAGCTGGGCGGGAAACACGGGATTGGCATCTGTGATATCGTAGAGAACCGTGTGGTAGGCATGAAGTCCCGGGGCGTATACGAGACTCCCGGCGGAACCATTCTTTATGAGGCGCACCAACAGTTGGAAGAACTGGTACTCGACCGGGCGACTTATGAGGTGAAAGAAGAGATGGGCAATAAACTGTCCCAGATTGTATATGAAGGGAAATGGTTCACCCCGCTTCGCGAGGCTGTACAGGCTTTTGTTGAGTCTACTCAAGAGTATGTGACCGGAGAGGTGAAGTTCAAGTTGTATAAAGGGAATATTATCAAAGCCGGAACGACTTCCCCCTATTCTCTGTACAGTGAGTCCCTTGCAAGCTTTACCACAGGTGATTTGTATGATCACCATGATGCGGATGGATTCATCAATCTGTTCGGACTGCCGCTCAAGGTCCGTGCCATGAAGATGCAGGAAGTGGAAAAAAGCCAGAAATAAGGATTGCAGACAGAAAATAGAATTGCCGGGAAATGTTGTGTATACAGCTCATTTCCCGGCAAGCTTTTCTATAGCTATCACAGAACTTCCCGCATCACCCGCTCTGCATTTTGCCCCCAAATTCCATCCAACTGCCTCTCCGGCACCCCGGCTTTTTTCAGTGAGTCCCATAACCGCTCCATCTTGGAGACATCCGGAATCTCCAGGCTTCCATCTGGATCAAACCCGTCAAAATCTGTCCCGATTGCAGGGAATCCGCTCCCGCCGACCCGTATCATATGCAAAATATGCGCAGTCATTGCCTCGACCTTGAAATCCTCCCGGGCCGTGTCAGCTTCCTCTATCTTCCCCGTGCCAAGGAATGCACCGTAAAAATTCAGCCCAGCGACGCCTCCGGTTTCTGCAAGGCTTCTTATCATCTCGTCCGTCAGGTTCCTTGGATGGTTACAGAGCATCCGGCAATTGGAATGGGACGCAACCACCGGCTTTTCGGAATATTTAAGGACATCCCAGAATGTCCCATCCGAAGCGTGGGAAACATCCACAATCATCCCCAGTTCTTCCATTCTCCTGACCACCTGTATTCCAAAAGGCTTTAATCCCTTGCCCATCAAAACGCCGTCCCTGCTGTTAGGATGCCCGATACAGTTCTCATAATTCCACATCAGCGTCATAAGACGTATCCCCTGGCCATACAGCCGATCAAGCCTCCCGATTTCTCCATTCAGGACTCCGCCCTCCTCCACGGTAAGGAATGCCGACACCTTCCCTTCTCTCTCATTTTCCTGCATATCCGAATAAGATTTGGCTAACTTGATTTGTTCCGGATAACATTTCGCCTGTTCCGTCAGGTATGCAATCATCTCCTGCACACGTCCGTAACATCCCTCATAGCCTCCCGCATCTTCAAAATCTCTCAGGCAGGTAAAACAGGCAAAAAACTGTGCCTTCGTTCCCGCTTCTTCCATATACGGGATGCTGACGCTGCAATGGTTCTCCATCAGATTCCCCTTCTTATCCATATCCATCAACTTCCACAACGTATCGCAATGCATATCAATCAAGTTCATAACTTCCGCCTCCGTTTCATAACCTCTACTGTAAGTATATATTTTTTCAAGGAAAATGTATACCTTTTTTAGAGGAGGCTTTTCATGAAACCAGTCATCGGAATCGTATCCTGCGGATACATGAATCAACGTCAGTTCGTACCGCAGACCTATCTGCATACGGTGGAACACTTTGGGGGGACGCCCGTCATTCTCCCCTGTACACAGGATGAAGAGGCTTATTTTTGCTATGGGAGACAGTGCGACGGCTTCCTGTTCTGCGGCGGGGACGATGTTACGCCCCTTCTGTTCGGGGAGGAATTAATGACGGAACGCGGGGCAACCGATTTTCAGACAGACCAGTTCCATATTGCCCTGATGAAATATTTGTTATCCCTGAAACTGCCAATCCTTGCCATCTGCCGCGGCATGCAGATTCTCAATATCGCCCTTGGCGGAACCATTTATCAGGATATCTCTCTGCGCTGGCCCGTCTCCCTGAACCATATGCAGTTATCCTCTGACCGTTCCGACCCTTGCCACAAAATCTCTGTCTTAAAAGATAGCATCCTATCTAATATTTTCAATGAAAATGAGGTTGTAAATAGTTTTCATCATCAGTGCATTCGTATATTGGGAGCGGAACTGAATATCGCTGCCGTGGCATCCGACGGCATCATAGAAGCCATCGAATCCGACTGTCTTCCCTTTGTGGTCGGCGTCCAATGGCATCCGGAATGTATGTGGAAGACATCCCTATCTATGGGGGAACTCTTTCATGTTTTTATTGAAAAATCAAAAAACGCCAAAAATTTGCAGTATATTTCTCCAAAGCCACGGACACAATAATCCCGAAGAAACCATGCGGCATCAGAAAAAAGCCGTTGTAAAAAAGGAGGAAACAGACATGGCCGATTTATCAGTACTCGACTTACAAAACCTGCGTCACCTGATCGGAGGTTACAGCACATGCCACTGCAAATTGCAAGATTATGCATCTCAGGCACAGGACCCCGAAGTAAAGAAACTTTTCCAGGATGCAGCCAATTCTGCAATGAAGAACAAGCAGGATTTAATGAAATTCTTATAGGAGGACAGCAGACATGTTAGATGAGAAGACAATGGTAAGCGACGCACTCACTGGCGTCAATGGCGAACTGACCCGTTTTGGCGAGATGATTCCCCAGACGGAGAATAAAGAGTTGAAGCAGTGCTTAAAGCAGATGCGCAATGAATGTGAGATGTCACAGGAGAAACTTTATCAGGTTGCCCGGGAGAAGAGCTACTATGTTCCGGCGGCAAAGGCATCCCAGCAGGAGATTGAGCACGTGAAATCGATTTTGAGCGGCGGTTCTATGAAATAAGAAAGCTTTATTGGAATCATTTTGATGGAAGAAACGTACTTTTCTTTGACGTTTCTTCCATCTTTTATTATATTTTTCCTCTTGACCTTCGTATAATACTAAGGTTTAAAATATTTACGAGTCACAACATGACACCTATTTCAAATACAGGAGGCTTTACATATGAAACTAGAAGGCAAGTCCTTAAAACAAGATTTCTTCTGTTTTATTATCCCATCGCTGATTGCACAATGGGTCTACGCTCTCTATACGATGATTGACGGTTTGTTTGTTGCAAGAGGCGTGTCAGAGCTTGCGCTCTCCGGTGTCAATATCGCCATGCCTTTCGTGACACTGCTTTTCTCCGTAGCGCTTATGTTTGCCGTCGGCTCTTCTACCGTCATTGCAATCCTATTAGGCGAAAAGCAAGACCAGAAGGCAAATGAGGTATTCACCCAAAATGTCCTCACCACAATCCTCGTATCCGTACTGCTCACAGCTGCCGTTCTCTGGAAATCTGAAGAAATCGCCGCTTTCCTTGGCGCAACAGAGCTTACCGCCGGATATGTAAGGACCTACATCACAACCATTGCCTGTTTCAGCGTCTTCTTCATCTGCTCCTACTCTCTGGAGGTACTGATTAAGACAGACGGTTATCCTATGAAGGCAACCATCATTGTCACAACCGGAGCCGTATTGAACTGTATCCTGGATTATATTTTCGTAATCCTCCTCCACAAAGGAGTCTGGGGCGCCGCATTCGCTACAGGGCTGTCACAGCTAATCGTAGTCCTATTGTATCTGACACATTTTTGCAGTAAAAAGACACATATGAAGATGGTACGGTTCACCCCGTCCCTGTCCTTAACATGGCGCACCATGAAAATCGGGCTGTCTTCTGGAATCACAGAATTCTCTGCCGGAATTGTAATCTTCCTGTTCAACCACGCGATTCTGGCATACCTGAATGAAGAATTTATCGTCAGCTATACGATTGTCACCTATGTCAGCACCATTATCGTCATGTCCATGGCGGGCATTGCACAGGGAATCCAGCCATTGGTCAGCTATTATTACGGCAGACGGCTTCCCGGTCAGTATCATCTGCTCCTGAAATATGCGCTCGGCTTCGGCGGTATATTCTCGGTGGCCGCTTTTGCCATATCCAGAATCATCGCAGAGCCTCTGGTCAGCCTGTTCATATCCCCGGAGCTTTCAGACCTACGAAGCGCATCTGTAAGTGTCTTCCACACATTCGCTTACTCCTTCCTGCTCTGCGGGATTAACATCATCATCGGCGGATTCTTTACAGCGATTGAATATCCGAAATCCGCTATGGCAATCTCTCTTGGAAGGGGATTCGTATTTGTCGCTTTCAGTCTCCGGGTTCTGACGGCATTCTTCGGCGGAAATGGAATCTGGTGGGCGTCTGCGCTGGCGGAAGGCATGTGCCTGGTACTGACACTTTCGTTATTCCTGCTTTACAGACGGCAACACCCTCTCTCAGGGACAGGCTAAGGGGACGCCCCCAGAATATAATTGACATCTATTTTAAAATGCGATTATAATGGACATGTACACTCGGATTCTATCTTGCCGGGTGCGCACGCAAAAGGCGCTCTTACGAGCAAAGGAGGAATCTATCATGAATTATGACGTAATTATTGTCGGAGCAGGCCCTGGCGGAATCTTCTCGGCATACGAACTGGCGCAGAAGGACAACCGGCTCAAAATCGCAGTTTTCGAGGCAGGCGTCCCGCTCAAAGACCGGCATTGCCCTATTGACGGCAAAAAGGTAAAGTCCTGCATCAAATGTAAAACCTGTGCAATCATGAACGGCTTCGGCGGAGCCGGTGCATTTTCGGATGGGAAGTATAATATCACCAATGATTTCGGCGGAACCCTCTATGAATATATCGGAAAAGAACAGGCTCTTGAACTGATGCGCTACGTAGACGACATCAATACCAGCCACGGAGGAGAAAAGACAAGGATGTACTCCACGGCAGGGACCCAGTTTAAGAAAGTCTGCCTCCAGAATAAGCTGAAACTTCTGGACGCGTCCGTCCGCCATCTGGGAACGGATATTAATTATGTGGTTCTGGAACAATTATACGACGAACTGAAAGACAAGGTAGAATTTCATTTTAACACTCCCGTAGACAGCCTGGAACGCACGGAAGACGGCTACCGCGTCCATTACAACGGGCAATCTGCTGACTGCAAAAAATGTATCGTCTCTGTGGGCAGGAGCGGAAGCAAATGGATGGAGAATATCTGCCGGGAACTAGACATTCCTACCAAATCTAACCGGGTGGACATCGGCGTCCGGGTTGAACTTCCTGCCGTCATCTTCTCCCATCTGACGGACGAGCTGTATGAGAGCAAGATTGTCTACCGCACGGAAAAATTCGAGGACAACGTCCGGACATTCTGCATGAACCCCTATGGTATCGTGGTAAATGAGAACACCAACGGTATCGTCACGGTAAACGGCCACAGCTACGAGGATACGGAACACCAGACAGAAAACACCAATTTCGCACTGCTGGTCGCAAAACATTTCTCTGAGCCATTCAAAGACAGCAACGGATACGGGGAAAGCATCGCAAGGCTATCCAACATGCTTGGCGGCGGCGTTATCGTACAGCGGTTCGGAGATCTGGTCAGGGGAAGGCGCAGTACTGCCGGAAGGATTCGGGAAGGATTAGTTACCCCTACCCTTGCCGCCACGCCCGGCGACTTGAGTCTGGTACTTCCGAAACGGATTCTGGACGGTATCATGGAGATGATCTACGCACTGGATAAAATAGCGCCGGGAACCGCCAACGACGATACCCTGCTCTACGGCGTGGAGGTAAAATTCTATAATATGGAAGTAGAACTTGACCAAAATCTGCAAAGCAAGTACCAAGGGCTTTATATCATAGGAGACGGAAGCGGGGTCACTCATTCTCTCTCCCATGCTTCTGCAAGCGGAGTATATGTGGCAAGGCATATTGCGGAAAATATATAAGCATTTTGTCTTGTCTCCCCTGCAAACGCAGAAGGCAGGCAGCTAACATCTTTGAATATATGTATATACTTTGGGGCTGCCACATCATGGTAAATAACCGGATGCGGCAGCCCCAATCTCTTATGTCCGGCAGGGAATCTATCTCCTGCCCTTAGTCTACTTTCACATCCAACATTTGCTGCGAAACTTCTGCCTTACTCATCTGGTAAGCCGCCCGTGCTTTGGCGCGCTTCACCTTCAACGCCTCCGGCGTCGTCTCTGCCTCCATGCGGGTCATCTCCCTCTCCCTGGAAAGCATCCTGACATCCTTTTCCGTCTCTGCAGCCTTAACCGCCTTTTCCGCGAAAACTTGGCCGTCTTGTGCAAGTCCTTCCCTGTCCGCATCCGTCTTTCCCGCAGAACCATCTTCCTGTTCTGCCTTCTCTGACGGTTCCTCGATACCCAGTTCCTTTTCTTTTGCCTCCTGCAAATCCTTCTCTGCTTTCAGGCGTTCCGCCTCTGTCGGCAGCTTCGCATACTCGCCGCTTTCCACGAATTCCTGGGCCGTCGTCTGCAAAGCCTGATTCTTACGGTGTTCCTGCATGACCAGCTCGAACTTCTTTTCCTCCGGTATCACCGGATTATTCATGATACTGTTCACCGCACTCAGGGAAGTTGCCGTGTGCGCCATCTTTACACGCTCCACTTCCTCCTTCGTCTTACACTTTTTTAACTCGTTCTCATAGTTCTTCTGTTCTGCCTCAATGGATTTCACCTTCTGATAAGCCTGCGGGTCATGCTTTCGCAGATAATCCATCTCTTCTGCTGTCAATTTCTGACCGCTGTTCAGCTTTAAATCAATCTGCTTGGCAAGCTGGTCGGAACCATCCTCCCGGGACTTGCGAATCTCCTCCGCCTGACGCCTTGTGGGATCATTGTCAAGCCTCATACTCCCATCCGCCGTAAAATCACTGGTATCCTGCTTCTTCTGCCACTTCATCTGCATCTCCATATTCCGTGTGTATGCATTCAACGACTGCACTGTAAAAAAATTCACAGGCTCACCTCTCTTTCTGAAACCTAATTCCAAAAACTATATCCTTCTATCCATAGACGCCCGTGAAAGGGTATTGCCTGACTGCCTTAGGCTTGCCTCCACCGATTCCCTAGTAACGCCGTCCAAAGCGCCGTACTTTATCGGCTTTCCAATCTCCCAGCCTGAATCCGCTTCCCTTGCCGCGTCAAGGAACGCCTGCCTGTATGCCCGCTCATACTGCTCCATGGTATATCCGGCTGCCAGTCGGTCATTCTTCGTCACCTTACGGTACATATTGGTGTATACGTCCGACCGTCTCGTCCTGTCACCGTTGAGGACGCCGTTCTCACGCAGGAATTCCTTCTTCGTCTGCTCAAACATCTCATCCTTGCTGCTCTCCGGGATGGAGATGATACGCTTCCTGCTGCTCTCGTTGGCATCTGTTACCAACAGACCTGCAAGCCCCGTCGTAGGGTCTATGTAATCTCCGTCCTTATCATAGCACCGCATCGAATTCTTAATCGCCTGGATATTCGTAAACATTGCGCCGTTCCCATTCTTCGCCATCTCCTGCATAACGGCTTTGTACTGTTTACTGTTCGTGTCAATACCCGCCGCCTTTAACTGAGCCTGTACAGAACTGCTGTTAATCTGTGATAACCGAAAACTTCCGATGGAATTGACGCCGTTTATTCCGGTCATTCCAAATGTTTTCTGCAATAAATAGCTGTAATCTATGATTCTTGACATAAAAGATCCTCCTTTCGGCTGTAATCATGTCCGTTCCTAAAACAACCGCCCAATGGCTGAGCCATATTTAACTACTAATTTTTATATCGGCAGAAATATAGGAAAACTTAACCAACCCGATAGGATACAAAAAAACTGCGAGCCATATCCGTGACTCACAGTCCTTCGTCCCACATCTCCAAAAACATTTCTCATCTTACCACATCATGGCAGAATCGGCGCCATGGCCTGCATTTCTAAGAACCAAACCGCCCTACCCCAGCGCCACGTCTAAAATCATCATCACCAGGAACCCGACAATAAACCCCAGTGTCCCTGATTTTTCATCCTCCTTATCGCAGGCCTCCGGAAGCAGCTCTTGAACGACCACATATATCATCGCACCCGCAGCCAGCGATAAGAACCAGGGCATCCCCATCTGTACCGCGCCTGCCAGCCCGGCGGCAGCCACGCCGAAGATTGGTTCTACCACCGCCGACATACTGCCGATGAAAAAGGCCTTCTTCTTACTGAACCCATTCTGAATCAGGGGAAGCGCCACCGCCGTCCCCTCTGGGAAATTCTGAATTGCAATCCCGACAGCCAGCGCAATCGCCCCTGACATCAATGCCGGTTCTCCGGGATTCTGCGCAGCCAGGGCAAATGCAAGACCAATCGCCATCCCTTCTGGGATATTATGCGCCGTAATCGCCATAATCAGCATAGCTGTGTTTTTCTGCATCCTGAGATGCTCCCATCTCCCAATGAGATAGTCCGCCAGCAGCAGCAATATGACGCCGAGCAGGAATCCGCCTGTAATAACCATCCAGCTCACCTGCCCGTTCTCTTCCGCGAATTCAATCCCCGGCAGCAGCAAAGACCACACAGAGGCGGCGACCATCACGCCTCCGGCAAACCCCAAAAAACCCCTTTGGAGCCTGCCGCACATATCCCTCTTCACGAAGAACACACCCGCCGCCCCGAGCGTAGTCACTGAAAATGTAAGTAACGTCCCTAAGAACGTCCATAGAATTCCATTCATAGTTTTCACCTCACCATCAATATACGGTGAAACTATGAAATGGTTCCTCCTGCAAATACCTTCATAGAAGCCTCTTCCTCAAACTGCTTGGAATACAGCTCATAGTAGTATCCTTTTTCCCTGAGCAGCTCCTTATGGGTGCCCTGCTCAATGATTTTCCCGTCCTTCACCACCAGAATCAAGTCTGCCTGCCGGATGGTAGAAAGCCGGTGGGCGATGATAAACGAGGTATGCCCGCAAAGAAGCCGCCCTGTCGCCTGCTGGATCAACTGCTCCGTGTGGGTATCAATCGAAGAAGTCGCCTCGTCCAGCACGAAAATTGCCGGATCTGCCAGAATCGCCCTGGCAAATGAAATCAACTGTTTCTCCCCGGTAGAAAGCCTGCCGCCGCTCTCCCCTACATCGCTGTCGTATCCATTTTCCAGCTTCATGACCACTTCGTCCGCCGACACGCTTTGCGCCGCAGCCTCAATCTCCCCGTCCGTCGCGTCCAGACGCCCGTACCGGATATTTTCCCGCACCGTACCGGAAAACAGATGCGGATTCTGCAGCACATAGCCAATCTGGCTGTGAAGCCATAACTGAGAACGCTCCCGGTAATCCACGCCGTCGATCAGTATCCGCCCCTTCGTCGGCTCAAAGAAACGCCCTACGAGGTTCACAAGGGTTGACTTACCTGCCCCTGTTTCACCCACAATCGCCACATTCATCCCCGCAGGCACATGAAGGTCAAAATGCTCCAGTACATATTCTTTTCCATCGGGATACCGGAAAGAAACATCCTCGAACACGATATCTCCCTGGATCTTCTCCCAGTTCTCCTTCTTAGGATGGAATGCGTCCCCATATTTTTCTAACACCTCGGCCTTATCTACCACATTCGGCGCCTGCTCCAGAAGATCCATCACACGCTCAATATTTGCCTGACAGGAAATCAACTCTGCCAGAAGCCGTGCAAGCTGCTGGATCGGCTCGAAAATGATGACTGCGTAGGATATGAACACAGACAGCGTCCCAAGCTTCATAATCTCTTCTTTCACCATATAGCCGCCCTGCGCCAGCACCACAGCAGCCGCCACGGAACTGAACAGCAGAATCATAGGGATATAAATTGCGTTAAGCCTTGCGCAACGGCTGGCCGCCCTGTGCATGTCCGCCGTCCTCTCAAAAAATGCTTTCTCATTATCCCGCTCAATCACCATGCTTTTCGAGGTCTTGACACCGGTAATCCCTTCGTTATATGCGCTGGTAATCTGAGAATTAATCTTCCTGACCTTCCGGTTCCAGTGCAGAATTTTATTCTGGAAGTAAACCGTCAGCACGGCAATGCAAGGTACAATCAACAGGATGACCAACGTAAGCCTGACATTTAACATAAACATAATGCAAAACACACTGACCACATAGAGCAGCGACCAGAACATATCCACCAGCCCCCATGCGACCATGGACGCAATACGCAACGTATCGCTCATGACTCTGGCATGAATGTAACCTACCGGAGTCGTATTATAATAAGAAAATGATAACGTCTGCAAATGTTCAAACTGCGCCCATTTTAAATCCTTTCCCACGTTCATCTCTATGGTGGTAGCCGCCCGGACAGAAAAATAGACGCACAACGTCTGGATCACGATGACAGCCACGTAGGCCGCTGCAAACCGTCCAATCCCGGCAAGGCTTTCCACGGTAATAAAGTGGTCGATAGCGTAGCTCTGGAACAGAGGCACTACCACGTCTATTCCGGCAAGAAAAATATTTAACCCAAGAGAAATCGCAAAAAACTTCTTATAAGGCTTGAAAAAAGGCAGCATTTTTCCCCAGACCTTGAAACTGAACGGTTTATTGTAATCTTGTTCTTCATATGCCGCCATTTCTTACACCTCCATCTTCTTTCTGTCATCCTGGCTCATCTGTATCTCATAAATCTGCTGGTAGAGCCCGCCACTCTTGATTAATTCATGATGCGTCCCGATTTCCTCGATGCGTCCATGATTCAGGACCAATATCCGGTCTGCGCCCATGAGCGTCGTAATTCTGTGGGAAATCAGGATTACGGTGGCTTCCTTCATGTATTCTTCCAGCGCCTTCCGAATCTTTGTGTCCGTCTGGGAATCCACCGCTGACAGGGAATCGTCGAACACCATGACCGGAGCTTTTTGAAGCAACATCCGGGCAATCGCCACACGCTGGCGCTGTCCTCCGGAAAGTGTCACGCCTCGTTCCCCGACTAAGGTGCCGTATCCGTCCGGGAATCCCATGATTGCGTCGTCGATACAGGCAATCTTCGCCGCCTCGCGGATTGCATCCATGTCTGCGCCTGGTTTTGCAGCCGCAATATTCTCCTGAATCGTACGGGAATACAGGAATGGTTCCTGCAATACCATCCCCACCTCGCTCCTGAGCTTGTCAAGGGGAATCTGACGGATATCCTTTCCGCCGATATGGATGCTTCCCTGTCCTTCTTTAAGCTCGTACAGGCGGGTTAATAGCTGTACAATCGTAGATTTTCCGCTTCCCGTGCCGCCAAGGATGCCAAAGGTACATCCCTGTGGGATTTGGAAATGGATGTCTTTTAGTACTTCGTTTCCGTCTTCATATCCGAAATTCACATGGTTAAACGCGATATCATATCGTTCCTTTCCTTCTGCAGCGGATATATTTACCTGCCCGTTTTCTTTCACTGGCTCTTTTGCCTGTCCAGCCCTCGCTTGGGATTCTTCCGGCATGCTTTCCTGTGTCTTTATACCTGCTTCGTTCCCCTGTATTGTATCTATTGTCTTTATCTCGGCTTCTTCCTTGGCGCTTATAATGTAGTCCACACGTTCAAAAGAAACGCCCGCCTTGCTCATATCAGAAAGAATCCTTCCAAGGCCACGGATCGGCCACACAAGGGTCGTGTTATAAGAAGCGAATGCAACAAACTCACCGACTGTAATCCTGCCCTGCACCGCCTCCATCGTACCAAGCACGATGACCGTGACGACCTGAAGTCCTGTAATCAGATCCCCGACTCCCCAGTACAGGCCGGACAGAGTGCCAAGCCGGATCCACAGATTCGCGAAAATGCCGTTCTTCTCCCGGAACCTGTCCATCTCAAACCGTTCCCGCCCGAACGCCCGCACCACACGGACTCCGGTCGCATTCTCCTGTACTACGGTAGACAGCTCGCCTTCTGCTTCATCGGCTACGATGAACCGCTTGGCAATCAACCTGTAAAATACGGAGGAATAGATGATTACAATCGGTACGAACGGCAGCACTGCCAACGATAACCGGACGTTCATCGACACCATCATAGAAAAATAAATCACAATCAGGAAGACCGTCCGGAAGACTTCCAGCAATTGTGTCACCACGAAATTACGGATGACCTCCACATCAGAGGTGCAGCGCTGTATAATATCCCCGGTCTGGTTCTTGTCATGCCAGCTCATGGGAATCCTCTGGACATGGCAAAACAGCATGTCCCGCATATTTTTGGCAAATGTCTCTCCTGCAAGCGCCGTATTTGACCGGCACACGAACTGCGACAGCCCCGACAGCGCAGCCACCGATACCAAAAGAAGCGCCAGAATCCAAAGATGGTCTGACAGGTATCCATACTTTGTCCCGTCAAGCACAGAATCTATGCTGAAACGAAAAATCTGGGGCGTCAGCGAGTTCAATACGGTCATCGCCAGAGATGCTATGACCGCAACTGCAAAATATTTTTTTGATCCGTCAAAAAACTGACGGATCAAGTTCCATTTTCTGTATTTAATCTCAATCCCTTCTCTCCTTTTTAATCACCCGACCGCATGATTTTTAACAGAAGCTCAATGTGCTCGGCAATCTTTTCATCTTCTAAGTGATCTACATTGTCTCTCACCTGCTTCAATCTCGTCTCTTTTTCAATCGCCATCAGTTTGTTTAGGACCTTATCGCTTTGGTCTTGTGCCTGTGCGGTCTTCTTACCAGGCTTCGCCTGCGTTGCCCCAGTCTTAGACACTGGTTTCCCGGTCTGCGCCTTTGCTGCTTTTGACGCTGGTTTCTCCGTCTGTGGCTTTACTGTAGATTTATTATTCTTTTTCTTAAACATACATTCCCCCCTTACTTCAGTCACTTAAACCATACAAAAATTTTTCGCACTGATAAGACTGCATTTTTAATTACATATTTAACAGAACGAAAAGCGAGATACTTCTTAACTATAGCAAAAATTACTAATACAGACAATGGGATTTGCTAATTTATTTTACAGAAAAAAGAAACTCTTGTCCTTCCCTATATCAGGTGTTATAATATCACCGTAATTGTATTGTATCTCATTGAAATGAGAATGATAACAAGGAGGAATTGAATAATGAAAGAACAAAGACATGACACTCGTTGGATGGTCAGTGTTGCACTTATGGCAGCAATCATCATTGTGCTGGCGAACACGCCCCTTGGGATGATTCAGCTTCCGATTATCAAGGCGACAACTGTCCATATTCCTGTCATCATCGGCGCAGTCCTGTTAGGTCCGTCAGCAGGGGCGATTCTGGGCGCAGTGTTCGGTATCTGCTCGTTGGTCAGCAATACCATGGCTCCCACGCTGCTGTCATTTGCCTTCTCCCCGTTTATGAGTACTTCTGGGCTTCCCGGGGCACTGAAAGCCATCTGGATCTCTGTGGGATGCAGGATTTTAATCGGAGTCGCAGCGGGATGGCTGTGGATTCTTTTCTCGAAATTGAAGGTAAACCAACTGGTTGCACTTCCTGTTGTAGGATTCATTGGCTCTATGGTAAATACGGTGACGGTCATGGGAAGTATCTATCTTCTTTTCGCACAGCAATATGCCGACGCAAAAGACGTGGCTGTCTCTGCCGTGTGGGGGCTGATTATGGGTACGGTGACTGCCTCGGGCATTCCGGAGGCTATCGCGGCAGCGGTTCTGGTGACGGCTCTCGG
>OFGD01001199.1_pt1 | contig 13774 bp, 10 predicted proteins | sample 1521671 | NCBI WGS metagenome assembly OFGD01 (sample SAMEA3504114, study PRJEB24116) | mouse gut metagenome | biome: mouse gut; feature: mouse-associated habitat; material: faeces | place: Denmark | collected 2011 | reverse complement strand
ATTTTAAAGATTGCTATAGGAGGCCTTACGATGGAGTACTGTTCAATCCGACAGATTTCCCGGAAAGGGGGAATTTCTGTTCGCTGGATACAGGCGCTTTGTGCTGGAAGTGTATTCCTGATGCTATTAAAATAGGATATTCATTGCCGATTTCTGCGGATGCTGAAAAACCCAAAGATGCCAGAGTGAAATCTGGAAAGTATATAAAAGCGGTACATGGCCCAATTGACAGAGGAGGTACGGTGTGGCAAAGAAAATTCAATCCATTCCAGAAGCAAGATTGCTGCTGGCCTCCCTGCGTTCCGTAGGGTATAACGAGGAAACTGCGATTGCAGATATTATAGATAACTGTATTTCAGCTCAAGCCCATGAAATCAAAATCCAATTTGACTGGGAAAAGAAACGAATTGTGATTTCTGATGATGGCTTCGGTATGAGTGAAAAGGATCTGATTGAGAATATGCGTATAGGATCTTCTGATCCCAGTAAAATCCGAGCCGAAGATGATTTGGGGCGGTTTGGCATGGGCATGAAGACAGCAGCATTCTCTCTTGGAAAAAAGCTAACAGTTGTAACAAAATCAGAATTTGCTGTGAGCAATGCATCTTGGGATCTGGACCAGATTCCGGAGATCGGGTGGAACTTGATTATCCGAGAAGAAAGTGAAATCTCTGAGTTTTCATCTCAGATGGGTGCGCAGGGAACGATTGTTGTCATTGAAAATCTGGATCGTGTGATCGATATCGACGACGAAAAGAAAGCCAAGAATAAATTTTATAGGATTGCAAGTAAAACGGAAAAACATTTGGCACTTACATTTCATCGATTTATTGAAGAAGATAATCTCATTCTGGAACTGAATGGCACTCTAATTAAGGCATGGAATCCATTCATTTTGGAGAATAGTGCAACTCAGGAACTGCCGGAAGAATCGATTTTCTCAGATGATGGCAGTGCAGAGGTGATTATTCAGCCTTATGTTCTGCCGCATAAAACGAAATTTGTATCTGATGATGACTATCAGGCAGCGGGCGGGTCCAAAGGATGGAACTATCACCAGGGCATCTATGTTTATAGAAACAGAAGACTTATTATTTGCGGGACATGGTTTGACTACATAAAGAAGGAACCAGCATACAATCTGGCCCGTATTAAGATTGACATTACACCGGCCAGCGATGAGGACTGGAAAATCGACATAAAGAAGTCAACAGCTTCTCTGCCCAGTTATGTCAGGGAATCAGTTGAAAGAGAGATTGACCTTTGTACTGAAACTTCTGCTCGTGTATACAATTCCCGTGGCAGTTACTCGAAGTCCAATGTCAGTGCTCCCAATTTGGATTATGTATGGGAGCAGCGAAAAAAGAATGGTCGATATTCTTTCCATATTAACAGAAAGCATTCTCTGCTGAATAATCTCAAGAAGCAGTTGGACGACCAGGGTAAATCGACCTTGTCAGCATATCTCACTCTGGTTGAGAATTTTGCACCGTTTATGCAGTCCGGAATGACAGATTCTCTGCAGAAAGGAAAAGTTAGTGCAGAGCCTGATAAGACCTCTTTGGAATATCAGGTACAAATTAAAGAATTGACAGATATGATTTCGATCTTCTTGTCGCAGGGATTTACTAAAGAAGAAACACAATCTACGTTGCTGGACATGGCTAATTATAGACATCTCCGAGAGGACATTATCAGGCTAGTGGAGGAAGCACAATGATTAATACGCCGAAAGACTTAAGTGATATTGAAGTCGGTTTATATAAGAGCGGATATGGGTTTTGTGAGAAGCTTGTAAAAGAAGAACATATAACTATTGCAGTAGCAGTCGAAAAGACCGCAGCGAAATTTGGCGGCTTAAATATGATTTCTGACATGGAATGTTTTAAGAAGTTCCTGCTCAGCGAAGTGACCGCCTACACAGAACCTTCTATTGGCGTGTGTGACCCAAATCTGGAAGATAAGACTTGGTGGGATGAGCTCAAACAAGATCCGAAATTTAAACCGGAATATTGGAGCCGTTACTATGACTATCTGCTGAAGAAACCCTCTTGGAGCATTACAGCAGTGGAAGATATCAATTCATCTACAGATGAGATTATGAATGCTTTGACTAATCCCAGAAAGGGCGTAGCTGGTGAACGAATGGGCATGGTGTTCGGCTATGTTCAATCTGGTAAAACGGCACATTATATCGGGATGATCAATAAGGCCTATGATGCGGGATATCGCATTGTGATTGTGCTGTCCGGTATTCATAACAGCCTTCGCAGCCAGACTCAGTCCCGTATTGATGAAGAAGTTTTGGGATATGAAACAAGCCTGGAAAGTATCGGGGATATGACCCGGGAGCGCAATGTGATCGGTGTTGGAGTAGGTCCTCACAACCAGGTTGAAACTGTTGTCCAGTCGATTACGACACGAGACGAAAAAGGCGATGTCAATAAAAAGACGGAAGGCGTATCTATGATGCCTCCGTTCATGATTGTTACAAAAAAGAATGCCTCTGTTCTGCGCAAGATTCTACGGTTTTTCCGTAAAAATCATTGTGCAGAGATTATAGGTGGAAAGAAGAAAATTCCAGCAAAATATCCCGCACTCATTATTGATGATGAGGCGGATCAGGCTTCTATCAATACGAAAGAAAGCTATGACGATCAAGGAAATGTTCTGGATGATTATAACCCTACGACTATCAATGGATTGATTCGAGAGTTGCTTGGTGTATTTGAATGCCGTTCCTATATCGGCTATACTGCTACACCTTTTGCGAATATTTTCATTCCTCCCCACATCGACGATGAAAAATACGGAACAGACCTTTTCCCCAGAGATTTTATATACAGATCTCCAAGAGCAGATCAGTATATTGGTGCAAGAGAGTTCTTTGGATTGGGCAGCAACGAGGATGTTCCTGCGATGCCGCTTTACCGGAAAATCGTGGATGGAGCATCCTATCTCGGTAAAGGTACCAAATCCGCTGATCCGGTCGGTGAACTTCCCAAGGAGCTTAAACTGGCCGTGAAATACTTCTTTCTGTCTACCGCACTTAGGAACTGCAGAGGACAAAGGAACAAACCCAATACGATGTTAATCCATATTGTCCGCTTCGTTGGCCAGCAAAATAAGGTTAAACAAAAAGTCCTGAAATATTTTAAAGAAGAGATTGAGAACCATATCCGTTATGGTGATTCCATCATTGAAAGTGAGCTTAAGTCGATTTGGGAAGAAGACTATGTTCCTACGACCGGAAAAATGAGGGTACAGTTCAGCAAATATATGTCTGGATGCGATGATGTCAGCTGGAACTGCATCTGGTCTGAAGCTAAACGCCTGATCGCTGACAAGGAAATCAGTGTATATAGTGTTAATGGTAAGAGTGATGATGTCCTTCTCTATAAGAACCATGAGGGAAAGCCATTCAATGTCATTGTCATTGGCGGCGACAAACTCTCCAGAGGCTTGACACTGGAAGGACTGACAGTAAGCTATTTCACTCGCAGTTCCAATACATACGATACGCTGATGCAAATGGGCCGATGGTTCGGTTTCCGTCCTGGCTACCTGGATGCCTGCAGATTATTTACCACGCCCACTCTTCATGCAAGCTTTTCTCATATTTCTATGGCTACCGAAGACCTTGCGGCGCAATTTGACTTTATGAACAGTGTAGTTCAGACTCCAAAGGACTTTGGTCTGCGTGTAGCATCTCATCCGACGTTGGAAATTACCAGTCGGAATAAGAGGAGAACTGGTCAGGAGTTTAAGCGGGATTTCAGCTGCAAGCTGAGCCAGACTCGTGTTTTTGATATTGATGGTGAGCAATACGACAGAAACTTTGAAGCTGTCGAAGACCTTCTGTATGCGATCAAGGGTTGCCGCATAACAGCAGAGCAATATCAGCAGATACTTGGAAGGAAAGCTCCCGGTGAGCATTTCTTCTATCAAAATGTGTCTGCCCATGATGTTGCCAACTTCTTTGAAAGTTATGAAACATCCAAAACTGCGACCAGAGCAAACAGCAAATATATGGCAGATTATATCCGTACCATGAATGCGGATGGAATCGGCGGCGTTAAATCATGGACGGTCTGTCTGATCAATGTCAGCGGTCATGGCAAAGCTTTTGATATTGCAGATCTCAGAGATGTAGGCGGAGGTATTTACAGAAAAGAAGGTTCTGGTGTAGATTCCTACGAGACTACCTGTTCCATCCACACGATGACATCTGCTGATCATGAGTATTTGGATTATAATAAGGACTCATATGACAAAGTCCAGGAGCTGAAGGAAAAGTATAAAAACGATCCTTCCAAAACAAAAATCAATGAAATAATACGGAGAGAAACAAGACCATTTTCAAATGGCCTGTTAATCCTGTACCCAATTGGAGATGCGGGGGACCTAACTGTTAATCAGGGAGATCATAAGCCTCCCTTTGGATTTGCGGCGGTATTCCCTGATCGAAAGGGAAAGGGTAACCTCAAATCTTATCGGATGAATGATATTGCATTGGAGAAAGACAGCGATGAGTTTTACGGCTGATATTTACAGCGGAATATTGTCCGACATATCTGCAGGGTCAAGCCAGACTTTCCCCTTTGCGATGCGTCTGGTGAAGTTTGACAATGGTATTATGATTGCGTTTGCAGTCAACATTGCTACAAGAATGCGCTCAGCGTTTTTATCTGTGACTTCAGAAGCTCCTAAGAGCAGATTTCCACACTGGAAAGGCGTTGAAATTGAAACAGCTACGCTGCCAGCGTATGGAATTGATACGCCTTTTGTCGGCCTCTCTCAACTGCCGAATAGCGCCAGTGACATTTTTGAAATTGTTGTTGAAGACCTGAGAAGCCAGCTGGAAGTAGCAGAGAACACCGAGGAGTCCTTATCTGTCATCATCAGAGTTCTAACAAAGTGGAAGGAGTTTTTTGCTGCTGATAAAGAGCTGCTGATGTCTGAAGAGCGTCAGCAGGGTCTTTATGGTGAGCTGCTGTTTTTAAGTGAGTGCTTGGATTCACAGGGATTGGAAGCAGTTCTGCACTGGGCTGGCAGTGAAGATGAAACCCATGATTTCTACTTTGGCCCTCATGCAGTTGAAGTGAAAACTACCTCTGCACAGGCTCCCTATTTTGCCTGTATCAGCAGTGAATACCAGCTGGATGATAGTGATATTCCGGGGAAATTGTTCCTGCGTTTCTATGCACTTCGCAGAAGTCACAGCGGGGGTGAAAAACTGCCGGAGCGAATTGCTGCCATCCGCGGCAGATTGTGTGAAGATGTATCAGTTTTGCAGAAGTTTGATGAAAAGTTAAAGGAGTACGGCTATTTTGATGAAGCTGCAGATAGTTATACCGTTGGCTACTATCAGCGAGATCTTTATTGCTTTGCAGTAGATAACGGTTTTCCTAAAATCACAAAAGAAGCAGTACCGCTGGGTGTTGCGGATCTTACATACCGAGTCAGCATCATGCTTTGTATGCCGTATGCCCAAGATATAAAATCCGTATTTAAAGTTTTGAAAGGAGGGGCCTAATGTGGTAAATGAGAAAATTCTTGAATTCTACGAAGAATTTCGAGATGAAGTTCTTGGGTATGCGAAAGAGAACGGCCCTATTTCTACAAATACGGCTTTCAAAACTTTGTTCCTGTCCTACCTAACGGAAGCGGGAGAAACTCTTGTTTCGGACTGTACGCTGGTGGACTTCAAAAAAGATGGCGAGAATATGAAACTGGACGGCTATGCGTTCAGTGAGTATTTCCATTCTCTTACCCTGCTTGTGAGTAAATATCAGGCTAAGCCGCAGCCGGAAAAGGTGAAGAAAACTGAAATCGACAGGCTTCTGAAAAAAGCTCTGAAGTTCTATAAGACTTGCGGCACTGACTCGTTTGAGGCTTTAGAGGAATCCAGTGATGGTTATCAAGCGTATGAGTTTATCAGAGCGCATAAAGAGGACATTGAAACAGTTAATATCATTTTACTGACCAATGATGAAACGATCCAATATATTCCGGAAGATACTCGTCATGGAAAGGTAACTATTCGCTTCGATGTTTGGGATATTGAACGACTGTATCAAAGTGTCCTTGGTGGTGCTGCTGTGGAACGCCAGCTTGTTGTAAAGCTGAAGAAAAAGTATGGTGCATCTTTGCCTCTAATTAAGGTCAGAGGCGATAATGAAATCTATGACTGCTATATTGGTGTCATCTCCGGTGAGCTTCTAGCACGGATCTACGAAGTTGAGGGGCAAGATCTGATTCAAAAGAATGTCCGTTCGTTTCTGCAGGCAACTGGTAAGGTCAACAAAGGAATCAAGGCATCGTTAGCCAGTGAACCGCAAATGTTTATGGCCTACAACAACGGTATTTCAACTGTTGCGGATAATATTGACATTGATGAAAGTCAGAGCAGCGGAGATGTTGTGACCATTACAGAAATCACCGGCTGGCAGATTGTGAATGGCGGTCAAACTACAGCATCGATTTACAATGCCTATAAGTCAAAATTCCCTCTGGATCAGGTGAATGTACAGATTAAGCTGTCTGTTATTAAGAAAAAAGACCAAGCGGAAGATATTATTCATAACATTTCCAAGTATGCAAACAGCCAAAATAAAATCAATATGTCTGACTTCAATGCCAATGATGCATACCATGTAAAGATGGAACGCCTATCCAGGGCAACACCAATCCCTGTTGTGAAGGGAAAATCGATAGACTATTGGTTCTATGAGAGAGCCAGAGGGCAGTATTTGGTTGAATTGAATCGGCAGCCAACCGCAGCAGCTAAAAAGGAATTTAAGAGCCGCTGCCCGAAGAATCGCTGCATTTCTAAAACTGTAGCGGCAAAATGTGTGATGTCCTATCAGGGCTATCCGTATATTGTCAGTAAAGGTCTGGAAACCAGTTTTGTCTATTTCTCGGATATGCTCTCCAAGGGTGAATTCCCTGAGCCATCTGAACAGAGCTACATTGACATGATTTCCAAGGTGATACTGTTCAATAGCTGTGATGAAATCATCAAGAATTTGAAATTTGGTGGTTTTAAAGCTCAGCAGGACTATTACACCGTGGCACTGATTGGGAAATATTATTCGGATTTAATCAACCCGCAGGAAATCTGGAATAACCAGACAATCAATGCGGAGACGGCAAGGGTCATAGAAGAATTGGCCTATTTTGTGTGGGAACATTTTCAGAATCCTACAGTTCCTGGCGTGAATATTGGACAGTGGTGCAAAAAGGAAGATTGCTGGGAGCTGCTTCAGAGCCGTTATGAAGCAAAAATGGAAAAGCGGGAGAATTGAGAAAAATGCCATATTCAGTAGTGGATCTGTTTGCAGGAGCTGGTGGATTGAGTTTGGGCTTCATGCAGACAGGAAAATATGATATAAAAGTTGCTTTTGAGAGGGAACCGCACATGCAGGCGACTTACCATCGCAACCATCCGAATGTCGAGCTGCAGGGAGATGTCTGCGGCGCAGATTATGCAGATATACAGAGGAGATACGGAACCATTGATGTTGTCATTGGTGGTCCTCCCTGCCAAGGGTTTTCAAATGCAAATCGGCAGAAGAACCATGCAATCAGCCAGAATAATATGCTGGTAAAGCAGTATATTCGAGCGATTAGAGAGCTGCAGCCCAAGGCGTTTGTCATGGAAAATGTCAGTATGCTTCGATCTGACGTTCACCGGTTCTATATGGAGGAAGCAGATCTGGACATTGTGGAGGAGTATCAGATCCCGAATAAAAACACGCCGCTGCATTTGCTGAACGCAGGATTTGTGTTTGATGGTGCATTGGAGATAGTCCAAAACTTGGATTTGCTCCAGCAGAGACTTTGGCCTGAAAAACACTATCGGCAACTGAATATCATCTACAAAGGTGAAAAAAACGCTGATAAGATGAAAAAATCCTTGGAAAAACACCGGAGCAAGCTTACCAAAATCGCTCAAACCTATATTGGAGACGATACAAACAGCTACATTGCGCAGAAATCCAGAGAAGCATTCCAAGCAGTCATGGATTATTTCGATGGCATTCTTGAAGTGGATAGGATTCACACCTTGATTGAGCCAGCTATTATGATTCAACGCATGCTAAGTAAAGCTAAGGAAATCTTTGATAACCACATCCATGTGGATTCATATGAATGTACAGAAAAAGACGGTCTCCTGGCAAATATTCGATCATTTGCAGTTTTTGATTATTTAAAAAGTATTCTGACATCTGGAGAAGATGGATATGTGATTAATAGTGGTGTTTTGTGTGCCGCAGATTTTGGAGCGCCCCAGAAAAGGGAACGCTTTGTCGTTATGGGAATTAAGAAAAGTATTTCCACTGTGGTATTTCTGCCTTCCAGAAAGATTAAAGACGGACATTATAAAACTGTTCACGATGCAATTTTTGATTTGGAAGATGTCACTCCTGTATATGATTTAGCAGACGATAAGGAAGGAATTCCGCTGAAGCATAAAGATCAGTTGAGTTCAGTGGCACAGCAACTGAGGGATTCGGATATTCTGAAGAACCACATTATTACTAAAACGACTGATGTAGCAATGGCAAGATTCAAAGCTCTGCATCAAGGAGAAAATTTTCATAGTTTAGAAGACTCGCTCAAAACCAATACCTATACCGATGTAAAACGGACTCAAAATACAATTTATTTGCGGTTGAACTATGATGAACCAAGCGGAACGGTGATTAATGTTCGAAAGTCCATGTGGATTCATCCTACTCTGGATCGGGCAATTAGTATCCGAGAAGCAGCCAGGCTGCAGACATTTCCTGATAGCTTTGTGTTTTGCGGCTCTAAAGATAAACAATACCAGCAGGTTGGAAATGCCGTACCTCCAATTATGGCAAAGGCGATTGCTAAACAGCTTGCGGCCACTTTAGGAAAAAAACTTCGTGAGGCAGAACAAGAAAATGGCTGATAATCATTCAAAAGAAGTTCGCAGCAAAAATATGTCACATATTCGGAGCACGAATTCAAAGCCGGAAGAGATTGTTAGGAAGTATCTGTTTTCTAAAGGATTTCGATATAGAAAAAATGTTCGGGCCTTGCCGGGGTGCCCTGATATTGTTTTGCCTAAGTATCATAGAGTGATTTTTGTAAATGGTTGCTTTTGGCACAAACACGACTGCGACCGGTTTGTGTGGCCATCTTCTAATATCGAATATTGGATACCCAAAATAAATCGAAATGTGGAACGTGACAAGGAGAACTACAGAAAGCTCATAGACATGGGCTGGAAAGTGCTGATTATTTGGGAATGCGAACTGAAAAAGAACGTGCGGGAAAAACGCCTAACAAAGCTTTGTAGCGAAATCACCTCTTGAAGGCATGTTAGGGGGTTGAGAAATATGGAAAATATTATTAGTTCGTTGCACGATGATGGTATAGAATATATTGAAGAAAGAGTTAGCGGGATGTCTTTGGTTGAACGTCAAATTTTCTTTGTCAACTGTATTAAAGTGATTGATAAATCATACTACGATTATATAATGACCAAAAGCGACCAGAGTGCAACATTATTCTTTGATATCTTAAAGTATGCCTATCCGGTGCTAATTAAATATCTATGGACAAAAGATTTTGAAACGCTTATCGCAACACCGTTAGCTCGTGCAGACTCAGATGAGATATATCAATGTAAAGTCTTTCTGTGTAGCTGTAAGATCGTAGGGCAAACCGAATACATACTTGACATGGAAAAATACGGATATGTATCCGTCAGCTCTAAGGATGACGTCTGCACAATCAAACATATCCAGAAGAATTGGTGGATTGAACATTTCGATTCAAGCTGGACGGATTTTTATGAAAATTTGGTATTTTCATTGATGGAGAGAGATGAGCGCATTACGACACTGCAAGCACAGTGGCCAACTATCCAGGAGGAGATGCGACCACTGTGCTTTGTCTGGCTGAAAGAATTTATGGGCTACGGCTCAACTATGAACATAGAAAATTATTTCAATGATGTTGCCTATTATGATAGCGTTCATAACACAGAGTGGGACTATTTCCCAGAGCAAAGTAAATTTAATGGAGTTGCTTACGTCAACTTTACTGATGCGATCATTGATTCATATGGTTATGCAGTAAAACACCTCCGTTTTGCTGAACTTCTACAATCATCCCATCCAGAACTACTTGCAGAAAATCTTTTCTATGATGTTAGAATGGAAGATGAAGCGCTTAGGTTAATTCGGGAAAATCGGGAGTGTTCTGAGCAGGATGCTTACGCAATATTATCGTGCATGTCATTGTCCTCTGACAATAGCGAGTTATACACGCGTGGACAAGTAAATTGTGCACCTCTAATTAAAATATCCAGGAATCAATATCTGCACTCAGTAGCTGGATCACTATTTCATCCATTCTCTTTTTTGCTGAGTTCACTGCAGCAGAAGTTTCCCAATGACTTTTCACGGAATGCTAACTCCAGAGAGGCGATATTTAGAAAGCAACTGTATGAAATAGTAGGCGATAGTTTTACTTGCATCAATCATAATATTGTTATCAAACACGGCAGTGAGGCTGTCACGGATATCGATGCGGTAGTGGTAGATAAAATTAACGGCGAGATAGCATTGTTTCAACTTAAATGGCAAAATCAAACTGTAGATTCTATTCGCTCATTGCATAGCAAGGCCCAGAATTATACTAAAGAAACAATGTACTGGGTTAAATCCGTTAAGCACTGGATTGAATGCACTTCTGAGGCTGAAATTGCTGAACATTTGGGAAATGGTATCAAAAGAAAAAATATTGATAAATCTAAAATTTTTCTCTTTGTCCTTGGACGGAACCATGGAAATTATCCAGGGGAAAAATTAACAAGTGAAAAAACTGTATGGGCACAATGGTTTCAGTTGCTTCAGTGCCGTTTAATTATGCCGAAGGATTTTACAATTGCAGATCTGTACAATATACTTCAGAAAAGTTCTCCATTTGATGCAAATGTAAAGCAAGGGCCGCAGGAGTACAGCATTGGTCCTTACAAAATTATAGTTGAAAGTACCGATGATGGGTATTGATCATATTATCCTTATCTGACCGTTATATGCCAGAAACCCAGTCCATGATTGATCTATGAACCGAGTATCTTGACAGATTGAGAGGGCTACCGTGTTTAACAGTAGCCCCTATTGTTTGTAGAAGGTGAAACTATTTATTAGTTTTGAACACTTCGCAGAATTTACCCTTGACAAATCTCTTCTCAAAAGAAGCTGCTCACCAAGGTTGCCAAGGAGAAAGGCTACACCAACCTTGTCCATTTTTTTGACGATGGGATTTCCGGCGTCACGATGGATCGCCCTGGGTTCCAGTCCATGCTCCAGGAGATCGAGAAGGGCAAGGCTGCGGCGGTGTTCGTCAAAGACCTCTCCCGCCTGGGGCGGAACTACATTGAGGTGGGCCGTCTGACCGAGGAATTTTTCCCGGAACACGATATCCGGCTGGTGGCGGTGTCTGACGCCATCGACACCGACGAGGGTGAGAACGAGCTGGCCCCGATCAAAAACCTGTTCAACGAGTGGTATGCCCGGGATATTTCCAAGAAGCGGCGCATCAGCAACAAGATCAAGGGGAACGCCGGTGAGCCGATGGGTCCACCGCCTTATGGGTACGAGAAGGACCCGGATAACCCCAAGCGGTGGATCATTGAAGAAACCGCCGCCGCCGTTGTGAGGCGGATATACCGCATGAGCCTGGACGGGATGGGTGTGGTGCAGATTGCCGACACCCTCAGTAAAGAGAACATCCTGACCCCGCGTTTTTACTGGCAGGCCAAGGGCGTCCAGAAGGCTGGAAAACCGTCTAAATATGGTCCCTGTCATTGGTGCGGTTCTACTGTTACCAAAATTTTGGGACAGCAGGAATATTGTGGTGATGTACTCAACTTCAAGACTTACTCCAAGTCCTACAAAAACAAGCGCCGCATTGAGAATGACCGGGAGAACTGGGCCATCTTCAAGGATGTGCATGAGCCGATCATTGACCGGGCCACCTGGGAGAAGATCCAGGAAAAGCGAGGGAAGATCCGCAAGCGCCGCACCCACGAGGGGGAGCGGAATATGTTCTCCGGCCTGCTGGTCTGCGCGGACTGTGGAAACAACCTCCACTTCCATTTCAACCAGGGCAACCCGGAGATCGAGTATTTCAACTGTTCCAACTACAAGGGCAACCGGGGGACGTGTCCTTCTACCCACTATATCCGGGCCGACTTTTTGGAGCAGGTGATGCTGGCCGAGATCAGGCGGCTAATCCGCTTTGTGTGCCGCTATGAAAAGGAGTTCGCCGCCATGATGATGGGCTTCACCCAGCAGGCGGCGGAGGACGAGCGCCGGGTGATCCAAAAGGAGCTGGACGCCGCCACCGCCCGCGACAGGGAGCTTGATTCCTTATTCGAGCGTATCTACGAGGACATGGTGGCGGGACGGCTGACGGAGGAACGGTTCGCCCGGATGTCCGCCAAGTACGAGGACGAGCAGAAGGAACTGCGGAGCAAGATCAAAGCCTTGCAGGAGGGCATTGAGCGCACCAGGAGCAAGGCTGTGACGGCGGATATCTTCATGTCGGCTGTCCGCAAGTACACGCGGGCCAAAAAGCTCACGCGCCGGATGCTGGATGAGCTGGTGCAGTACATCGAGGTTCATCAGGCGGAAAAGGTTGATGGGACATGGGTGCAGCGCCTCACCATTCACTACAACTGCATCGGAGCCATCACCATCCCCGAAGAACTGACCCTACCCATGCCGGAGATCACCGTGAACACCCGCAAGGGCGTGTACGTCAGCTATCAGCCTGACACGAAAGTGGGGTAGGGGGCATGGCAGAACAGAAACGGGCGTGGCTCTATGGCCGGGTTGCCCATGATGATGGGATCACATTAGTAGCTCAAATGGATCTCCTGCGGCATTGGGCGGCAGAACATGGCTATGCCATTGTGGGTAAAACCGCCGAAACAGGTAGCGGCATCCGTCCAGACCGTCCCGGCTTTTCCGCAGTTATGCAGGCCGCCCGAGAAAAGCGGATGGACGCCCTGGTGGTGAGAAAGCTGGGGCGTCTGACCAGGAATCCCCTGGACGCCTGCGGGCTTATGGAAACACTGAAAGAATGTGGTGTTCACCTTATCTGCACCGGAGAAAATTTTATCCCCGGTCTGCTTGTTACTCGCTTTTGATATAAAAAAGGCGAGTGTTCTTACAGCATCTTTCAAATGCTATAAGAACACTCGCCATGGTGCCGGTGGTGGGACTCGAACCCACACGGGGTATTAGCCCGGCGGATTTTGAATCCGCTACGTCTACCAATTCCATCACACCGGCATGATATAAACTTATTATACTCGCTTTTTCCAAAAATTCAAGAGTGATTTTGCGGACGGAGCGTTCTTTTACGTATTTTATTATTTTTGACTTTTTCTCAAAACAATGCAGCGGCACGGATCCGTTGCCCACCTCCCAAGCCTGCACCCCGCTGGCCCACGAAGCCATATCACTTCCGACGGAGACCGGCATACACCCGGACGGTGCCGTCAGCCTTCGCAGCCCTCTGGCGCTGGCCAGCGAGAACCCGGGCGGCGGTGCGCTCCCGGCCTGGGTCGGCACGGAAATGAAGAGCGCCAGGCACTTGGCTGAAACCGGTGAGCAAACCGTGCGCCTGATAAAACCGAACGCCCCCCCCGCGCGGTGCCGGCCCTGATCACGCCGCCTGCCCCCTCCTCAAGGCCGCGGCACAACGGCGGCCAATGGGAGAG
>OFGD01001188.1_pt1 | contig 13848 bp, 9 predicted proteins | sample 1521671 | NCBI WGS metagenome assembly OFGD01 (sample SAMEA3504114, study PRJEB24116) | mouse gut metagenome | biome: mouse gut; feature: mouse-associated habitat; material: faeces | place: Denmark | collected 2011 | reverse complement strand
TCGCGACGCGCTACAACGATAAACTCGCCCGGTTCCGCATCCAGATACTCGCTCCATTTTCACAGACAACATTGTCGCGGATCTCAAATTCCTCATCCGCCGTCAATACGGAAACAATGGGCTCTCGCGGTAAAGTTCATCTGTGAATGCATATTCTACATCCCTTGTCAGTTCATCATAGTCCTGATGTACGAATCGACCGAATTCTAATAAAATATATTCGTCTGCCGGTTCCTCGTCCACAAATTCCATCGGCATAACAGAACGTTTTCCTGATATTCTCCCGTATGGTCTAACCATTAGTCCTCCATCTTCAGTATTATACGCCAAATAGGATCCCCAAATATTATCCCATAATCCAACTAAAACATGCTCGAAAAGATCTCTGACCACCTCTTTCCGGGTCACTACCTCTACGTTTCTATCACTCCCAATCCGAAAACATTCTGAACAGACCTCTGCCCCCTCTGTCCAATTCGAGAAATCGTAAATGGTAATCTCTCTCATCGATGGAAGATGCACAAGTTTAGGCTGGTATTGTTCAACACCATATCCATTTGGAACAATGATGAAGTCCCCAAGAAATTCGTCGTTTCTCCATACCTCGTGATACTTTACGGTTCTTGTTACATAGTCAGCACCTTCAACCTCATAATAAATATAGTGTGGAGTCAATTGATATAAATTCACTATCTTCCGTTCATTTCCCGATGGCTCTTTATAAATTGCCAGTTCCAAAATTCGTCCACCGTAATTCCACGTCGCATTGTATGAATCTCCATCATATTTGGAATCAAGAGCTGGATGAGATTCTTCCTCTTCAATGATATCATCTTTGTCAGAACAAGATTCCAACATATAGACCATAAAAAGTACGGCGAGTATAAAAGTAACGCTATTTAGCAATATATCGATTCCCTTTTTCATCTTCGTATCAGTTTTTATGTTTCAACTCCAGTTTCGCCCCCTTTTCGCAGACCACATTGTCGCGGATCTCAAATTCCTCATCAACCGTCAATAATTCAGTAACGGGTACTGTAGCGTATATCTATCATAAAACTCGTCTGTCGTATATGCATACTCAGCATCTTTAGTCAATTCATCAAAGTCCCGATGTATATAACTATGGAATGCAAGCAAAATATATTCATCTGCAGGATCTTCATCCACAAATTCTATCGGCATTATTGAGCGTTTCCCTGATATTCTTCCGTATGGTCTAACCATTAGACCTCCATCATCCGTATGAAAAGCCAAGAAAGGGCCCCAAGTGTTACCCCATATTCCAACTAATTTATACTCGAACGGATCTCTGACCACCTCTTTATGAGCCATTACCTCAACATTCCTGTCACTGTCAATACGAAAATATTCTGAACAGACCTCTGTCCCTTCCGTCCAATTCGAGAAATCGTAAATAGTAATCTCCCGCATCGATGGAAGATGCACAAGCTTTAGCTTGTATTTCTCAAGACCATATTTATTTGGAACAACAATAAAATCCCCAAGAAATTCGTCGTTCCTCCATAGTTCGTGATATTTCGCGGTGAGATATCCGAATTCCATATCGTCTTCCGTGTAATAAACATCGTGTGCGTTCAATTGATATAGATTCACTACCTTCCGTTCATTCCCGGATGGATCTTTATAAATTGCCAGTTCCAAAATTTGATTATCGTCGCCCCATTTATAGCCAGATCCATCATATTTGGATGGAAGAGTTGATGGTGGAGGCTCTTCCTCTTCGATAATGTCATCTTTGTCAGAACAAGATTCCAATAACCCTGCTAAAAGGAATAGAGTGAATACCAGTGTGATATTGCGTAATAACACCTCAATATTTTGTTTCATATCCGTATCAATTTTTATGTTTCAACTCCAGTTTCGCTCCCTTTTCACAGACCACATTGTCGCGGATCTCAAATTCCTCATCCGCTGTCAATCTCAGCGTCGCCCCACTCTTCACAACCACATTCTTCCCAAGTATAATCTTTGTCGCAGCATACGACACCGATTCCTCAATCTCGATGGAAAGGGATTGGGGCGTGTAGCGGATGACAGCGTTGCCACAGAGTCCACAGAATAGTAGCAAGAATGCGACAAGGGGAATTTGTTGTCTCATAGGCGTTTGTGATTTAAGGTGGTATTCGCAAATCTAACACAAAAAATCGCCAACTCCAAATATTTTTCAAATTTTTTTAAAAAAATTAAAGCCACCGCCCTGTGGTCAACAGATCACATGGGCGGTGGCTCTTATTTCCACTCAGCAGGGAATATCACTGCTTCTTCAGCGAGATGGCGAAACCGCCACCGCGCGCCATTTTAATCGGCAGATCCGACGTGGAGTCAATCCTGCGTTTCTCAATCTTGTAAGCCTCCGGATTCGTTGCATAGTCAGCATCCGCTGCGTCGCTGTAGACCGTCGCCTCATACGTAGCCCCCGGCTCAAGAAAATCAAATTTCAAATCATAGTCACGCGCTTCGCCGTTGGTGACTCCGCCTACAAACCAGTTGTCGCTGTTCTTGTCGCGACGCGCTACAACGATAAACTCGCCCGGTTCCGCATCCAGATACTCGCTCCTGCTCCAGTCCACGGGCACATCCTTGATAAACTGGAAAGCATCCATCTTCTCGGTATAATGTTCCGGAAGATCCGCCGCCATCTGCAGCGGCGAGTACATCGTCAGATACAATGCCAGCTGATTTGCAACCGTAGCCTTCTTATGCTCATCCGAGCCGGGGACAAACGATCCGATATCCATCCGGAAAATGCCGGGAGTGAAATCCATCGGGCCACCTTTCAGACGGGTGAAAGGAAGAATCGTCACATGGCCGGGCGACATGTTGCGGTATTCAGTACCCATCGCACTCTCGTTGCCTACAAGATTCGGGTATGTACGGGCAAGACCCGTCGGACGAACAGCCTCATGCGCATTGACCATGATCTTATGGTCGGCAGCCTTACGGATAGCCCTCAGGTAGTGGTTAACCGAATTCTGGTTATAGTGATTCTCACCCTTGGGAAGAATATTACCCACATATCCGCTCTTCACCGCATCATAGCCATAACGATTCATCAGATCATAGGCCTGATCCATCCAGCGCTCATAGTTCGGTATCGAGCCGGAAGTCTCATGGTGCATCATCAGCTTGATACCCTTTGAGTGAGCATAATCATTGAGAGCTTTGATATCGAAATCGGGATAAGGTGTCAGGAAATCGAACACGAAATCCTTCTCCTTGCCGAACCAGTCCTCCCAGCCAATGTTCCAGCCCTCGATCAGAAGCTGATCCATGCCATTGTCGGCAGCAAAATCAATATAGCGGCGCACATTTTCGTTGTTCGCACCATGGCGGCCGTTCGGCACAGCCTTTGAATAGTCAAACGTGGCAAGATCGAAATTCTCGGCATCGGTATAGGCCCACGAACTCTTGCCAGTGATCATCTCCCACCATACACCCATATATTTCGTCGGGTGGATCCACGACGTATCCTCATAAGCCGTCGGCTCATTGAGATTATAGATCAGGTTGCTCGCCAAAATATCAGTAGCCTTGTCGCTGACCATGATCGCACGCCAGGGAGTGGCGAACGGAAGCCGTATCTCAGCCTTATTGCCGTTGCGGTCAGGCGTGAGCCACGAGGTGAATACCATCGTCGAATCATCAAGATTCAGATGCATCGCCGGATAGTCAACCAATGCCGCCTCATGGAGATTGACATAAAGCCCATTGTCACCCTTGAGCATCAGCGAAGTCTGCACGCCCGTCGGCGAAAAAGACGTCTGCGAGACATTGCCCAGCTTATCATCGGAATTATAGCTGCGGATCTCGCTCAATCGCGACTTGACATACTCATATTCCTGAGTGTCATAATCCCCGGGAATCCACCACGCCGTCATATCGCCCGGCATCGCAAACTGCGTCGACTCATCAGTGACCGTCAGCTCCTTGCCGTCGCTTCCGGGGAAAACATAGCGGAAACCTATGCCATCGTCATAAGCCCGGAACTCGACATCCATCTCAAACGTATTGCCATCAACCTTCTTCATCAGCTGCACAGTCATGGCATTGTAATTATCGTCGATAACCTCATTCTCACCCCACACCGGAGACCACTGGCCACGTGTCTCAGATCGATCAACGCCCGTGATACGGAAATCATCAGTAGCATTGAATCCCTTGAACACCAAGCCCAGAGCCGATTCCTTGACCACCGGCAGCGAACCATAGTCAACGCTATAGACCGGACGGCCGCCCGAAACTACGTCGAATGTCAGCGACACCTTGCCCGAAGGCGAGCGAAGTACCTCCGGCGCTCCCCATGCAGGAGCGGATATAGCCAGCATTGCCAGCCACATAGAAACCTGTTTGATCATCATTTTAAGTGGTATTAAATTTTACGCAAAAAAAATCTTCTGCTGCAAAGATACAACATCCGACACCCCGTTTGCAAGTTTTCCCCAAACTTTTTTCACAACACGTTCCACCCAATCAGACTGATAAGTCTTATTGGCCCCTCTCAACCCCTCAACCTTTCAACCCCTCAACCCTTCAACCCTTCAACCTCTCAACCTCTCAACCTCTCCAACTCTCCAACTCTAATCTCTCCCCCCTATCCCTTTCGAGGCGAAATATTTCATCGTCGAGTCATAGCCCGACTCATACACATGCGTAATTCCCTTCAGGTCAAACACTTTGTATTTAGCAATCTCATCCGTGCGCACAACCATGTCACAGATCTCCATATCGTGGACAGCATTATTCTTGGCCATCAGCTCGTATGAACGCATAGCCACCTGAATCAGATTCTCACCCACGACACCCGAGCTGACAGGAGAGCAATTGACCCCGACCAAAAACTCGCAATCCTTGCGTATGGCCCACGCCGGAAGATTTGCCAGCACACCACCGTCCACATACCGTTCCGTGCCGATCACCTCAGGCTTGAACACGATCGGAATACAGCAGGAAGCCGCCACGCAATCAGCTATCACACCACGACGGAAAGCGACCTTGCGTCCAGTGTCGAAATTCGTCGCACACACCACCGTCGGCATCGGCAGATCCTCAATCCGCTCGTATGGTATATTCTTGTGCAGAAACTCTTTAAACTTATCAAGCTTGAAAAAACCGTCGGTAGGAACAGACCAATTGCACAGATCGCCGAATTTCAGCTCCGTAAACATATCCACCATCTCTTTCGGCGGAATACCGGCCGCATACATCACCGCAACCACAGATCCGGCGCTCACCCCACAGATAATGTCGGGCTTCAGCCCCACCTCCACCATAGCCTTGATTGCCCCGGCATGGGCAAAACCGCGCGCGCCGCCGCCACTCAGAGCCAGCCCCACCTTGTAAGGCCGTTTCTGGCGTTCACGCTTGTTGATCTCATATCCGAAAAGTCTCATCATTACTCTCTTTTACAATTAGAACGATCAATCCGACAAAAAGATGCGTCCGACCGCACAATTATTTGCAGCCCCGATCTTCCATACTGAGATTCAAACACTTACCCTCCCTCCATAGCCCATGCGGCTACTCCCCCGTCGCCGCCGTCGGCAAATAGTCGGGCTAAAATTGTGAGAATCCAATATTTAATGCTAAATTTGCATGATTTTTTAATGCAGAAAAATCCAAGAAAAAACTACGTTACATAAAATTTTATGCTGAACCCAATTAAAAAAACCATCGTGCTGCCCGACGGTCGCGAGATCACACTCGAGACAGGCAAACTGGCCAAGCAAGCCGATGGAGCGGTAGAGTTGCGCATGGGCAACACCATGATTCTCGCAACTGTTGTGTCGGCCAAGGAGGCCGGCGAAGGGGTTGACTTCATGCCCCTGCAGGTAGAGTACAAAGAAAAATTCTCCTCATTCGGACGTTTCCCCGGCGGCTTCCTCAAACGTGAAGGACGCGCATCGGACTACGAAATCCTGACCGCACGCCTCGTTGACCGCGTGCTCCGTCCGCTCTTCCCCGACAATTACCACGCTGACACTTTCGTCAACGTAACCCTCTATTCCACCGACGGTGTCGACATGCCCGACTCGCTGGCCGGACTCGCTGCATCTGCTGCAATCGCAGTCAGCGACATACCATTCAACGGACCCATCTCTGAGGTGCGTGTTGCCCGTGTCAACGGTGAATTCGTAATCAATCCCACTTTCGAACAGCTCGAAAAAGCCGACATGGAACTCATGGTCGGTGCCACCTACGACAACATCATGATGGTGGAAGGCGAAATGGACGAAGTTTCTGAAGCCGACCTGCTTGCAGCCCTCAAAGCAGCCCACGAGGCTATCAAAGTGCAGTGCAAGGCTCAGCTCGAACTCGCTGAAGCAGCCGGAACCACCGTTAAACGCGAATACTGCCACGAAGTCAACGACGAAGCTCTCCGCGCCGACGTCCACGCTAAATGCTACGACAAAGCCTACGCTATCGCCAAGACAGGAAGCGCCGACAAACACTGGCGCATGGAATCTTTCGATGCTATCTGCAACGAATACATCGAATCCCTCCCCGAAGAGGAACGCGACGAAAAGACTCCCCTCGTGAAGCGTTACTACCACGACGTTGAGAAAGAAGCCATGCGTCGTTGCGTGCTCGATGAAGGCATCCGCCTCGACGGTCGCAAGACAACCGAGATACGCCCCATCTGGGCTGAAGTTGACTACATCCCCGGACCTCACGGATCTGCCGTGTTCACCCGTGGCGAAACTCAGTCACTCTCAACCGTAACCCTCGGCACCAAGCTCGACGAAAAGATTCTCGATGATGTGCTCAACCAGGGCCGCGAGCGTTTCCTCCTCCACTACAACTTCCCCCCCTTCTCCACCGGTGAAGCTCGTGCTCCACGTGGCGTAGGACGTCGTGAAGTCGGCCACGGAAATCTGGCTCACCGCGCTTTGAAACGCATGATTCCGGATGGTTATCCTTATGTCGTACGCGTAATCTCCGATATCCTCGAATCAAACGGTTCTTCTTCTATGGCAACTGTTTGTGCAGGTACACTGGCTCTGAGAGACGCCGGCGTTCCGATGAAGAAACCGGTATCAGGTATCGCAATGGGTCTTATCTCTGAAAACAAAGGTCAGAACTATGCTATCCTATCGGATATCTTAGGTGACGAAGACCACCTGGGAGACATGGACTTCAAGGTAACAGGTACAGCAGACGGTATCACAGCTACCCAGATGGATATCAAGGTAGACGGTCTGTCATACGAAATCCTTGAAAACGCATTGGCTCAGGCAAGAGAAGGCCGTATGCACATTCTGGGTAAAATCATGGAAGCTCAGCCGGAAACACGTGCCGAACTGAAACCGCACGCTCCGCGCATCGAATCAATGACGATCGGCAAAGAATTTATCGGCGCAGTGATCGGCCCGGGTGGAAAGATTATCCAGGGTATCCAGGAAAAGACCGGCGCTGTTATCACAATTGAAGAAGTTGACGGTGTAGGTAAGATCGAAATCTCCGGAACAAACAAAGATACGATCGATGCTGCTATCAGAGCGATCAAAGGTATCGTTGCCGTTCCTGAAATCGGTGAAGTATACGAAGGAAAGATTTCTTCTATCATGCCTTACGGTGCATTCGTTGAATTCATGCCGGGTAAAGACGGTCTGCTTCACATCTCTGAAATCGACTGGAAACGTCTGGAAACAGTAGAACAGGCAGGTTTGAAAGAAGGTGATACAATTCAGGTTAAACTGGTAGACATCGACGCTAAAACAGGTAAGTTCAAACTGTCACGCAAAGTATTGCTTCCGAAACCAGAAGGTTACGAAGAACGTCCGCCAAGACCTGAAAGAGGTCCGAGACCGGAACGTGGGGACCGTGGCCCTCGCCAGGATCGCGGAGACCGCAACAACCGTAACGATCGTTAATAGACAACTTTCTTATACATTTATATATAAAGAGCTATCCTGCGAAGGGTAGCTCTTTTTTTGTACTATCCGGAAAGCTGATTGGTACATATCTTCGTGGAAAACTGTTACGGATATCGAAACCATTTGACAAAAAAAGGGGATTCTTTATAGAATCCCCCACCTAAAAATTATATTGAAAAAACGGACTGTTTACTTCGTAAAATTAACAATTGTAATCGTCCACTCCCGTTGCTCTCCATTAGCTGCTGTTACAAGATATTTATTGGGTTTAGACCAATCACCAGGAACACCTAAAGCAGGCGATCCTTCTTTAGGAGTAATTCTGGCAGCCGTAGACAAAGTGACCATCACACCTATATTATTTACTGAACATTTCTCCCACTCTGACGCCGGAAAAGATCCTTCATTGGCAGCAGGAACTGATACATCCAGACTAACTGTACTAGCCTCCTTATCAATAACAATATTAGATCGTCCAAGTTCGACTTTTTTCACGATCTGCTGTCCGCTTGCGTTCGAAACCTCATCGCTTATATAACGATACTCTACACGTTGTACCCCGCTAATCTCATTCTCTTCAAACTCAGGCAGATCTTCCAATCCTCCCGTAAGGCAAGAAGATAGAGTGAAAAGAATGGACAAGAATAACAAATAACTATATTTTTTCATACTCATATTCATTTTTAAATTTACCAACCCGGATTCTGTTCATCAGTAATACCACTCGCTGCGCGTCTATCAATCGCAGATTGCGGAATAGGCATTAAATAACGTTTTGTTGTAAAATTTCTGTTCCAGGCTCTGTTTCTTACGATCTGTCCAATGAAATAACGCTTACGGTCTTTTGTTATCTGAATCTTATGGACAGGACGGTTTAACGCCTGAATAACACCATTAGCCTTTTCCCCTTCATTTGCATATCCGCCATATTTGCCCCAGCGCAAATAACTCCAGTATAAATTACCTTCATAAGCCATTTCAACACGACGTTCGCGAATATAATCCCGCCATGCCTCTTCCTCCGTTACAGCCATAGAAGGAGGTAATCCGCCATGTTGTGTACGTGTCACATTCAAATCTGCTACTGCTTTATCTATTTCGCCTTTCAGCAAGTAAGCTTCAGCACGGTTCATATACATCTCTCCTAAACGAGCCAATACAAAATGATAATCCGTATTATTCGAGACATAAAAACGAGGAGAAACTTCATAAACATTCTTCCTCCAATAATAACCAGATGCCGTAGTATACCAGGAATCCGCTTGGTCTTTACGTACACCGGCCCACAAATTACCCTGGCAACAAAGTGTCACTAGCTCGCCGCTTAACCAAGTACAAGAATCATACACAATCGTTCCGTAAAAACGTTTGTCACGATTATTATACATAATCTCATTGATACGGGAATCATCCGTTACACGTCCGTAACGTACAATCTTTTTCCCCTTTTCGGTAGAACCCATATCATCTTCATCCGGTACTACCCGCCCAGTCAATTCAACTTTGACAAAATCACCGACCTGCAACGCCGAGGGGTCTTCTTCCTTTACACTATTTTTGTACTGTGCCGTTTCATTCCAAGGTTTTGCCTTTCCATCCACTTCATCAATGACAAGATATTGGTCTACCATATCCTGTGTCGGGAAATAACTGGCCCAGCCTTCAAACGAACGTCCGCCAGCATCTTTAAATAATGGAGAAGCATTTGAATTGGCTATTTCATCATTATTTACATTCGGCACACAACTAATCATTTCACTGAATGAACCGCAATTCGTGTTCTTCTCCAAACGGTAATAACCCAAAATAATCTCATTATCATAAGCTCCTGCCTTTTGGAACATCTCGCCATAATTACTGCTCAATGTATATTTACCAGAATTAATAACAGCATTCGCTGATTCAATGCACATATCCAGATAAGACGCATCTTTCGTATAAGCATAAGCTTGGAGCGCTGCACGACAACGAAAAGCATAAGCTACATACTTATTGACGCGTCCTGAAGCCGATTCTTCAGGAAGTCCTTCAATACCAGCATTCATATCGTCAATTACCAGTTTATAACTTTCTGCTACATTAGCAGTCAGCGGGGTCTTAAAATCTTCTGTAGACTCGGGGGTCAACACCTTCATGATTGGAACAAAACGACCTTCCCAAAGCGTCTGATAAAAATTCACTAACGAACGGAGGAAATGACCTTCGGCAATCAATTCCGACTTTTGTGCCTCTGTAAGTGCAGTGGCAGCGGCAGCTTTTTCGATAATCAAATTACAATTCCTTAAATTAGCGAAATAGCCGAATCCCATATTCGTTGTCCGGTCCATCCCCACTTCAGTAGGAAAAGCATCCAGGTTTGTCAAATCGCTATGGATTCCATTCGGTGTATATGATTCCAGATAAGCATACTCTCCGGCATATAGGGCTACCGAGGATTTATACACCTCTGTCACAAAAGCATCGGCGGTTTCTTTGGAAGACCACACCAAATCCTCATCATACGATTCCATCGGTTTTGTATCCATCACATCACAAGAAGTAGCGAGAACTCCACCAGTGAAACACAGCAAACCATATTTTAAATATTTATTCATATCAGTTCTGTTTTTATTTTCAATTAAAATCCTATACCAAAGTTGATCGCGAACACGCGCTCATTTGGATAATCATAACGGTTGGCTGATCCGTTTTCAGGGTCAATTCCGTACTTTGTTGCCTCCGAAATAGTAAAAATATTTTGTCCGCTCAAAGCCACATTCAACCGAGTAATCCACGAGGTCTTCTTCAATAGTATACGCTTGAAATCGTATCCGACCTGAATATCTCTCATTCGCAAATATCCTCCGTTAATCAACCAGAAATCACTTCCGACTGTATTATTAGAACCATTATTTCCGGTAGAAGACAACAAACGCGGAAATTTGGCATCAGTATTCTCCGGTGTCCAATAGTCCGTTTGAAACTCATAGGTAGGACTTGAACCGGTATTGGCATCACTCATCATCAGCACACTACCTAAATACATATCAAAACGGGTTGCCCCCTGAAAGAGGGTACTGAAAGAAAATCCTTTATAAGATAAATTGATGTTCAATCCATAGTTGGCACGCGGGAAACTACTTTTACCCAAACGATGCTGGTCGGCCCCATCAATAACGCCATCCCCATTAAAGTCATAATATTTAAGATCACCTGCCGTTAGTGAGTGGGAACCTGTACGTTGCACACTGTTATATACATCATTTGCATCCTTATAAAAGCCCATATTCTCATAATAGACACCGGCATATCCCCGTTGCTGGGTTGTACGCTTGTAAGGATTTTTCTTATTTTCAAGTGACTCAGACGGGTTGTTAGCCCATAACTCATCAAATTTTGTAAAATTAAAGGCTACATCATAATGGAAATCACCAATATCATCGCGCCAACCCAATTGAAACTCCACACCGGCACGACGATGTTCCCCATCTGTCGATATTTTAGGAAGCGATACACCCAACGGATCGGTATAACCAACATCCAATGCATCCGGTGCATATAAGAAACCTTTGGTTGCATAATAGAAATAGTCGAAAGAGCCGTACAATCTATTATTCAACGAACTAAAATCGAATCCGGCATCAAACTGATCAGTGGTAAACCAAGTCAAATCAGGAGAAGGCAAGCTCCCTTCCCAAAAACCGGGTACATACTCACCATTCATTACATACTCCTGGCCGCCTAATCCGTAAGATGTCAGATAGGCAAAACGTCCGATGTGATACGTATCCCCGTCATTTCCCCAGTTATCCAAACCCACTTGTCCGTAAGAGGCACGTATTTTCAACATATCGAAAATATGTTTTTCGCGTATGGTTTCCATGAAAGCTTCATCTGCCAGCGACCAACCGATCGAACCAGAGTAAAAAGTACCCCAACGATGATCTTTCGGAAAATTATCCGACCCGTCATAACGCATACTGGCTTCTACAAAATAACGGTTATCATAATTATACTTGACCTGTCCGACCCAACCGGCCCGGCCATTTTCCCATTCACCGCCGGAGTTTTCCATCGTCGAAGAAGGTCCCGGGTTAATTTGATCAATCGGGAAATCATAATTCTTACGAACCAAGCCCATACTATGTCCAAAACCGCTTGTATATTCGTAACCTCCTAAGGCGCTTACCGAATGCTTGCCAAACGTACGGTTATATTCGGCAAAATACTGTAAGGTCCAGGAATTTCCCAATTCCCCATACTGGCTCAACTGTGGTTTTGAAGCATATGTAGGCTCTTGAGAATCCCATGCATACTGAGCTGCATCTTTTCTCCAGGACTTATTATCCTTTATATAATAGCGATAACTGCCCTTCGCCCGTAGTTTCAGGCCTTTTACCCAGGGAAGATCCCATTCAACCCCCAACAAGCCGTTGACTACATTCTCTTTTTCATCAATATAGCCACCGTCATCAGAAATTTCAGCGATCGGATTATCTGTATTATTATACACCAATCCATATTTATTCCGACCAATCTCCATCGGTGATTTATTCTGGACATGGGAGAATACGTTCCCGTATCCGCTGGATGTGGAAGTATACGGATGTGTTTTAAACTGCATGTAACCATCCAACTGTGCCGTTGTTTTCAGGCCAATGGATTTAAAAGTTGAAGTTTGAGTCAATTGAAAATTCGTTCGTTTCATATAATGCGAATCGCTCTTATACAGCGATTGCTGGTTAATATGACCTATAGAAGCATAATAAGTATTGCTCGCACCACCACCACTAATCGTAATATTATGTTTCTGTTGCGGAGCAAAATTCTTCATTACCTCTTTTTGCCAATCTGTATTAGGGTGTCCGTACGGATCCGAACCATCGGCAAACATGCGTAAATCGTCGTCATTGTAAAGAATGGTCACTCCGTCATTCGCTGCCGCCACATTACGATGTATAGCACGCTCATACGAATTCAATTTATCAGGCCATACATTCGGTTGAGACCAGCTTTGGTTGAAGTTATAATCAATCTGAGGTTTTCCTTCTTTTCCCTGCTTGGTCGTTACCTGCAAAATACCATTAGAAGCACGCGAACCGTACACAGCCGTAGCCGAGGCATCCTTTAAAATAGATAAATTCGCAATATTTTCGGGAGCTAAAGCAACAAAGTCTCCATAGTCCCGAATAACGCCATCAATAACAACGAGCGGAGTGCCACCACCGCGAATACTCACCGTACTCGTCTTATTAATACCACCACCGCTACCTTGTACAATCAAACCAGGTGAACGCCCGGCCAACCCCTGCGTGATATTTGTTACCGGAAGAGCAGCCATCTCTTCTGCATTTACTGTTGATACGGCTGCAATCATCGAACGTTTTGTTGTCGTACCATACCCCAGGACTATTACTTCGTCCAGCTTCTGAGTGTCTTCCTTCATAGATAAATTGACAGGACCGGCAGTCACCTTGTGCTCAATAGTGAGATACCCGACATAAGATATTACCAGAATATCTCCAGGCTTAGCCTCCAAAGAGAAATTCCCGTCCATGTCAGTTACAGTTCCGTTTGTAGTACCTTTAACATGAATACTGACACCAACCAATGGACCAAAATCATCTGAAACAGAACCCGAAACTTTCTGGGTTTGCTGCATTTCCACATACTTGGACTCCCGTACAGTCAACAAATCATTCGAATCAGCCGCAGCAAAAGCCGGCAAAACAAATGACAACAAACAAGCGACCTGTACTCCTTTCACAATTCTTTGCGGAATAGAAAATGACAGCGATTGAATTTGTACTGGCTTAATTTCCATCTACATTTTGATTTAGAGTTTTACATAATATTTCTATCTAATCCAAAACAGTACTTAATCAGCAAGGAAACGGAGGTTATAACGATTATGATGAGTTTATTTGATGACGAGCAGATTATGAGAACTTATGCAAAAGATATTAAAAGA